>Ga0307488_10002141_pt1 | contig 16690 bp, 18 predicted proteins | sample SB02metaG_FD_202248 | JGI IMG/M metagenome (GOLD analysis project Ga0307488, IMG submission 202248) | Sea-ice brine microbial communities from Beaufort Sea near Barrow, Alaska, United States - SB 0.2 | ecosystem: Environmental > Aquatic > Marine > Coastal | place: USA: Alaska | collected... | reverse complement strand
TGAATCATACATAACCAATCGAAATAAAAATGAGAGTAAATAAGAGCAATATGATCAGTAATATCAAACTAAGAAAAATTATACTAACCACTGTTTTAGTCGTTATGGCTGGATGTTCATCGGCCCCAGAAGACGAAGACGTCGACTTAGTCCTTCGCAGTAGAAGTGCCCAAAGTCTATATGAAGACGCTAAAGAAAAAATGCGACTTGGCAACTTTAACGCGGCAACTGAAAGCCTAAGTGCATTGGATTCTCGTTTTCCCTTTGGACCATTGTCACATCAAGTTCAGTTAGACCTTGTTTATGGCTATTACAAAACGGGTAAAACGGATGAAGCATTAGCGACCATTGATCGATTCACTCGACTCAATCCTAATCACTCAGATGTCGACTACGCTATCTATATGCGTGGACTAACAAATATGGAAGTGGATAGTAATATCTTCCAGGAGATAGTTGGCATAGACAGATCTGACCGAGATCCGAGTAACTCTCGTCAAGCGTTTAATGATTTTAGGCGTTTGATTGAAAAGTATCCAAATAGTAAATACGCTGCAGATGCACAAAAACGTATGTTGCATATCAAAAGTCGTTTAGCAAAATACGAAATAATCATTGCCCGTTATTATATGCGTCGAGATGCTTACGTAGCAGCAGCTAACCGTGGTAGATATGTAATCGAACACTATCCTGATACTAGCCATGTTCAAGAGGCTCTTGAAATTATGGTCGAGTGTTATGACCAACTTCAACTGGATGAATTAAAAAACAATGCTATGAAAACTCTTAAACTGAATTATCCAGATAGTAGTTTTATTCGTTAATAATATGAAGACATAAAAAACGCGCTTTTAGCGCGTTTTTTATGTCTTGAATATTTTATTTAAAAAACAAATGACTAAAGGGATTTAACAATCGTGCAATACCTGCGGTAAAATGTAAGGGTTGATCAACGATAGTGAACACTAAACACCCATCGTCTGCTTCAGAATGAGGAAGATGATTATTTGTATTGTTCATAATCGTAAAATCACCACAGTCATACTCTGCAATACCATCTCCGTATTGACCATCGACAACTAAAGTCATTTCAGTACCTTTGTGTGTATGTTCAGGCACGCGGCCCCCCTTCTCCATGTAGATAAAATTAGCTTTACCAATATCACCTAAATCAACCGGTGCTTGCCATAATTTACCTACTAAACGTGACCAATTACCGGTGTTTTTGACATAGCGTCTTAAGGCTCTAGGAAGTTCAAAAAACTTACCATCTAATTCGATAGAAGTATTGTTGACCTCGAGTGCTGTCATGTTAGAAATGGGTAAGTCAGTAATTTTAGACAGCATCGCATAATATTGACTATCTAGTGGCGCACTTGGTGACAGCTGAGTAAATAATTCACTCGCCAATTCAGCTTGAATTTCAATACAATCTTGCTGACATTGTGGGCACATATCAACATGTGCAGAAATCATTAATGCCATAGTGGGTTCACAGTTACCTGCCGAAAACACTCGTAAGTCTGTAAAATTTGGGTGAAAACTAATCATTATCTTTTAACATCTCCTTTAAACGTTGTAATGCAAGTCTGGTTCTTGATTTTACCGTCCCTAGTGGAATGTCGAGTTCATTAGCGACTTCTTGCTGAGATTTACCATCAATGTAAATTGCTTCAACCACTAATTTTTGCTTTTCTGGTAAAGATTCAAACAAAACCCCAATTTCGTCCATCGTCACTTGGTGGTCTAAAGAAACCTCATTAGCGTCAGGGGTTTGTTCACATAAAATAGGCCATAAATCGTCTGAACAGACATCTTCTTTACGATTTCTTTGCTTTCTTAACATATCGAAACGTATATTTCTAGCAATTGTAAAAATCCAAGTAGACGGCGACCCTTTTTCTGAATTAAATAGGTGTGATTTTTGCCATACATTTGACATAGTGTCTTGCACCAGCTCCATTGCTAACGCCTCATTACCCATTTGTTTTAAAGCGTAAGAGCGCAATCTAGGGGCAAAATAACTAAATATTTTAGAAAAAGAACGTTTGCATCGATCTCTTGCGATGATACTTAAGTATTCTGACATTTCTTCAGCACATTCTATTGGCTTTACGGAATTAATTTGTTTAGTTTCCAGAGATATTCCTACTAACATGTATTTATACCATTAATCAATCGTTTCTAATAATTATACTAGTTGCTTTGATTAAAGGATCACTTTATTAACTCTGTTATAAATCTGAGGGCTTTTAAATAGTCTTTTTGTTTAATTAATTGCTGTTTTTTTTCGGCATCCACTGGTAGCAGCTCTAACCAGCGATAAATCACCCATATTGGCTCATTATATTTTGGCGTCTGATACAGGGCTTGTAATTCTGGGTACTTGTCAAAAATCTCCATTAATCTTTCATCTATTGGTGTCATGGAATATTCTGCAGACTGCTCTGTCCATTCATCTAACCATTGACATTCACCTAACCTCAAGCCGTCGCTTTCAGTTGTGATAGACTGAATATTGAAGCATCTATGACCCTCAACCGTTACTCCTAAAAAACCATTGTCCAACAAATCAAAATCGATAACTTTTGCGTAAGTACCTATAGAATATATATGCTCATTATTATTTTTGTCTCCTCGGGCATTTACCATACAAATACCTAATCCGGTGTCAGCCCTGCATGCTTCTTTAACCATGCGTACATATCTAGGTTCAAATATTCTCAATGACATCCTTCCGCCCGGCAACAAATGTGCCGATAGCGGAAATAAAGGGGTCTCAAAAAATGAATTCATATAACATTTCTTTGTATAATTAATGCCTGTCAATACGGCTTTTTCTGAAATTTAGATCGAAATTATAATATCAAATCACCTAATAAGTGATCTCTAGATGCTGTATTTAGGTAACCTATATGGATGTAATACAAGTCGACAGTATACATCTAAATTAATACTATTGGTTATACACAAAATAAACTTCAGGACAACAATGAGTAAAAAGATTGCAATCATAGGAACAGGAATTTCAGGGTTAACCTGTGGGCACTTACTACACCAAAAGTATAATATTACTCTTTTTGAGGCAAACGACTATATCGGCGGACATACTGCAACCAAAGATGTTGAAGTGGGTGGCAGACATTATGCAATAGATACAGGTTTTATTGTTTTTAATGATTGGACCTACCCAAACTTCATCAAATTAATGGATAAAATTGGAGTCCAATCTCAAACCACCGAAATGAGTTTTAGCGTTAAAAACCTGGCACAAAACCTCGAATACAATGGTAATACACTCAACAGCTTATTCGCCCAAAGACGAAATATATTTCGACCTAAATTTTGGAGAATAGTTAAAGACATTCTTAAGTTTAATAAAATATGTAAAAAGGGAGCGTCAGAAAAGACTGATTACGGTCAACAGACACTGCACGAGTTTCTGATACAACACCAATTCAGTGACGACTTTACCTACAACTACATACTGCCTATGTGTGCTGCAATTTGGTCAACTAGCTTAGAAGATATCAAAGTTTTTCCGTTTACATTTTTTCTGAAGTTTTTCAATAATCATGGATTGCTCAATGTTACAGACAGGCCACAGTGGCGATCCATTGATGGTGGTTCTAGAGAATACATCAAACCACTTATTGCAGGTTTCGAGGAAAACATAATACTGAACAGCCCAGTAAAATCAGTAACAAACAGAGATAATCAGAAATTATTACGCTTACAGGACGACTCAGAGCATCTGTTCGATGAGGTTGTTTTTGCTTGCCATAGTGATCAAGCCCTATCCATACTAACTTCACCAAGTTTAAGCCAAACAGAAATTTTAGGGGATATGTCCTACGCCATGAATGAAGTAATTTTGCATACAGATCATAGTGTTTTACCCGTCAGAAAACTTGCTTGGGCAAGCTGGAATTACCTTATCAAAGGTTATGATGGTGAATCTCAGGCACCAGCAGTATTAACCTACAACATGAACATTTTACAAAACATACAATCGGACACTACATTTTGCGTCACCTTGAACAACAGTAAAGATATTGATAAAGAAAAAGTATTAGGTACCTACCAATACGCTCATCCTCAATTTAGTAACCAGACTATTGCCGCCCAAAAAAGGTGGTCAGAAATTTCTGGAAAAGATGGTCTACATTTCTGTGGTGCATACTGGTACAACGGATTTCACGAAGATGGCGTGCACAGTGCTTTGGATGTATGTCAGTCATTTGGTGAGCATCTTTAATGAATAGTGCTATATACAAAGGAAACGTCTTTCACAGCCGTTTTGTGCCCAAAAAACACGCCTTTACTTATCAGATATTTTTACTCTGGCTAAACCTTGATGAAATTGATCTGCTTGACGCTGAGGTTAAAGGATTTTCAGCTAAATCATGGGCGCCATTAAGGTTTAAACGCAGCGATTATCTAGGTGATATGAATAAACCATTGAAACAATCCGTCATAGATAAAATGTCAGAACTGGCACAACGACCACTGACGGGTACTGTTTACTTATTAGGACAAACACGTACCTTTGGTTTGTATTTTAGTCCAGTCAATTTTTATTACTTGCAGCAAGAAGATGGCACATTCAGTCATTTATTAGCCGAAGTAAGCAACACACCTTGGAATAATAGACATTGTTATTTAGTTGATTTAGCAAAACAAGAGGACTGTGACAAAGTCTTTCATGTATCACCTTTTAACCCAATGGATATGCAATATAAGTGGAAAATTTCACAACCAGCACAATCACTGAAATTAACTTTGGCTTGCCACAAAGAAGTCAAACATTTTGTCGCTAGTCTTAATCTGTCACGAGTAGAACTGAACTCAAAGAGCCTTTTTAACGTATTATTGTGTATTCCTAGCATGACGATAAAAACCGTCTTTGGGATTTATTGGCAAGCACTCAAACTATTTATAAAAGGTGTGCCTTTTTATTCCCACTCAGTACAAGGTAAAAAATAATTATGCCAAACGGAGAACAGATATTAGTTGAGTCTTCAAGCTCATCTTGGCAACACAAATTGTGTCGCTCAATTATGTTGAAAGTATTTGCAAGTCTGCCGCAAGGTCAGATGACGATAAAAGAAAAAGGCGTGTTAGTGGATACTTTTGGCCAAAAGGATTCTGATTTACACGCTGAAATTGATTTTCAATGTTTAAGTGTTTACCAAAGCTTATTGTTCGGTGGCAGCGTAGCGTCAGGGGAAACATTTTCTGAAGGTTTATGGACGACCCCCAATTTAACCAATGTGATTCGTATTTTTGCCCGCAATTTGCCTCTTCTCGATAGCTGGGAGGCAAAAATGGAGTGGTTGGCTTTCCCTATTCGCAAAATCAGTCACTTTGCTAACAAAAACTCTGCAGCAGGTTCAAAGAAAAACATTGCTGCCCATTATGATCTAGGCAACAAACTTTATACTCGATTTCTTGATGACAGCATGATGTATTCTGCGGCTATTTACGCTTCAGAAAATAGTACTCTGGCACAAGCACAAATTACAAAACTGCAAGCAATATGTGACAAGTTACAATTAGTCCCTGAAGACCACTTAGTAGAAATAGGAACTGGCTGGGGGGGTCTGGCAGTATTTGCCGCCAAACACTACGGTTGTAAGGTGACTACCACCACCATTTCTGAAGAACAACATCAATACACTCAAGATTTAATCAACAAGGAAGGTCTAGAAGACAAAATCACCCTCTTGAAAAAAGACTATAGATTGCTCGAAGGCAAGTATGACAAGTTAGTCTCTATTGAAATGATTGAAGCGGTAGGTAAAGAATACTTACCGACTTTCTTTAAGAAATGTTCAAGCCTATTAAAAGATGAAGGGTTGATGGTGTTGCAAGCTATCACTATCAGCGACCATCGCTTTGACAGCTATAGCAAAAGTGTCGATTTTATTCAAAAGCATATTTTCCCCGGTGGCTTCTTGCCTTCACAGTTGTTAATTAATCAACACTTGAGAAAACATACAGACTTGATGATCCGCGATCTCCATGATATCGGCTTAGATTACGCCAGAACCTTGAAAGACTGGCATCACAAACTGCTCGAAAACAAAGAACCGTTGGCTAAAGACGGTTACGACGACCAGTTTATGAATATGTGGCGTTATTACTTTAGTTACTGTGAAGGGGGGTTTTTAGAGCGTACCATCAGCACTGTGCAATTGGTGATCAGCAAACCCGCATTCTCAAACAGTATCAGCCGTTAGGGATTGGGAATAGCATGAGACATCACATACTAAAATACAGAACATTTTGGCTTTTAACCGTTTTATATACCTTAACCTTTACAGGAGTCGCTATGGCCAGCCCACTTTCTGAGTTAAAAAAAGTAGGAGAAGCCAAACTAAAAGTGTTGTTTTGGGATGTCTATAATTCAAGCCTATATAGCCGCACAGGCCAATACCAAGCAGACACATTTCCACTAGCTCTAAAAATCAATTATTTAAGAGATATTGACGCAAAAGATTTAATAGAGAAAACCCAAGATGAATGGGAAAAACTAGGTATTGAAAAAGCAAAGTTTAGCTCATGGGTCCCGCTGTTAAGGGACATATTTCCAGATATCAAAAAAGGCGACACACTTTTATTGAATGTAAATGAAAATCAGCAAAGTGAATTTTTTTTTAATGGTCAAACAATAGGCAAAATTACCGACCAAACCTTTGGTAAAAGTTTTCTAAGCATCTGGCTAGACGAAAAAAGCAGCTACCCTAAGGTACGCAACAAACTCATTGGATTAAACAAATGAAGTTATTCAAATATCTACTCTTAGCGTTTACTGCCCCTTTTATTTTGTCATGTAGTAGCTCCCTAGATGACTATGAAAACACTCAACCTGAATTTGATTTACCCACCTATTTTGATGGAGAAGTCACCGCATGGGGTATAGTGCAAGACTACTCCAACAAACTCACTAGGCGTTTTTGTGTAGACATCATCGGCACTTGGCAGGGCAATCAAGGTCAATTACATGAGACCTTTTATTATAACGACGGTGAACAACAAATACGCATCTGGGATCTTAAGATTGCCAAAGATGGCAGTGTTAGCGGTGGTGCAGCTGATGTAATTGGCAAAGCCAGCGGCGGCTCAAAAGGCACCGCGTTTAACTGGCAATATACGTTGCGAGTGCCAATAGATGACACAGAATACGATTTATTCGTAGATGATTGGATGTTTATGATGGACAACAATCGGGTGATGAATCGCTCTTATATGAAAAAATTAGGAGTCACGGTAGCTGAAATATCTATCTTTTTTGATAAAACAAAACCGGTTAGAAAATGTAATTAGAATGAGGCTATAAACTCTATATGCTGCGCTTAAAGTTGTCCAATCAATAAACGCAGAGTTACCTCTTTAAACACCCATTTTGCAGTGTGAGTTCAAAGGGCATTAATAATCAAACAATGTCAGCAACAATAACATCAATCCCGATTCCGCCCAAGCTTGTCATGACTACTCACCCAGTGCCCGCCAATCACAGCACAGGCCAAAGAAATATCTCCAGCCAGCACAGTGGCCGCAACAATTTCTGCGAGTTTATTTGCTTTTCCAGTACCATAACAACCGAGAATACCTAGGCACTCTTTTTGTGTAGGCAGGCCAGTACCTCCTCCGTAAGTAGCAACAATTAAAGAAGGTAGAGTGACCGACAGATAAAAGTCGCCGTTATCTAGCAATTCATGGGAAAGCATACCCGCATGGGATTCAACTACATTGGCTTCATCTTGCCCAGTGGCAATAAATAAAGACGCGATGCCATTGGCTGAATGGGGACCATTGTAGGCAGCGCCTGCCATCATGGCCCCAGTATTGGCCAATACTGTCGCTCGGGCCAACATTTTAGTATCCACCTTCATGATTTTTTTAAGTATGTCTTTTTTTAATACCACCTCTGCAATAACACGCTTACCTCGAGAGTGCAGCATGTTCAAATGAGAGTGTTTTTTGTCTGTGTCCATGTTCCCAGATAATAAGTATTCACACTTACCTGGGTATTTTTGCACTATCCATTCGCAGGCGGCTAAGGTTGCTTTGCCCACCATATTTTGTCCCGCAGCATCACCCGTTGTGTAGTTGAATCGTAGATAACGTGTTTTTGACACTGACCATTGCATAATGTGGTCAAGCTTACCTATTCGCGTTGTTGTTTCAGCTTGTTGCTTAATTTCGAAAAAATGTTCATCTATCCATTGACCAAAATCCCGCGCTTCTCTGGCATTGGCAAAAATAAAGGCCGGTGAACGCTGCATAAATTGTTCGACCACTGTTGTATGTACACCGCCACATTCATTGAGCAAGCGCATACCACGACTGTAGCTTGCCACTAAAGTCCCTTCGGTAGTGGCCAAAGGCACATGAAAATAACCTTGTGCATGCTCACCGTGAACCAGCATTGGGCCTGCAATACCCACAGGCATTTGTACCACACCAATAAAGTTTTCAATATTACCCGGTAATGCACTGGGTTCTATGGAGAAGTGTCCGGTGTGAGGCAAAGCAACACCTGTTTGTTCAGTCAAATATTCACGACGTTTTTGGGCCCACTCATGGCTATGATCATTAAGTGTATTTCGTGGGATCCTATGTTTTCTGGCCATAATAATTGATCCTTCATTAAATTATGTGTGTCCTATGTAAAGACTATGCAAACAATTTGCCAGTAAATTTTAGCTCAGAATAATGACCAAACAATGAACGCCTCGGAAAAATTCATGTTTGTCTTCTGAGTATGTTCGAAAGTAGTGCGTTACATTATTCGTTATAGTGCACAAGTACACTTGAGAAGAAATAATGTATGTGAGCGAAAAAAAGGGTAATGATGTTGGATGCACCGGTGCAACTTAAGAAAAAGCGTTGTCGGCAAAAAGTTAGTCTTACAGAAAGGATTCGGTATAATAATATCACCGCCTGAGAGACAGTAAAGGCAGCCCATGCTTTAGAGACTAAAAAGTTAGCCTGCGCCCCAGCAGGTTATTCCAAAACAGATATTGGGTCTGAGAGTTTAGGCTTACCCTGATTAATGGAAATCTCAACACGACGATTTCGACTACGATTCTGCGCTTTATCACCTTTATCACCTTTATCACCTTTATCACCTTTATCACCTTCATCTAAGGGTGCGGTGTCGGCTTTACCCACAACTGACATGCGACTTTCATCAAAACCATCAGCCCTCCTAAGTTCCTCAGCCACAGCCACAGCACGTTGTGATGACAAATCCCAATTAGAACGATAAAGCTCATTGGATATTTGTTGACTATCACTATGTCCAGACACTTCAATATCACCCGGCATATCGGCTAACAAAATGCCTATTTTGCGCAAAATAGGCACAAACTGCGGTTGTAAAAACGCAGAGCCCGCAGAAAATGAACCATTTTCTCGAATACGGATAGTAATTTGCTGGCCTAATAATTCCATTTCTATCGCACCATCAACAATTTGTTTTTCTAATTTTTGGGCGACTTTACGCATGCGTTCAGCCACTTCTTCTTGACTCGCTTTTTGACTGGTGCTTTGTGACTGCTGTTCTGACGCAGTTTGTTGAGCTGCTCCGCCTCGTTGTTCACCGCGATCTTTTTCGCGACCACCTGCGGTGTCTTCATTACCCGCTTGAAATTCAAGCATCTCTTGAGTCATATCGGTAGTTTTTTGCTGAATGGTATCTATAGGTGTGGGATCTGGACGACCAGGACGGAACTCCAAAGCAATCACACTCGTACCTTTTGGAATATCTTTTACTTCAATTTTATTTTGAACACCAAAAGCATACTTCATCGAACCTGCGATTTGTTTGAACTTAAGTACATCCATCTCAGAGAAAGATAACAACAGCACAAAGAAACACATTAATAACGCCATCATATCAGCAAAGGTCCCCATCCATTGAGGAAGCCCTTCGGGGGGACATTTAGGGCATTCATTTTCCATCAGTTATTCTGCATCTTCTGCAGAGCCACGTTTACTGGCGGCTAAATAATTTTTAAGAATACCTTCAATAACCCGTGGGTTTTGCCCATCTGCAATGCCAATAATTCCGTCTAACACTAGACTTTGGTTAAGTTTTTCTTCGTCTGCACGATGACCCAATTTTATTGAAATAGGCAAACATATTAAGTTTGCTAACATAGCACCGTAAAGTGTCGTTAAAAGCGCTACCGCCATGGCTCCGCCAATCGACTTAGGATCATCCATGTTTGACAACATAGCAACCAAACCAACCAAAGTCCCTATCATGCCCATTGCTGGCGCAACATCACCTAAACTTTTAAAAATGGACTTCCCGAATTCATGTCGTTCTGAGGTCATAGAAATATCTTTACCTAACGTAGCTCTGACAACTTCGACATCGTGACCATCCACCAACATATCAACACCCTTCTGCATAAAGACATTTTCAATTTCAGCTTCTTCTAAAGCTAAAAAACCACCTTTTCGAGCAGAATCGGCCATTTCAACAATTTTTTCTATTTGTGATTCCGGGGTATCGATTTTGAACATAAAGGCTTTGCCCGCTATTTTACCGGCTCCAAAAAACTGCCCAAGAGTATATTGGGATAAAACGACAAATATACTCCCACCAAATACAATCAATATTGAAGGTCCGTTGACAAACATTGTGAGCTCACCACCTTGGATCATCGCCAACAAAACAAAACCAATGGCGCCAAGAATACCGATTATGGTTGCTAAATCCACATTGCCCTCCCAATAGAAATAAAGGTATAAATATTAAACAACAAAAGCCAACAACACAGTTTATCGTCAAACTTAGCTATCCACAATAAACTAAAAATGCTGAAAAATTTAAGTACTCATCATCTCATAATATCGACAATCCTACATAATTCTATAGTAATCATTAAGGTTATTAATTTCAGGAAAACTTATTTCACATAACAGACGTATTAATAGAAACTTTTATGTGTATTTGAAATGTATTTGACCCTATTTTTTTGCTCAGGTAAGGTGCGTGCCACTACAGGAATCGGTTTAAAAATATTATGACGGCTCGGAAAAAAGCAGAATCACTTACCTTTGAACAGTCTATGCAGGAACTAGAAACGCTAGTGACCAAAATGGAGCAAGGCGATTTGCCTTTGGAAGACGCATTACAAAGCTTTGAGCGTGGCATTGTGCTAGCCAGACACAGCCAACAAAAATTGAAAGATGCAGAACAAAAAGTACAAATTCTCACCACTCAAAATGGTCAGCAAACCTTAGACGTATTTGAACCTGATAATTAACCATATGAATTTATCCACCTTTCAACAAGCTAGCCGCGATAGGGTGAATTTAACCCTAATTAAAACCATAAAAGCTCTGCCTGGACACTCAGAAAAGCTAAAGCAAGCCATGGAATACGCGTTATTAATAGGTGGCAAGAGAATGCGCCCGTTCTTAGTTTATGCCACTGGAAAAATGTTGTCTGTTCAGGAAAAAGATCTTGATGGTCCTGCTGCTGCGATAGAAGCCATTCATGCCTATTCACTTATCCACGATGACCTGCCCGCGATGGATAATGATGACTTAAGACGGGGACATCCAACCTGTCATATTCAATTTGATGAAGCCACAGCCATTTTAGCAGGTGACGCCTTACAGTCATTGGCATTTGAAATATTGTGTGATTTCCCACTTTCAAGTGAATTAACAAATAAACGCATTGCATTAGTCAAGATTGTCAGTCAAGCAGCAGGTTATAATGGCATGTGTGGTGGTCAAGCGATGGACTTGGCAGCGACTGATCAACATATCACCCAACAGAGATTAGAAGCCCTACATAGCAAAAAAACCGGTGCGCTACTGAGTGCTTGTGTTGAGATGGTCATAGCATTGGCTGTTGATATTACCCCCCAAAATCGGCAGTATTTATTGAATTTTGCTCAAGTTATAGGGTTAGCCTTTCAAGTTCAGGACGATATTTTAGATGTGGTCAGTGACTCCAAAGTACTTGGAAAACCACAGGGTTCTGACCAAGCACAGAACAAAAGTACCTATCCAGCTATGTTAGGATTAGAGCAAGCGCAAGCTTATCTGGATGATCTTCATCAACAAGCGCTTCAAGCTTTGCACGCTTTGCCTTACAATACTAAAATGTTGGTGTCCTTTACCGACTTTGTTATCCACCGTACTTACTGAATATATATTTACGAGTGGTTAGATAAAATGAAATTTAATTAGTTGATACTCCTTAATGACTCTAGATATTGCTCACTACCCGATCCTCGCTCAAGCTGATACACCAGAACAGTTAAGAGAATTATCACAAGATAAACTTAAGCAGCTGAGTATTGAATTACGTGAATATTTATTGACCAGCGTGAGCCAAAGTAGCGGACATTTTGCATCAGGTTTAGGCACGGTAGAGCTGACAGTTGCTTTGCATTATGTGTACAACACCCCTTTTGACCGACTGTTATGGGATGTGGGCCATCAAGCCTATGCCCACAAAATTTTAACTGGTCGCCGTGAACGTATGCCAACCATCCGTCAAAAAGGTGGTTTACACCCTTTCCCATGGCCGCCAGAAAGTGAATATGACACCTTTGCTGTAGGCCATTCCTCTACTTCTATTAGTGCCGCTTTAGGCATGGCTGTAGCTGCTGAAAAAGAAGCGTTAGGCCGCAAAGTTGTGGCTGTCATTGGTGATGGTGCTATGACCGCAGGCATGGCCTTTGAAGCATTGAACCATGGTGGAGATATCAGTAAAGATTTATTAGTGGTGTTAAATGACAATGAAATGTCCATATCCGAAAATGTCGGCGCATTAAATAGTCACTTAGCCAGACTGTTAACGGGTAACTTTTTCAACTCTATCCGTGATGGTGGTAAAAAGTTACTGAGTAATGTCCCTCCAATTAAGGAATTTGCCAGCCGTGCTGAAGAGCATATCAAAGGCATGGTGGTTCCCGGCACGATTTTTGAAGAGTTGGGATTTAAATATATAGGGCCAATAGACGGCCATGATGTGAATGGCGTAGTGGATACGCTTCGTAATATGCGCAACATCAAAGGTCCACAAATACTCCATGTGGTGACCAAAAAAGGTAAAGGGTACGAGTCAGCCGAACAAGACCCAATTAAATTTCATGCCGTACCCAAGTTCAACCCAAAGGATCAAGCACTACCTAAAGCAGCCCCCAGCAACCCAACTTTTTCAGCCATATTTGGTGATTGGTTATGTGATATGGCCGCACTAGACGCTAAATTGATGGCCGTCACACCCGCTATGCGTGAGGGTTCTGGCATGGTCAAATTTTCCCAGCAATATGCATCACAATATTTTGATGTAGCGATTGCTGAACAACATGCGGTCACCTTTGCTGCGGGTCTAGCCAAAGAAGGGCTGAATGTAGTGGTGGCTATTTATTCGACCTTCTTGCAACGTGCCTACGACCAGCTTATTCATGATGTGGCAATCCAAAACTTACCGATTTTATTTGCTATAGACCGTGCAGGCCTAGTGGGTGCTGATGGCCCTACTCACCAAGGTGCTTTTGATATTCCATTTTTACGCTGTATCCCTAATATGGTGCTCATGGTACCGGCCGATGAAAACGAATGTCGACAAATGTTGTACACAGGTCACAAATTGCAAAAACCAACCGCTGTCAGATATCCGCGAGGCTCAGCGACAGGCGTGTCACCTGAACAAAACATGACCGTCTTAGAAATAGGTAAAAGTCGTACCGTAAGAACCGGTGCAAAGGTCGCAATTCTTAACTTTGGTATTTTATTGCCCTACGCCCAAGAAGCGGCAGAAAAAATCAATGCAACCATCATTGATATGCGTTTTGTTAAACCTTTAGATACCGAAATAATTAACCAACTCGCAGCAACCCACGATTTGTTTGTAAGCATTGAAGACGGCGCCATAATAGGCGGCGCTGGCAGTGCAGTCGCTGAATACTTAATGTCTTCTAAACATAGCAGTAAATTATTGCAACTAGGCCTACCTGATGAATTTATTATGCAAGGCACCCAACAAGAGATGTATGTTGAACTAGGTTTAGATGCAGCGGGTATCTTGGGTAGGATTGAAGCGTTTTATAAATAAAAAAGGCAGTGGATAACGGATAGCCAAAAGCAAAATATAAAAGCTATTTACCACACAGAGCGCCGATAACACAGAGGAAAAGCGCACAGAAACGGACCCTTTACGAAGACTCCCAGTCCTTGGGTTTATCCATCTAACGACTTGAACGCTAACACAATTTTTTCGCGTGCTTCTTCATTACTATGAGACTGTCTGACTTCCAGTGGCATTTCATCAATTGGTCGTATTGCCTTTCCCTTCACCCCACAAGGTCAGCACGCTTAAGTGAGGATTTCACAGCTCAATACACGGCCTATGGTTTCCCCTGTTAACGCTTCGACTCCTTACGATGCAAAGCCCACGACTCGAGATCTTGGCGGTGTGCTTATCTTACCAAGTAGAGTTATGATGGGTGTCCCCTCAAACCGCCCTGTCCGGAGCCGTATACAGGGTGTTGTGGGGGCTGGAGGTTAGAGACCTCCGGCTATCCGATCATATAGCCGGTGAACACAGCCCATAAATATAGTCATCAATATATTTACCATTAAGGATTGAGTTTTGTTTTAAACAACCCTCCCGTATAAAACCTGCCTTTTCAAGTACTTTATATGAACCAATATTATTTGATGAACATGATGCAACTAGTTTATTTAAATTAATAGTTGTGAATGCGTAGTTCTTTATAAGTGTCAAAGCCTCTGAAGCAACGCCTTTACCCTGTGCTTCCGTTTTAAGTAAATACCCCACCTCAGCTATATTTGATTGATGATTGGTAATCTTTAAACCAATGCTTCCAAGTTTACTACCTGAAATGATTTCATCAATCGCTAAACATAACCATTGGTCTGATTTATCACTCCATGACTGAATACGTTCTTCAAACCTTTCCTTAGTTTCTTCTATAGAAAATGGTTCGTAAACATGCTGCATAATTTCGGGGCAGGTATTTAATATTTTAAATAATTCCCAATCAGATTTATCTAAGAGACGAAGATTTACTTTAATGCCCGATATTTTCACAAAACTTCCTTAGGCTATATAACGAGGCTGTAGAATCACTCGTTTCTTATTAATTATCCCTAAAATCAGGGTGCTAAATGCATTACTTATATCCAGTCAATCGTATACAGTGCGGTATAAGCGCACAAAAAATTAGTGGTTTTGTCTGAATGAGTTATTCTACAGCCTCAACGCCTTGCAAAGTGGATAAAAATGGTTGGTTAAAATCGCACAACGATAACCAACTGTTTTTATTCTGTTTAAGCAACTTGTTATGTTTTATTTAACGACACCTGACTCAATTGCAAATGTTTCATTTTTAAAAATGGCCATTGCAGTAGTCATAAATTTAAACCCTAAATTAAGATAAAAGCCCTCTTTGCCAGGGTTGGCATACATAATTATTTTACTATGTCCACTTGATGCTTCAATGAGCTTATTAACAAGTTGCTTGCCAATTCCCTCTCCTTGATATTCAGGATGAATTACAACATCACAAATATACGAACAATCGGCGCCATCTGCTAATGCTCTACCAGCCCCAATAAGTTTACCAGAATCCATAACGATGAATTTAAATAAACTACTACTAAAAACAAGTTCTAAGTGACTCGGGGATTTCTCACCCAATGGAGCAATACGAAAAAGTTCGGATAATTCACACCAATCAATTTCATTAAAATTATCAGACCACATATATGACAATATAATCTCCCAAAACATAACTACTTAGTGATTATACGGCACGTAGTGTGTGACGAATAATCACCTTGTTGGACAAAGCCTAGACTCTGCCCGTAAATTTGTTGATACTTTTTATGCTAATGGAATTTGTATTTGAAAGGAATAGCTGATGTCGTATGAAGGGCAAGTTTATTCGCGTACATATCTGCCATCATGGGCGATACAGTGATGTTAAACACGTTACTGAACAACATATTCCCACCTGTTTGTTCTGTTTCCCATGCAATAGGCCAGCCTGCCCCGTGACAGTGATTTACCTGCCATGTTACTGCGTCTTTGTCGGTCTGTATTAGACCGTCATACAATAATCTTAACCACTTGATATCCTCTGGACATTAATAGAAGGCAAGGCGATTGACATCAACATTAGCACACCTACTTTACAGTTAGGACAGGGCCAGCATGTAGTAGGGTTATTGGTTTTTTCATTATCCTTTTGCTCTATTATGTTCGGTAATTGTCGTCGAATGACGTCTAACTTTTTACGCCGACAAAAATGGGCTAAAAAACTAAAATGCCGTACTCGTATCAAACCTTTAGGTAATATGTGACTGAGGTAACGACGCACAAACTCTTCACCGATAAACGTCATTTGTTTATGCCGGTTATCATCAGCATAATCTTTATAGCTGAAGGTGACGTTATCTTTGTTTATGGCCTGCAATCGCGACTCATTTAACATCCCTTTTTTCGTATACCGCCCTAGATAACGAATAACCGTTTTTGGCTGACACAAACAGGTGTAATGGTCAAGTAATCCTGTAGGAACTTTAAGCCGCATTGAGTAGCATTTGTCTTTTTAGTGCTGGTGCAATATTTCCAATGGCTGAGTTGATCCTTTTATTGTTGTAATATCGAATATAATAG
>Ga0307488_10002140_pt1 | contig 16700 bp, 27 predicted proteins | sample SB02metaG_FD_202248 | JGI IMG/M metagenome (GOLD analysis project Ga0307488, IMG submission 202248) | Sea-ice brine microbial communities from Beaufort Sea near Barrow, Alaska, United States - SB 0.2 | ecosystem: Environmental > Aquatic > Marine > Coastal | place: USA: Alaska | collected... | reverse complement strand
GCGAATGTTCGATTCATTCCAAGAGTACCATTTTGATGGTGAACGTAGCATAACCGGAATAATGCCCAAGATTGTGATTCTTGAAGATTCGGGTTCGACTCCCGGCGTTCACACCACTTTAAATGAAGGATATTATATTATGAAAGATACCGATTATGTTGTTGTTACTGCCATTTCATCGTATCGAATGCGTTATGTAATGCACCGTGATGATCTACAAACCTTAGCCCTCAATGGCCCAGTCAGTATTATAGACAGGGCTAATGATACAGTTACTATGGAAGAATGTGAAGAGTTCTCTCAAGCGCATATGGGCGAGTATATCGTCGATACTGTTGAGATGAATGAAGCAGAAATACTTGCCTTGTTTGATAAGGATAATGATTATCTTCGTGACTGGCCAAGATCTAAAGTAGTTGCAATGGTAAGAGGTTCAATCGTATAGTATGAATAAATTAGAAGAACTACAGAAGAAGCGCGAAGATTCAATAAAGGCATATCAAGATGCTTATAAACGTATTGACATTGATGGTATGAATGACACAGATCTTTCTCTTGCCTTTGACACATATAATACGCTTGTGCAGGATGCTTACTCTGCGAGAACTGAGCTTGAAGATCATATTCATCTGCTTAATAATACCAAACCAGCTAGCCCTCCAGATCGCCGTATCCGTGATAAGAATATTAACCGATTTGAAGTAATTGATGAAACTGGTAGAGCATTAGTAAAGTATGGAGTAAGTGTCGAGCTGTTATATCAAGACGATGGTCGTACACTTAAAGTAGTCTTAAGGAAGAATAATATTTAAGTTAAAAATTCGTTATATTATAAATAAGTTTAGAAAGCGTAAACCTTTCGTAGCATCACCCATCGCGGCGAGGAGCCCGCAATAATATAACGAGGAATATCATAATGACCATAGTCAAATCTCATCACCCAGACAATTACATCCCTAATAAAATGGGAATACCTGCACATGATAATGTTGCATTTGTATATACTGGCGAAGTAATCACTTCAGCAACCTATTCATTGAACGATGTTGTTGTAGCTACTGTAATCTATACGTATAACGCCGGTGGCGATGTTACGAATATTGAGAGGACAGGCTAATGACTATTCTACGAACCAATATAATCAACTTTAACTCAGGCGAAATCGTACCTTCTGGAATAGTAAACAGTCCTAAGTCGTATTCTGTTCAGAGAGTTAGTAATTCAACAATAATAGAATCAGCTACAGCAGAATCTCCTGTTGTAATTCCTGACATGGCAAGCACGTTAAACGTTGGAACTTTTAAAGTATCTTATAACGCAGAGTTTAAAGTTACTGAAGCCTCTAGTATAACATCAGGAGCTAAAGCTAACCTAACTACCTTGTATAACGAACTATCAGCTATGACTGCTACAGTCACTAATCATGCTGCAACCTACGGCTCAGAAACCTTAGGACCAGGTGTTTATACTCAGTCAGCTGCTTCAGGCATCACAGGTGTTTTGACACTAGATGGAGGAGGTAACGCTAATGCTTTGTTCGTGTTCAGATGTGTAGGTGCATTTGCAACAGCCGCATCATCATCAGTAGTATTAACAAATGGAGCTCAAAGCTCTAACGTTTGGTTTGTATCAGAAGGTGCTTCTAGTACTGGAGCAAACAGTATAATGAAAGGCAACCTTTTAGCAAACCAAGCAGCGGTAAGTGTAGGCAATAGTACTGCAATAGAAGGCCGAATGTTTACTCTAAACGGAGCTGCTGGAGTTGATGCTAGTACCTTTACTCAAGCAGTACCTCAAGGAACGAGTGTAGCCACAGTAGGAGAGACTTTAGTAGATTTCTCTATATTTTGCGGAATAGGTAATGTAACAAATACAGGAGTAAGCACAGTTGCTTTGAGCATTGGTACTGATAGCGGTACTATCACTGGATTTGGATCTTCTGATATACAAGGCAATTTATTTCCAAGTGGATCTGATACATTGAGTAAAGTTTTCATTGGTATATATGTCGATGGTGTTCTTTTCCCAAGCTCACAGCGTTCTGCAACTAGGACATTCAGAGAAATCGGATATGAATATCCAATGATATTGAAATCTATTATCACTGTTACAGCAAACCAGGTAATTGATATTAGAGCGTATACTACCTTAGGTAAAGTTAGACTAGGTCCTAATATGTTATTGTTAGTAGAACCTATTCAGTCGTGTAATACTTTATAAGCTTATTCCCCTTTAATCTAAAAAGAATGAAAATAAGTGTGTACTATTCTCTGAGTTAGTGATATAATAGTATATTAATCAATAAGGAATATTATATTATGAAAGTTAAATATATGAGCGATCTTCATTTGGAGTTTGGTCTACTTGACGAATCTCCAGATAATGATGTTGATGTGCTAATCCTTGCTGGTGATATTAATATTAAACAACGAGTAGGATGGATCAATGAACAGGCTAGCAGATTTGAGCACGTTATCTATGTTCCTGGTAACCACGAATATTATAAGTCTAATATGGATTGGGCAGATGATTACTTAGAAGATGAATTAGATCCTCGCGTACTTCTCTTACAGAATTGTTCAGTTTTGATCAAAGGTGTATGGTTTCATGGAACTACATTGTGGACTGATTATCAATCGAGTGGTAATCAACCATTAGCGATGTGGGATGCTAATCAGAAGATGTCTGACCACAGAGTAATTCGCCATAGAGAAAGCTATAGTAAATTCCGAGCAGAAGATGCAGCACTCGTTCACTCTAAAGCAAGAAAATTCTTAGTTAGGAATGTGAGAGAAGGCGATGTAGTTGTAACACATCATGCACCTCATGAAAATTCTAGTGCAGAGTGCTTTAAAGGTCAGTTGTTGAATGCATCGTATTATAGCGATATGTCTACCTTTATGATGGAAGCTAAGCCATCGTATTGGATCCATGGTCACATGCATAATACGTCTGATTACATTGTTAATGATACCCGTGTTCTATGTAACCCTCGTGGATATGCGCCAAATGATCTGAACACTGAATTTGATATTAATAAAACCTTTGAGGTATAGAACATGAAAGTTAAAATAGGCGGATACCCATCTAGGTTAATATGTAATATACATACCAGGTATATGGAAAAGAAATATGGATGGATAACGCACGATCGTACACCACCACCAACTTCCTTCGATAACTTTGTAGAAGGTATTGAAGGTTCTATACAGAGTGTGTACAATATTGCTAATTGGATTTGGTTTGATAGACGTACGCAGAAGATTGATGTTCGCCTTGACCGCTGGGATACTTGGAGCATGGACCATACTCTTGGCCATATCATTTTACCTATGCTCGTACAACTTAAAGCTACAAAACACGGTGCACCATGTACTGATGATATAGATGTTCCAGAAGAACTCCGTCAAGCCATAGGCGGCTCACTAAATACGTTTAACTGGGGTACTGATGATAACCACTTCAAACGCTGGGACTGGATTCTTGATGAAATGATTTGGGCATTTAATCAGAAGTGCCGTGATGATTGGGAAGGTGACTTCTATGAATATAAAACTATCAGTCCTGAAGAAGCTGCAGGTGATACCGAAAGTCTATTTGGTATGAAGCTTGTATGGGAAGATAAAAAAGGAAGAGAAGCACACGCTGCAAGAATGGCCAATGGGTTTGCCTTGTTTGGAAAGTACTACGAAAATTTGTGGGATTAGTATAAAATAACTGTGTACTTATAGAGAAAACTGTGTTATAATAGTCTTATCTTTTTATATAATGAGGAATGTGAAGTATGTCTAATGAATTTTTATGGTGCGAAAAGTATCGCCCACAAACCATCTCTGATTGTATACTACCGAAATCTATCGATAGTGTATTCAGCGAAATCTTATCTTCAGGTCAGTTGCCGAACATGTTGTTCAGTGGTACAGCTGGTGTAGGTAAGACAACTGTTGCCAAAGCACTCTGCAATGAACTTGGTCTTGATTATATCATTATCAACGGATCTGAAGAAGGCAACATAGATACACTACGTGGCAAGATTAAACAATTTGCTTCTAGTGTATCGTTACAAGGCGGTTATAAGGTAGTAATTCTGGACGAGGCTGATTACCTCAATCCTCAATCAACCCAACCCGCTTTACGTGGTTTCATTGAAGAGTTCTCAAACAACTGTCGTTTCATAATGACATGCAACTTTAAGAACCGTATCATTGAACCACTTCACTCTCGATGTTCTGTTTATGAGTTCGCTATTCCAAACAAAGAAAAGCCTGCAATTGCCGGTGCTTTCTTTAAGCGTACTATAGATATTCTCAATAAGGAAAACATCACGTTCGATAAGCAAGTTCTAGCACAACTTGTTGAACGTTACTTTCCTGATTGGCGTCGTGTCTTAAATGAATTACAAAGGTATTCTGTTAGTGGTACTATTGATGCTGGTGTTCTAGTTAATCTAGGTGATACCAATGTTAAATCGTTAATGGATAAACTTAAAGGTAAAGACTTTAAAGGCATGCGTCAATGGGTTGTTAATAACATCGATACTGAACCTCATACAATCTTTCGTGCAGTATATGACAAGATGGAAGATCATCTTGCACCGCATTCTATTCCGCAAGTTATAATCATCCTTGCAGATTATCAGTATAAGAATGCGTTCGTTGCTGACCATGAGATGAATATGGTTGCATGTATGACAGAAATAATGGCTGGTGCAGAATGGAAATAAACACTGAGTTTACTGGCTTTACTGCAGGTTCTTTCGATCTGCTTCATGCTGGTCACATTCTTATGCTTAAAGAAGCCTCTGAGCAGTGTGGCCACTTGATAGTGGGGTTACATGTTGATCCAAGTGTCGAGCGTTTTTATAAGAATAAGCCAATTCAGAGCTTAGAAGAACGTATCATTCAACTTGAAGGTTGCGTATACGTAGACGAGATCCATGTGTATAACACTGAAGCTGAACTAGAATCACTTCTTAATACTCTTCCAATTGATATTCGTATCATAGGTGAAGAGTATAAAGGAAAGGCATTCACAGGCAGTGCTTATTGGTGGAATGAAATCTATTACAATAGCCGTGACCATAAATACTCCACCACTGAATTACGTGAAAGGATTATCAATGAATCCCTTTGAATTTATAAATGCAATCAACACCACTAAAAAGAATATGATAGTTGACGATCTAACTGAAAAGGCTTATAACGCCTTTATGGTTAATCGTTCTCTTTCTTACTTTCAAGACACAGTTCTTCTTGCAAATGAGATGAACAGATACCATCACCTTGACTCAAAACTGCAGTTTTCTTTTTTGATAAATAGTGTTAGGAAAAAGAAACGTTTCGCTAAATGGGCTAAACCAACTAATCCTATTAACTTAGAAGTTGTTAAAGAATATTATGGCTATTCAAATGAAAAAGCACGCCAAGTTTTGACAATATTATCTGATCAACAAATTGAAGAATTAAAATTGAAGGTGTATAAAGGTGGAAGAAAGTAAACCCATAGAATGGACTCCGGCATTAATGCTAGAAGTTATTCTCAACGAACCAGACGATTTTCTAAAAGTACGGGAAACTCTAACACGGATAGGCGTGGCTTCACGTCATGATAACAAGCTGTTTCAGTCTTGTCATATCCTACATAAGCAAGGACGCTACTTCATAGTCCACTTTAAAGAGCTCTTCTTATTAGATGGGAAACCTTCTAATCTATTAGAAAACGATATTCATAGGCGCAATACAATTGCTACTCTATTAAGTGATTGGGGATTAGTTCAATTCTCTTTAGAGGAAGCTCTCACACGTGCACCGCTGAGACAAATCAAAGTAGTCTCATACAAAGAAAAATCTAAATGGGAATTGTGTCCGAAATACAATATCGGAAACAAATAGATCTTGTTGCTTATACCAAAAAGTTATAAGCTTAGATCAAACCATTCTAAAATAACAGTGTACAATCTCATCAATCTTTGATATAATAGCTATATAAATTGATGAGGTACACATATGAAGCAATCTACAGTAGTTAAGCAAATCGCAGAAGAGATCAAAGAAACTGTTCGTCCTTTAATGGAAAAATGGGTCGATGATCGTATCAAATATCTCACTAACACAAGAACGTGGATGCGCTCTGACGAAACTAAGCTAGCTATCGATGAACGCTACAAAGATCATAAGCTTATCGCAGGCAAATACTATGTGCGCAGCGATGCTAAACGCAGTCTTTATAATGAAATGGGTATCAATCAAGGTGATCAACAACTGATCGCTTATTATGGTGCTGATGATTGGTTAATCAAAGCTCAAAAAGAAGCTCTTCAAAAGCTTATGAAGATTGAAGTTGCTGTAGCAAAGAAGATTGACTTTGAAGTTAATAGCGTTGAAAAGCAATTTTGCAGAAACGGTCTAGACGGTTATATGGAAGGAGCTTGGAAATTAGATAATGGAAAAGTCTTCTCCTTTGAAACCTTTTATGCTGGTGGATATAACATCCAATGCCTACACGTTCGCACTAAATACAAATTGAAATAAGGAATATATTATGGAAGATTTTACTACTAGACTTGCAAGAGCATACGCAACTGGTGCTCACGCTGCAATCGGTCAGCTGCGTAAGTATAGCACTGATCCGTACATTGTTCATCCTATCAGAGTTGCAGGCACTGTAGAAGCTTTTGGTGGAAATCTAGATATGATCTCTGCTGCGTATTTGCACGACGTTGTTGAAGATACTCAAGTTACTCGTCTAGATATTTATCATATGTTTGGCCCCATTGTCGGCCGTATCGTTGAAGATCTCACTGATGTTAGTACTCCTGGTAAAAATCGTGCAGAACGTAAAGCAAAGGATAGGGCACATAGTGCATCTGCATCTTATGAGGCACAGTTTGTTAAGTGTGCTGATATTATAGACAACACTAGAGATATTAGATACAATGCTCCAGCCTTCTGGGAAATATATCATAAAGAGATGGTATTGCTTCTTGGAGTGTTAGACAAAGTCAAAGATACTCTTATTTACGAAACAGCTGTAAAGGCAGTAACGTTAGAATAAGCTTATAACTTTTTGATCTAAATAAAGTTAAAATAAGTGTGTACTTCTGTGCCAGACTATGGTATAATGGTTACATAAAATGAAATAAGGAATTAAAATATATGATGAAAGATAAAGTAATACTAACAGACTGTGACGGTGTTCTAGTTGATTGGGTTCACGGCTTCGTTAAGTGGATGAAAGTAAAGGGTTATGATCCTGTTGTGTCAGACACTTATGATATGGAAATCATGTTCGATATGACTCGAGCAGAAACTAAAAAGTTAGTAATAAGCTTTAATGAAAGCGCTGAAATGCGTTACTTATCACCACTGCGTGATGCCATTAAATACGTACGTAAGTTGCACGAAGAACATGGTTATGTCTTCCGCTGCATTACAAGTATGAGCCTCAACAAAGCAGCCTACCGTTTACGTAAGCAAAACCTTGATCAATTGTTCGGCCCTACTGTCTTTGAAGAGCTAGTGTGTTTAGACACTGGTGCTGACAAAGACGAAGCTCTAGAACAATATCGTGGTAGTGATATGTATTGGGTAGAAGATAAACCACAGAATGCAGACCTTGGCGTTGCTCTTGGTTTAGACAGTCTCTTGATCTCTCACACTTTTAACGCTGCCTATGCTGGTCGAGCAACACGTGTGCAGAACTGGAAAGAAATTTACAACATAATTACAGGATAAATTAAGCATGAAACTACAAAACGAAATCAAGATTGTTCGACTAGTGACTGGTGAAGAACTCTTATGTACAGTATCTTCTGACCCAAATAAAGCAGTTTACACTTTAACTGATGTTGCTATATTAATACCAACTGAAGCTAACTCTCTTGGGCTTGCACCGTTCATGGGATATTCTACTGCGTATGATAGCAAAGAAGGTATGGGCGTAGAAGATAAATTCATTATGTTTGTTGTCGATCCTGTTGAAACACTTAAGAAGCAATATCAAACGATGTTTGCTAAGATCTTTACTCCACCTTCAAAGATCCTTATGTAATAAATAGACTTATAAACATAAATTAAGGTGTATCAACATGAAAGATTTTCAGGAATTTCTAGACGAAGGTGTCAATGATCCTGCTATATTTAAAGCAATATTTTTAGCAGGTGGACCAGGTTCTGGAAAGTCTTTTGTTGTTGGTAAGACCGCTCTACAACCTCTAGGCTTTAGGCTTATTAACTCAGATCCTGCGTTTGAAAAGGCTTTAGCTAAAGCTGGTCTAGAACCAACACCAGGTAATATATCTTCTGTTAAAGGTCAAGAAGCACGTGCAACTGGTAAACGAATCACAAACAAGCAACTTGAATTTGCTCTTAAGGGTAGACAAGGTATTATCATCGATGGTACTGGTAAAGACTATAATAAGATAGCAGGTCAGGTCAATGAATTAAGAAAAATAGGATATGCTGTATCAATGATCTTTGTTAACACTGATGTTGATACTGCGTTGACACGCAATACTATGCGTGATAGATCTTTGCCAGATGAAATGGTGAAGAAAATGTGGAAAGATGTTCAGAAGAATCTGGGCAAATTCCAAAACCTATTTAGAGAAAGAATGATTATAGTCGATAACTCTGAAGGTTCTAATATCGAAGGTGCAACTATGGCAGCATATCGCAAGATGATGAAATGGTCTAAGTCTAAACCTGAGAATAGAATCGCAGCAAAATGGATGAAAGATCAAAACGCCTCTAAGTAGTTATATAAATAACACCGGAATGCAAGAATACTTGGTTCCTATAAATACTATCTTGCTTGAAAAAGGAGAATACAATGACAGGCAACAGAAGATTTCAAACATCCTCATCACTTTATCCACAAGCTGCATACATCGGCTTTGATCATCTATTTAAAGAACTGGACCATGTGACTAAACATGCCCATGATCATTACCCGCCACATAATATCATAGTAACTGGACCAGACGACTATCTAATTGAATTAGCAGTTGCAGGGTTTAGTAAAGAAGGTATTGATATTGTAATGCATGAAAGGACACTTACTATCACTGGTGAACATGTGAAGAAAGGTCGTGAATACGTTCATCGTGGTATTTCTACGAAGAAGTTCAAACGCACTTTTCGGCTGTCGGAACACGTGCATGTGCACGGAGCAGACATCGTTGATGGCATCCTTGCAATTTCATTGAAGGTTATCGTCCCTGAAGATCAGCGTCCTCGTAAAATTAATATTGGAACTAACGAGGAATCCAAAAATGAACCAAATCAATTACTCAACGAAAGTAATTAGCTTTACGATCAAACCTTTACTTATTAATATTGCTAAATTCTTTAAAGCACGTCACAAGAAAGTGTTGCTTGCACGCCAACTATCAGCTAATGCAACCATCGCACAATACATGCTTAAAGAATATCCATATCACACGTATTCTTCTCTATTGTTTGAAATGAATACACGTGCTTATAGTGAATATAACAGTAAATTGGAGAATGGTTCATGATTAAATTTATTGCCACTTGGTGGGCTAAGAAAGTTAAAGTCATGAACATGTCAGCAGATGAACGCTACTTAAGCAAGTCTGTTGATCTAGCTGACCTAGAACGTAGACAAAGAATGCTTGAATTCTTTGCTAAAGATCGTAGTAGTTCTCATATGGGGCTTTAAACACCCCTAGGTAAAAGTCCCAACCTTGAAAGCGGCACGCGAGAGGCCACCGGTCAGCCTCTCACCCTATTCTTTTATTATGGAGCATATATGCTATTCTCAACAAAACTTACCTCAGGTGAAACTATTCTCAGTCAGGTCTCTGACATTGAAGATAAAAAAATGCAACACACTACTATGCTGATACAACCGTTATCTGCTGAAATAGTTGATGGCCAATTGGTAACTATGCCTTGGCCAGAATTCTTAAAACAGCCGCTCATTAGCATTGAAATTCATAATGATATTATAATTCATTCTGGTCCTGCAGACTCTGAAGTCGTGGATCAATACGAACGAGTGGTTGCAATGATTTATCAGAAATCAAATGCTGAAGAAATAGCTGAAGAAAGTAGTTTACATTTCCCATAAAACGTGTTATAATATACATAATGAATTGGAGAAATGCTTATGAAATTCTACACAAACGTAGCACGGTATGGTAATAGCTTACTATATCGTGGGTATAAAAATGGCCACAGACATGAAACTCGTGTCAAATTCAGTCCTACTTTATACCAATTAGATCACAATGGTACTGACTACGCCTTAGATGGTAATCACGTCAGTCCTATTAACTTTGCTAAAATGGCAGACGTTAAAATACACGAACAAACTTATGGCACTATCGGCTCTAAAGAGTTGTATGGTAATAAGAACTATGTCGTACAATATATACAAGAACAGTTTTCAGGTAAGATACAATTCGATAGAGATGTTGTTAACGTAGCATCTCTTGATATTGAAACGGCTTCTGACGATGGCTTTCCAGAACCTGAACTTGCAGAGAAAGAAGTCACTGCAATCTGTATGAAGAACAACATAGACAACGTCTATTATGTTTGGAGTTGTATTGAATGGTCTAAACAAAAATCAATCTTAAATCATCTAGATGTTGTCTACGAACATTGCAAAGATGAAGCTGAATTACTAACAAAGTTCCTTAGTCACTGGTCTTCTCCTATTCATTGCCCTGATGTTGTCACTGGTTGGAACGTACGTTTCTTTGATATAACATATCTAGTCAATCGTCTTGCAAGACTCTTCGGTGTTGATACTGCTAAGCGTATGTCTCCATGGGGATTAATCAACGAGCGTAGAGTAACTACTATGGGTCGTGATCAACAGTCATATGAATTGACTGGTATTGCTCAGCTTGATTACATGGAACTATTCAAAAAGTTTGGTCACTCGTATGGTCCTCAAGAATCATATAAGCTTGACCATATTGCGCATGTAGTACTCGGTGAAAGAAAGCTTTCTTACGATGAATACACTGACTTGCATTCATTATATGTCAATGATCCACAAAAGTTCATTGACTATAACATTAAAGACGTAGAACTCATTGATCGGTTTGAAGATAAAATGGGCTTAATCACATTAGCAATGACCATGGCATATCGTGGTGGTGTTAACTACTCTGATACTCTTGGTACTACTGCTATATGGGATGCTATCTTATATCGTGATCTAAGTGATCGTGGCATAGTAGTTCCTCCTAATGGTGATAAGTTTAAAGCAGATTATCCGGGAGGCTATGTTAAAGCTCCTCAGGTTGGAATGCATGAATGGGTAACATCGTTCGATTTAAACTCACTATATCCTAACATCATTGTTCAATGGAATATGTCACCAGAAACTATTGTCGAAGGTGATCGTGCTAATATGAACCCAGACATAGGTCTGTCTGAGTCACATGTGAATGACACTGACTACGCACTTGCAGGTAATGGTGTATACTTCAGGAAAGAAAAGCAAGGTGTTCTTCCTAAGATCATCGTTGAATACTATGCTGAACGTAGCATAATCAAGAAGAAGATGTTAGCTTCTCAACAAGAGAAAGAAAACACAGATAAGAATAACAAACCAGAAATGATTCGCATTGAACGTGACATCTCTCTTTATGAAAACCAACAGATGGCAATCAAACTTCTTCTTAACTCATTATATGGTGCGTTAGGTAATAGATGGTTCCGTTATTACGATCTTCGTATTGCTGAAGGTATTACTCTCACTGGCCAAACAGTTATTCGTTGGGCAGAGAAAGCTGTTAATCAGTTCATGAATAAGGTATGCGAGACTGATGATCTTGATTATGTTATCGCTATTGATACAGATTCGGTGTATGTACAGTTCGGTAACCTTGTTAAGAAGTATGTTAAAGCTGGTGAAGAAGTAGCAACTATCGACAAGATCTGTGAAGAACAGTTCATTCCTATGTTAGAAAAGTCTTACGCAAGACTATACGATATGTTCGGTTGTTATACTCCTCGCATGGTTATGGCACGTGAAGCTATTGCAGATCGTGGTATATGGACTGCTAAGAAGCGCTACATATTAAATGTTCACAATAACGAAGGTGTACAATACGCAGAGCCAAAGCTCAAGATCATGGGCATCGAAGCTATTAAGTCGTCTACACCCTCTGCTTGTCGTGATGCATTAAAAGCACTGTTCACTGTCATTGTTAAAGATGATGAAACACAAGTGCAAAAAGCTATTGCTCAGTTTAAGTCATACTTTAATACTTTATCTGCTGAAGAAGTATCGTTTCCAAGAGGTGTAAGTGATATTACAAAGTGGGCGCGTAAGCGTGATGGTATATACGCAAAGGGTACTCCTATTCACGTACGTGGCGCTTTACTGTATAACCATCACATAAAGTTGTTAGGTTTGCAGAAGAAGCATGAGCTGATTCAGAACGGTGAAAAGATTAAGTTCTGTTACCTCAAGATGCCAAACAGTATTCGTGAAAACGTAATCTCATTCCCCACATACCTTGCTCCTGAATTGCAGCTTGATAAGTATATTGATTACGACAAACAGTTTGAAAAAACGTTTCTAGATCCAGTCATTCCTATTCTTGATGCGATTGGTTGGTCTCCAGAACCTAAAATTTCACTAGAAGATTTCATGTCATGATTTCAGCTGAAATAAAAGATGTACATTGTGTGTAATGTGTGTTATAATAGATCTATGATTACAATTAAATAAGGTAAACGTTATGAACAAAGACGAGGAATTACTAGTAATCTTTATGGAAGAATGTGCTGAAGCTATAGTCGAAGCTTCAAAGATCATTCGATTTGGAAAGGGTGCCGAACTACTTGAATCAGAGATCGGTGATATAACCTGTATGGTTCAGCTAATGGAAGAAGCTCAGCTCATAAGGAAGGAAAATGTACTTGCTTGTTCTGCAGCTAAACGTGAAAAACTAAAGAAATGGAGTACACTAAATGTCTAATAACTGGGCAAAAGATATCAGTGATATGCATGACAAGTTTGGCGTCAACGCGTGGTTTGAAGCCAACAAAGGCGATCGAGAACTAATGCAAAAATATTTGGCGTTTCGCCTTGCAATGTGTCAAGAAGAGATGACTGAAACGTTTGATGCAATGAAAGATAAGGACGCAGAAGAAGTAGTTGATGGTCTTATTGATCTATGCGTATTTGCTATTGGAACTCTTGACGTATTCGGCGTTGATCCTAATGTAGCATGGGATAAAGTAAATGCTGCTAATATGTCAAAAGAATCTGGTGTCAAAGAAGGTCGGCCTAATCCTTTCGGTCTACCTGATCTGCTAAAGCCTTCTGATTGGGTAGCACCAACTCATTACGGCAATCACGGTGATGTTGGTTCTGGTTTGTAAGATGACATCTCTAACGCTTTTTAAAAGCATATACGATAACAAGACTGTAAAGTCTATGGAGTTCTCGGACTGGCAACAGTTCGAGGCTTTGTTGTATAAGTTATCTAAAGCGAAATTAAACAGCAAGAAAGATGCTTCTCTTATATCTCCTGCTAGTTACATTGAAGGTACTACACGCGCTAATATCAATGTAACTTGTTGGGGCGGGTGGGCAGCTCTAGACGTAGACGATCATCAATTTAAAGGAGACTTGCAAAGTGAACTACGTAATCGTTTTGGTAGTTATTATTATGTTTGTTATAGTACGGCTTCTTCTACCGTTGATCATCCGAAGTTCAGACTTGTCTTCCCACTTAGCAGCAAGGTTAGCTCATCTGAAATTAAACAATTCTGGTGGGCACTCAACACAGAGCTCGGTGCAATCGGAGATAAACAGACTAAAGACTTATCAAGAATGTATTACATCCCTGCTTCGTATGCTAATGCTAATAACTTCATTTTCACTAATAGCGGCGATGTTATTAATCCTACTGCATTTATAAGTAAGCATCCTATGCCACAGAAGCCAAAGACTATATTCGATGGTATGTCAGAAACGATGAGAAACTCTATTCTACAGTATCGTGCTAATGGTCTTACTAATACTAATTACTCATGGTCTTCATATACTGATTGCCCATTTGTTAGTCGTAGAATGATCAGTGAATACAATGCAATCTCTCAGACTGGTTGGTATGCTAAGATGTATGCATTCATGGTATCAGTTGCAGGAAACGCTATAAGTAAGAAGTATCCTATCAGCACTCCTGAAGTAGTTCATCTATGTAAGGAATTAGATAGAGATACTGGTGGATGGTATAAAAGCCGTGCGTTTGACACAGAAGCTGAACGCGCAATATCGTATGTAATGGAAAATCAACTATGAGTAAACAGTGGCACGGCGGTAAAGGCGATAAGTCTAGATCAATTAATAACGAAAAGTATGCTAACAATTGGGATTCAATCTTTAAAGCTAATGAAGTGATAGAAGGTAGAGAACAGTTACCAGTTATTAAGAAAAAGAAAAGGAATAAGTTGTAATAAGCTTATTCCTTTTTAATCTAAAAAGAATGAAAATAAGTGTGTACTATTCTTTCAGTTAGTGATATAATAGGTACATAAATTAATAAACACAAGCACTTATATTATGAAATACAGCTTTGAAGTTTTAATCCCACAAACTAAAACAGACCTTACACAAATAAACTTAGATGCAGTAGAGCGCAAATGCGTTGTAAATGAATATGCCTCTCCAGCATACTCTAAGCTAAAATGTCATTGGGTCGAATTCGGATGCAATAATATCTATGATATAATTGGTCTATATGAATTGTACAAAAAGCTTGGCTATCAAGCCATGTCAGATATATCAGACATTTAAGGAAGAATATGGAAAATCAATATAAAGAACTCTTTGGAGGCGGACAATGGGTCGCAAAGAGCAAACTGTTAAAACGTCTTGAAGAAACTAATATCATCAGTGGTATTATGTCTAATCGCACACAAAGTAAAGATCGTACTGTAGAGCAGGTAACACAAGCTTGTATTACTGGTTTAGCAGGTGAACTTGGTGTTGCAGCTAGATTAGGAGGAATTCTAAATCCTTCAGAGTTTAATCAAAGCGATAGAAACTCTTTTGCATGGGATGTTTTAGATAGCAGAAACAATCTGAAGCTTGAAATTAAGAATCACAATAGTAAGTGGTGGACCTACGCTCCTCGCAATGTCCAAGTTCTAGGCAGAAATATAGCTGAAGGATGTATGGATTATATCGTAACAACTAAGGTAGTAGAACTAGACGAAGAAGTTCCTGGTTTTCAAATCTGGCCTCGGCTAGTGATTAACCCACAAAGCTTTAGAAAGTATTCTAAACGTTCACAGTATAATTCATCTTTATATTATGACCATGTTTCTGCTATAAGAGATGGTGAATGTTTTGAATTTAATAAGCATTTAGAGTGTAATACCGTGTACAAAGAGAGTAAACCATGGTATAATAGTAACAACGATAAATTCAAGAAAGGCACGACAGTATGAAATATGATGATAACAAACCGCAATACAATCTAATACCGATTGATGCAACACGTGAAGTTGCTGAAGTCTTAGGCTTCGGCGCTAACAAGTATGGTCCTAACAATTGGCGTGATGATGGTAGTGTAACTGAATGGTCACGTACCTATGCTTCTATCCAACGACATCTTAATGCATTTTGGAATGGTGAAAATTTAGATCCTGAATCTGGCTTAAGCCATCTTGCTCATGCAAATACTCAGCTTATGATTCTTATGACTCATATGTCTGATGGTCATCTTAATATGGATGATAGGTATAAATTGCCTAATATACAAATCAACAATACACCTTATAACATACCTGCACATAGTCCTAAAGTAGGATGGAATATTGCTAATATCAGTGAAGACTCAGATGGTGATTCGGTATGATACATCAATCCTATCGTGTAAATAGTATTCGCAAAGATTTTATTCATAACCTGCAGCATAAGATGTTCACTGTTGATAAGACAGGTGCTAAGATGATTGAAATGCTTGGTGCTACATTCATTGCTGATGAAGCTAGTATCTTTGGTGTACCTTCTGCAGAATACATTGCTGCAGAAATAGAATGGTATAAAAGCCAATCTACTAATATCAATGACATCTATGGTCCAGATCGTGAACCACCAGCAGCATGGAAATACGCTGCAGATGTTCATGGTAACATCAATAGTAACTATGGTAAACTGATCTTCTCTGATGAATATCATAATCAGTATAAAAAAGCTGTAACAGAACTCATGAGAGATCCTGACACACGTCGTGCTGAAATGATCTATACTCGTCCTTCAATCTGGACAGAGTTTGATGATAATGGTATGTCAGACTTCATTTGTACGAATGCAGTAACATATTATATTCGTGATAACATGCTGCATGCTGTAGTTCAAATGCGTTCTAATGATGTTGTCTTTGGATATAAGAATGATTATGCATGGCAACAATATGTTATGAAGGAGATTGTTAAAGATCTAAATATTGGCTCTGGTCCATTCCTTCATTCGAATATAACCTTAGGTGATATGATCTGGCAGGTACAGAATCTTCACGTATACGAAAGGCACTTTGATCTTGTCAGATAATCCATATATGCACAAATTAGAGCCATACGTTAAAGTATCAAACAAATGGAATGATAGATACCTAGCACTTGCTGAGCAGGTTGCTGGATGGTCTAAAGATCCTTCACGTAAGATCGGAGCTGTTGCAGTTGGAGATAAAGGCCAAA
>Ga0307488_10002139_pt1 | contig 16710 bp, 29 predicted proteins | sample SB02metaG_FD_202248 | JGI IMG/M metagenome (GOLD analysis project Ga0307488, IMG submission 202248) | Sea-ice brine microbial communities from Beaufort Sea near Barrow, Alaska, United States - SB 0.2 | ecosystem: Environmental > Aquatic > Marine > Coastal | place: USA: Alaska | collected... | reverse complement strand
ACTGCTAAAAGAACTAGCCCTACTTGGGTGCCATCATCTAATCCTAGTTATTTAACATCAAGCTCAACTCAGTCTAAATACTTAAGAAGTGATGCTGATGATTATTTTAGTGGAAAATTAAATTGGAGCGGATCAGACTACGCAGACGCTATAAATATGTCTCTTGGTAATATAAACGATGCTCACTACGTTGACGCTAACGAATATAGACAAAGAGCAAGCGGGATGCCAAGAAACAACTTAGGAGATCCTACTGTTACTGAAATGGCTTTGTTTGAAGAACAGTTTGGACCTAAAACTACTTTAGCTAACGACTACGACAATCTTTCAGATTTAACGTTTTGGGGTCAAGAAACTAGTAGTAGCGACTGGGTAGAAATTACTTCATATAGCGATGACAACAAAAGAAAGTTTTTAAGAACAAACAATTCTAGCGTTATAATACCAAGCACGTACTATAAGTTTAGAGTTGAATTTACAGCTAAAAGCTATACGTTTGCTAATGCTATGTACATGTACTGGTCTAGTAACTCTCACAATAGTCAAGTGCATATTTGGAAGAAAAGATGTTCTGACGGAACTTGGCTTCAACATACCTCAGCGACTAACACTATATCTTCTTGGCCTGGTCATGGTTGGTTGCCTTTTTCAAATATACCTTGGCACGAAACCAATACTACATCTACAGGTCATTTTACTGACATAAGGGTAGAGTTTACTCCTAACTGGTCAACAGGGTCAAACGGTTATAGAGATATAAATCTTTATGGTATGCAGATATGGGGTGGTTATCCAAAAGGAAGACGAACACCTCACTACTACGATCAAAACGGAGAGTTTAACTTTTTAAAGAGTGCTCATATTTTAGACGGTCATAATCTTAATATTGGTACTGGTAATGATTTGCAAATATATCATAATGGTAGTAATAGTGTTATAGCTGAAGTAGGAACTGGTGACTTGTATATAAAAGCATCTAATAACTTAATATTAGAGTCTTCTACTGGTGAAAACTATTTTCAAGGTACCGCAAATAGTGCTGTCTCTCTTTATTATGACAATGTTATTAAATTTCAAACAACAAGTGCAGGTGTTAATATAGTTGGTAATGGTGGTGGTGTAGGCTTTATTGGAACTGACCATATATACACGGCTTGGTACCCAGGTGGTTTAAGCTCTGGAAGAAAAGCATATATGGGGTATGCTGGTGGAGGTCACACTAACTTTACTCTTGCTAATGAAGTATCTGGAGCAGACATAAATTTTGTTACAAACTCAGGAACTGTTAACATTACTGGAAATTTAGCCGTAACAGGAACAATAGATAGTAGAGATGTTGCAGCAGATGGTACTAAGCTAGATGGTATATCAACAGGAGCAGATGTAACACCTTCTTGGGTCCCATCAAGTGACCCTAACTATTTAACAAGCTATACAGAAACAAATTTATTTTTAGGTGACGGCGGAACTTTAACCACAGCACCTGGGTATAATCGACTTATATACACAGGACAAATATCAAATGGAGTTAGTGGTTTATTTGCCGCTACTAACAATGCTAATAGTGTTATTACACTAAATAGACATAATGGTAATTATGATAGTCAATTAGGTTTTAGCTCTAATGGTAAAGTATATTATAGAAGTTTTTCAGGCACAGCTATTAATACTACATTAGGTTGGGGTCAGTTACTAATAACGGACACTAATGGTAATATTGTACCTCCGGGCACAGTAGACGGAAGAGACATCGCAACTGATGGTACTAAACTAGATACTATAGCTACAAACGCAGATGTTACTCCTAGCTGGGTGCCTTCAAGCGACCCTGGTTATGGCACGTCAAACTTAGCTTTAGGCACAACATCAACAACCGCGCTAGCAGGCGATACTGTAACTATTACAACAGCTCAAGCAGCTATACTGAATAATCTAGCAAATTTACCAACAAGAAGAGGAGCTTCAGGAACTTTTTGGAACAATAGAGGTATGGTAGCAGTATCGTGAAGTATACTATAGCGTTAATATTATCCCTGCTATTAATGCAAAACTTTGCTAGCAAAGACAAGGCTTATCACTTTGCTGCTGGCTACGTATTCACGCACGCTTCACATTCTGTAGCTGTAACATGGACTGACAACGAAAAAGTAATTAAGTATGGGCCGTTAGTAGCGTGTATAGCACTTGGTGTTGGTAAAGAACTAATAGACAAGTACGATTCAAATCCAAACTCTACGTTTGATTGGCTTGACATTGCTTATACTTTTGGCGGTGGAGTTACCGTTGTTAGCATAGACATAAACAAAAGATAACAATTACTTAATATAAAAAACGGCCCATAAGGTGATTATAACCCTATGGACCGTAAAATTGACATCAGCAAAGCTGTTTATGTAGCGATAATGATTATCGTTTACACGTTAGCTATTTAAGCTGCTACAGCATTCTTTTCTTCTTGCACTTGAACTCTAACGTTCTGTGCCATGCTTTTAATGTCTTGCATAGACTTTCTTAGTCTAGTACCAGCAGACTTATTGCCAGCTCTAAACTTATCAAAATCTTCTTGCGTTGTCATTAACGCGTCATACATTGTTTGCAGTGTTGTTTCAATTTCATTCATAATATTAAATTTAAGATTAAATTACTTCACAGTTACCACCAGCACAAGCAAGCTCGCCTGATAGATCTGTGTTGTCATCTAGCTCAACCACTTTGGTTAAGTCTACATTAGATAACACTTTAGACATTTCGTTAAACTTAGCTTCGTCAATGTCTTCAAACGGAGCTTGAGTGTAAGTACCGCCGTTGTATGGCAATACTGATAGACCATTGTAATGATCTCTGTTATCCCACATCCAATCACCAGCTTTATCCCACTCGTCATCTTTCAATGATATGGTAGCTGATACGTTATGTGAGTTAGAACCAACCCTATGACCTGACTTCACCCATTCGGTAGCAACGCGCTTAATCCTCTCAAGTGTATCAAATGGAGATTCAGTTCTTAGGATTGATCCTTCAGGAGCTTTTTGAGGCACAGAAATAACCGCAGTATCATGAGGTCTGAAGAACTCGTCTTCAATTAACTCAGGGTGATATACAGATAAATATGTATATATAGCCTCATTCTTTCCTACGCGCATCCTACGGACATAATAATCATTATGCCACGCGTGAATACCCGAAGATGTTCCTAGCACCAGAGATGTCGTCCCTGCAGGTTTTACAGTTGTACATCTTGCTGACTTATTAATACCTATTGCCTTAGCAACGCGGCTGTTTTCACGCTTAACAATGTCAGCAGCTTTGGTCATGTCGTAATTTAATACGGCGCCAGAGCCAATACCAGTCATTGACACTCCGATCAATGCATCTTTTTCAGTTGTCTCTTTCCATATCTCTCTCAAGTAATGGAAATCGGTGTAACCAGCTTGCAACGTGCCTATGAACGCAGCGGCTTTCACCCTCGCGTTAAAGTCATCTTGATCTTTAATATCAGAGACATTAACTTCGCATAAGTTACAAAACTGAAAAGGTCGTAGAGCAATTTCACAACATGGATTAGTTCCCCAGTCCTTGTCGTTATTAAAGTATATACCAGGCTCGCCAGCGCCGGAAAGCTCTACACGTTTCCATAGATCCATAAAAAACTGTTTAGTAATTTTATGTCTCATTAATACAGCAGAGTTATTAGCTCTACCACGCTGAGGATTAGTTTCCCACCAATCACCAGACTTACAGCTTATCATTTCATCGTCTCCAGCAGAAAACAAACTAATGAGAGCTGCGCGACGGATGCCGCCAGCCAAAACAGCGTCAGCAATGTGGCATATAATATCATGCGTTTCAAGGGAGGTAAGTTGTGTTCCGTCTTGTTTTCCATTTAATATTCCTTCTATTTTAATTAGACATTCTTTTAACGGTTGAGGACCTGGTGCTTTACCACCTGAAGTTACAAGTCTAGCGCCTTTTGGTCTAATATCAGTATAGTCAAATATTATTTTAGACGTACGCTTATCGCCTAAGTAAGACTTAACTAACACTTTAATAGCGTCAGACCAGCCTTCAATACTATCGCCGATAACAAAGCGTCTACTACGTTTATCAAAAGGCTTAGTAATAGCTGGTAAATTTTTAACGTGATGTTTCTGTACAGAGTAGCCTACACCACAACCAGACAGCAGAAGAAACATTATTTCACTAAAAGCATCGATACTATCAGCAGGAAGATATGAACAATTATATAGCCTGTTAGGAGATATTTCGATTGGCTTGCCCGCAAACTGTAGTGATCGCATGCTTGGTAAAACCTTCTTAGCATATACGTAATTGTACGCTTCATCTATTTCATTTATTAAATTAGGGTATTTCTTTTTATGCATTGCTATATTACGGTCAACAAGTTCCGCCCAAGTTTCCCGGCGGTTAAGCTCGGGAATATACTTGGCGTACTTCATGTGAACAGTAATATCTGAGAGGATATTGTTCATTGATTATTATTTATATATAGTTAAACATGCGTCTACAAAACCTACGTACAACACGTGGTTTGTTCTTGATTCTTCTTGGTATGTTCTAATACCGAATAGCAGCCCCGGAAATGTTCCGAAACTTAATTCCCAATCTTTCATTTGTTTTGTTTTTGGATTAAATTAATAGTTTCGTCGCAGTCCTTTTGATTCTGAGGTTTATATAAAGTTACATGAGGTAAATTTTCTTTTACATACTTTTTAAACATCTTCCATCGCATTGGAAAACTTTCGTTTGCTCGGCCTTTACACTCAATAATAAAGTCTTTTGCTACAAAGTCTGGAGTGTATCTAACAGGTAGTATTTTTTTATTACCTCTGTTTTTATATTCGCCTTTACCATTAGACTGTTTTTCGTAAGCAGCTTGAGTAAACTCAAAGCCTTCTTGTACTACATAGGTTTGCCCTTCGTAATCAGCTTTGATCTTTGCTTTTTTCAGAGCTAGATACATATAACGCTCTAGCCCTGAAGCAAAGTTAATACCGTCCTGCCTAACTTTTTTAGCTCTAACAGGACCACGCTTTTTAGATCTCTTCTTCATCGAACTTATTAATTAAGGCTTCTTCAGATAAGTCTCTAAGCTCTTCGCGTGCAGCTTGAATATAAAGTATTGCATCCATTAGTTCCTCTTGTACATCTTCAAGGTAACCTACTAGGTCTTTCATACCAGTTGTACGTTCAGTATCTAATGTTTGGCCATACTTTTCAAAGCCTACGTCAGAGCGTTTAACAAACTTATTGACAACGTTTTTGACTACTGGATCTCTAAATTTAATTGTTTGCTCTGTCATTATAATTTTCCTTTAGTTACATTAGCTCTGCCATAGCTGGTTACAGGTTGATCTTTTACAAACGTACCGTTAACCATTTTACCTGTGCGCTTGCTAATAACATTGTAAGCTTCTTGTATACACTCTTCAATAGACACGCCGCATAGCTCAGCTAGATTAGTTAACACAACTACAGCGTCACCAATACCATCAATTATTTCGTCTGTGTCTTCTTTTAGTATAGCTCTACCTATTTCGCCAGTCTCTTCCATTAGCTTTATGTACTGGGTTTTAGGATCACCTTCATCATACAAGCCTCTTTCATCAGCCCACTCTCTAATACATTCAAATAAAGACTCTCCACAGTCGTTGCAATCAGCTTTTTTATTAACGTAGTAGTTTACTAGCTCATCTTGGCTATCGAAATGTTTAGTGTTTATTCTTTCAAGATCAGCTTGATGTGTTGTGCCAATAGTAATATTTCTGTGTGGATCGTGATCATAATACTTGGCCATAGCCTTGTTGTATATATAGCAACGATCTTTGTTGTACATAGATGTTTTTACATTAGCCATAATCCAGTTTATAGTTTGTTGAGTTATTGTAAAGTCACCGTGATCAGTTTCCCACTGCATGCCAAGCTCGTCCATTAATCTGCCTTTCAATTTATCTAATGGGCACGGAAAGGTAGTCGTTGCCTCTGTTACGTTTATTTTCATATTATTTAGTTGTTTATTGTTATTATTAAAAAGGTCTTTATATAGCTTTCGATCAACTTTATAACCGAACTTTTTTTGAAGCTCAAGCTCAAGGTTAGATATATAAGATATATCTTCGTCCATTGCTAAAACCTCAAACTCGCCCCAGTCATAGCCTTGTTGATTAACAACTCTGCCTTCAACATCGTTTGTTACCCCGATCTTTCTACCGGGTATGTGGTATAAGTAATACATCATATATGGAAATTTCTAGTTTTTAACTCAGGAAGTTTATCGTTATACAGATGTAGATTATGTGCGAAATGGTAGTATGTGCCAAGCTCATATCCTGTCTCGTAAGCAACTAACATCTGTAGGTTTGAAAAACAGTACTGATCATTGCAGAAGCCGTACCAGATGTCGTTAGAACGCATCACAACAGACATATTAAGCTTATTGTCTACGACTGTAAACTGAACAGCATAAGTACAAGGCGTGTCTGTGTTATACTTATATATCTCTTTACCATCGTATATCGATATAGCCGCTTGCCTGGTGTTTTTGTTAGACTTCAAATGTTGAATAACCTTGTCAAGCTGATCAAAACGTTTCCATTGATGACCATAGTTAGAATTAACCTTACCATAATCATCGGCCATCTTACGCCATATAACTGGAACTTTACCGTATATTTCGCCAAGCTTGTCAACACTAGCGTCTCCAGATAAATACCATTGCCATTCAGCTTCAGCATACTCTTGCGACCATTTGCGCATAGGGTTAGCTATATAGTTGTTTTCGGGGTTTTCAATATAAAAACCTACGTTGAATAAAGCTTTAGTATTTGCAAAGTCAGTGCCATCGCGAAACAGTTTCCAATACCAGTAGTCAAACGCTTCTGACGCAGAGTTGAATGACGTTTTAGTTGTAGGACTAAGCATAAACTTCACCTTTAATGTTGTACCAAGAGCTTAGCCCAAGAGTACTAACTCTTTTAGTTACAATTTTAGTTTGACCATTCATAGTCATTGCTATTGTTTTATGGTCTAGCACTTTCATTATATTTGTCATAATAGTAATTATAATATTCTAATTGTTTAATTAATACTTCGTCTTTCTTAAAGTTTGGGCTAAAGTTTGATTTATCTTTAATAACTATTTCAATACAAAAGTCTAGGCCTGAGCCAGTATACTTTTGAGCAGGAACAACACAGCATTTAATACCGTGATTAATACACCATGAAATTTTGTGAAAATCTTCTCTAGACCAAGGATAAAAGCCAGGCTTAAATGGTCTACGCTTAGCCATTACGCTTCCCAAGGCATTGGCTCAGATTCAGCCATAGAATCAGGAGCTGGTAAAAAGCTACCGGAACGTGGTTCCCACTTGAAGTGTGCTTCAGCACCGTTTTCACCTAGGTTTTGAAACTTAACTTTTAAGACTTTAGCCTTAACAGTTTTAGCCTCATAGTCTCTGTGAACTAATAAACCGTGATAACTAGCATCGTACCATTCACCACCACCTTTAATATTGTACATTGTTGGCTCTTCGATTTTACCATCTTGGCCTTTGTACATTTTAGTAGGGTGAGCTACAACAATAACTAATACATCAAACTTCTTAGCAAACACTTCGATCTTTTGCAGATACTCAAGCGTATAACGGTTAACGTCATCAGAGCTAGCGTTAACGTCTCTAACTTTATTAAATGGATCGATAACAAGGCATTTGATGCCTTTACGCTTTACAAGCTCAGCGCCTTTACGCAACACAGCTTCAAGCGAGTATTTGTCCATATCAATAAAGTAAAAGTTGTCATTAACGTGATCAGCAACTTGATTCCATTTGTTACCGCCGATATCACCAGGAGATGGCATATCCATCCAGACTTTACGCATCAACTTGTGCGCGTGTAAGAACGTTGGTTGATTTTCAGGAGACGCAAAAGCAGTCTTCCAACCATAGTTCTTATTGTAACCTACACACATTTGATCAACAAAATCAGACTTACCAGAGCTAGGTATACCAGTAACAGTAATAAACTGGGATGTGTATGTAGAAAAGATTTTATCGAAGTTATCGATACCAATTTGAAAGCCTGGTTTAAAACCGTTTTTAACAAAGTCTTGTAATTCATCTTCTATATCTCTTAGTGTTGAAACTCCTTCAAGTGGAACAGGCTTGACACCGTGTATAGCATCGCGTAGCCTTTCTGCACCGTGCTTAACTAAATAATCGTTCGCGTCTTTACAATCCTCGAAATCAATTAAAAAGCAGACTTCAGCACCAAGGCGTCGTATAAACTCTTGCTTTAATGCTTGACCAGGCTCATCAGCATCAACTGCTAATATAACCTTTTGTTTGTCTTCAAAATAATCGATGCAATTATCTAAGTAATCGAGGTTGTTTGAATTTAACGTAGCACCGTTAGGCACAGACACTACATTTTTAATTCCCGCTTCGTGCATTGCAAGCACGTCCATTTCACCTTCAACTATTATACATTCATCATAACCTACAATACTGTTAATGTTATAAAACACTTTTTCAGCGCCTTTGTAGAGTTTAAAATTCTTGCGACCATCTCTGTATTTAACATTGATAAGTTGGTCACCCATAAAATAGTTGAACTGAATTGTATTCTCTGACTTGCCTGTCTGAGGCATAAACTCAGAACCTTCACTTACGCGAAGATCCTGTAGAGTTTGCTTTGAAATACCTCTTGTTACAAACCAGTCCTCAACTTTTGTACTTACTTCGTCGAAAGACTCAACCGAAGGTCTAACGTAGACTTTTTCGCTGGCGCCTTTACGTTGGTAAGTATGTAGTTGAAAACTAGTATTGCAGTTGTGACAAGTGCCGAGACCACGTTCCCAGTCATAAGAGGCACATTTAGCTTTCTTATTCTCAGGCTTCCTAGTGTGAGAGCACGTAGGGCATACACCCTGCGTTTTCCCAACTTCTAGGTCATGCTGATTGAATTGGTCAATCGCGAATCCATTGATCTCTTTGTCTTCTACATTCATTTATTAAAATGGTAAATCGCCGTCGTCAACTGCTGCCGGAGCAGGAGCGGCTTGCATATTATCACGTGGTGCTGTATCGACATTATTGCCGTTGGTCCATACAACCTTAACATTACCGAGGTATGTTTTAGCCGTTTTAGCCTCACGCTCTTCTTTAGTTTGCTCTACAATCACTGGACCTTGATTGCCAAACTGATCTGGTTCATCGTTAATAGTAATTGATATAGGTAAGTATTTACCTTTTTTACCATTAATGATTTTGTCTTTTGGTATCTCATTGAGATTTATAGACGTTTTAATAATACTTGCCATAGTTTAGGAATTAATTAAGTTAACTAAGTTTCTGCATTGATCTACAGTTGCACCTGTTGTTCTTCTGAAATTGTCAAAAGACTTGTGATAAGGGTGTAAGTTATCTGCAGACGTACTGCTGTGATAAAAGTTTGCGTTGTTTGCTTTAAACTTTTTGCCTGAGATTGAACAGGTCTTCATTTTTGATCTTGCCATAATGGTTTTAGGTTTAAAATTATTATAATGTTTCCGTAGTAAGATATTGCTTAGGATCAAACTCTTCGTTCTTAAAGAACAAGTCATACTGTTCGCTAGCTGTTTCTACTTTCTTTTCACCTTTTTGATAAAACTGTGGTGAGCAGTCAAACAATCCTATTTGATGAGTGTTTTTGTCTATAACCATAAACAAAAATTCATACCCATGAAACAGCTTGCTATAAATGTACGCTTGACTGTCATAGTTATACTTAGATGCTGACCATCTAAATCTATCTATATCAGAAGTCGTTTTCAGGTCGATGATTAATTTTTCGTCATGATTAATTATATCAGCCTTTCCTTTCCATTTGTTACCAAATAGTTCAGTAACGTTAGGTTGTTCATACTCAACGTTTACGCCTTGTATCAAACCTTTACACACGTCGTTATCTAGCATAACCTGAGTCATAAGCTCAACATGATCAGCTTCAGATTTTAACAAACACATTTCACCGCCGGATATTTCCTTGTAAGCTTTAGTATTTCTATTTGAAGCCTCTACGATCTTAAAGCTTTTAAGCTTGTGAGGTTCTAGTATTGCCGTATGAAAATAACCACCAACTAAAAACGCTGGGCTACTAGGTCTAGGCTCGTGCAGTGCTAGAGGATTTTTTAACAAGGTCGATATGTCAGAGTTGCTCAAGAACTGCTTGCCAAAATCACCGTAGTAATGCTCGTCGTTTTTTAGTTTGTGATATATTTCTTTCGTCATTATTTAACTAGTTGTTTTTCCTGTTCAGGAGTTAACTTGTATTTATTTTTAATAGCCTTAACATCACCACCGCCTTTAACAAACTCAACAGCTTTTGTCATTTGCTCTTTGGTTATAGCAGGTTTAGTTTTAGCTATAGCTTTAGCTGCAGGACCTTTACCGTGCTGGTTAGTAGCATCTGCGTCTTCAGTATCATCAATTAAGAATAAATTACCAAGAGCATATTTTTTACCGTATGTAGATGCTGCACCAAACTGTTGTGACGTCTGCATACCTTTTTGGTTAAGGTCAACGCCAACAATAGATGATGCGTGTATAGCATCGGTGCCATCGCTAATTGTTGCTGTAACTTTCATCATTGGAACAGGCTCAGTGCCTACTATTTCCTCAGACGTTGTCACATAAATGTCGTGTTGTAATAAAAAGGGTTTTACACCCTCAAGAATGTCTTCAGCTTTACGGAAGTAGTACTTACCAAAGCTATTATATGAAGACTTTTTAGCTTTTAACTTAGTCTGAACATCAGCTAGTTTTTTAGTTAAATCTTTCATTGGTATATTGGTTTTAGTTATATATATAGTTACATAATAATATTTACTTTTAACAAGGTAACTTACAGGTAATCAGTCACTTGCGAGTGATCTACTACTCTTGATAGCTTGTCAATAGCTTGCTTTTTTAGCTGTGAAACGCGCACATAAGAGCTAGTACCTTTAATACCTAAATGTTCTGCTATTTCAGATGCAGAATACTTATCGCAGTCAAGACCAAAGCTCATACGCACTACATCATATTCTTTTTTATTCAAGTGTTTAGCTAGAATATCCATAAGATATTTATTTAACGTTTCATTGTTAGCTTCAGATGGTTGGTCAGGTATATCAAATACATAATCGTCGTCGTTAAGAGCGTCAATAGAAGTAAATATAGAATTAAAAAACATTTCAACAGCTGATTTGTCTTTATCAAAGTTTTGACGTATTTCATTTAGCTTATGCTCAGGTATACGCATACTACCTCTATTAGTGTCTGTACCTCTACGTATTGAACCTTTAATTCGTTTAGCTAAAAAAGATTTTAATCTTTTCTCAGGATCTTCAGCTTCATATATTGTTTTCCAAGTTATCTTATCAACTGCTTTAATTAAGCCTACGCTTCCTTCTTGTATCATATCAGCTACAGTCATAACGCCTGACGCAGAGTCAGATGTAGAAAACTTACGTGCTAGATTTTCTACAAGAGGCATGAACACAGTAATAAGCTCGTCTCTACTATAGTCTTTCCACTCTTTATTTCCAATACGCTTGATATTAACCTGTAAGTCTTCTTTATAAGACGTGTAGTTTTTGCTATTATAGTTTTTCATTGTAGTTGTTGATTTAATAATTCTTTTTCTCTTTTAAGGTCTTGACACATATGTCTGTATACAGTTCGATTAGATACATTCAGAAGCTCAGAGACGCGTTTTATTGTAATCTTTTTATTGTCGTCATGTAATTGTAACATAACGTCATAGATGTCATCTGCATGTATCTTATTTGATACGCCTATTAATGAACCTACGATAGATAATTTTTGTTCTTTAGTTAAGCCCGTAAAAGGTTTAAACACCACTTTACGTAGCTTATTTGTAGGTGGTTTATCAAGGTCAGACATATATACTTCATGCATAATACGTTCTATCGATGCTGAGCTAATATTAAAGCTAACAAAGCCATTTGGCTTGTAGCATATTATCTCTACAAGATCGTCAAACGTATCAGGTGATAGATGAGGGTTTAGATACCAAAGCACTAATAAATGCCATTTAAGTGATTTAAACGTAGTTATCTTTGCTTTAGATCTAAACAACTCATAACATTGATATGTGCCATCTTCAAAAAACATGTATTGTTTTGTTTCTATAGTAGGTACGTCTGTAGCTGGCAGCCTTCTATATATAAGTCGATGCTTATTAAGCCATTTCATATTCCTATCGTGTGACATAAGCCTGTTATTCCTTAACTTTAGACCCTTGTGTCACAGTTTTCGCCTTAAGCGTTGCAACAATAATTCTTTTAGAATTATCATTAGGGTACTTTATTTTGTTAAAATCTTTAATACGTTTCTTTAGGTCTTCGCTCATATAATGTCTCGGTTTTTAAGTTTGCAATATTCTTTTTTTCATTGATGTAATAATTCCAATATGCTTGTATACTACATTCATCTTTGTATTCATCAGGCATACACTGAGGCATATCTGTTAATCCTGTAAAAGATAATCCGCCTGGCAGTACGCTAAGCTTATCTTTACATTTAGTATAAGACATATGCTCTTTGCCATAGCGCTTAGTATATTCTTTAGACAACGCTACAAAATGATGGTATAGCCATTCGTAGTTGTTAGCTGATCGCCTAGCCCATATAGTTGATGGATGATTTACGTGTGCACGTTTGTAAGGTACATCAGCATTTTCACCCATAACTTCATGGTGTGCGGTACATAATATCTGAGCAGACTCAAGTATCATCTTAACAACATGCTTGTTGTATTGAAGCTTTGCGGCTTCGTGCGGGTCTTTGTGTAAATAAAATATATTCATTCGTAGTCTCGTATTGCTTTGAACAAAGGATGTCTGTATGAATTAGCTTTTGTACGCTCGAAGTATGTAAACGTAGCTTCTTTGCCAACCCAACCTTGCATTTCTTTGAACATTGTTTGTAACTTTTTGAAATTGTCCATAACTGGCATACCGAAAGTATTACCATCAGCATCAATCGCCATAAACTTGCCGATCGTACCGACACGCTTGCCTTTACCTTCAACCCAGTCTGTAATTACAGCTTCGGCATCGTGAAAGTCTTTGAACTTACGTAGGCTATGCGAGCGTTTACATTGATATGTATCGTTAGTACGTAGTATAGAACCTTCGTAACCGCTGTCTAAGTTTCTAGCATGATTAACTTTAGCTTGAGACTCTGTAGGCGTTACAATAGTTGGAACAGTTCTAACGCCATAATAATCTCTTAAGTTGTCAAACACAAACTTACAACGCTCTTCGAACGTAAGAGTTTCATCTACAATATCATAACAGTGAAACTGTACAAGCTTACGTGATTCAGCTCTGTCAGCATCAGTTGGCTTTGTTTTACGCACACAAGATATAATCTTTTCAAAGTCGTCACGTAAAGCGTGATTGTATAGCTCGCCATCGAGTATAACGTTAGGATACTTTTTGAAGAAAGGTATTAATTCATACAGTATATGGTTTATGTTTTTCCATACTTTACCTGTACGTGAATAAGCAACAAGGCTTTCGGTGCCGTCGTATTGTATAAGACAACGTACGCCGTCAAGTTTTGGTTGCATAAATACAGGCTTGGTGTAATCTATTGGTTTATCGCTAACAGGATACGCTAGCATTGGTTTTTTTCTCATCATAAATTTTCTACTATTTTTTCTAGTTTTTTAATATGTTGGTTTACTAAGTGGCATTTTTCATACTCTTCGCGATCTTCGTAAAGATTTAATAGTGTCATTAGCCTAGCTAACTCACCTATTGCTTCATCGTCTTTTCGGTCACAATACCACACTCTATTGTCTCTTGGATCTTCAATATCATTAGCTACTCCGTATATACGTTTAACTAGTCCGTCTGATAATCCTTCTATCAACTTCATTAATTGTTTGTCTGTCATTTTAATATTATCCATAAGCGTTCGTATTTAGTTTGTATCGTATGTTGTTTTGTACTTATCTATAAGATTACTTGGTTCACCTACAAATATACATTCAGTAGTTTCAAAATACTTATCACTGTATTCGCAAAACTTGCCGTCAACCTTAAATATACTTACCCAAGTAGACTTTTCAGGTGCTTGCCATATATAATATATATATTCAAGATCACCATGTCTAGCGTCAAGGCTTTCTATTTCCCAATTATGTATTTTACCATAATCAGGATTAACTAGTGATTTAGCTATTTCTAAGCCTAAACCTTCAGGGTAACCGTCGTAGTGAACATAAAACTGTGCGTGTATAGCATTTGGATGCTCGCTAAACGATACTCCTTCTTCACGTGTAGCAAATCTAACTTGTGCTCTTGTACTCATAATTTAATCTAATAGTGTCATGTAAGCTGACGCGTTATTTTTTCTAAACCAGTCAAGACCTTTACGCAAGTCTGTTACTAGCGTATCGTGATGCATACCCATTTCACACATATTACTTGCGCCGATAACGAAGTCATACATGCTTAATTCCTCTGCATTTAAGTAGCAACTGTCACCGCCGAAACGGTTAGTTACTTCAGCACCTTTATCATAGGTTGTGCCGTTAAACCATTTTGGTAATTTACTCATCTTCTTTTTTTATTTGAAAGTTCTGTTAATTTGTCTAATAGTCTTGCTGCTATGTCTTGAGTAATCTCATCGGCATAGTACATGTCGTATATTAATCTTCGCATAAAAATATTTCACCGTAAGACCAATCGTAACTAGACATACTACCGTAAGATACATCTGTAAAAGATATAAGCTCTCTTGCTTGGCCAACAGTTAGGTGTGACCATAAGTAATTCTCTTGCAGAGACATTTTAATACCTTTAATTAAAGATGGGTATGCATGTTCTTGTTCTTCTAGCATTCGTTTATACTCTGGTTTGAGTTTGTCATATAATGTACTCATATTGGTTTATTTATTTGGTTTATTATATTATCCATTGGTGTTCGTATTTAGTTTGTATTACTCTTCGTTGTCGTGAAACTTTTGTAACTTTTCTACTATAAGAGGAAAAGCCTCTTTGTAATCTTCATAGAATTCATCGTCATCTTTATTGTCTAGAAGCTCATATAGACTGTCGTCTATGGTTTCTAATGCTCTATCATATATTTCTTCGATAACGTCTTCTAGTCTAATTAGTTTACCGTTAATTCTTGTGTCTTTGTAAAATGCGCTCATGATAAATTGTATCTGTGTCCGTTAATAATTACTTGAATGTCGTCGCCAAATGGTAGGCCAGTTTTATTTTGCTCGTGATACGCTTCGCGTAAGCAGTCCATAACGTAGTCACTCATTATATACGTAGTCTTTTGGTAGTAGTTCTTGATAATGAACTTAGCTAAGTATATAAGTCTGTCTTCCCAGTGCGGTATCATTATACGCTCAACTGTTTCGTAGTGATAGCCATCTGTATCTGCTGGTCGCTTTTTAGTCTTGTTAATTTGATAGCAGCTAGAGTTACTTTCGCTTATGTTGCGTACATAACCTGTAGTATACGTAGCAAAACGTAGGGGTTTAGGCTCGAGTGATTGCCATACTTGACTGATTGGTAGTTCGTACACTGTTGTACCGTTCTTACGTTGACGGTCTGTAGTGATATCTTTGATACCTAGTATCTTGAAGATAGTCATTGCCTCGCGGGCAGATGTAATTTCTGTTGACATGTATTCCATATTGTTTATAATTTAATTTAGTAGCTAGTGAGGAATCGAACCTCATACCTGTTGGTAGTAAACCTTTGCTTACGCCGCGGTAACCATACCTAGCTTTGAACCGATTAAATCCGCTGGTTCTACACGTATTGTAAAACGAGGTGGGTGAAACTGGTTAATTTTTATATCACCTTTAGTCCAGACACACTCGTATATTATCTAAGACAAGTACCGTAACCTTTACGCCTACCTGCTTTAGCTACCGCAATTGAAACTGCTTGCGATACTATTTGTATTGTGTTACCTGTTTTGTGATTAGTGATTGGAGCTGACGCTACACGCTCAATACCACTGCAAGGCATACACGTTTTGTACCCGTATTTTTGTCTTACTGGGTGTACGGGCTCACCACATTTACAATAGTTCATAATTTTTATTTTTATTTAACACGCTGTTGTCATATATATTATCCAATAGTAATCGTATTTAGTTTGTAATTACGTTACTTATTTGATGTTCCATCCACTCTACATCTTTGAGTCTATGACCTTTAAATGTTATAAATTTCTCTGAGTGAACGTTAATCTTCACACTATACTGAAACACTCTCGCGCTCGAGTAATCTAATACTGTTATTGTTTTCTTCATTTAGTTGTCTTGTCTATAAATTAATACTCCTAAGTACCACACTGCACTTAGCACCCACGTCCACTCAAACATTAATTAAATATTAAGTTAAACGTTATACTTCCTACTATAGATATAATACCTACGTACATTATACCATAGTTAATTGCTGTTTTTGTTTTATCACTCATAATTTTGTCGTTCCGTTTTTAATAATAAGTTGTTCTAACCACTTATCAAATTCATTAATAGTACTTGTTGTCATTTTCTTTTTCTAGTTTATGAGAGTCATAAGAATCTTGTACATCAAGTTCACTTAACCACTCGTTTGTATATTTATTTTTGAAGTATTCACCACATACTGACACAATTGAGTCATGGT
>Ga0307488_10002138_pt1 | contig 16710 bp, 11 predicted proteins | sample SB02metaG_FD_202248 | JGI IMG/M metagenome (GOLD analysis project Ga0307488, IMG submission 202248) | Sea-ice brine microbial communities from Beaufort Sea near Barrow, Alaska, United States - SB 0.2 | ecosystem: Environmental > Aquatic > Marine > Coastal | place: USA: Alaska | collected... | reverse complement strand
TTTTATAAAAACAAAGGTACAATTTGTTCGATTTAAATTAATTGTTAAATTTATATATATCTAAAAAAGAACGAAAAAAAATAATTACTTTTTTGAAGCAGAAAGGTTTTTGCAATAGGAGTTCTTTCAACAACTTTAAGAACCGCTGTAGTTATTGTTGTTTAGAATATTTTCAGGGAACAACTTAAATCATATTGTAAGTATCCATTTTAAACTTTAATGAATACTATAGAAAAACTTAAATTGATAAAAGGGATTACTAATAAAAACGGAAACAACTCATGAAAAGCTACTAGAAATTTTAGCAATTAAAAGTTGTTTTTATTCAGAATTCTCCTATTATTTTGCAGTTAACTAAGAAGTTATGTTATGAAATCAGAATACACATCGTATGTATTTCTACAAGTAAAAATTACACAGAATGGGAAAAGTATTTCAATAGCGTCCCAATGATGATAAGGTTTACTAGAATTAGAAATGAGACGATTTTATTCACCATATTTATATTTTTCAAAAATAAACATGAACAGTTCTAAAAAAAAAGACGCTTTTAATAGACAGATTAGGTAAAATATAGAAAACTTGGTTTAGAAGGTATATACAGTACTTTTTTAGTTCCATTTGAAACGTAGGATTTGTGAGTGAATCATTAGGAACAGCGTTGCTACCTAAAGCAGGTTTTAATCAGACATTAAATACAGATGGGTTTGATACGATTTGATGTAGTTCTTTTAGATGAAGTCCTGCCAGGATTTTTCATCCAAAATAGAAGTCATAATTAAAAAAAAATGAAAGCAGGCGAATAGCTTTCTATTGGACTTTGAAAGACATGGTATCGGTACATTTAGAGTTTAAGCGCATACTAGAATTGAAGGACGCATCTATTTTAATTGTTTTATTTTAAAATACACTATATGTTTTTATGTTTTTCAGTAAAATTTTAACTAAATTTTACTGAAAAACATAAAAACATAAAAATTATTCAAAAAAAATTGTATTTTGCATATCAGAAAACAAAATAATTTAAATTATGATAAGAAAGATTTTATTATTTGTGTTTATAGCTTTTAGTAGCGTTGCAATGGTGGCGCAGACAACCGTAAACGGAACAGTTAAAGACGCAAAGACAGGTGAGACACTTCCGGGTGCAAATATTAAAATTGAAAATAAAGCGGTGGGAACTACAACCGATTTTGACGGAATTTTTATTTTAGAAGTTGCAGAGAAACCACCTTTTACCTTAGAAATATCTGTTTTAGGGTATGAAATGAAAAAAATAGAGATAACAAAAAACAATCAAATAGCCGATGTCGTTTTAACAGAAAACGAAACTTCTTTAGATGAAATTGTAGTTTCTGCCTCCAGAACCCCAGAGCGTATTATGGAGTCTCCGGTTACGATAGAAAGGTTAGACAGTCGGGCTATTAAAAATACCTCTGCACCTTCTTTTTATGACGGTTTAGAAAATTTAAAAGGAGTAGATGTAAATACAAATAGTTTGACATTTAAATCTGTAAACACAAGGGGTTTTGCAACGTTTGCAAATACACGTTTTATGCAGTTGGTAGATGGAATGGATAATTCTTCACCAGCATTAAACTTTGCAATTGGTAATCTTTTAGGGATGTCTGAATTAGATGTAAATACGGTAGAGTTATTGCCAGGAGCTTCCTCTGCATTGTACGGGGCAAATGCATTTAATGGTATTATGTTTATGACAAGTAAAAGTCCTTTTGACAATCAAGGAATTAGTGTTTCTTTAAAATCTGGGTTAACAAGCCAAGAAGCTGCAGGAGACAATCAATTTCATGATTTTAATATAAGAATGGCCTATGTTTTTTCAAATAAACTTGCAGTTAAAGCTACGTTATCTCACTTAAAAGGAACAGAGTGGTTTGCAACAGATTACAGAAACACAGCAAACGGAGATTTTATATCTGGTGACAGAAATTCTGATAGAAATTACGACGGTTTAAATGTTTATGGAGATGAGGTTTCTACAAACATGAGAGGTGTTGCACAAACTTTAGAAGGTTTAGGAATTATTCCTGGTGGGGCAGCAGCATTAATACCAAGTGAAAACATTAGTAGAACGGGTTATGATGAAAGAGATTTAATGACGTATGAAGCAAAGAGCGTTAAATTTGGAGGATCTTTAAATTACCGTCCTTTTGGTGATGATCGGTTTGAAGTAATTTGGAATTCTAAAGTAGGAGTTGGTAACACCATTTATCAAGGAACCAATAGATACAATATTAATAACTTTTTATTACAGCAACATAAACTAGAGTTTAAAGGTAAAAATTTCTTCATAAGAGGATATGTTACAAGCGAAGATGCCGGGGATTCTTATGATACGCGTTTTGCTGCTATTAATATCAATAGAGCGTGGAAAGCTGATAATGTTTGGTTTGGAGAGTACGTTGGTGCCTATTTACAAGGTACTTTAGGTGGGTTAAATTCAGACCAAGCGCACGCAGTTGCAAGACAAACTGCCGAGACAGGTAGATTAATTCCTGGAACTCCAGAGTTTATAGCTGCTTTTGATAAAGTTACTGCAGATCCAGATTTAGTTACAGGATCCAAGTTTCAAGATAAAACAAAATTATACCATTCAGACTTAAATTATAATTTTCAAGACCTAATTGACTGGGCAGAATTTCAAGTAGGAGGATCTTATAGAAGATATTCTTTAAACTCTAATGGAAGTATTTTTACGGATTATGATGGCCCAATTAATTATGACGAATTTGGTGTGTATACACAAATGCAGAAAAGTTTTTTAGAAGAAGATCGTTTAAAATTAACAGCTTCTATTCGGTATGACAAAGCACAAAATTTTGATGGGAACTTTTCTCCCAGAGTATCCTTTGCATATGCAGGAGGTGAAAGTAAAAATCAGAATTTTAGAGCCTCTTTTCAAACAGGTTTTAGAAACCCGTCTACACAAGATCAATACATTGGTTTAAATGCTGGTAGAGCTTATTTAGTAGGTTCTGCACCAGACAATTTAGACAGATATTTGACAACACCTTTAATTGTTAGTGGAACAGGACAAAACTTTACAGGTACTGGTACCACTACTATTTCTGGAAGAATGGCCTATGAGAACGCTTTTTCTGCAAGCTCTGTTCAAGCTTTTGCTGCAGGTCAAACAGCAATGCCTGTTGCTGTAAATGTGCCATTAGTGCAACCAGAAAGAGTAACTGCTTATGAAGTGGGTTACAGAGGTTTAATAAATACAGGTGACACCAGCAGAATTACGGTAGATTTAAGTGTGTATTACAATCAATATGAAGATTTTATTGCAAATAAAAATGTAATAGTTCCTTTTTATGGTGATGTTGCTTTTACACAAACAGCGCCAGTTGGTCCAGGTGGATCTCCAGTGCCATTAGCTTTAGTTGCTTTAGGAAGTGGAGATTATGTAGCATTTCAAACGTACACAAACTCTGAGGTAGACATTAGCTCTTACGGAGCCTCTATTGGTTTGAACACGAAAATTGCGAGAGATTTTAACTTAGGCTTGAACTACACATTTGCCAGGTTTGATTTTGATCAAGCTACAGACCCAGATTTTGAAGCAGGCTTTAACACTCCAGAACATAAAGTAAAATTACAATTTGGAAACACAGATTTATTTAAAAACTTTGGCTTTAATATTAATGCAAGATGGCAAGATGTTTATAGATGGGAGTCTACTTTCATGGATGCAGATATTGCTGCGAGAACAGTCATAGATGCTCAAATAAACTATAGAATACCTAGTTTTAAATCTATAATTAAATTAGGAGGCGCTAACTTAACCGGTAAAGAATACCTAAGTGCACCGGGTGTTGGAGCAATTGGTTCTCAATACTACTTATCTTGGACAATTAACAACTAATAAAAAAGAACATATTTTATGAAAAATTATAAATATATAGGTTTACTTCTTTTATCAATTGGTGTTGCCTCTTGTGATGTAAACAACGAATTAGATCTTATTGAAGCAGAAATTGTTCCAGAAGTAGCGTTAAGCACAGTCGGTTTAGACTTCTCTACATACATTTCAGTTGGTGCGTCTTTTACAGCAGGTTATACAGATGGCGCCATGTTTAAAGCAGCGCAAGAAAACTCCTTTCCAAATATTTTGGCAGGGAAGTTTGGTACAGAATTTATCCAACCTTTAATGAATGATAATATTGGAGGATTAGTATTTGGAGGAACAGCAGTTCAGCCACCAAGATTTTATTTTAACGGATCTGGTCCGGCAAGACTAACTGCTTTGCCAACAACAGAATTAACAACAGTTCTTAGTGGTCCTTTTAATAACTTTGGTGCGCCAGGGGCTAAAAGTTTTCATTTAGGTGTTCCTGGATACGGACAGTTAAATCCATATTTTGGTAGAATGGCTTCTAGTCCAGGAGCTTCGGTAATGGGAGATGCATTGGCAACAAATCCAACATTTTTTACGTTGTCTGAAATTGGAGGGAATGATGTTTTAGGATATGCACTTTCTGGAGGTTTAGGAGTAGATAGGAGCCCGAATACAGCAGAAAATTTAAACCCTGCGAATTATGCAGGAAACGACATTACTAATCCAAATGTCTTTGCAAGTATTTTTAGCGGTATGGTTGAAGCTTTAACTGCAAATGGAGCAAAAGGAGTAGTAGCAAATGTACCTTATATTACAGATTTAGCTAATTTTATTACAGTGCCTTACAATCCGGTTCCTTTAGATGCAGAAACAGCTGGTGTTGTGAACGGTGCGTATGCATCCTATAATATAGGAATTCAACAAGCTTTTACGTATTTAGTTGCGGCCACATCACCAATGACGCAAGAAATGGCTGATGCTGAAATTGCTAAAAGAACAATTACTTTTGCTGCAGGACAAAATGCTGTTGTAATTATAGATGAAGATCTAACAGATTTAACAGCAATAAATCCGGGTTTAATTAGCATGAGACAAACTACGGCAGATGATTTATTATTATTAGCAGGTTCCACATTTATTGGAACTTTAGCAGACCCTAACAATCCTGGAAGTATCAATGGAGTTGCAGTTCCTTTGGCAGATAAATGGGTGCTAACACCAGAAGAGCAATTGGCAATTAGAACCGCAACAGATGCTTACAATACAACGATAGCGGCGGTTGCAAGTTCAAACCCAAACATTGCTTTAGTAGATTTTAAAGGTGTTCTAACAGAAGCTTCTTCAGGAATTCAGTTTGACAGGTATACAATGACTACAAGCTTGGTTACTGGTGGTTTGGTAAGTTTAGATGGTGTTCATTTAACCGCAAGAGGTTATGCCCTTATGGCAAACAAAATTTTGGAGGCTATGGATGTAGAATTTGGCTCTAACTTTACTACAGCTACAGATGGTTTGGCAAAAGCAGGAGATTATCCTACAAATTACGCTGCGATGCTAAGATAATTAACATACAGTTTTAATCTAAAAAAAGGTTGCGCAATTTGCGCAACCTTTTTTATGAGCTCTATTTTTTTAATAATTTAAGAAAGCATCATCACCGCTTTTTTAACAGCGCTTACTAAAACATCTATTTCTTCTTTTGTATTGTAAAAAGAGAAAGAAGCTCTAACCGTTCCAGGAATTTTGTAAAAGTCCATAATTGGTTGTGCACAATGATGCCCTGTTCTAACCGCTACGCCAAGTTTATCTAAAATAGCTCCAATATCATATGGATGAACTCCACCTACGTTAAAAGAGATCACAGCCGTTTTTTCAGCGGTTGTTCCGTATATTTTTAGACCTTCTATTTTTAATAATTCTTTTGTTCCGTACTCTAAAAGCTCGTGTTCATAAGAAGCAATGTTTTCAAAACCTACAGCATTCATATAATCCAAACCTGCTCCAAAAGCAATTCCACCACAAATATTTGGTGTTCCTGCTTCAAATTTATGAGGCAAACCAGCATAGGTCGTTTTTTCAAAAGAAACAGTTGCAATCATTTCACCACCACCTTGATATGGAGGCAGCTTTTGCAACCATTCTTCTTTGCCGTATAATAATCCAACACCTGTTGGTCCACATAATTTATGAGCAGAAGCTACATAAAAATCAACATCTAAAGCTTGTACATCTGGCTTTATATGTGGGGTTGCTTGCGCTCCGTCTAATAAAACGGCTGCGTTAAACTGGTGTGCTTTTTCAATGATTTCTTCAATAGGGTTTAGCGTTCCCAAAGCATTTGAAACATGATTGCAAAAAACTAACTTTGTTTTTTCATTTACTAAATTATGATAGGTTTCCATATCTAAAGAGCCATCTTCAAACATCGGAATCACTTTTAAAATAGCGCCCGTTTTTTCACACAACATTTGCCAAGGCACAATATTAGAATGATGCTCTAAGGCAGAAACAATAATTTCGTCATCTTTTTGTATTAGAGATGCAAATCCAGCGGCTATTATATTTATACTGTGCGTTGTGCCAGAAGTTATAATAATTTCGTAAGCTTCTTTTGCATTGAAATGCTGTTGCACTTTAATACGCGCTTTTTCGTATTTGTCTGTAGCCTCCTGACTTAAAGTGTGCACACCTCTGTGAATATTCGAATTGTAATTGCTATAATAATCTACAATGGTATCAATTACAACTTGGGGTGTTTGGGAGGTTGCTGCATTGTCAAAATATACTAAAGGTTTTCCATGAACAGTTCTTTTAAGAATAGGGAAATCTTCACGAATTTTATCAACATTAATCATACAAATCATATTTAGTTACAAAGATAAAGCTTGAATTTTTAAAGTTTTCATAAACTGAATATGATTTTCTTATTTTTACATCACTAAACTATATTTCTAATGAAAATATTGAAACGAATTTTATTATGTAGTACCGTAATTCTTATAATTGGGGTAATTTATAACTATCCAAAATTGAATATTTTGGCAGGTTATTCAGCAAAAAATACAGCTTCTTCCATTTTCTTAGGAGAAAGAACCTTATCGTTTACTGATAAAACTGACAATGATTTTTCTCCAGTAAATTTAGCAACAGACAAAGTTGATATTGAAAATAAATTCGCAATTTCTTCGGCATTTGGGTTATTAACTAGAAAAGCAGTGTACAGAAAAGGCTTAGGTGCCGTTTTAACCTTGAATAAAAGTGATGAGATTGCTTCTTATTTAGTTCCTAAAAGGCTGAAAGCAGACAATAATACTCCTTTTCCATATGGAAATGCGCCCCAAAAAGAACGCGTTTTTACAAACGTAGATTATGTAAAGTTACAGGAAACAGTAAATTCAATTTTTGGAAAAAATAAATCAAGAGCAGTTGTTGTTATTTATAAGAATCAAATTATTTCAGAGCGATATAGTGATGGTTTTTCAAAAGATTCTAGAATTTTAGGTTGGTCTATGACAAAAAGCATTATGAGTACTGTTTTTGGCGTTTTAGAGCATCAAAATAAAATTGACATACAAGACAAAGCACCCATTACTTCTTGGCAGAAGGACGCCCGTAAAAACATAACGATCCATAATTTATTACAAATGAATTCTGGTTTAGAATGGGATGAAAATTATGATGAAATTTCTGATGCTACTAAAATGTTGTTTTTAGAAAGAGACATGACTAAAATGCAAGAAGGTAAGCCGTTGACGCATGAAACGAATGCATCTTGGAATTATTCGTCTGGAACCTCAAATTTATTGTCAGGAATTTTAAGAAACCAGTTTCATACACATCAAGAATATTTAGATTTTTGGTACACAGATTTTATTGATAAAATTGGAATGAGCTCGATGGTGGTGGAAACCGATTTAACAGGAAATTACGTTGCTTCTTCCTATGCTTGGGCAACGGCAAGAGATTGGGCAAAATTTGGGTTGTTATATTTACATAATGGAAACTGGAATGGAGAAGCCTTATTCACTAAAAAATGGGTAGATTATGCAACAACACCAACACCAACTTCAAATGGAACGTACGGTGCACAATTTTGGTTAAATGTTAAAAAGCAGTTTAAAGATGTGCCAAATAACATGTATTTTGCAGACGGCTATCAAGGACAAAGGGTCTATATTCTACCAGACCAAGAGCTGGTTATTGTGCGTTTTGGCTTGTCTTGGTTTGATGAGAACGTATTTTTGAAAGGGATTATTGAGAGTATTCAAAACTAAAAAAACCATGCTTTCCGAAGTTGCGAAAGCATGGTTTTATTTTATATAAAAGGTAAGATGTTATAAATCGAAACCGATTTGAACACTTAATTTATCGGCAATAATTTTGGAAATACGTTGTTTTACTTCTGGAATTTTTACGCTTTCTAAAACGGTATTCGCAAAAGCAAACATTAATAATGCTTTTCCTTCTTTTTCTGGAATTCCACGCTGTTGCATGTAAAATAAGGCATCATCATCTAATTGACCAATGGTACACCCGTGAGAACACTTTACATCATCCGCAAAAATTTCTAGTTGAGGTTTTGCGTTAATGGTAGCCTTATCACTTAATAAAACATTGTTGCTTTTTTGATACGCATTTGTTTTCTGCGCCTCTTTATCAACAACAACTTTTCCGTTAAAAACACCTGTAGAGCGCCCTGTGTAAATGCCTTTATAGTCTTGATGGCTTTCACAATTCGGTTCTATATGATGCACCAATGTGTGATGATCTACATGTTGTTTTTCTTCAAGAATCGTAACTCCTTTTAAAATGGAGTCTATGTGCTCTCCTCTCTGGTAAAAGTTTAAATTGTTTCTAGTGATATTTCCTCCGAAAGAGAAAGTATGCACAGAAACAACACTATTAGATTTCTGTTCGATGTAAGAATTATCTACTAAAGAAGCTGTTTTATCGTCATTTTGAATCTTGTAAATATCTACACTCGAGTCTTTTGCGGCAAAAACTTCAGTAACAGCATTCGTTAAAACAGGATTTGACGTTAAGCTTTGATGACGTTCTATTATCTGAACATGGGCATTTTGCTCAACTACAATTAAGTTTCTTGGTTGCAACATAGTTGCAGCTTCAGAACCAGTAGTAAAGTTTATAATTTGAATTGGCTTTTCTACCTCCACATTTCTAGGAATATAGATGTAAGCACCTTCATTTGCAAATGCAGTGTTTAGCGAGGTTAGGTTGTCTTTTTTTGCTATTTTATTAAAGTAATTCTCAATAACAGCTTTGTATTTGGGTTTTGCTAATGCCGAAGACATTAAACAAACATCAAAAACGTCATGCGTAGTTTCTGATAAGAAAGAGCTGTATTTTCCATCAATAAAAACAAGCTTGTAGGTATCTATATCGTGTATAAAGTACTTTTGTACATCCGCTAATTGAATTGAATTTTCTTTGTTAGGAAATAGACTATAGTCTTGCTTTAAAATTGAGTTTAAAGAAGTGTATTTCCAAGCTTCTAATTTTTTGGTAGGAAAACCTAAGCCTTCAAAATTTTGAAATGCTTTTGATCGGATTTCGTGTATATCAGAATTTGTGTCTATATCGTTCTCAAACGCTACATACGATGACAATAATTTATCTTTTAATTCCATTTAATTTCGTTTTAAAATCTAGAGTTGGAGGTTTTAAACTTTGTTGTTACAACATTTTATTATTGCTCCAACCCTTAAAATTTTTTGCTTTAATACTTCCCTATTGAACCGCCTCTTCTTTAATCCAATCATATCCTTTTGCTTCTAATTCTAAAGCTAAAGAAGCATCACCTGTTTTCACAATCTTTCCATCGTGTAAAACATGCACAAAATCAGGAACTATATATTCTAATAACCTTTGATAATGGGTAATCACAATTACTGCATTGTCTTTAGATTTTAGTTTGTTCACTCCGTTTGCAACAATGCGCAAGGCGTCAATATCTAAGCCAGAATCAGTTTCATCAAGAATTGCTAATTTTGGCTCTAACATGGCCATTTGAAATATTTCGTTACGTTTCTTTTCTCCTCCGGAAAAACCTTCGTTTAAAGAACGGGATAAGAATTTACGATCTATTTCTAACAATGAAGATTTCTCACGAATCATTTTTAACAGCTCTTTTGCAGGCATGTCTTCCAAGCCTTTTGCTTTGCGAGTTTGGTTAATGGCAGTTTTTATAAAATTGGTTACAGAAACTCCAGGAATTTCTACAGGATATTGAAAAGATAAAAATACGCCGTTGTGTGCTCTTTCTTCCGGAGCCAATTCGCTTATATCTTCACCATTTAACTCAATGTTTCCCTCTGAAATTTCGTAATCGTCTTTACCAGCAATAATGTTTGCCAACGTACTTTTTCCAGCACCATTGGGACCCATAATTGCGTGAACTTCACCAGCGTTTACTTCTAAATTTAATCCTTTTAAGATTAATTTATTGTCTATACTTGCTTGTAAATTTTCTATTTTTAACATCGTTTTTTGCTATTTTCTTTTCGCTTTTACGCGATTCGCTTTTAATATTTTGTATCCTCTTTACTTTGTTGGGTACGTAAGTATCTAAATAAAATTCAGTGAAAATTATCCAACACTTCCTTCTAAACTAATTTCCAATAATTTTTGAGCTTCTACAGCAAATTCCATTGGTAAATTATTTAAAACCTCTTTACTAAATCCGTTTACAATTAATGCGATTGCTTTTTCAGTATCAATTCCACGTTGATTGCAGTAAAATAATTGCTCTTCTCCAATTTTACTGGTAGTTGCTTCGTGTTCTACTTGCGCTGTTGTATTCTTCACTTCAATATAAGGGAAGGTGTGCGCACCACAATCATTGCCCATTAGTAAAGAATCACATTGAGAAAAATTACGTGCGTTTTCTGCTCTTGGGCTTATCTGAACGAGGCCTCTGTAAGAGTTTTGAGATTTTCCTGCAGAAATACCTTTCGAAATAATGGTAGATTTGGTGTTTTTCCCCAAATGAATCATTTTTGTTCCAGTATCTGCTTGCTGATGATTGTTGGTTACTGCAATCGAGTAAAATTCACCTACGGAGTTGTTTCCTTTTAAAATACAAGAAGGATATTTCCAAGTTACAGCAGAACCAGTTTCTACTTGTGTCCATGAAACCTTTGCATTCGTTTCGCAAAGAGCTCTTTTGGTTACAAAATTATAAACACCACCTTTTCCTTCTTTATTTCCAGGATACCAGTTTTGTACGGTAGAGTATTTAATTTCTGCATCGTCCATTGCAATTAATTCTACAACAGCTGCGTGTAATTGATTTTCATCTCTACTTGGCGCAGTACAACCTTCTAGATATGAGACATAACTTCCTTTGTCTGCCACAACTAATGTTCTTTCAAACTGTCCTGTTCCACCTTCATTAATTCTGAAATAGGTAGATAATTCCATTGGACAATGCACACCTTTTGGAATGTAACAAAAAGAGCCATCAGAAAAAACTGCTGAATTTAATGCCGCATAAAAATTGTCTGTAGTTGGTACAACAGTTCCTAAATATTTTCTAACTAATTCTGGATGCTCTTGAATTGCTTCAGAAATTGGCATAAAAATAATACCTTTTTCACCTAAAGATTTTTTAAATGTAGTAGCAACAGAAACTGAATCTACTACAATATCTACAGCAACATTTGCAAGTTTTTTTTGTTCTTCTAAAGAAATACCTAAACGCTTAAAAGTGTCCAATAATTCTGGATCTACTTCATCTAAAGAATTTAATTTAGGTTTTTCTTTTGGTGCAGAATAATAAGCAATATCCTGAAAACTTGGTTTTGTATAATGAACATTTGCCCATTCTGGTTCGGGCATTTTTTTCCAAACTCTATAAGCTTCCAAACGCCAATCAGTCATCCACTGAGGTTCGTTTTTCTTTTTGGAAATTGCTATTACAACTTCTTCGCTTAACCCTTTTGCAAAAGTTTCACTTTCTATATCTGTGTAAAAACCATACTTATATTCTTTGGTTTTTAATTCTTGTTCTAAATCGTCTTCTGTGTATTTTGACATCTTTCTTTGATTTTTAAAGTGAAAAACTTTCTCCGCACCCACAGGTTCTATTTGCGTTTGGGTTGTTAAAAACAAACCCTTTCCCGTTTAAACCTCCAGAATACTCTAAAGTTGTTCCCACTAAGTATAAAAAACTTTTTTTGTCAACAATAATTTTTACATCATTCTCTTCAAAAACCTTATCACTATCTTCTTTCTTGTTATCAAAAGTTAAATCGTAAGATAAACCCGAACAACCACCACTCTGAACACCAACTCTTACGAAATCGGTTGTTGCGTTATAGCCGTCGTCAGTCATTAATTCTACGACTTTCTTCTTTGCCGTATCTGAAACTTTTATCATATCTTTAAATAGATTAAATCTAAATTGTGATGCAAATATACACTATTAGTCGAAGAAAAACGAACAAGTTTCATTAGGAAACACAATAAGTCAATTGGTTTTATTGATTATCTCTGAAAGGCTGTATTGCTGTTAAAATCATTGTCGGAAAGCGTGAGTAAAAATGCTTTTAAATCGGTTTTATCTTGAATAGATAGGTGAACTCCACCATTATTTACATTCTTCATTAAAGGGTCTATGGTTGCTGATTTTTTTAAACCTTCAGAATAATGATTGATCACTTCTTCTAATGTTGTAAATCTACCATCGTGCATGTATGGGGCTGTAAAAGCTAAATTCCGAATGGATGGCGATTTGAATTTGCCATTATCATTAGGGTTTCCGGTAACTCCTCCTAATCCTCTATCTTGAAAGGTAGCATCTAATCCGTTATTGTGAAATTTATTATCTGTCCAGAGTGGGTTGTTACTACTACCATGGCAATGAAAACAATCTCCTTTTGCTTCGTCCATAAAAACATCAAATCCGTTTTGTTCCTCTTGTGTTAAACTTGTTTCTCCAAGTAGGTGTTTATCAAATTTAGAATTGCCAGAAATAAGTGTTCTTTCAAACTGAGCAATTGCTTTTGTAATTATAATTGAATCTATTTTTGAAGTACCAAAAGCTTGTAAAAATAAATTTGGATAGGTTGCATGTTGCCGGATTCTTTCCGTGACTTTTTTCCAATTAGCATGCATTTCTATAGGGTTTGAAACCGGTTCTAGCGCCTGCCCCTCTAAACCAAATTCTTTTCCGTCCCACGCGAAACGTTCATCGAAATTCCATGCGAGATTAAATAAAGGCATGGCATTTCTTTTTCCAGATTCTCCTTGAATTCCGGCACTAAATTGTTGTGAATCTGTAAATGCTTTTTTAGGATTGTGGCAAGAAGCACAAGATTGTGAACCGTCTCCAGATAAAATACGATCAAAAAATAATTTTTTTCCTAATGCAACTCCTTCTTCTGTTAAAGGGTTGTTTGCCGGAATTATTGGTGCAATCAGTTTCTCTGCAAAAAGTGTTGGAATTTCTAAGTTATACGGAATTGGGGTGTACACCTCCTCTTCATTTGACGCGCAATTCATCAAAAGAAAACACAAAAGAAAAAAGGGATGTATTTTTTTCATTTTTATATGGTTTGTAATTCTTAGGAATGAAAAAACTCTATGGAGTCAGTTCTCCAAGAGAGAAAACATCTTTACCGTTAGCACTCATCATTTTTTGAGCCTCAAAGTTTGGCATTAAAACAGTGTTTAGTTGGTTTAAATCCCACGTATTTGGATTTTTAAACCACTCTGCAAGGTTCATTTTAACTTCTATTTCTGTAGTGTTTTTAATTTCTACAGTGCCTAAATAAACGGCAAAAGAAGTGTCTTGAAACTTTAAATTCATCTGATCTGTTTTATCTACGGCTCTAATTGCATGGTAATTAAAACCTACTTCTTCACTATTATTGTCTCTATATTTCCCGTCAAATTGCATGAAATGATAACCGCCACCTAACATTTCTGGAACGTTAAAACTTACCGAATTCAAATCTTGGTATACCCCATCTTCATTGTCTTCGTCTGAAAAACCAAACCTAAAAGAGAGCGCATACCCACCTTCCGAAAGATCTGAAATTGTAATGGAAGTTCCTGTATTTTCGGTAAAATCAATTAAATGATAATTTTTAGAGCCCACCAAACTAATATTTGATATCAGATACCGTAATTTTTCAACACTTACTTTTTCGCCATTTGCGTTTGTGAATTTTAGTTCGTTTAAGTCTTTACTGGTAATTGGCACTCCATCCCAATGATGCGTAAAATTTAAGGTAATATGTATGTTTTCTTTTTCGTTGGTGCATGATGAAAACATACATATGGCGCTACAAAAGAAAATAAGTATGTTTTTCATTCTCATTTTAGTTGAATGATTAATGCATCAGTAAAACCTTTATTTGTGGAAATATCTTGGTCTGAACTGCTACTTTCACCAACTGCAATAATTGATTTATTTTGCAATTCAGCGACTGCATATAGAAAATCGATTTCTGAGCCACCAACAGTTTTTTGCCACAGCAGCTTTCCGTTGGTATCAATTTTTAAGAGGAGTGCGTCATTTTGACCTTTATTTTCAAAACCATTGTCTAAACTTCTGGAACTTCCAGCAATTAAAAAACCATTATCTTGAGTTCTAGAAACCCCTCTTGCGACGTCAAAGCTTGAGCCGCCAATTGTTTTTTCCCAAAGAATATCCCCATCTCTAGAAATTTTAAGTATCCAAACATCTGCTGCACCATTATTTATAGCAACGTTTTTATCTGAACTTCTAGTGTCACCCACAATTATAAAATCACCTTCATTTGTAGCTGTAATTCCGCGAGCTTCGTCAATTTCAGAACCGCCAAAGCTTTTCTCCCAAATTAGACTTCCGTTAGACGCTATTTTAGTAATCCAAAAATCATAAGATCCATTGCTATTTGAAATGTTAAAATCATTACTGTCAGAAGAACCTGCAAGGATAAAATTGTTGTCATCGGTTTCTACAATTCCCAAGGGAACCTCTGTAAAAGAACCTCCAAAAAATCGGCTCCATTTTAGATTGCCAGTGCGGTCTGTTTTTATGGCCCAATAATCTCCACCTGAATGTCTTATAGCGGCTGATTTTGAAGTTCCTTGTCCGTTAGAAGCAGAAACATCTAAAACGCCTGTAATAAGATAGCCACCATCACTAGTTGCTAACAAACTTGTGCCATAGTCTGCGCCTGAAAAGCCGAATGATTTTTCCCAGATGACCACTCCTGCACTTGAAAGTTTTAACAGCCAAAAATCTTTAGAGCCCGCGTTTGCAGAAACTTCTAAATCTGAACTTTTCGAATAACCTAATACTAAAAAACTACGGTCTACAGTTTGAATAATAGCCGAAGCCTTATCGTCCGCTGAGCCTCCATAAGTTTTTTGCCATTCTAGGGTGTTTTCTGAAGAAAATTTTGAGATTAAAAAGTCAAAAGAAGTATCTGTTTTCGTAGTAATGTCTCCATTATTACTTTGCGTAAAACCTGCAGTAATATAACCACCATCTAAAGTTGCTTTTACAGCATTAAAAGCGTCATTTTTAGAGCCTCCAATAGTTTCTACAACGTCTAAACTATTTCCAGTATCAATGGTTTCAGAGATTTGAAAGACCTCTTTTTTAGCGCAGTTGAAAAGAAAAAATACACAAATAATGATACAATATCTATTCATTTATTTTTAAGGATTACTCTTTTTTATTACAAAAAGCCCCCTATTTATATCACTAATAAGAATCTTTTCACTGGGAAAATACGGGTATACATTCCAGACACCGTTAAAGTTAGCACCATCATTATTTGGGTAGGTATCAAAAAAACCGATTTCTGTAAATACTTTATTGCTGGTATTTGAGACATCAATCATTCTTACACCAGCGGTGTAATTTGCCTGATAATAAATATTATCTTTTACATATCCATTATGGTCTATGGCAGCGGTAGCTCCAATATAATCAAAATGATATATAGGGTCGTCTAAGTCTGTAAAATCAAAAATAATAGTTCTTGTCTTGTTTCCAAAATTTTGTTCATCTAATTCATCACCTAAAATAAAATAGGTTAAATCTTCTGTAAACCATCCTTGATGGGCATACCCTACATTTGAATAGCCAATCTTAGAAATTATTGTTGGGTTTGTTTTGTCTGTAACATCTGCCAATACCACTTCATTTTCATTGCTACCAATTAAAATTTCTTTCCCAGTATAATCTGTATCGGGTCCATTGTAGGTAATTACCTGTGCATCGTGTGAATATCCACCAGCAGCAAAACCTCCTTCAATTACTGGGTTTATTGGATCTTGAATGTTTATAAAGATTGGGCCACCGCCAACGTTGCTTGCTCCAACAATATAAGCATAACCACTTGTTTCATTGATAACAATATTATGAGCGCTTCCAAATTCAGTAAAATTTTTATCTGCTGTAAAGTCTGCTGGAGTGGATGCAACATTTCTTAATTTTGTTAAGTCAAATACCTGCATCCCGTGGTTAGGAGCTTCACTAACAATAAAAGCATGGTTGTCATATACTTTGATATCTCTCCAACTACTATTCTGTGTGGCTGTAGGCAATAAACCTAGATAAAGGGGATAGTCTGTATCTGTAATATCTATAAATGCGGTTCCATTATTTAATCCCATAATGGCATATTCTTTGTCATTTGTAGGGTCTGTCCAACCCCACGAATCATTTCCTGCAGATGCAGAAAAAGTACTTAACGGCATATTCAAAAGCAAATCATAGCCATTACAAGGATATCCGTTTGCTACTCCATTTTCACAAGGAACCTTGTTAGAACTTATGCAGGCGTCTCCAATACCGTCATTATTTGAATCTTCTTGATTTGGATTTGCAA
>Ga0307488_10002137_pt1 | contig 16712 bp, 17 predicted proteins | sample SB02metaG_FD_202248 | JGI IMG/M metagenome (GOLD analysis project Ga0307488, IMG submission 202248) | Sea-ice brine microbial communities from Beaufort Sea near Barrow, Alaska, United States - SB 0.2 | ecosystem: Environmental > Aquatic > Marine > Coastal | place: USA: Alaska | collected... | reverse complement strand
TCCCGTAAGGCATCCCGTAAGGCATCCCGTAAGGCATCCCGTAAGGCATCCCGCAAGGCATCCCGTAAGGCATCCCGAAAGTCATCTCGTTAATATTTTTTCAAATTTAAATTAGTAAGGTATAGAATAAATGAATCAAGAGATAGTTGTTTTTGGAGTATGTCCTATTTGTAAAGGAACTAATATTATAGGTTACGAAGGTGATCTACTCTATTGTACTAACTGTAATCGACAGATCTTTGAACTTGATGATCCAGATAAGGATGATATTGCTGACCTTGTAGGTAAGTTAAATTTAGACTATAATGTTGATAACCAAGAGATCTATGATGAGATGTTGGAAAATCTGGAGATAGAACAAATGTTGGAAGAAGAGGAGGAAGATGATCCAGTAGATGCCTTAACTAGGAGTCTAGAGAGTACCAGTGTAGAACCTAAAAAGGTCAAGCGACCTGGTGTTGCTAAGAGTAGTAAGTCAAAAAAGTAGATACCTTTTGGGTTTAGTTTAGTGGAATTAGCGCAATAAAATTATTGCCTTCTTCAGTTCTATATCCAATGATTTGTTTGTCTGTTCCTTTTCCTACTTTGTAGGAAGTAATCTCTTTGGGGGATACATAAATATGGAATATACAATCTAGCTTATCTACCTCACAATCAATATCTTGCTGATCTAGTTGGTATCCAACATTATTTCCTTTTTCGGACCAATTTTGTAATATTTGTATTGCACACGGTAATGTAGGTGCCTGTTGTGCTATAAATGGTTCTCCTTCTTGTACTAGTATATTAGAGAAAACATATGGTGATTTTCTGTTTTGTATGATATGATCAACGAGGAGGAGTTTGGTATCCTGTTCATCGATGAGATTTAGTACAGAGATTTGTCCCTCAATAATGATCTGATTTGTATGAGAGGTAAAGTCGGTAATATCAAAATAGTAATCTGATATTTGTGTTTGGCTTCGATACATTTTTGTCTTTTTTGAATTTTTAGATAATAATCTTATTTTGAATAGGAGTCTTTTGAGGGCTTCTTGAGATTTTATAACAAGTTTATTATCTTTCATTACTCCACTAGTTAGAGAAAATGCTTTTGGTACTTCTGTGTAGATAAATGTGGGGTCTATTATAATATGATTATCTACAAATTGGAGTAGTGAATCATCGGATGGTTCTAGACCATTATTAAAAAGGAAGTGGGAATATAACCATAGTGCATATGAAGTTATATACCTGGCCAGTTTTTTATATTTATTAAAGTTATGGAATGATGAATTCTGCATGTCTACATATCCTGTTTTGGACTTGAAATCCTGTAGAGGAACCTGGAGTTCAACATTACCGATGGTACGATGTAATTTACCAGAATCTTGGTCTCGAGTGAGATTCCATTCTTTTCTCATCTTTTCTCCAGTTTTATTTGTGAATATTTTAATTTGGAGGTCTTCTTGTATGGGAAATGAAAGTGGTGGCATTGGTGATGTTAATAATGTTCCAATATCTCCTTGGTAATCAATAAGAAGCATTCTACACTTACCGTAAGTATCCAGTCCTTGGGATATTATATTTAGTTTATCTAGAATAGGGAATGTAAGTCTTGGGATAGGGTTTCCAAGCTTGGAGCCTTGTATTGATTGTGTATATAATTTTTGTATTGTCTGAATGAGAGGTGACTGTAGGTTAAATACAGATTGTGTTTCTATTTTTTTATTCAGATTCCATTCTACAATGAGTTCGCATTTTGGTTGTTCTGAAAAGTCTGCTTTTGTTCCATAGTGTTCATACAAAAGTATAACAGGTCTATCTGAATCTTGGATCCACTCTAGATATGTTTCAAGGGATCTAGGTTTGACGATAGTTGCATAGCCTTCGTGTAGAGTTTTAGTGAAGACAAAGATGTAGCAATTAAATATTTCTTGTAGCATGGATACGAATAGTTGTGAGGGCATATTTTGTAGTGGATCTTGGATAATATCTTTAATTTCTTGTATTGTGTAATCGTACATTGACTGTTTACATAGTGCGGCATTCTCATCAGTGGCCATATTTTGTCGTATAGTTTCAATATTCTCCATATTGAGGTCTAAGGTTCCACTTAGAGCTGTTGAGATACATTCTAGTAAGGAACTTGTATCGGACTCCATTCCTTTTCGAACAAATATTTGATTAGTATTTTTTGCAAAGATATTTAATAGATTATTTATGTTTTCTGGTAGTGTACCATATATATCTTTCTTTGCAAATTTGTTTGTGAGCAAAAGTCGTGAGAATGCCTGGTCTTGTTTTTGAAGAGGTTGACCGTGATAATATAGTTGGTACAGATTATTTTTGGTTTGTGAGTGATCCTTAGCGTAACAACATGGAAGATAAGGGACAAGATCTTTATTGGACAGACGATTATTTTCTCTGAGTCCTGGGAATGGGTGATCTTTGTGGTTACATATATAATTTCTTTGGATAATTCCCTCATTTTCTGTTGCTGGGAATGTCATAACACTTTTACCTTTCGCTTCCTCAATTGGTATTTCAGAATCAGATATGATGCTTGGTTGTTTTAAGCATAGGGTAGGATATCCTTTGACAAATACTTCGGGTGCGATATTCTTGAGGATAATTTTGGTTGGTTTTTTGTATGGCTTTTCGGTGACTGTTCCGAATTCAGGTATATATTCCTTGTATATTTTGAGGAGTTTAGGTTTATGTTTGTTGTAGATTGCTATTAGTTTTCCAAATAGATTTTGAAAATTTATTACGGCTTGATCATTTTCTGCTCGAACAATTTTGATTCGTAGAAAAGTAGATCCAAATTTGAATTCTCCTAATACATCTTTTCCGATTAGAGAGGGATCACCCTTTTCTGCTATTTTTTCGGTAATATTGAATGCAACCTCTCCTATATCTTGGTTTTTGAAATGTACATATACACTATCTCGTATTTTGGTTGCCTTTGTACTTTCATCGATAGCCATCATACTTGCAAATAGTGGATCATTGAGGAGTAAGTCGGCAAATAGATATGTATTTAGGGATTGATTTGGAATATAAAAGGTTCCACTTATTTTATTTTGAGAGACTGTAGTTGGTCTATCGGCATTTGGGATAATCTGGAGAATTTCGTCTATAATTAGGCAGTGTTCAACTTTACGTTTAGTACTAACGTTGATAATCATTGTAATAAGTACATTTTCATCTGAACGTTGTTCTGTATATTCCATGACAACATCTGTATATTCCTTTGGGTTATTAATATCTTGCATCTTGAGTATAATTATGTCGTCAATGGATTGTTCCCAATTATCCTTGGGTATAAAATCCTTTAGGATCTTATAGAATTTCCCACAGACTGCAAATGGTATTGTTGGATTAAGGATAAAAGAGTTAAATATTTCAAGGGTAGAGTTGATATTTGGAATTGTGATATAGAAACTATATGATATTTTTTCTGGTTCAAATGGAGTTGTTGGTATGCCTGGTGTATCATCTAGGGTTTTGAAAAGTTTGGTTTCTTCCTTAGAGAGTGATGTGTTTTGTTTGATTTCATCCTCTAGTTCTGATTTGAGTTTGGGTAGATCTCTTAGTATTTTGTCTATTTTGTCTTGTGCATTAGGAATTCCTAGCTCATTTTCGAGATAGAATGTTAGGACGAGAATAAATTCGTTTTGTGGATGGTAAATTAGAAATGGTATGAGTATATCATCTATATCAATACTTTCAAAGAATTGTTTTTGTTCAGAGATCTGAGTATACAGTTCAGTAAAATCTGGATTGTCTTTTATGACCTTAAGAATATCTGTTACTTTTACATTACTATCAGTGAAATTATCGGGAATACCGCAATTGAAGAAAAGATATTTTGGGATTGTATTAAGCTGTTTAGCTATTCTGATGAGAATCGTATTTTTGTTATCATTCTTGAAGAGTTCAAATTTTTTCCCGTTGAGGTACATATTTATTGAATACAAAATAGTTAAACTTAAACAGAATTAATTAAATTATAATCTTAAGAATAATTTATATTGAGATAAATATGTCATATATCTTTAGGTGTAAAACTAGCGAAGCATACAATATTAAGGTATTAGCGGAACTTTTAACAAATAATCTAAAAACAGGATGTTTTGAAGTTTCTAAAGAAGGTATTACATTGAGTATGTTTGATCATCATCGAAGGACTCTTGTTGAGTTAAATTTGGATGCTGAAAATTTTTCTTATTATAGATTTACGTCTGATACTAACATGTGTCTAGGGTTAAATCTTAATCATTTTCATAAAATGTTAAAGTCAATTAAGAAAAAGGATAGCCTCCATTTATTTATTCTTGAAGATAATCCACATGAGTTAGGGATTAAGACAATTCCAAAGGAAAATTCGCGCTTGACAACATCAGGGTTGAAGATTCAGTCGATTCAAAATATCAAGATAGAGTCACCATGTGGTTATGTTCGTTCAGTAATTGTTCCTTCCTCAGAGTTTCAGAAGATGTGTAAAGATTTGAGCAGTATCGGAAGTACTAATATTAAGTTAGTTGCTAAGGAGTTTAGTATAAGTTTTTTAGCAGATGCAGATGGGATACTAACTAGGGAAGTGGCGTTTGGAGAGCAGGATGAGTCGGATAATGAGGATGTTGATAATAATACTTATCGTGCCACTTTTGCTACTGACCAATTGACACGCATTACCAAGATAGCAGGATTAGGAAATAATTTACAAATTTATACAGGTGCTTTTGATTTACCATTGTTATTTAAATCTAATATTGGTAGTCTTGGAAAGCTGAGTATATATATAAAGTCTAAGGAGCTTTCAGATATGGAGATGTCTTCATCGTTTAATGGTGGGGACAGTGACTCCGAATAAATTTGAGAAATAATTTTTGAGATTATTCAAGATAATAAAGATGAATAATATCAATATAACTATTATAGCTATGGCTATTGCGACAGTAGCTGCATTTATAATTTTTTACTTTGGAAAATTTACGTGGGTAATGGAGACTGATGTTGAAAAAGGAACATCAAAAAGAAATTTAGTTAATATGATATTGTATAGTTTAGTGGTTGGGTCTGTATTTGGGATTATTGTACTTTTAGCTCTGTCTAGAATAAGGCCATCTAATAATGTATTGGATCAATATGGTAGTTAAGTATTAACTAACATCCCTCCACCAAATCCAAATACTTCATACATAATAATAAATGATATGAGGGTAATTATGAAGGTAATTAAGAAAGATACAAGAATACTAAACCAGCTAGTAGTATGTGTAACGTTAATTTCCTTTTTTGTTATATCATCGGGAGGATCTTCATTTTCTGCAGGAGATGATTTAACGGACCCTTTGAGTTTAATGGATTGATTACTGTATGAAATAAAAGTAGAGTAATTATCTAGAGCGGATTTGACTGTAATTGCGATAAGAATGATTAGACTTGATGCAATAGCATTTAGGGTGAATGCTTTCCATAGGACGGTACTTCTAAATTGAGAGACCAAGGGCATTTATTTGTTAAAAAATTTATTTAAAACTGTGTATTAGTATCATACAAATTATGCCAACTATACATATTAAAGAATTAGATCCTGATATAATTCCACCCATAACCTCTCGTGTCTATGACCCAAAATACCACGGAGGATCAAAATTGGTAGTCGTTGGTAAACCTGGGTGTTTTGCCCGTGGGACACAGGTAATGACTTTTACTGGACGAAAAGTTAACGTTGAAGATGTCGTTGAAGGTATGCAATTAATGGGAGATGACTCATCACCAAGGAATGTTTTAGAGTTATGTAATAATAGGGAGATGATGTATGAGATTCAGCCTGATAATGGAATATCGTATACGGTAAATGAAAATCATATTTTATCTCTTAAGAGATTTATTGAGTATAGAGAAGAGCTTATTGATATAACAGTAAAAGAGTATCTAAAAAAATCAGAGAGTTTTAAGAGTTCATGTAGATGGTATAGAGTTCCGGTTGAACTTGCAGCTAAACAGGTTTGTGCAGATCCATATGCTTTGGGTTATTGGTTAGGGGATTCTTTTCGAGATATTGAGTCATTCCAAGAAAAGATCATTGAAAATTCATTAAATGATATAGAGTTGGAGAAAGGTTTTTTCAAAAATCTTGCAAACATGGGACTCCTGGAAAAGAAATTAATTCCAATCCAATACAAATTAAATAGCAAAAAGATTCGCAAACGAGTCCTAGCAGGAATAATTGATTCCTGCGGAACCTATTCTACTTTGAATCAATCAATTACGATACATAGTAATTCCAAGAAGTTACTCTATGATATTGTTGACGTTGCACAGACCTTAGGCGTGTTTGCTGAAGTGAAAGAGTACTCGTGTAGCTTATTTGGTGACCTATGGACTATTGAATCAAATCTATTAAAAGATTTTCCTGAGTGTTTGAATGATTATACAAATGTCAAATTTACTATTATACCAAAGGAAGAAGACGAGTATTTTGGTTTTGTACTTGATGGAAATCATCGATTTTTGGGTACTGATTGTTCAGTATTACACAATACAGGTAAGTCTACCCTAATTAAGTCGCTTTTGTATCATAAAAAACATATTTTCCCAGTAGGGCTTGCATTGAGTGGATCCGAAGATAGTAATCATGCATATAGCGAGTTTCTTCCTGAGGCTTTTGTATTTGAGGAGTATAATGAGAAGAAAATCGAAGACTTTGTAAATAGGCAAAAACTAGCTGCAGCTCACATACCTAATCCATGGTGTGTTCTTATTCTAGATGATTGTACTGATGATGTAAGAATATTTAATACTCCTCTTATGAATGCTATGTATAAGAAGGGTCGTCATTGGAAGATGATGTATATTCTATCTCTTCAGTACGCTATGGATGTAAAGCCTGTAATTAGAACAAATGTAGACGGTATCTTTATTCTACGAGAGCCTTTATTAAAGAATCGGGAGGGTCTGTACAGAAATTATGCATCTATAGTTCCAGATTTTAATACCTTCTGTGCTTTGATGGATCAGTTGACTGATGATTATTGTGCTATCTATATTCATAATGCCACCCAAACTAATAACTGGGAAGATTGCGTATTCTATTGGAAGGCTCCACAGGCACCAAAGGACTGGAAACTTGGTTGTCCAGAGTATTGGGAATTTAGTAATAGCAGGTTAAATAAAGACTATGTTAGAGATTATAGTAAATATTAATAATTTTATACTTAAGAGTAACAGATTATTAATATTATTTAAGTATGTGTGGCATATTAGCAATTCAATTGAATAAGGAATCTGATAATCTCTTCGATGATAAGATTCTAGAGAGCATTAAAAAAAGAGGACCTGACCAAACAGTATCAGGAGTTGATAAGGATTTCATTCTTAGCTTTTGTCGATTGGCAATCAATGATATTACTATTGATGGTCAGCAACCATTCATTTTGGATGATATTACTTTGATGTGCAATGGAGAGATATATAACTCTCTGCAACTACAAAATATTTTTAATCTAGATGTGAAATCAAAAAGTGATACTGAATGTCTTATCTATCTCTATAGAAAACTAGGAATTGATTTTATTAATCATGTAAGAGGAGAGTATGCAATTGTAATAAGACATGAGAATAGGTTATTATTATTTCGTGATCCAGTTGGTATCCGTCCTTTATTTTATGGTATGAGTTCGGTAGGATCTATCATTGTGTCCTCAACAGCTGATTGCATTCTGAAATGTGGTGGTACTAATATAACACAGGTACCTCCTGGCACTAGTTCATACAACATGTATTCCAATGAATTTAGTTTTATTAGGGATTATAAGTTCCCACCAGATTTACCTATCACGGATATCACCTCTAAAACCCTTCGGAACATACTACGAACAAGTGTATTAGATAGGCTAAATTCTGATAGACCTATTGGATTTTTGTTGTCAGGAGGTCTTGATAGTTCTTTAATTGTGAGTATTGCATGTAAAATTATGAAACCGTCTAAAATACGGACTTACTCAGTAGGTATCAAGGGATCAAAAGACTTATTAAACGCAAGGAGAGTTGCTGAATGGTTGGGAACTACACATTCTGAGATAGAGTTTACAGTCGATGAGGGGTTTGATGCAATTCCAGAAGTAATTAGGGATTTGGAATCATATGATATTACTACTGTTAGAGCGAGTGTTGGAATGTGGCTTGCTGCTAAATATATTTCTGAAAAGACAGATGATATTGTACTACTGTCAGGAGAAGGGGCAGATGAATTATTTTGTGGTTATCTATATTTCCATTATGCGCCATCGCCTGAGCAATTAGAAAATGAAAGTAGACGACTACAAAAGAACTTGCATATGTATGATGTTCTTCGAGCTGATAGATGTATAGCCTCACATGGTCTAGAGTTACGGGTACCCTTCCTTGATGAAAGGGTTCAACATTTTGCTAGATCTTTACCACCGGAACTTAAGTCTCCAAAAAATAGGATCGAGAAGTATTTTTTACGGGAATCATTCAACGATTGTGAATTTCTTCCCGATGATATTCTGTGGAGAAGAAAAGATGGAATGTCCGATGGAGTATCAGGTGATTCAGGGAAAAGATGGTATGAAAATATTCAAGAGAAGGTGGAACCGTTGGTATCTGATGATGAAGCTAAAGATTTCCCAAGTAAGGAGGCATACTACTATAAAAAGATTTTTACACAATATTTTCCAGGTTATGATCCAAAAATAGATTATTGGTTACCCAAATGGGTTGAACATAATGGCGATCCATCTGGAAGAAATCTTGAGATTTTTGAAAAAGAAAATTAGAAATAAATAATCAATAGCAATGGAAACTGAGTCGATGTGTCAAGAATGGTATAAATTAATATTTGTCTTTCTGTACTTCTTTCTTGTATATGTAATATACCGTAACTACGGATATATACTAGATACCTCTAGTAGCAAAACAGAGGTTGACGATCAAGATAAATCTGTTCCTATGTTAGATAAGAAACTACAGAGTATATCTGAAGAGTAGAATTTATATAGAAATAAATGTTAAATTTAACATTTATTTCTTAGAGCGATTAAGCCTTTTTACAATTAAAACAGGATATAATCTTTTCGTCACCTCCCAATCTGCACTGTCCTGCATCGGTATCACACTTCCACGAGTTAGATTTACAGACATCATTAATATCGGATTCGTACTTTTTAGTAAAGTCTGGATCTGAATCTCCCTTTGACTTTGCAAGGAGACACACTGGTAAAGATAATAGACTCTTAACTCCTTCCCGTCCCTGAGGATTTATATTTCTAGTAAGATCCTGATAAAGAGTCACAATTTTATTGTTATAATAATCTTTAATATCTGATGGTAGATCTTTGAATTCGTTGATGTCCATTAGGGAAAATCCAGACGCTAACTTTTTTATTGTTAGAATATTTATTACTAATGCTATAATTGCAATAAGTCCTATTATAGCTAAGATAATAAATAAAGCTAAATTACTCATTTATTATTATTATTTTCTAAATTTCCTTAATTTCTTCAAGGGTTTTACATATTCCAATAATTCTAGATTTAGGGCTTTTTGTCCATACATGGGTTTTATTTCTAGGATCCCTACATCCATTATATGGACTGTTAACAGATTTATTCCATAAGTCTAGCATCAGTTTTTCAGAAATAGAGTTAACTCCCATATCTCTTATTCCAAAAAAGGAAGGCATATTAATTGACAGAGATGATGCTAGTTCGTCTGAAGAAATGAAGGGGAGATATGATTCTTCATTTTTTATAATAGTTCCACATTCAGTAAATTCGATTTTGGATTGATATGGATAGACAAGAATTGATTGGATGATATCCTTTTCGTAGATACTGAACATGTGAATCTTATATGGATAATTCGGAAGTGCCTTGAGGATATTGACGGGGAATCTTAAATTATCATCTGAGAATGATTTCTTAGTAATAATAAGAAATATCAGTCCTTTCTTTCCATCATGCTTTACATTCATTTTATTATTAAATATAAATGAATAGTAATTGGAGTGATGATCAAGAAGCAATTCTTAAGATTATAGCAGAGAAGTCTAGTTGTTATCGACATATTAATTATGAATGTTATATTTATTATAAGAGTATAGATAGAAGATTCTCTTTACCTATAATAATTCTTTCAACTCTTGCTGGATCAGCTAGTTTAGGTTCTGGTAATGTTCCACAATGGTCAGGGATAGTAACAATTGCATCTGCCTGTATTAATATAATGACAGGTATATTAGGGACACTTCAACGTTTCTTGAATACTACAGAACTAACAAGTCAGCATTTTACTTCCAGTGTAGAGTATGGAAGATTAGCTAGAGATATTGCCATTATGTTAGCATTACCAAAATCACAAAGGGGACAGGAGGGAAATAAATATTTAGAATATTGCAAATCTGAGTATGACAGGTTGGTTGACCAGACTGCTGCACCACCTAAATTTATCCTTAGTAAATTTGAGGAGAAATTTAAGAAGGTTACGATCGCCAAGCCGGATTTAATTAGTTTGGGTCCAATTTTTGTGAATAGGAAAGACCATCTAGAAAAAATGAAGAGGATTATTGACGAGGTGAGTAACCAGACGGAACTGTCAGAAATAATCATTGAGACTGCTCCGGAATAATACTTGATCTACTCTTGGAATTCCTTTTCTTTTTTATTCTTTTTTCAATACTGCTAACTGCATTTTTCATTCTCTTCTGAAGTTTTGTTTTCGGCTTGAATGAGTCCCATTCGTCCTGAGACAGTTTCATCTGGATACACTTTTCACATGTACATTCAGAGGGTGTAAATTCTTCAGTATCCGAAGTTATTATTAAGCTCATTTATAATTGCAATTATAACATTTAAACGTAAAATTAATTGCAATTAGATAAAATGTTTGGTATTGTGCAAAATCTAAACTTAGGAGATGTATCTCACCTTACAGGTGCAGTAACATTATTTATAACCTTAGGTATATATGCAATGAAGAATAAGACTTTATACCAAGGTCGTATATCAAAAGTAAAGACCCTATTGAGCCATTCTAGATCTCAGACACAAAATACATATTTGGCTATTTATTATGCATTTAATTTTATGTATATGCTATGGAAGGTAAGAGTATTTCAATGGATTAATAGTTCTATTATATTGGAAAACGAGAGAAAGATGTATTCAGTTAGGTATGTATTAAATGGTAAATCATATATTTATAGAGGACCAAAAGTCAGAGGTCCGAACCCTGTGTTGCAGATAATTGGCGACCTTGAAAGTGGAGATAGTCAGGATGTTACTAAGGAGATATTGCAGTACCTTGGTCCGGCTTATGATTGGCATAACCAAACTGTATCTCCGTCTGATCTTGGGTATATTGGTTTACATTTTATGTTATCAAGTGGAGATTGTATGTCGTATTATGATAGTACAATTTGCACAAAAATCAAAAATTGATTTATTACAAATTTTTTGAAACGAAAATAGAATAGTCTAATGATTACACCAAACTCCCGTGATATTATTGTTATTTTGGATACATCAGCTAGTATGGGATCGATGGGTGATGAACCAACAGATACTATAAACGAGTTTATTAGTGAACAAAGAGACACAGATCCATCAGGTGTATTGTCACTGTGGACTTTCTCAACTAAGGTGAATAAAGTTATTGATGATAAAGTACTAACTGATATTGAGAAGGTTAGAAGGATATATACATCTGGTATGACAGCTCTCTATGATGCAATAGGTATTGCCATCAATGCAAAATTGAAGAGTGGGATTGGATTGCACAATGTTGTCTGTTTGATTATTACTGATGGTCTAGAGAATTCATCTCAGGTATATAAGGGTATTGATATTCAGTTATTGATTGCAAAGGTAGAGAAAGACTACAATTGGAAGATTGTATTCATGGGTGCTGATCAAAATTGTATCGAAGAGGCCCAAAGTATTGGGTTGAATCAAAACAGATGCATGTCATTTGACATGACTAAAGGTGGTCTATACAGACAAGTAAGTCAACTTAGTAGGAGTATCTCTGCATACAGATCTATGACCATTGATGATGTTAGTGTTCCTGATAATCAGAATCATCAAAACCTAAGAATACTGGTACGATCTGAGTCAGATTGTAATCTTTCTCCTCCCAAATTTAGAAAATCTGAGCGAATCTATCCTCCAGATCAGTTAGTACCACCAGCGTTTTAAGATAGATTAAATTGTCATATTTTTTAATATGACAATTGAAGTTAAGTCTAAGTTAGCATTTTGAAGAGTAGTTTTGCTTTTAATTTAGACGTTTTTGTTAGGATCTTTTGGGGCATATCTAATATTTCTTGTGGGATAGTATTACCACTGAGGAAGGAGAGGAGATTATTAGAAAAATGATTGCAGTTATTTTCAAAGAGGTCATAGTTTCCATATATAGTCTTATATGACTCTGTAAACTCTTTTATTTCCTCTATTGTCCTTTTGCTTGGATACATTTCAACTTCATTAATACAGGCACCAAATCTCTTTTCCGCATTTGAAGAGGAACTAGATACTACACCATTTTTATCATAATAGAACTCAGTATCTCCAATTTTAATACCTGTATGCCAGATTGCTTCAAGATAAATACCTAAATTATCTATACTATACAATTTTGCATGTCCTTTACTTAAATCATAAACTCTGAGTGTTATACTCTTTGGTTGTCTGTCTGTTCCAATAAAATGAGATGGATTAAATTTAAATGATTCACTATTTCTTATATATGTACCTATTCCTACTCCTACCATTATTGTTAGAACTGTGATTCCTGTTATCATAATAGGTCTTCTTCTTCCTAATTTAAACTTTGAATACGTCATGATATTAATAACAAATATGATTATAAATATTATTATCCAGAGAAAAAATTGCGGAACAATATTCAAGAATACAAAGGTTCTATCACTCGACGTCTTCAATTTAGACATAAAAATCGTAGCAATCAAAACTAAAGTAAGTCCAAATGCTATTCCATATATTCCATTATCAACATTTCTAGTTAAGGCGAATCCCAGTGTTGGGATAAAAATACTAATATAAAATAACAGGGATGGTAGAATCCCATATGATTGATTCTGTGTTCTAATACACGAGTCTTGTGTCCTGACTTTATTAGGGTCACAGCATTTTTGATTCTCATCACAAGTAGAGTTAGTAAGACAGCATTTATCTTTTTGCAACTCACTCATCTTTTTTTGTTAAAAATATTTGAAATTTATTGGAAATAATTTAGAGATTTTTGAAATGCCGAATACTGATAGAAGCATTAGAGAAATTTCTTACAGATGGCTATGTACAAGACTCAAAAACTTTTCAAATATTAATCTGGCTGCAGAAAACATACTTATAGTAGGAAAGCCCCAAGCTGGAAAGAGTGAATACATATTTGGTATCTGTCTTATGTTTCTATATGAAAACATAGTGCCTATAATTGTTGTAAGAAATTTTAGTAAAGATGCATTACAGCTCCGTAATAAGTTGATACGTTTCCTTGATGAATATATACTATATATGTCATCCTATAGTATTGAGATTAAACCATTTACTATATCTATTGCCCCTGAGAAAGTAACAACTCGTCAGATAGTTATCTGTATGTATAATTCGTCACAAATAGCTAACTTGCATACGCAGTTGTCTCAGTTGATATATTCTATACTTATAGATGAAGCAGATGTGTTAGGATATAAAGAAATCATTCCTGAAGAATCTAGAAATGTGAAAAATCATTCTCCATTAGAGTACCACAGATTATTTGAAAATTGCAAACAGAAAGTTGAGGTCAGTGCTACAGTTTTTGATATTCTGTATGGTAATACGCAACTGAGTAACAAAGATATTGTTACAATTGATCCTCCAGAGTCATATAAGGGTATTCACCAAATTATATTCAAGGAGATTAAGGTCAATGATAACTCTAAGAATGATTCTAATAGTGTCTCTAAGAGTGATAGCATTGAGAACTTCTACATTGAACTATCTGAACAAACGAATTCCTTTGAAAAGTGTCATCCTACTATAGTTTTACATAAGACTAAGGTCTGGCATTCGGATCATGATGACTTTTTATCTAAGATAGCATATCATCCTAGACTTTCTAAAGTCTGGACAGTAATTATTGAAGATAGTAGATCCTTTCAATTATACAATTCTAACTTCCCAGAAACATTCATGATAAATGATGAAATATTTACACAAAAGGATAACTTTCCTAGAGGTACTGTATACTCTCTTTCTCAGAATATAGATATCCAAGATGTACTCCAATGGATGTATGATACATCAGTAATTATTGATTTTAGCCACATTGTAATTAAAACAGGACAACAGGCTGGCAGATCACGTAGTTATATTAGTTCTAATGGAAAGTGGCATCTGACACATCAATACTACTTACCCTCTAAGGGAGATAGAAACATAGCCGACCTTGTTCAATCAGTTAGACTATGTCATAACAGACCTGATAGTATACCTCTTCTTTTGTATGCACCTAAACAAATTTGTACAGATATTCAAAAAGCCAATATACTACAGGAGGAGCAGATATATCGTCTAAGAAATTTGAAGTGTAGTACAAAGGTAAGTGAATATATACAAACTGACACATGGTCTAAATATAAAGTTCCAAAGTATAGACTCTGTAAGCAAAGACAGCATAAAAATCTTAAACTTAGCAAAGTAGTGGAAGATGATGGTTGGGATAAAGAAAAGTATGCAGTTAAATTTGGAGATAAAGTTAATGAATCTTTCTATACAATAATTGATTTAGAACACTTTGATCCTAAATCTGTCTGTTATAGAATGATTCAAGATTTGGAATGTATACTAATAGAGACAAAACAAGTAACTCTTAGTGCAACATATATTAATAAAAAACTTCAAGGAATGCCTCGATGGCAGAATAGAAGTCTTGACAATATTCATGGTTGTCTATGGACATCGATTAGGAAAAATAAAAAGCTCATAAGAACTAACAAAGTTCCGCAGAACGAAATATATATGTGGAAAGAGAATGGAACAATAATAGTATCTAAGTAATTTAATTACTAAATTTCTAGAATTATATAATTTCTAAATTATATAATCTTATTTCATTGTTTATCAGTTTCCTCCCCAGTCTCATCACCGGTATCCTCACCGGTATCCTCACCAGTCTCTTCGTCAGATTCATCATCATCACAATTGCTTTCATCATCGGTCTCGTACTCATCTTTAACTGAGTCATAGGATTTGACGGTAGTAATTGTAAATCTGGATAGTAGACGAGAATAGATTGTAAATAAGAATCTATAATTGCCAGTAACTAAGATAAGATCTCGATCAAAAGATTCACTAACATAGGTGTTCATATCCATATTTCTCGACCTTTCTTTTCGTGCACATTCCCAAAGTACCCTTTGTGCTTCTTTGTAATCTTTGATGTAGAAGAGAGGTTTATCATCCTGACAAATTACGTACAACTTAGTTGATAGTTCCTTCTTTTCTTCAACTGAGTTTCCATTGACATCTAAAATTTCTGTATCGTTTGTAATATTTTCGTTTTTGGTATCTTCAGTTCTGATTCCCCAAGTCATTTAATCTTTTATGATATTTTTTAATTGTTTAAATAATACAAATTGAGATAGTTTAAGATATTAAAAATGAAAAAATAATAGAAAATAAATACTAAAACAAAGCAATGGGTTCCAATGTTGAAGAAATTTTACGTCAGCACTATGTGGATGGCGTCTTTCATACTCATGTGTCTTTGTTACAACCAAAAGGTAGGTTTCAGTTTGGAAGAAAGGATATGGATATACTATGGGATATCTACTGTAGTAGACTGCAGTCCAATGATACCAATAAGAATGCAGTGGGAATTGCAGAAAAGGCACAACACTATCTTCCATTGTTAGCAGATGTAGATTTGAAGGTGAAGGATAATGTTCTTGAGAATATTTCAATGTCAGAACATATATACACTACTGAACAACTATGTCAAGTTATTCAGGTTTATCAATCAGTCCTGAGAAATACATTAGATGGATGCAAGGATGAGAATCTAATGTGTGTAGTCTTAGAAAAGACAGCGTATTTTATTGGAACAGATGAAAACTGTTATATCAAAAATGGTTTTCATCTGCATTTTCCATTTACATTTGTTAGTAAAGTGGATCAAGAAGTGCATATTATTCCTAGAGTACAACAACTTCTAACAGAACTTAATGTTTTTGAGGATTTTGAAATAAAGGATTCCGGATCAGTCATTGATAAAGCATCCTGTAAGGTGCCATGGCTATTATATGGGAGTCAGAAATCAGAGGACATGGATCCATACATTCTTACTAAGATTTATGATGCCGACTGTGAGGAAATTTCACTAGAGAAGGCATTCCGAGACTATAAAATATATGACCAAAATGAAGAAGTAATTAATATTAAGGATAATATCGAGTTTTATCTTCCTCGTATTCTAAGTATTATTCCATATGGACGAGAGGTATGTGAACTTAAACAAGGACTTATCTCTCCGCTTAAGGATAAAATAAAAGAAAGAACCATTGAGAAGACAGAGATTAAACAAAGTGCAACAGAAGCATTAGATATTGCAAGTAAACTGTTACCTATGGTATCTGACAGCAGAATAGAAGATAGAAATGACTGGATGACAATAGGTTGGATCCTATATAATATCG
>Ga0307488_10002136_pt1 | contig 16716 bp, 12 predicted proteins | sample SB02metaG_FD_202248 | JGI IMG/M metagenome (GOLD analysis project Ga0307488, IMG submission 202248) | Sea-ice brine microbial communities from Beaufort Sea near Barrow, Alaska, United States - SB 0.2 | ecosystem: Environmental > Aquatic > Marine > Coastal | place: USA: Alaska | collected... | reverse complement strand
GAGAGAATGCTTTGTTGGCTTCAGCCATACGATGCACGTCTTCACGTTTTTTAACCGCGGAACCTTTGCCATCTGCTGAATCTAACAATTCACCGGCAAGACGTTGACGCATACTTTTTTCGCCACGGCTGCGTGAAGCATCAACCAACCAACGCATGGCAAGCGCTTCACGACGAGAAGGACGAACTTCAACAGGGACCTGGTAAGTAGCACCACCAACACGGCGAGATTTAACTTCGACCAGTGGCGCGATACTTTCGAGAGACTTGGCGAAAAGCTCAAGAGGGCTTTCATGGCCCTTGTCTTTTACGATGTCTAAAGCACCGTAAACAATTTTTTCCGCAATTGACTTCTTGCCATCAACCATTACGTGGTTCATGAACTTAGCCAACTGGAGATCGCCAAATTTTGGATCTGGCAGGATTTCACGCTTCGCAGCGACGCGTCTTCTTGGCATTGATAAGCCCCTTTAATTTAGGTCTTCAGGCAGATCTGAAATAGGGTCACAAAATTCTGTTCGGAATTGGGTGCCGCACTCAGCCTTACTGCTTATTCTGAGACTGGATAGATAAAAACTAACTTTTTGGTCGTTTAGTACCGTACTTAGAGCGACCTTTCTTACGATTGTTGACGCCGGACGTATCCAAAGCACCACGAACCGTATGGTAACGCACACCTGGTAGGTCTTTTACTCGACCACCACGGATCAGCACAACACTGTGTTCTTGCAGGTTGTGGCCTTCACCACCGATATACGAAGATACTTCGTAACCGTTGGTTAACCGCACACGACATACTTTACGTAGGGCCGAGTTGGGTTTCTTAGGTGTAGTTGTGTATACACGAGTACACACACCGCGGCGTTGCGGGCACGCTTCTAGAGCCCTTACCGCGCTTGCTTCTGCAACGCGCTTACGCGGTTGACGAACGAGCTGGTTAATTGTAGCCATTTAAGCCTCTTCTCTCATTTCACTGCTCACGACACTGCCCGGCTGGAGTGGAAAATCCACAACAGTCGGGAAAGGTGCGCGATTCTACGTTATCGCACAATTCTTAGTCAACATAAAGTGACCAATCGATGTTCAAACACCGATTAGACCCTCTGTTTACTACTTATTTAACGCCTGACTGAGTGCGGCTTCTACTTCCGATGCGCTGATCGTCGGTTTGGCCGTGGTTCGATCAAGACGTCGTTTCTTGCGTTCGGCGTGATACGCAAGACCCGTACCGGCAGGAATCAAACGACCCACCACCACGTTTTCTTTCAGACCGCGTAGATAATCGCGTTTGCCGGTTACCGCGCCTTCGGTCAATACCCGTGTCGTTTCTTGGAACGATGCGGCAGAGATAAAGGACTCGGTGGCCAGTGATGCCTTGGTAATACCCAGCAACACACGCTCAAATTTGGCGATTTGCTTGTCTTCGGAGACCGCCAAATCATTGCCTTCCAACAGGTGCATAAATTCAACTTGGTCGCCCTTGATGAAATTGGTCTGCCCACTGTCGGTAATCAATGCTTTACGCAGCATCTGACGGCAAATAACTTCAATGTGCTTGTCGTTAATGACAACACCCTGGAGTCGGTATACTTCCTGAATTTCCTTGACCACATACTTGGCTAAGGCTTCGACCCCGAGGACCCGCAAAATGTCGTGCGGATTCATTGGGCCGTCAGACAGGACTTCACCTTTTTCGACGTTCTCACCTTCGAACACGTTCATCTGGCGCCATTTCGGAATTAATTCCTCATAAGGCTCTGAACCATCGTGCGGGGTGATCATAATGCGCTTCTTGCCCTTGGTCTCTTTACCGAAGGTAAAGGTACCGGACATTTCCGCCAATATGGCCGATTCTTTCGGTTTACGTGCTTCGAACAGATCCGCTACCCGTGGCAAACCACCGGTAATATCCTTGTTGCCACTGCTGGCCTGAGGGATACGTGCTAATACATCACCGACCTTTACGGCCGCTCGGTCATGCAGGTTCAACAACGCGTTATCGGGCAAAAAGTACTGTACCGGCTGATTGGTGTTGCCGATCAGAATGTCACGACCTTCAGCATCGACCAGTTTGATCAACGGACGAATCTCTTTACCCGCAGCGTTACGCTGGCCCTGAGGGATGATCTCAACGGTGCTGACACCGGTTAAATCATCAACCTTACGGTTGATCGTGCTGCCTTCGTCCATACCAATAAATTGGATGGTACCGGCCACTTCCGACACGATGGGGTGGGTGTGCGGATCCCAACGGACCACAACCTCGCCTGACTCGACTTTGGCGCCATCTTTAACGCTGACCACGGAGCCGTACGGCAGCTTATAACGCTCGCGCTCACGGCCGTGATCATCGGCAACCGCCAATAGGCCAGAACGACTCACCACAACCAGGTGGCCGTCTTCACGCACCACGGTCTTGACGTTGTGCAGGTGCACGCTACCGCCATGACTGATCTGGACATTATCGACCGCAGATGAACTGGATGCCGCGCCGCCGATGTGGAAGGTCCGCATCGTGAGCTGGGTTCCGGGTTCACCGATCGACTGAGCGGCAATAATACCAACCGCTTCACCGATGTTAATTCGGTGGCCACGGGCCAAGTCACGACCATAACATTGGGCACAGATACCAAAACGTGTTTCACACGAGATGGAAGACCGGACCTTAATGATATCGACACCGAGCTGGTCAATGCGTTCAATCCATTTTTCATCGAGCATGGTGCCCGCAGGGATAACGATTTCATCGGTCGTCGGATCGATAATATCGACCGCGTTTACCCGACCCAATACCTGCTTACTCAATGGGAAGACGATATCGCCGCCGTCGATGACTGGCTCAAGGATAATACCTTCTTGAGTACCACAGTCTTCTTCGGTGACCACTACATCTTGCGCTACGTCCACTAGACGACGCGTCAGGTAACCCGACGATGCTGTCTTCAGTGCCGTATCGGCCAAACCTTTTCGCGCGCCGTGAGTGGAGATGAAGTATTCACCCACTGACAGGCCTTCTCGGAAGTTTGCCTTAATCGGGTTTTCGATGATCGAGCCGTCCGGCTTGGCCATCAGGCCTCGCATACCGGCCAGCTGGCGAATCTGTGTGGCACTGCCTCGGGCACCCGAATCGGCCATCATAAAGACAGCGTTAAAGGAGTCCTGTTCAACTTCATTACCATGACGGTCGGTGGTGAATTCTCGTGAAATCCCCTCCATCATCGCCTTAGCAATTTGGTCGTTAGCACGTGACCAGAGATCGACCACCTTGTTGTACTTTTCACCTTGGGTGATTAGACCCTGGGCGAACTGTTCTTCAACTTCTTGCACTTCTGCTTCAGCTGCACCGAGTATGGTGTACTTGGCCTTAGGAATAACAAAGTCATTCACACCAATGGACGAGCCGGATTTAGTCGCATAGGCAAAACCCATGTACATAACCTGGTCGGCAAAGACCACCGTTTCCTTCAGTCCCACTGAGCGATAACACTCATTGAGTAAGCCGGAAATGGCTTTCTTCTTCATCGGCTGGTTGACCATGTCAAATGGCATACCATCTGGCGCAATAGAGAACAGGATCGCACGACCGACCGTGGTGTCTTCAATCGCAATCTTTTCGACTCGCTCGCCGTCATCACCGATCAAAACCTGGCGAATACGCACCTTAACGATGGCTTGCAGTGCAACCTGCTCAGCACCATAGGCACGCTGGACTTCTTCGATGTTCGAAAACACCATGCCTTCGCCCTTGGCGTTGATCCGCGCACGAGTCATGTAGTACAGACCCAGTACAACGTCCTGCGACGGTACGATAATCGGCTCACCGGACGCCGGTGATAAGATGTTGTTGGTCGACATCATCAAGGCGCGTGATTCAAGCTGCGCTTCAATAGTCAACGGAATGTGCACGGCCATCTGATCGCCGTCGAAGTCGGCGTTGTAGGCCGCACAAACGAGAGGATGCAGGTTAATCGCCTTGCCTTCAATCAACACCGGCTCAAACGCCTGGATACCCAAACGGTGAAGGGTTGGGGCACGGTTCAACAAGACCGGATGTTCGCGGATAACCTCGTCGAGGATATCCCAAACGATCGGCTCTTCGCGCTCAACCATCTTCTTGGCGGCTTTAATAGTCGTCGCCAGGCCGCGGTGTTCCAGCTTACTGAAGATGAACGGCTTGAACAGTTCCAAGGCCATTTTCTTCGGCAAACCACATTGGTGCAGGCGCAGTGTCGGGCCAACCACGATGACCGAACGACCCGAATAATCGACTCGCTTGCCCAACAGGTTTTGCCGGAAACGACCTTGCTTGCCCTTGATCATATCGGCAAGCGACTTCAACGGACGGCGGTTAGAACCGGTAATGGCTCGACCGCGACGACCGTTGTCTAACAGTGCATCGACCGACTCTTGCAGCATACGCTTTTCGTTGCGCACGATGATGTCCGGCGCTGACAACTCTAACAAACGCTTTAAACGGTTGTTACGGTTGATCACCCGGCGATAGAGATCGTTTAGATCGGAGGTCGCAAAGCGGCCACCGTCAAGCGGCACCAACGGACGCAAATCCGGTGGTAACACAGGCAGCACGGTTAATACCATCCACTGCGGCAAGTTGCCGGACTTGTGGAAGGCTTCGAGCAGCTTCAGACGCTTAGATAACTTCTTGATCTTGGTTTCGGAGTTAGTCGCCGGAATTTCTTCGCGCAACTGGGCAATCTCACCTTCCAGATCCATAGCTTCGAGCAGACGCTGCACGGCTTCGGCACCCATACGGGCATCGAAGTCATCACCGAATTCTTCGATCGCTTCATAGTATTCTTCGTCGGTCAGTAATTGACCGCGCTCCAGACTGGTCAAGCCCGGATCGATCACAACAAAGCTCTCGTAATAGAGTATCCGTTCGATATCACGCAGGGTCATATCCAACATCAAACCAATACGCGACGGCAGTGATTTCAAGAACCAGATATGCGCAACCGGAGCCGCCAATTCGATATGACCCATCCGCTCACGCCGTACCTTGGCCTGGGTGACTTCAACGCCACACTTCTCGCAAATCACACCGCGGTGTTTCAGACGCTTATACTTGCCACAGAGGCATTCGTAATCTTTGATTGGACCAAAGATACGCGCGCAGAACAAACCATCACGCTCAGGCTTGAACGTACGGTAGTTAATAGTTTCCGGCTTCTTCACTTCACCAAAGGACCATGAACGAATCATGTCCGGTGATGCCAGTCCGATTCGGATCGAATCGAATTCTTCGGCCTGGCCTTGTGTTTTCAGCAGGTTTAGTAAGTCTTTCATGTTTCCGCTCCGCAGGGAGTTGGCAACCGGGCAGCCCGAAGGCTGCCCATTCAATTACTCTTCGTTTTCCAGCTCCATATCGATACCCAGCGAGCGGATCTCTTTCACCAATACGTTGAAAGATTCCGGCATACCAGGTTCCATACGGTGATCACCATCGACAATGCTCTTATACATTTTCGTACGGCCATTCACGTCATCCGACTTCACTGTCAACATTTCCTGCAAGGTGTAAGCGGCACCGTAAGCTTCGAGGGCCCACACTTCCATTTCACCGAATCGTTGACCACCAAATTGCGCTTTTCCGCCCAATGGTTGTTGTGTCACCAGACTGTATGAGCCAGTTGAACGGGCATGCATCTTGTCGTCCACTAAGTGGTTCAACTTGAGCATGTACATGTAACCGACAGTCGTTTTGTTTTCGAATAGGTCGCCAGTACGGCCATCCCACAATTGGATCTGACCGCTGTCATCCATGCCAGCAAGTCGCAACAGACCCTTAACTTCTTCTTCTTTCGCGCCATCAAAGACCGGTGTGGCGATTGGCACCCCACCGCGCAGGTTACCTGCAAGCTCCATGATTTCCACGTCAGTAAAGTCACCTAAGGCTTCATTACGATGACCGGTACCAGAATGGTTATAAATCTGGTCCATAAAGTCACGTAAATCAGCAGCGCTGCGTTGCTCGAGAACCATCTCGTTGATTTGGTCACCCAGACCCTTGGCGGCGGCACCTAGGTGCGTCTCCAAAACCTGACCAACGTTCATCCGCGATGGCACGCCCAACGGGTTCAGTACAACATCTACCGGATTACCTTTGGCATCGTAAGGCATGTCTTCTACCGGCATAATCACCGAGATAACACCCTTGTTACCATGACGACCGGCCATCTTGTCACCCGGTTGTATGTGGCGTTTAACCGCCAGATACACCTTGACCACCTTGAGCACGCCAGGCTGCAGATCGTCACCCGACTGCAGTTTGCGTTTCTTATCGTCAAAGCGCGCTTCCTGATCGACCTTTCGCTCTTTCAGGCGGCTCTCAGCCGATTCCAGCTGTGCGGCCATGCCTTCATCCTGCATACGCAGTTTGAACCAATCAACACGATGTAAGGCGGTCAGGTAGTCGCCCGTCAATACATCGCCTTTATTGAGATCGGGACCACCGGAGACCGGTTGACCAATCAAGGAATCACGCAAACGTTCGAACAGGGTATTTTCAACAATACGGTATTCGGCGTTCAAGTCCTTGCGGAACTCTTCCAAGGCTTGACGTTCAATATCACGCGAACGTTGATCGCGCTCAACGCCATCCCGGGTAAAGACCTGAACATCAATAATGGTGCCACGCATTCCACCCTTGACACGCAAGGACGTATCTTTCACATCCGAGGCCTTTTCGCCAAAGATCGCCCGTAGCAACTTCTCTTCAGGGGTCAGTTGGGTTTCGCTCTTAGGCGTCACCTTACCCACTAGGATATCACCCGCGCCAACTTCAGCACCGATGTAAACAATACCCGACTCATCCAATTTACTGAGGGCAGACTCACCCACGTTTGGAATATCAGCGGTGATTTCCTCAGGCCCTAACTTGGTGTCACGCGCAATACAGGTCAGTTCCTGGATATGGATCGAGGTAAATCGATCTTCCTGAACAACCTTCTCGGAGACCAAGATGGAATCTTCGTAGTTGTATCCGTTCCACGGCATAAAGGCGATGCGCATGTTTTGACCCAAGGCCAATTCACCCAGGTCGACAGACGGACCGTCCGCCAGTACATCACCGCGTGAAATCGGATCACCCTGATTAACAATGGTGCGCTGATTGATACAGGTGTTCTGGTTTGAACGGGTATATTTGGTTAGGTTGTAGATATCGACACCGGCATCATCTTCACCGATCTCGTCGCCTGCAACCTTAACCACGATGCGCGATGCATCAACATATTCCACGATGCCGCCACGATCCGCGACAATACAGACGCCGGAGTCGATGGCCACATTACGTTCAATACCGGTACCGACCAAAGGCTTATCAGACTTCAGTGTGGGTACGGCTTGACGCTGCATGTTCGAACCCATCAGGGCTCGGTTAGCATCATCGTGTTCCAGGAACGGAATTAACGAGGCCGCAATGGAGACGATCTGACGTGGCGACACGTCCATCATATCTACCTTGTCCAGCGGAGCCAGAGTGAATTCGTTCTGATGACGCACCTGGACGAATTCGCCCTGGATCATGCCATGCTCATCTACTGTAACGTTGGCCTGCGCGATGGTGTGGCGCGCCTCGTCAATAGCAGACAAATAAACGATTTCATCGCTAACCTTACCCGCAGATACCTTACGGTATGGCGTTTCCAGGAAACCATAGCTATTGGTACGCGCATAGGTTGCCAAGGTATTGATCAAACCAATGTTCGGACCTTCCGGTGTTTCAATCGGGCAAACACGGCCATAGTGAGTCGGATGCACGTCACGTACTTCAAAGCCAGCACGTTCACGCGTCAGACCGCCGGGTCCCAATGCCGACACACGTCGTTTATTGGTAATACCGGACAGCGGATTGTTCTGATCCATAAACTGTGACAGTTGCGATGAACCGAAAAACTCTTTGATGGCGGCTGCAACGGGCTTGGCGTTCACCAAATCCTGTGGCATCAAACCTTCACTTTCGGCCATAGACAGACGTTCACGTACGGCACGCTCAACTCGAACCAGACCTACACGGAACTGGTTTTCGGCCATTTCGCCAACTGAACGCACGCGTCGGTTACCCAAGTGATCGATATCATCGACCTGGCCATTACCGTTACGGATGGCAATCAGGGTCTTGACGACCTCGACTATATCATCGCGACTCAGTATGCCTGGGCCTTCGTCATCATCACGACCGAGACGACGGTTAAACTTCATCCGGCCAACAGCTGACAGATCATAGCGATCGGTCGAGAAGAACAGGTTCTGAAACAGTGTCTCAGCCGATTCTTTCGTTGGCGGCTCGCCTGGACGCATCATCCGATACACTTCAACCAGGGCCTCTAATGGCGTACTGGTTGGGTCATTGCGCAGGGTATCGGAAATGAAGGGTCCGCAATCCAGATCATTGGTGTACAGGGTTTCAAAACTCTTGATCTTTTGGGTACGAATCGTCTCAAGTACTTCGAGCGTGATTTCGTCATTGCAATTGGCCAAAATCTCACCCGATTTGGCATCTACCAAATCAGTGGCCAGGGCTTTACCCAATAGATAGGAATCCGGTACTTCGGCAGACTGCAGGCCAACCTGTTCAAAATCGCGGATATGTCGGGCAGTAATACGGCGGCCTTCTTCGACCAGAACATTGCCTTTCTTATCTTTAATTTCAAACGCGGCGGTTTCGCCCTTCAGCCGAGCACCCACAATCAACATCTCGATTGCGGTATCCTTAACCTTGAACTCAACTCGCTCGAAGAACAGATCCAGAATTTGCTGGTTAGTTAATTCAAGTGCACGCAACAAGATGGTGGCGGGCAACTTACGACGTCGATCGATACGAACAAAAACCTGATCTTTTGGATCAAATTCAAAGTCCAACCAAGAGCCGCGATAAGGTATAACCCGTGCCGAGTGCAATAATTTGCCTGAGCTGTGGGTCTTGCCCTTATCATGGTCAAAGAAGACACCCGGCGAACGGTGTAACTGGGACACTACAACACGTTCAGTACCATTAATAATAAAGGTACCATTGTCGGTCATCAATGGGATTTCACCCATGTAGACTTCTTGCTCTTTGATGTCTTTAATTGCTTTGCTGGGCGAATCTTTATCATAAATGATCAGACGCACTTTCACGCGCAATGGCGCAGCATAGGTGACCCCACGCAATTGACATTCTTTAACGTCAAAAGCAGGTTTACCCAGCTTGTAGCTGACATATTCAAGTGCAGCGTTGCCAGAATAACTGACAATTGGAAATACCGATTTAAACGCAGCATGTAGACCGCTATCCTGGCGTTCTGAGGCATCAAAATCTGCCTGCAAAAAACTACGATATGAGTCTAACTGTATAGCCAACAGATATGGAATATCCATTACTGGCTCTAATTTGCCGAAATCCTTACGGATTCGCTTTTTTTCGGTGTAAGAGTATGCCATCAGCAATCCCCAGCTTGTTCACCAACGGTGTGTCTGAGTGGTTGAACCGCTAAAATGCGGCTTATCGGTATGCAGTTATCAGCAGACAGGTCTAATAACTCCGACTTTCACTTCCTGTGCGCCCCTCAATTGGGAGCCCCAACGCCGAAGCGTTTGTTCCTAATCCAGCGAAAATAATCACCGGTATAAATATCATTCCTGCAAGACAGGAAAAGGCCGGTAACCTAACAGGCTACCAGCCGCGCGATATTGGACGGCGACGCCGCCCAATAGCGTTAATTACTTAACTTCTACAGTCGCGCCAGCTTCTTCAAGCTTGGCTTTAACTGTGTCAGCTTCTTCCTTCGATACGGCTTCACGGACTGGTGCCGGAGCACTGTCTACAACGCCTTTAGCTTCTTTCAAGCCAAGTCCAGTCAGTTCACGCACAACCTTAATCACGTTTACTTTCTTCTCACCGCAAGAAACCAGGATTACGTCGAATTCAGTTTGCTCTTCAGCAACTGCAGCGACTGCACCAGGTGCTGCAACAGCAGCGGCACTAACGCCGAATTTTTCTTCCATTGCGCCAATCAATTCAACAATGTCTTTTACAGACATTTCAGAAACTGCATTGATTATATCGTCTTTAGTCAGAGACATGACTTCATTCCTAATCTGTTGGGGCAAAACCCCATTAAACTGTTAATTGACCACCAAGCTCGAAATAAGCTTATGCAGCTTCCTGTTCTTTCTGATCGCGCACTGCTGCCAATGTACGTACGAGCTTGCCTGCTGAAGCCTCTTTCAAGACCATCATTAGCTTGGAAATTGCTTCGTCGTATGTTGGCAAGCTAGCTAACAAGTCGATAGGTGTAAGTTCACCCTCAAACATTGCTGCCTTCAGTTCAAGCTTTTCGTTTTTCTTGGCGAACTCGGCCAGGATACGTGCACCTGCGCCGGGATGTTCCATAGAAAAAGCGATTAGCGTCGGACCGACGAAAACGTCAGCCAGACCTTCGTATGAAGTACCTTGAACCGCACGGCGAGCCAGCGTATTACGTACGACCTTCAGCCATACGCCATTGTCGCGCGCGAGTTTGCGAAGAGTGGTCATGTCATTTACTGCCACGCCACGCGAGTCTGCGATAACCGCCGACTGCGCGCTCTTAGCTTGCTCTGCTACTGCAGCAACAATCGCTTTTTTGCCTTCGAGATTCAGTGCCACTGAGAAATCCCCTGTTTATAACCCTCGAAAGGGCCAACCTATTTTCAGCCTTTGCAGACTGACCAGTTACAACGGCAACAGCTCATATAAAATGTGCTTGGTATACCGTCTGCGTAGGACATTAAGACGGATGCGGACAACCGTCACCTACGGTCTTTGACTGCATAGACGAATCTATGCTCCAAAGTTTGTTAGACGCTTAAAGTACTTTGATCAAGAGCAATGCCTGGACCCATAGTGGTCGTCAGGGAGATCTTCTTAACATAAACACCCTTGGAAGAAGATGGCTTCAACCGTCGGAGATCTGCTATGAGAGCTTCTGCATTTTCTTTGATCGCTTTAAGGTCGAAATCTACCTTACCAATACAAGCGTGGATAATACCGTTCTTATCGGTACGGAAACGCGCTTGACCGGCTTTTGCATTCTTGACAGCGGTGGCGACGTCAGGCGTCACAGTACCGACTTTCGGGTTAGGCATCAGACCGCGTGGTCCCAACAACTGACCCAACTGACCGACAACACGCATCGCATCTGGAGAAGCAATAACAACACCGAAGTTCAGATCGCCGCCTTTCATCAATTCGGCAAGATCTTCCATGCCGACGACTTCAGCACCGGCCGCTTTAGCGGCTTCAGCATTAGCGCCCTGAGCAAACACAGCAATACGGACGTCTTTACCGGTGCCATGTGGCAGCACAGTGGATCCGCGCACGTTCTGGTCAGATTTCCGAGCGTCGATGCCCAATTTAACTGCGATATCCAATGACTCGACGAACTTCACTGTAGACAGCTCTTTCAAAGCGGCAACCGCTTCATCGATGCTGTACAGCTTAGTTGAATCAATTTTTTCATTCGCAAGACGTGCGCGTTTAGACAATTTAGCCATTACAGAACACCCTCAACGTTTAAGCCCATGCTTCGTGCCGTACCGGCAATAGTCCGAACCGCAGCATCAATGGAAGATGCTGTCAGATCCGGGTCTTTAGCTGTCGCAATTTCTTCCAGCTGTGCACGGGTAACGGTGCCTACTTTCTCGGTATTTGGACGAGCGGATCCGCTCTTAAGGCCCAATGACTTCAACAGCAGAACGGATGCAGGTGGTGTCTTGGTGACGAACGTAAAGCTACGATCGGCATAAACGGTTATAACCACGGGAACCGGCAAACCTGGCTCTAATTTCTGCGTCTCAGCGTTGAACGCCTTACAGAATTCCATGATATTCACACCGTGCTGACCCAGCGCCGGGCCTACCGGCGGACTTGGATTCGCCTGACCGGCTTTAACTTGCAGCTTTACATAAGCTGTGACTTTCTTAGCCATAATAGCTTCCTCAATGTGGGTGCAAACGCCTTACGGCTCCCCGATAACTAAACAGAGACGACAAAAACCCGATCTTTCGATCAGGTGTACTGCATCACCATTATACTCAGGCCTTTTCGACCTGGGAAAATTCCAATTCAACCGGCGTGGAGCGCCCGAAGATAGAGACGGATACTTGCAGGCGGCTTTTTTCGTAATTGACCTTCTCGACGGTACCGTTGAAATCCGCAAACGGACCATCGATAACGCGGACCATTTCACCTGGCTCATAAATTGTTTTCTGGGTAGGCTTATCAACACCCTCTTTGACGCGCTGCAGAATGGTATCAGCCTCTTTACTGGTTAGGGGCGCCGGCTTTTCGGCCGTGCCACCAATAAAGCCCATCACGCGTGACGTGCCTTTAACTAAATGCCAGGAGCCGTCATTCATGGTCATCTCGACCATTACATAGCCGGGATAAAACTTACGCTCGCTCTTGCGCTTCTTGCCGTCGCGCATCTCAACGATGGACTCGGTAGGAACCAGGATCTCGCCGAAATCGTCCTGCATACCCAGCAACTCGACCTGCTCCTTAATAGAAGCGGCAACACGCTTTTCGTAGCCGGAATAGGCGTGAACTACATACCAACGTTTTGACATTGAACTACCCTTATCCTATAACCATGGAAACTAACCAACCAATCAACGTATCCACAGCCCACAAAATCAAAGCTACGACTAACACGAAACCGATAACGACTAGAGTGGTTTGCACTGTTTCCTGGCGGGTTGGCCAGACAACCTTACGCACTTCAACCCAGGCCTCTTTACGCAAGCGATTAATTGACTTGCCTTTTTCTGTCAATAACGCGACGCCCATGGCGGCCGCCAATAATACAACGACAGCCAACACCCTATATATCAACGATTCCGCTGAGAAATAGTAGTTTCCGCCGATCGCAAGACAGACTAAGACGATGGCTACGAACCATTTTGAGTAATCAACGACTGAATTTGTTGAATTAACCTGAGCATTCATTCAGCAAGGCACCTGTGCTGGAGAAAAGAATTTGGCAGGCCAGGGGGGACTCGAACCCGCAACTTTCGGTTTTGGAGACCGACGCTCTACCAATTGAACTACTGGCCTATAACTTATTTGGGCGCCGGATTTTAATCCAACTCCCGGTGCTTTACAAGCACTAACTGACGCATTTACAACAAATCACTGCTGGTGAACCGACCTGTTGTGATGAGGATCCGCATCTTATTGAATTCATACCGGTTTTTCCATCTTTTTTAGATAAAACTTAAAAATAAACTCCGATTTGAGATTCAACCTTCGGTCACCAATCTTCCAACTTACCCCACAGCCTCAGCTCAACCAAAACCGCACACTGATTGGCAACGCCCTAGCTGGGCAGCCAATTCGATAAGCCAAGGAAGCGCATAGTCCAGATGCTAAAAAGGCAGCCACCTAAGTGTCTGCCTTACTACTTACAATCTGGAAAATACAACCTGGAGATAATCTACTGCTTAGATGGTGCTCACGATGAGATTCGAACTCATGGCCTCTCCATTACCAATGGAGTGCTCTACCACTGAGCTACGCGAGCATTTCAAACTATGGAGCGGGTAGCGAGAATCGAACTCGCATCATCAGCTTGGAAGGCTGAGGTTCTACCATTGTACCATACCCGCGATACTCTCATTTAGAGAGTGGTGGAGGGGGACGGATTCGAACCATCGAAGCTTGCGCGGCAGATTTACAGTCTGCTCCCTTTGGCCACTCGGGAACCCCTCCTTAACGGGCGCAAAGTGTGCCGTAAGGCGCTCTTGCTGTCAACAGTATTTGTGAACTTTATCAGTTATTACAAGCACTTAGACGCAAGATATCACTTTGCTTCCCTCCTCGCATTGCGAAGAGGCGGGCATATTAGGGTCAGCGAAATAAAAATGCAAGACTAATTGCAGTTGTAGCGCAAATATTCTGCCTTTTCAAACTTCGACAATATGGACGTCAGGGTGTCATCGGATACCAGGGCAGCTGACTTCGGGTCAACAACCAGATTAATACCGTCAGACAGGTGTTCTTTCTTGATAATGGTGGCGGCGATTTGCATAGCCACCAATTCCGATTGCTTGCGCAGCGCATTGGCGTTGGATGAAAATACGCCCATCGACAGTGCGTTTGCACTCGAACCACTGGTTATGACATAACTTTCGATTCCCTTAGCGGTCACTTCCGCCAATTTGGCTCGCGCGAAACTTAGGTTATCGAACGGCCCCAGTATTACTTGGAAATCGGTTTTAACGACTTGCTGGGAAGGCTCTTCAGCTGCTTTGACCTCAAGGGCCCGTAGGCGCGACGTGACCACCTCAAGGCTGTCGCCGCGCACCAGGCCAATGATGCGAATGCATTGCGTCGGCAGGGCCTGGCTGGGCGCCGTGACAGAACTCTGCTTAGACGACTGCAGGCGGTCGACCTGGTTCGGGGTCGGCTGCAGGTTGTTTAACGTCGCTAGGGCTGTCGTGACTACAACGGCAACAGGCTGTGTAGACTGCCAATATTGATAGCCTCCAAAGCCCAGATTCAACACGATCAACACTAATAGAATCCATTTCATCCAATATCTCCGGTTGGCACATTCATACGCTGCCAATAATATTTCAAACCCTGTAAAACCAAGTTAGGCTCTACGGTATAGGGGATGCTTAGATGCGCCGCTACTAGCGCAACATCGCCCCCAGTTAGCACCACCTGGCTAGCTTCAGAGCCGAACCTCTGCACACTCTGCTCAATCAGCGCTATGGCACCATAAACGATACCGAAGTTCAAACAGGCTGCGGTGTTCTGGCCAAGCTGAGGCCTGAAGGCCAGATCCGCTTGCGGCAAACGAGCGGTATTGCCACTCAAGGCGCTGGCTGCCAATTTTAGTCCGACAGATATGGAGCCACCTCGGTGGTGTCGGTCTTTACTAACGTAATCCAGTTTTAACGCGGTACCGATATCGATGACCCAAACATCCTGGCCCGGAAACAAGTCTAGCGCCGCCAACATCGCCAGCCAACGGTCGACCCCCAACAGGCTGGCATCGGGGTAAACCAGCGAGAAATCTGCAAACCCATCGGTTACCTGGGCCACGGCTGTGGCTATGGCCAAGGACGCAGCTAGCTGCACTATAGCTGACGTTTGGCTTGAGACAGACGCAATCACCACTAAAGACACATTACCACTGATGAGCAAGGCTTCTAGGGCCAACAGGTCTGAGAAAAAACCCAGGTGGTCACCAAGGCAATATTTCATTCGGGAATTCCCACAGTCCAGGTAAAGCGTGCTTACATCTTTCACCATCGGATACTGACCTCACCACCATTGAAAAATCGCTGCTGCCCAGTCTCATCGACTAGGATTAGTTGGCCCCGGCTATCAATACCCTGGGCCAGACCGGTAACGGTTCTATCGCCCTGCAGCACGGCAACATCCCGACCATAGAGAAAATCTCGCGACCGCCAAGCCTGTAGGACGGATTCAGTACCCGTTTGCTTTGCGCTGGCAAAGGTCTCTACTATCGACTCGGACAACCTGGCTAGCAAAAGATCGCGCCGAAGCAGTTGGCCGGTCTCTGCGTATAGGCTCGTGGCCGGAATATCGGTACCGGTCGGCGCGGTAGCCAGGTTGACACCAACCCCAACTACCAGAGTTGCTTCGTCGATTGGACTACCTTGCAGTTCACAGAGGATACCGGCCAGCTTCTTTTCACCACAGTAGATGTCGTTTGGCCATTTCAGCTTAACCGCTAGCCCGGTCTCTCGTTCGAGTGCCGTCGCTATCGCAACCCCGGCAAGTAAACTTGACAAATAGAGCACCCCGACGTCAAAAACCGCTCTGTGACCCAGCGTGAAAGTTAGGTTGGTACAGGGCGGACTTTGCCATACTTTGCCTCGCCGTCCACGCCCTGCTTGCTGAAATTCCGCCGAGAACAGCTGCCAATCGCCTAGGTTATAACTAGCTTGAAGGGCGTTCCTGTTAGTAGAGTCGGTATCTGCGATTATATCTATAACCGAAAACAGTTTTCGCCCCTGCACTGACAGATTTTGTAACATACCTTGCTGATCGATCAGTTGAATCGGGGTCACCAGCCGATAGCCTCGACCCCGGATCTTGTTAATAGACAATCCAGAGGCTTCCAATTTCTTAATCCAGGACGAAACTGTCGCCCGAGAGACAGTGAGCTTTTCGGACAGTTCTTGACCCGATACAAAATCCCGACCTTCCATTAGGGCCAATAAATTTAGCAGCTGTTTCAGTTAGATGTTCTCCAGGTAGAGCGCGATAAATAAGCCAAGACCGGATCCCGCCGTATCTCAATTGGCACAACCCGGGTGGAATTGATCCCTAGGATAACGTTATAAAATATTAATGCTAGGGCCTGTTGCAAGGCCGCCGTTTATACCCCCTGTATGAGCGACGTCCTCGTCGCGATGGGAGCATATTCCAGCGTTAGGGCCGTTTTTTTTGCACCAGACGGCAAAAACCCCGACCGTTTCCGATCGGGGTTTGGTTTTTTAAGAGCTTGACGATGACCTACTCTCATATGGGGCGGTGCGACGACTCGTGTGATGCGGCAACCCGAGCCCCAATAAAAAGTGGGTCTCCCCATGTGAGAGTCCCACGCATAAAAAAACCCGCAGCCGTTAGACTGCGGGTTTTTCGTTTTTAGGAGCTTGACGATGACCTACTCTCACATGGGGAGACCCCACACTA
>Ga0307488_10002135_pt1 | contig 16721 bp, 21 predicted proteins | sample SB02metaG_FD_202248 | JGI IMG/M metagenome (GOLD analysis project Ga0307488, IMG submission 202248) | Sea-ice brine microbial communities from Beaufort Sea near Barrow, Alaska, United States - SB 0.2 | ecosystem: Environmental > Aquatic > Marine > Coastal | place: USA: Alaska | collected... | reverse complement strand
AAAAAGGTAAGGAGTTTGCTATTAATATCTATATTCCCAATAAAATAATTGAATTATGAACAAGTTTACTCGAATAATAACATTACTAAGTATCATTTTAATTTCTGGTGTTTTAATCAATGCTAAACAGCAAGCTGATGATAGTTCACAAGTTGAGCAACAACTTCTTTCTAAGAAAAGTACAAGTGAGTTGTATGAAATAAAAGCTTTGAAAATTCCTTCAAACTTAAATTTTGCTGGAGAAAGAGTTCCAACTGAAAAAAATGATATAAAAGAGCGTATGGATCGTGAATTATTGGTCAATACATATTGGCAATCCAATGGATTATTAATGTTTAAGAGAGCCAATAAATACTTTCCTATAATTGAAAGTATTTTAGAAGCAAATGGAATTCCTGACGATTTTAAATATCTAGCAGTCATAGAAAGTGGCTTACAGAATGTAACTTCTCCTGCTAATGCTAAAGGAATTTGGCAAATTATGAAAGCTACTGGAAAAGAGAATGGTTTAGAAATAAACGATAATGTAGATGAACGCTATCATATTGAAAAAGCAACACAAGTTGCCTGTGATTATTTAAAAAAAGCAAAAAATCGCTTAGGTACATGGACGCTTGCAGCAGCAGCTTATAATGGTGGAAATTATGGAATGGCAAAGAGATTAGAAACTCAAAAAGTTGACAATTATTACGATTTACTCCTTGGACAAGAAACTTCTAGATACGTCTTGAGAATTGTTGCTGTAAAAGAGATAATGTCTAACTCTGAAAAATATGGTTTTGTATATAATGATGATGATTTATACACTATGAACCCAACCAATATAGTTGAAGTAGATTCTGTAATTACTAATATTGCATTATTTGCTCAAAAATTCGGAACAAATTATAAAGAATTGAAAATTCACAATCCTTGGTTACGAGAAAATAAATTGAATAATGCTTCTGGAAAGAATTATAAAATAAAATTACCTTTATAATTCATAAATCGAGCATGTTAAAACTCTCCTTATTAAAGGGAATTATCAATCTCGAACAACATGACTATACTGTGTATTTCGACTTCGCTCAATATAAAACATGTCGAAGCATAACCGTTGAAAATAATAAATAAAAACACATGAAAATGACAATAACAACAATTATTTTACTCATTATCATTGGTTTACTCGCAGGCTTATTAAGTGGATTGATTGGTATCGGTGGAGGGATTATTATGGTGCCTTTATTTATTGTTCTACTCGGACTCTCTCAACACAATGCGCAAGGAATGAGTCTTGCAGTAATGCTTCCTCCTGTAACTTTTCTTGCCGTTTATAATTACCATAAAGCAGGACAAGTAGATTGGAAAATGGCTTTGGTTGTATCAGCAGTATTTATTATCGGTGGATATATTGGATCAAAGTTTGCCTTGAAAATTGATCAAGCAATTCTTAAAAAAATATTTGGAGTTGTAATGCTTATAATAGGTATAAAAATGATTTTTTTTAGCAAATAAATTAGAGACTCTTTTTTACAGACTCATATTCAGAAATTATTTCTTTCACAATTTCTGCCGCAGGTTTTATCTCATGAATTAGACCCGCAATCTGACCTATTTCTAGTTCTCCATCATCAAGATCACCTTCAAACATTCCCTTTTTAGCTCTTGCTCTACCTAATAATTCTTTCAATTGGTCAATAGTAGGATTCTCACCATACAATGCTTCTACTTCTTGATAAAATTTATTTTTTATCAATCGTACTGGAGCCAATTCTTTTAAAGTCAATTTCGTATCTCCATCAAGAGTATCAATTACTTTTTGCTTAAAATTAATGTGAGCAGAAGACTCTTCACTTGCTACAAATCTACTTCCTACTTGAACGCCATCAGCACCTAAAACCATTGCTGCAAGCATACCTCTTCCAGTTGCGATTCCTCCAGCAGCAATTAGTGGAATCGATATTTTTTCTCTTACCATAGGAATCAAAGTAAACGTAGTCGTTTCTTCTCTTCCATTATGTCCTCCTGCTTCAAATCCTTCTGCAACCACTGCATCTACACCTGCTTCTTGAGATTTTAAAGCAAACTTTACACTACTTACAACATGAACAACCGTAATTCCTTTTTCTTTTAAAAATGAAGTCCACGTTTTAGGATTTCCAGCCGAAGTAAATACAATTTTAACACCTTCTTCCACAATAATATTCATGATTTCATCAATCTGAAGATATAGCATAGGAACATTCACGCCAAACGGCTTATCAGTTGCTTTCTTACATTTCTGAATATGTTCGCGTAAAATTTCAGGATACATACTCCCCGCACCTATCAATCCTAGACCTCCTGCATTACTCACTGCAGAAGCCAATTTATAGCCACTATTCCATACCATTCCTGCTTGAATTAATGGATACTTTATATTAAAAAGTTCGGTGATTTTATTTTGCATCATATAAAATTAAGAAATTACTCCTGAACCAGTCAATTCCTCATCTTGATACCAAGCAACAAATTGTCCTGCTGTAATCGCAGATTGAGGATGTGTGAATGACACGTACAATCCTTTTTCAACTTTAAAAAGCCTTGCGTTTTCTAGTTTTTGACGATACCTAATTCTAGCCTTAACCTCCATAGTATCTCCATCCTTCAATGCTAGGTCTTCTCGTACCCAATGCAATTCTTCATTAGATACAAACAATACATTACGATACAGTCCTCTATGATCCTTACCTTCTCCAGTATAAATTATATTTTCTTCAACATCCGTTGCAATAACAAATAGAGGCTCTTTCATTCCTCCTACTGCCAATCCTTTTCGTTGACCATTGGTAAAGTAATGTGCGCCTTGGTGCTTCCCTACAACAACTCCATCTTCTTGCGAATAGTCATGCTTTGTTGAAAGAAATTTCAATTCTCCTTGTTTATCAATAAATCTAGGAATAGACCTATCATACAGATCAAAATCGGAAGGAATTTTCACAATCACACCTTCTTTTGGTTTTAGTTTTTGTTGTAAAAAATCTGGCAATTTCACTTTTCCAATAAAACACAATCCTTGCGAATCTTTTTTATCAGCAGTAATTAAATCTTGTTCTGCAGCTATCTTACGAACTTCAGGCTTGGTCAATTCACCAATCGGAAATAAAGATTTTGCCAATTGTTCTTGTGATAATTGACATAGAAAATAAGATTGATCTTTATTAACATCTTTTCCTGCCAATAACTGAAAAATCTCTTGCCCTTCTTTTTCAAATGATGTTTTACGACAATAATGACCTGTAGCAACATAATCTGCACCTAATTCCATTGCAATTTTCATGAACACGTCAAACTTGATTTCACGGTTACACAATACATCAGGATTTGGCGTACGTCCTAGTTCATATTCACGGAACATATAGTCAACAATCTTTTCTTTATACTCAGCACTAAGATCCACTACTTGGAATGGTATCCCCAGTTTCTCCGCAACAATCATCGCGTCATTGCTATCTTCTAGCCAAGGACAATCATTGGATATGGTAACAGACTCGTCATGCCAATTTTTCATAAAAAGACCTATGACTTCATAGCCTTGCTCTTGTAATAAATAGGCAGCAACACTACTATCAACACCTCCAGAAAGCCCTATGATTACTCGCTTCATTTTATTCATATTTTAAGGTGCAAAGATACCAATTTTATTGAACATTCATTTTATTCGTTTATAACCGTTAATAAATTAATATTTATATCCTTCACCTTTTTTTAACTTCTGTTTTTGTGCTTATGCATGGAAAGTGAATTAACTGAAATTTATAACCGAGTTGCAAAAAAGCAGTTTCGCTTTTTAATATTTATGTATATTTAGTAAAAATAAACACACCTTTGGTGTATAGACAATCAAATCCAAAAACCAATGTGATAAAACTGCTAATACCATTAAAATTGCTATCCTGTTTTTATTCACGGCTTTTGTCAGAGAAGGAAATCTAAATGCAAAGTAGACTGCTCCTGCCTAGAAAAAGGGAGCTAAAAGACCATGGGTATAGGGCATGAAGTATAGATCAAAATGAGTATATTAAGTAAAGTTCTCAACTATATTTAAGTACTCTACTTTCGTCAAAATAAGAAGGAAATTATAAATTTGGCTAAGTGCTAAATAAAAGTTTAGTTCCTTTTAAACCCTCACTAATCATTGCCTTCTCGTTACTCAAAACTATATTTAATTAATTGTCATACCTTTCGAAGATCCAACTCAAAATAAAATGATAAAACTCGAAAAAATATCAACTAAAAATAGATCTTTAGAATATTTAAGAGATGCTATTGCTGAAGTTACACTTGTGGACCTTTGCAATCGTTTAATAATTAATCGTTTCAAATGATAACTTTACTTTCTCATGCAGCATTAATAATATTAGCTCTTGTAACTTTGTTATGGATATGGAGTATTTTTATAAAAAACGTAAGTATTGTAGATATCTTTTGGGGTTTCGGGTTTGTGGTTGTTAATGTAATTTACGCATATATGTCAGGAGTACTGAATGCTAGAAAAATATTAATTTTAACTTTGGTTAGCATTTGGGGAATCAGGCTCGTTATTTATCTTGCGATTAGAAATATTGGTAAAGGCGAGGATTTCAGATATCAAGAATTCCGAAGAAATTATGGGCCTAAAAGATATTGGTGGTTTAGTTTTTTTCAAACTTTTTTATTACAAGGAGTTTTGATTATGATTATTTCTTTACCCCTTTTGGGTATTCATTCAAGTGCCACTTCTGGAGACCTTAACGTGCTAGATTACTTAGGGATTTTAGTGTGGATTATTGGTTTTACCTTTGAAACCGTTGGCGATTTTCAGTTGGCACGTTTTAAAAAAAATGTTAAAAATAAAGGAAAGGTTTTAAATAAAGGGTTTTGGAAATACACAAGGCATCCGAATTATTTTGGCGACTCTGCAGTTTGGTGGGCATATGGTATTTTTAGTATTGCAGCCGGCAGTTATTGGCAGATAATAGGTTCTATTATAATGACTTTATTAATTATCAAAATATCAGGGGTAAGCTTGCTTGAAAAAACTTTAAAAGATACAAAACCACAATACAAAGATTACATCCAAAAAACCAATTCCTTTTTTCCATGGTTTCCTAAAAAATAAATGACAATGGATTTTATTACTAAAAATATCTGGTTTATACTTTTCCTAGTTTGGGGATTTCCATTAGGATATTATAGAAGTAAATTCCGTAAAATCGTCTATCAAACTGATAGTTGGTTGATAAATATTAAACCTTTTTTTTGGAAAGAAATTAAGGGTCTTTTTGGAAATATCTATCCTGACAACCTTAAATATAAAAAATTCAGAAACTTCTACCTGTTCTATCTGATTATCTATTTCTTGGTATTTATTGCTTATCTTATTTTTGATAAAAATCTCTAAAAATATTAAATTTAAATCTAGGGAAATTGTATTTTAAAATCTAAAATTTTCATGTACTAAGACTACAAGTATAATAAAAAATCATTTTCAATCTCCCTTAATCGGCACGGATTTCACTTCCATAGATTTAGACAATTGACCATCCGTATAGAATTCCCATACACCTACTTTTAGGTCACTTTCGTACAAGCCCTTCTGCCTTACTTTACCGCTCCCATCATAATAAAAAGCTTCTCCATGAATCTCTCCATTTACATACATTAAATCATCCAATAAAACTCCAGCATCTGAGTATCGCTTGCAGTTTCCGTGTAATTTTCCGTCTTTGAAATGTGAGGTTTCAGTTAGTTTTCCGTTGGGATAAAATATTTTATATTCACCAGATAATTTTCCGTTTTTATAGTGTTCTTCGGCTACAATTTGTTTTCCTTTCTTATAATACACCCATTTTCCAATACGCTCCTTCCCTATCATCTTCCCTTCGCTTTCGAGCACACCTTTTTCTGAGAAAAATTGTACTTCTACTTCACCATCCCTTGAAGAAAAAGTTTTTATAAGTATCGGATTGTCAGAGGAAACTATAGAGTAAAACTTAAAAACACCAACTTCTTTTCCATTTTCAAACTGCCCTTGGTAGCGAATTCTCTTATTCAAATGGTATTTCTTCCACACTCCTATGCGCTCTCCCTGAGCATTCAGTTGATTGATATCTCCTTGTGCAAATGCAGAAAAAAAGAAAAAGAGACTTAGGATACTTACTATTAATTTACTCATATAAATATTACTTTTTGCAATATGTCATTCCGTACTTGATACGGAATCCTTCATTTATTGAAAAATATGGATTTCCGTTTACACGGAAATGACAACTTAAATACATACTATTGACTTATATAAAACAACAATCATTCCTATTATATTGTTTCTATCCATTTTTTTTAATATTTCTATCTGTTCGCTAGACAATTTAGCATCTTGAAGTGTAATTAAATAACTTTAATAAAATCTTCTATTGGAACAATTTCAGATTGATCTAGTGCTACAGGAATAAATTGAATCACGACAAATGCTACTAAAAGCAACAGACTTATTTTCTTTTCATGTGTTTGTTTAAAAAAAAATAAAAATACACATAAATTTGTGTTTTTGAAACATGACTATGCAAGAACTGACAGAACTAATTAATACAAAAGTTAACTCTTATCGCAAATATCGATTGAAGTATGCGCAACTAATTCTTCAGAATCCGCATTTGTTTAAATCTTTACTTAAAATTGCATTTGATGATACAAATGAGGCCTCAGTTAGAATTTATAGGTATTAGATTTTGTTATTCGTGAAAATTTGGAATTGATATATTCACATTTAGACTACTTCACAGATCACATTTCAACCGTTAAGCACGATAGTATTGTCCGACCAATGGCCAAAATATGCGAGATCATAGCACTTACCTACAATTCTAAAAATTCGTCAGAAATAAAAAAACATCTGACCAATGCTCACATAGAAAAGATGATTTCGACAGGTTTTAACTGGTTAATTTCAGATCAAAAAGTTGCCGTAAAAACATATACTATGGAAACTTTATACATTTTTGGCAAAAAAAATAAATGGATTCATAAAGAACTACAATTAATTTTGGAACAAGAAATTTCCCATGGAAGTCCTGTTTATAAAGCGAGAGGGAAAAAGATTCTAAATTGGTTGAAAAAAGAAGTCTATAATTGACAAATTTTTAGCATATATATATTCGTCTATTTCAAGTCTATATAGTATTTTTGTAATTAGACAACAATACTACAGATGACCTTAAATACATTGAATGCTATTTCTCCAATCGATGGACGTTATAGAAATAAAGTTGACAATCTTGCTCCTTATTTTTCGGAAAAAGCTTTGATTCAATATAGAGTAAAAGTTGAAATTGAATATTTTATTGCTTTATGTGAAATTCCACTACCACAATTAATTGCTGTTGATAAAGCGATTTACCCTTCTTTACGAAAAATTTATGAAGATTTTTCAGATGCAGATGCTCAGCAAATTAAGGACATTGAAAAAATCACCAATCACGATGTAAAAGCGGTTGAATATTTTATCAAAGAGAAATTTGACAACCTAAATCTTCACACTTTTAAGGAGTTTATTCATTTCGGATTGACTTCTCAAGACATTAATAATACAGCAATCCCTTTATCTTTAAAAGATGCTCTGATTGATGTGTATTATCCACAATTGGATACGCTTGTAAACAAACTTGCATCTCTTTCTGACGAATGGAAAGACATCCCAATGCTTGCACGGACTCACGGACAACCTGCATCTCCTACTAGATTAGGAAAAGAATTGTATGTGTTTGTAGAGCGAATCAATCAGCAACTAAAAGGATTAAAAGTAATTCCACATGCTGCAAAATTCGGTGGAGCTACAGGAAACTTCAATGCTCATAAAGTTGCGTATCCTACTATTGATTGGAAAGCATTTGGAACCCAATTTGTTGAAAAAGGTCTAGGGTTACACCATTCATTCCCTACAACTCAGATAGAACACTACGATCATCTTGCAGGACTTTTTGATGCATTGAAACGTATCAATACAATCTTAATTGATTTAAACAGAGATATCTGGACTTATGTGTCTACCGATTATTTCAAACAAAAAATAAAAGCCGGTGAAGTAGGCTCTTCAGCAATGCCTCATAAAGTGAATCCGATAGATTTTGAAAATTCAGAAGGGAACCTAGGAATGGCAAATGCTATTTTCGAACATCTATCAGCAAAATTACCAATCTCAAGATTGCAACGTGACTTGACAGATTCTACAGTATTGAGAAATATTGGGGTTCCTATTGGTCATACAATTATTGCATTTGCGTCAACTCTTAAAGGATTGAATAAATTATTGATCAACAAGGATAAATTTGCCATTGACCTTGAAAATAATTGGGCTGTAGTTGCAGAAGCTATACAAACGATATTGCGTCGTGAGGCATATCCAAATCCTTATGAAGCCCTGAAAGGATTGACACGTACCAATGAAAAAATCACACAGCAATCGATTGCTCAATTTATTGATACGCTTGAAGTATCTGACAAAATCAAAACTGAATTAAAAGTAATCACACCCAGTAATTATACAGGAATTTAATTAAAAATGAAAAAACTAGGAATTTTATTATTACTTGTTGCCATAATAATATCATGTAAAAATGATAAAAACTTATCCATTAAAGATTTTAAAACAGGAACCTTTGAAACATTTCTTGATAATTCAGATGCTACTTCAACGGCTACAAGAAATAAATTCCTACAGATAGAAACGTATAATTCAAAAAAAGACACATTTGAAATAAAATGGAAATCAAATTTTGAATATATCTTGACCAAAACACATCCTAAAAGCAAACTAGACAGCACTCGGTTTTTTGTAAAGATCACAGGAATTAAAGGGAACTCTTATACTTTTAAAGCCAATTATGAAGGCTCTAATTTTAAACAAACAGGAACCGTAACTAAAATTTCTGAATAATGTTAGAAATGTTTTTACAGCCAGAAATATGGGTAGCAATAATTACACTGGTGTTTTTAGAAATCGTTTTAGGAATTGACAATATCATTTTTATTTCAATTGCTGCAAGTAAATTGCCAGAAGAATTACAGAAAAAAGCAACCAATATCGGACTGATATTGGCAATGGTATTACGTGTAATTTTATTATTTGGAATTTCTTATTTGGTAGCGATGCAATCTTCATTTTGGCATGTAGATTCCTCATGGCTGAAAGTTGGAGTTACGGGTCAGAGTATAATTATGTTTGTTGGAGGACTTTTCTTATTGTATAAAAGTACACAAGAGATTCATCATAAAATGGAAGGCCTTGAAGATCATGAAGTGGCAGGGAAAAATAAAAAAACCTATACTTTATACAATGCTATTGTACAGATTACCTTAATTAATATTGTATTCTCATTTGACTCCATATTAACTGCAGTAGGAATGACAACAGGAATTAATAAGCCTGACACTACTGTTGACGAAGCATTGATCGTAATGATCATCGCTGTCGTTTTATCTATGGTTGTTATGCTGGTGTTTGCCAATCCTGTAAGTAAGTTTGTCACTAAACATCCAACTGTTCAGATGCTTGGATTGTCCTTTTTAATTCTTATTGGATTTATTTTAATTTCAGAAGGTGCTCACATGGCACACTTAGAAATTTTAGGACAGAAAGTTGGAATCATACCTAAAGGATATTTATATTTTACAATTGCGTTTTCTCTTGGTGTCGAAGCTATAAATATGAAAATGAGAAAAAAGAAAATTGTATAAATCAATTTTACATAAAATGATTTCAATTTGGACAGTAATAATTTTACTGTTTCCTATAGGTCTTCAGTTTGTGCATGCCCTTGAGGATCATGAACATATTGTATGTAGTTCTAAAATAGATCAGCACATACATAATCAGAATATTGATTGTAGTTTTAGCCACGTACAACTAGATAATAATACTTTATTTTACACCTTAAATAATGAAGTTACTGCTATAATTATATGCAATGAACTTCCTCTTTATTATTCAAGTAAAAAGCACAACACACATCTTTACTACACCTCAACAAGAGACCCTCCTTTTATTGTATAATTACTAGTTCACTTAATTATAACAATAAATAACATCAAAATGAAAAAATATATTTTGTCCATTATTATAGTAGGGATTAGTGCAATTACATTTGCGCAAAACAGCATACATGGAATTGTTTCAGATACTGAAAACAATCCATTATTTGGAGTTGAAATTTTTGCTCCACAACTACACACTGGAACAACAACCGACCTTAATGGATATTATGAATTTAAGAATTTACCAAAAGGTAAAATAGAAATTGCAATCACATTTATTGGATATCAACCAATCTATAAAACCATCAATTTACAAGTTAAAAAAATAGAATTAAATATACTCTTAGAAGATGCTATTTTTGGTCTTGATGAAGTGATTTTATCTGTCCCTTTCTATAAATTACAATCCGAAAATGTTATGAAAGTTGAATATGTGAAAGCAAAAACTTTAAAACGTAATGGAGCTGTAACATTGATTGAAGGTCTTGAAAGTATTGCTGGAGTTTCTCAAATATCTACAGGAACATCTATTGGAAAGCCTGTCATAAGAGGATTGAGCGGTAATCGAGTCTTAGTTTATGCTCAAGGAGTCCGATTGGAAAATCAACAATTTGGAGGAGAGCATGGATTGGGTGTAAACCAAGCAGGAATTGAAAGCATAGAAGTTATAAAAGGTCCTGCTTCTCTACTCTACGGTTCTGATGCACTGGGTGGCGTTATCTATTTCAATCTTGAAAAATTTGCCTCAGAAGCTACATTTGAAGGAGATTTCGGATAACAATATTATAGTAATACGCAAGGATCGAGCACTACATTAGGTTTTAAGCAATCATTTGAAAAATGGAAATTTCTTGTGAGAGGTACTTACGATACGCATCTTGATTATGAAATTCCAGAAAAAAAACGCGTAACAAACACACGTTATAACGAACTCAATTTCAATACTGGAATTCGATTTAACAATGAAATTATTTCTAGCGAATTACGTTACAACCTCAACACTTCTAATCTTGGATTGACAGAAGGTATCGAAGCACAATCAGAAAGTAGAATTTTAGACGTTCCCTTTCAAACAGTTCAAAATCAAATTGTAAGCCTTCACAATCACATATTTCTTAACAATTCAAGTTTCGACATTGACTTAGGATATACTCACAATAATCGTAACGAATTTGAAGATCATGAAGAAGAAGAAGAAGAAGAAGAAGAAGAAGAAGAAGAAGAAGAAGAAGAAGAAGAAGGGCCTGCTTTGAGTATGAAATTAAAAACCTTTAATTATAATCTCAAGTACAACCTTCCAAAAATGAAAAATTTCGAAGCAATTATTGGTATTCAAGGAATGGAACAGACGAATAGAAACTTCGGGGAAGAATTATTGATTCCTGATGCAGAGATCAGTGATTTTGGAATGCTGGCAACTGGTGTTCTTTATTTTGAAAAAAGTGCATTGCAAGGTGGAATACGTTTTGACAATAGAAACATTATCACTTCTAGACATGAAGTTCAGCACGAAGGAGAAGATGAAATACATGTTTTTAATGCAATCGATAAATCTTATAATAATGTTACGGCTTCCTTGGGTTATAAATTTGACCCTTTACAGAATACGACAGTAAGGATTAATCTTGCAACTGGACATAGAGCGCCGAACTTGGCTGAACTAACGTCAAATGGTGTGCATCATGGAACCAATCGTTTCGAAATGGGTAATAATGACTTAAAAAGCGAACAGAATTTTCAGACCGATATTTCATTGGAATATAAAAATGAGCATTTTGAATTTTTTGTCAATGGGTTTTACAATAAACTCAATGATTATATCTTTTTAAATCCAACTGGTGAAATTGAAGATGACGCCGAAGTTTTTCAGTATGCTCAGGATAACGCTAAGTTATATGGAGGGGAAATAGGATTTCACTTACATCCACATCCATTAGATTGGTTGCATTTAGAAAGTACGTTTGAAACGGTAATAGGAAAGCAAACAAACGGGGATTATCTTCCTCTTATTCCTGCCAATAGTTGGAAAAATACTTTCAGAACAGAATTTGAGAATGGAAGTTGGTTAAGTGGAGGTTATTCTTCACTTACTATTACTAGTACTTTTAAGCAAACCAATGTAAGTGATTTTGAGACCCCAACTGATGGCTATACTTTATTAAATTTTGGAATAGGTGGAGAAATACATCTTGGGAATTTGAATTTTGAAGTAACGGCTAATGCAAATAACTTATTTGACACTTCATATATTTCACATTTATCGAGATTAAAAAGCGATAATATCAATGCAATAGGAAGAAATATAATTCTTGGGATTAATTTTAAAATCTAATTTCTTAAAATAATTCAATAAAAAGCACATTCAATGAATGTGCTTTTTTATTATAGTAAAAATCTATTTATTTTACATACTTGGTTTTATTCATAAAACTCAAAACAATAAATCCAGCGATAAAAAATATTGAAAGAATTAAAATAAACAATCTTAATGAATTGGTGTAAGAAGTTACGATTCCAGCGAGTGTCAATCCTAGAACAAGAGCCAATTTCTCTGTTACGTCATAAAAACTAAAATAAGTTGCATGATCTTCAGTGTCATCAGGAAGCATTTTAGAATAGGTAGATCTCGATAAAGTCTGAATTGCTCCCAATACCAATCCTAAAAAAGCACCTAAAGCATAAAATTTAAGATACACATTTGGATCATCTTTCTGTAATAAATAAGCTCCAAAACAAGCCACTGACCATATTAGTATCGTAATCTTTAATGCTTTGATATTTCCAATTTTCTCTGAAAGTCTTGAAAAAAGAAAAGCTCCAAGAATTCCGACCAATTGAATCAATAGGATAGTAATTATAAGGTTGCTCGTTTCCAACCCTAAATCTTTAATTCCAAATGTTGAAGCAAGCAATATAATCGTCTGTACACCAATACTATATAAGAAAAATGAAATCAATAATATTTTAAGTTCACGCTGATCTTTAATCTCATTATAAACTATCTTTAACTCTCTGAATCCTTTAAAAATATAATCTTTTTCTGGTTTTCTTTTAAAAGGGTCGTTCGGTAATCTTCTGAATGTTATTTGCGCAAATCCTAACCACCAAATACCAACGGTTAAAAATGAAATTCTTGCAGGTAATGTGCTATCTGTAATACCATACATATCTGGTTTCATGACCATCGATAAATTAAATGCCAATAAGATTACTGAACCAATATATCCAAGCATAAACCCTTTAGCACTTACTCTATCTTGATCTTTGGGTTCTGCAACTTCAGGTAAATATGCATTGTAAAAAACGATACTTCCACAAAAACCTATACTTGCGAGTATGGTAAATACAATACCTATCCATATATTTTCTTTTCCTGTAAAAAAGAATAACGACATAACTGATAATGAACCAAGCAAACAGAAAAACTGCATAAAGCGTTTTTTATTTCCTGTATAATCGGCAATTGCTGAAAGTAAAGGTGATAAAAAGGCTACGATTAAAAAAGAAAAACCCAATGCATAAGAATACACTGTTGTATTGTACCAATCCGTTCCTAAGAAACTAACAATTCCTTCATCAGAAGAAGTAACTGACTCATAATAGATTGGAAAAACTGCTGTACCAATAACTAGTGAGTATACGGAATTTGCCCAATCGTAAAAGGCCCAACCATTTATAAGCTTCTTATCCCCTTTTTGTAACATTTATAAAATATTAAGCCGTTCAAGAATTTGAACGGCTCAATATACTAAATATTTACTTTCTAATTATTCTACTGGTTAACAGCTTGTTGTTGTTTTTGTGCTGCGATTGTATTGAAATTTTTAGCATGAGCAACAGCTTGTGGCAGGTATTTTTTAAGGTTCATGATCCTAGTCTGATTAGAAGGGTGCGTACTTAAAAATTCAAGAGGCGCTTGTCCTGAACTAACTATTTCGCTCATTCTTATCCATACATTAATTGCTTCTTCTGGTTGGTATCCAGCCATTATCATAAATACCATTCCTAGTTTGTCAGCCTCTGTTTCATGGGTTCTACTGAATGCTAGCATTCCTAAAGTTGACCCTAATCCAAATGCTGCATTCCATATTTGACTTGCTTTAGGATCTTTATTGGAGGTTCCTACAGCTACTGCTACTCCTCCAAGTTGTTGTAACATTCCTGATGACATTCGTTCTTGTCCGTGTTTAGCAAATGCATGTGCTACTTCATGTCCCATTACAGCGGCAACACCATCGGTATTGGCACATATAGGAAGAATTCCTTCATAAAAGACAACCTTTCCTCCAGGCATACACCAAGCGTTGACGGTCTGATCTTCAATTAAATTAAATTCCCAACGATAACTATTCGCCTCTGAAACCATATCATTGGCACGCATAAAACGATCAACGGCTCTTGATATTTTTATACCAACATCTTGAACTTCTCTAGTACTTTTATTTTTAGAGGATAGTTTGTTTTCTTTAAGAAACCCTTCATATTGCGCAAAACTTGCAGGTAAAATCTGAGCATCACTTACAAGGTATATTCTTTTTCTACCGGTAATAGGAACTGTACTAAAACTGATTAAAAATAAAGAAACAATACAAAGTGAGATGATTTTTTCCATGATTTTGTTTTATTTGATAGGTATTAAAATTACAGTTTATTCTCTTACTTTCAAAAGTTATACCAATTATACTTATTAATATTGTTAGTATTAATTATCTTTTCCGTCAAAGAGATAAAACAACCTAATATTAAAGAATATGAAAGGATTCATTTTAATTTTAATTGCATTTTTTTCGGTAAATTGTACAACAATTGCACAAGAAAAAAAAGCACCTATAAAAAAAGAAACTAAGACGAACACTATGGCAAAAACCGAAAAAGAATGGAAAGAAATTCTTACTCCTGAAGAGTACTATATCTTAAGAGAAAAAGGGACAGACAGACCTGGAAATGGTGGATATACCAAGCACTTCGAAAAAGGAACATATGTATGTGCAGCCTGTAATACGCAACTATTTATATCTGGAAGTAAATATGAAAGTCATTGTGGATGGCCATCATTTGACGATGCAATAGATGGAACTGTAGAGTTTACTAAAGATGCAACACTCGGAATGGTGCGTACAGAGATTACTTGTAAAGCCTGTGATGGACATTTAGGACATATATTCGATGACGGACCGAAAGAAACTACTGGAAAACGATATTGTGTCAATACTACTTCAATAAAATTCGTCAAAGCAGACAATGAAAAGTAGTTATTTAGAAAGCATACATAAACAATTTACTTATTATAAAAGTCTTGGAGAAAAAACCTTCTCCCAACTCTCGGATGAAAATATTCATTGGAAATACAATAACGAATCCAATAGTATTGCTATTACCGTAAAACATATTATAGGGAATATGTTGTCTCGTTGGACTAATTTTCTTACTGAAGATGGAGAAAAAGAATGGCGACATCGAGAGACAGAATTTGAAAACAGGTATACTTCTAAAGAGGAACTATTAGTCTCTTGGGAAAAAGGATGGACATGTTTATTTGACGCAATCGATTCGCTAAAGGAAGATGATTTAGAAGAAATGATTTTTATAAGAAACCTAGGGCATACAATTACCGAAGCCATCAATAGACAACTCTCTCATTACTCTTATCACATAGGACAAATAGTTTATATAGGAAAGATGATTAAAAGTAAGGATTGGGAATCACTTTCCGTTCCAAAAAATAAATCCCAAGATTATAATAATGATAAGTTTTCTAAAGAAAAAATACGAAAACACTTCACTGACGATTTATAAACAATCCTTTATTGTCATATTATCAATTTTTTAACTTTTATTTTAAATACCTAATTACAAGTGACTTTTAATATATATCTTTAGCTTCCAATTTTGGACCTTTTTTTTATTTAAAGAAAATACTTTTGAGCAAAGCATTTTATAGCGTAATTACTGGAACGGGAAAATACATCCCAACAAGAAGAATTGAAAATAAAGATTTTTTGACAAAAGATTTTTTTGATATTAATGGTAACAAAATAACCAAGCCGAATCAACATACTATTGACAAACTTCAAGAAATCACGACCATTAAAGAACGTCGTTATGTAACGGATGATTTATTAACTTCAGACATTGCATTTATGGCTGCTGAGGACGCTATTATTTCTTCCAAAATTGACAGAGAAACATTAGACTATATTATTATAGCACACAATTTTGGAGATATAAAAAGCAATGGTTTAGTACAATTGAATATGCTTCCAACACTTGCTGCTAAAGTAAAACATAAATTGGGCATAAAAAACCCAGAAACTGTTGCTTATGATTTACCTTTTGGATGTCCAGGGTGGTTACAGGGAATGATCCAAGCAGATTATTTTATCAAGTCTGGAGATGCTAAAAAAATACTAGTAATCGGCGCAGAAGTATTATCAAGAGTATACGACCCTTACGATAGAGATAGTATGCTATATTCTGATGGTGCAGGAGCAACGATTCTTGAGGCAAAAGAAAGTGAAAATCCTATAGGAATCCTGTCTCATAAGACACGTTCAGATACTGAGACACATGCCTATATGCTGTATATGGGAGAATCTTGTCACCCTAATCAAAGTAACGAAAACAACCTTTACATGAAGATGTTTGGTCGGAAACTATACCAATACGCCTTGGAAACAGTTCCTGGAGCA
>Ga0307488_10002134_pt1 | contig 16721 bp, 18 predicted proteins | sample SB02metaG_FD_202248 | JGI IMG/M metagenome (GOLD analysis project Ga0307488, IMG submission 202248) | Sea-ice brine microbial communities from Beaufort Sea near Barrow, Alaska, United States - SB 0.2 | ecosystem: Environmental > Aquatic > Marine > Coastal | place: USA: Alaska | collected... | reverse complement strand
GAGTATTTTTGAGTTCAGTTTGAAGGTGGCCAATCTCAACAGAGTAATCTAGTTCAGATGATACGGACTCAAGTTCTGAAACAGGCTCAACAGGAGCAACCGGTTCAACAGGAGCAACAGGAGCAACAGGCTCAACAGGAGCAACAGGAGCAACGGGTTCGATGATTTTAGATTTTTTGGACGCTTTAGTTTTGGCAACTTTAGGGGCTTTGTTTTTGGAAGGCATTTTCTATATTATATTATTTTTTTATTTACTATCAACCGCACTACTATTTAATATCATTATTGAATTATGTTTTTAAGTAATTTTAACTTAATATAATGCAAAACCAATTAATGGATTTGATTCTAAACATTCTTTAGATATTTCACCTAATCCAATTAAAAAATACATATATCCTAATGTTTTGTCACTATTTTCTATAGCATTATTGAATTTATTTGTTTCTGTAATAATTAAATCAATTATATCATTTCTATCATTTATATCATATACTTCTCTAACACTAATATTATATACTTTTCCATCTGGTGGCGCAATCCGAGATTTAATATCATTTGTTAAATATGCTCTATAATTCCAAATATCTTCTAAATTTCTATATAATTTTTTAAGATTTATTAAATTCAATGATAATATCCATTTAATATCACAAAAATAACCCTGTTGTGAAATATCACTAAATAAATCAACACATTTTTGTTTAATTATATCTTCGCGATTTGTATGTGTTAATTCTATAATGTCTGTATTTATTTTTTGAATACTTAAATTTTTTAAGATATCTTTTGCATTATTTATAATATTATATGGTATTTTTTCTCTAGTATATGGATTATCTGATTTATGTCTAATTAATTGTTTAAAACTTCTAATATCAAAAAACCATACATTATTTATTTGGTCTTTATATGAAAAAAAATATTTATCATCTATTTCATTTATACTTGTCATAAAATAAAAATCTTCATCATTTTTACATAATTCTTTTAAAAAATATCCTGGACCTTTGATTTTATTTTTTTGTACAAGATATCTTCTAATATATGATTGACATTTAACAATATTTTTACTATTATCTTTATTAAATTCATTAATTAAAAGTTTGAATAAGTCATCCTTTTTTTTATTTTTTGTATTTTTTGTATTACTTATTCTTCGTAATGTATATTTAATATCTTTAATATTATAATCACTTATTTTATATGTGAATCTACATTTAGATATTATATCATCTTTTAATAAATACATATTACGATGCTTATAACAAAAATTACCATATTTACACTTATATTTACAATCAATAAATTCACACTTCATTATATAAATTGTATTTAAAATATTTAAGTAAATATAAAATTTATAATTATTTAAAGATTTTATAATATTATTATATAAGACAATAAACAAGAGAAATAAAAATAAAAAATAAATTTGAAATTTAATAAAAAAGAAAAATAAATTAAAAAGGAATAGAAGATAAGTAAACAGAAACAGAAACATAAACAAAAAGAAACAAAAAGAAACAAAATGTCCAAGAACTTTACACTAAAACCGAATGAAATTGATGCCAACCTGGTTCGTTATTCAGATCTTAAAAAGATGTCAAGTGGAGCAAAAATTGCATATGTAAATTATGGAAAGGATGGAATTAACAGTATCTTTATGGAAACACCTGAAGCAACATTTCCATTTGATAATACATTTTATCCAGACCAAGATGGAAAGGGTGGTAAATATAGTTGTAAGATTTCACTAAAAGGAGATAGTAAAGAGATGGAAGAATTCATCACTTCAATGACTAAACTAGATGATAAAATTAAACTAGATGCAAAAAAGAATTGTCAAGCATGGTTTGGTAAGAAATCAATTTCAGACGAAGTAATTGAAGAAAAATATACACCAATTGTAAGGCATTACAAAGATCCTGAAAGTGGTGAACTAACAGGTAAATTTCCTGCACAAATGGGATTCAAGATTGTTCAGCGAGATAATGTATTTCAATGTAAATTTTATGATGAAAGTCGGAAACGACTAAATGTTGATAGTAAAGATGAAGATGATTATGTTGAAACTACTAATCTACTATCTAAAGGAAATTCTGCTAAACTTCTACTAAAATGTAATGGTATGTGGTTTTCTACAGCAGGGTTTGGATGCACATGGAAAGCAGAACAAGTTAAAGTAAAAGTTCCTGAACAACTTGATGATTATGCATTTCGTGAAGAAGATGATACATTTGTGGAGGACAGTGATGATGGGGATGATGGAGATGATGGAGAAAGTGATAGTGGTAGTGGTAGCGAGGGCGACGAAACAGTAAAAGTTGTAAAGCGTAAAGCGTAAAGCATAAAAGCTTATAAGCAATAATTTATCACAATCTTAAATATTTCAATATAATTATATTTTTTTTCTATATTATAATATAATATGAATATACAAAGCGTTTTAGACAATAAATCTTTTCAAGTAGCATTTATATCATCGTTGGTTTTTTTAGTTGCTGCTTTTCCACCACTATTTAAAAATGTTGATCGTTTATTTGCAAAAGTATTAGGTAAAAGAATTGGCAGCAATTATTATAGTGTACTATTACTACATGCTATAATTGTTGGTATATTGATGTTTTTGTTCACATCATATATTTTAAAACCAGTATTTAAAATGTTGACAACACATGATGTTGCAAAATCAAATGATAAAAAACCTAAAAACACATTAGAAAATTTTAGTGTTGGTGGAAAGATGACTTGTGGTGGCGGTAAGTGAAAATAAAAATATAATTTAATTATCTTAATCTTAATACTAAATGTAAAGTTGATTCTTTTTGAATATTATAATCGGCCAATGTTCTGCCATCTTCTAATTGCTTACCTGCAAAAATTAACCGTTGTTGATCGGGGGGAATACCTTCCTTATCCTGTATTTTTGCTTTGATATTTTCAATGCTATCAGAACTTTCAACATCAAGCGTGATTGTTTTTCCAGTTAGAGTTTTAACAAATATTTGCATTATATTTAATAATATATATTAATTCTTTAATATTTAATCAAATGTAATTATTACTTTTCCATTATGTCTATTTAACCCCCTTGATGCAGATAATGATAATTCTTGTCTCTGTTTTCTTTGCGATGATTTAATATAATTTTTCCGTATATTTTTTATAGATGTATTCATGTCATCTTCAATTATACTATAGTTATTTAAAATATATTCAATTACTAAATTATCAATACCCCATTTTAAAAAATTTAATTGACCAATTGTTGTATTTAATACGATACCATTGCATTCAAAATCAATTCTATTTCTCCTACAAAATGGATCGAAATTACGCTTTGAAAAAGATTTTAAATATGATTTATATGAATAAAATACATTAAATTGTTTATGTATATTTTCACCTGACAATGATAACTCATCATTATTATTATATAAATTATACATTGTATCATATTTTTTTGAATAATTTGTAACAAACCAATCAATAATTCTTAAAGATATCTTTTCATATTTTAAATATTTTAATAAGTATTTGGATTTTTCTGGATTGTTATAATAGTTTTGTAGTGAAACGTATAATAATTCATTTTCCATTATATGTATATCTAAGATTATTCTTTAAATTAAAAAATCTAAATGATTTAAACGCGTTTATTCAAATATGTTTAAAATATTACTTACTCAGATAATAAATATTAAAAATATATTCATATTACTTATTTAGATAATAAATCCCTTGTAAATAACTATCACTTAAGTCATCTTTTTTTTTAGAATCATTATACAAATCTATAAACATTTGTTCTTCATCAACAATCATCTTTTCACAATACTTAACTGCTAAAAATTTATTGCGTTTATATGTTTCTTTAATATCACATTTAATTGGTTCGCCCTTATAAACTTTTAGTTTATTTCGTGCATTAATCATTTCTAAACCTGTAATACTACTATAATCTTTACAAATACCATTTACTAAAAAATAACTATAAACAATCATTTGTATAGATTTCATTGTTGGATTTTTTAGAGATGGTTGATTTTCAACAATAACATCTGTAATATTTCTTTCTATAAACTTATATTCATCTAATTTTTTAACAAGATTTTGACTTATATGAAAGATATTGTTTTTAGGATTATTAAATTTTTTGACCTTATCATAACATTTATTTTTACTATGACTGGTACATAAATACATTTCAGAATCATCTAATTTAGATTTATAAATAAATGTTCCTGGTTTATCACAACATTTGCCATTTTTCATTTTGTGTTCACATGGAACATCATTAGAAATATTAACAATAGCCCAATCTAATATTTTACCTTTATCATTCAACTCACAAAAACACAGATTTTTAATACCTATATCAAAAGATAATACACTCATTAATTTAAATTAAAGAAAAGTTTTTAAATAATTAAAATGGAGATCCACCCAATGGTGGATTCATTCCACCTGGACTTAAATCACTTAACATACTCGAATTTTGTCCCTGTAAACTAGATTTACGTTCATCTAATGCATGTCTTACACCTTCAACTTGTTGTTGAGTAGGAGTAACACCGGTAGCATGATTACTATTTTGAGGGGGTGTTGGTCCTCCTTGTGGTAAAGGCATTTGACCCATTGGTACATCTTGTGGAACATGTCTTAAAATATTTGATACACTATTAAATACAAATAATGTTTTTACAATGTATAATGCAAGTGGAAAGAATAATACGATCCATGCTAATGTTTGTTGATTATATTGACATAAACCAAATAATACAACTCCCAATACGATTAACATTGATATTTCATACCAAGCATGCATTGTGAAAATATTATTGATTTTGTGATTTTGTAAACGCTTCATTAATCCATTTGTATTAAATAATGTAACACCTGTTACAATAACTAATACAATATAAACAATTAGAGGAGAACATTTATCTGTTTTTAATAAACTACTCATTGTTGATCCAACATCTTTATCCATTTATAATAGATAATATATAAAAATTATAAATTAAATAAATATTATATTTTATTTTTTTTTGCCTCTAGATTTTTTCTTTGTTTTACGTTTTTTACTACGTTTTTTACTACGCTTACTTTTACGTTTGCCAGATCCTTGTTGTTCTCGTATTCTTTTCTTTACACTTGGAGAAAGTTTCATAGCGGATAAATGTTTAGATACATTTTCCATTAAATCCGGATTCATATGACTTAATATACTATTTTTGTCTTCATATCCTTTCACAGTTGCCAAATTTTGCTGGGCTATTGGTAAACCAGTTATTTTAAAAATCTCACTTTTTTTTAATTTTAATACATCAATTTTATTTTTTTTAGTTGCTTCACTTATATTTAAAAGCTCTGGAATCATTTGTATTGTTCTATCTATATGATTAATCATTTGTTGAACTATTTCTTCATTTAATATTAAATCTGGATTATACAATAATAGTTGAAATATTTCGAATGGAATGGTATCATTGAATGCAATATAAACTATCGGTATATTACCTCTACCATCTGATTTATTAATATCTGCTCCAGATTCGAATAATACATCAAAAAAATCTATATATTTTAAAATATCTACATTATTTGAATAGTAATTTCGATTAGATATAATTAATAATAGATATATTAATGGCGTCGCTAGTTCACCTTGATATCCATTTGGGTCTAATCCATTGTCAAATAATACCATAAATTTTTCAAGATTATATTCATCAATAGCATTTTCCATAGCACGATAATTAATTCGGGTATAACCACTTAAATATAATTCTTTTTCATGATTATATTTTTGTGGATCTACAACAGGTTCTGCAACAGGTTCTGGATCACTCGTATTTATATCTCTATCTATATTTAGATGTTTCATATAATTATCTATTAATGATTCGTAATATTCTGCCATATAATATATATATATATTAATTAAATAATATAGAAAATAATTTATTTTATTTCTTTTTGCCTCTAGATTTTTTCTTTGTTTGTTTTGCTTTTTTAAATGATCCAAATTTACCCCTTTGTGTTACAAACCCAGCTTTAACTAAAAAATTATTTCTTTTAGCTAAATTGTGTCGTTTTTTAGAAACAATCTTACCTCTTTTATTTTTCATTAAATCTTTCTTTGTTAATCCACCTGAAGTTTTTTTCAAAGTTCCGTGCCACACTTTAGCATAATTATTGTTTCGTGTCATTTAATATATATACTATTTTTTTTAAATTAAAATCTATTTTATTTGAATTAAAATCTATTTTATTTGAATTAAAATCTATTTTATTTGAATTAAAATCTATTTTATTTGAATTAAAATTCATAGGATTAGTTAATCCATTTAATATAAAATTATTATATACTATTTTATGGGGTTTCATATTTTTTGGATCAATTAATCCATTGCATTCAAATGTTGGCATTATACTTATATTACACATATAATTTGAAAATATAATACTTTAAAATATAAAAGTATAAACATTTAAAATATGACTTGCTGTATGAGACGTGCAAAAAAAGTTGAAAAAAGGTACAGGCGAAACGCAATACATCCCCTAGAAGATATACCTATTAGAGATTATGTAGAAAAAATTAACAAAGAATGTATTGTATGTTATCATTGTAAAGAAATGTTTAATTTGCGTAGTAATGAAATAAAAATAAACTGTGCAGGATGTGATAAATTCTTTCATTGTCATATTGCTGGTAAATGTAGAGGCAATAATTGTACAGAAATTTTACACAATGGTACACATACCCTTAGTTATTGTTTAAATTGTGTAAATCCAATGACAGTTAAAAAAGATACATGTTTATGCAATAGGTGTGTATTAGATGAAAAGAAAAAATAAATTAATAAAATCTATAATTGCGTTTCTTTTTTGTACGTTTGCCTCCTTTTTTAGGTGGCAATAATCTTTCTGGATATATTGAATATCTCTCATATCCCCTCATTGAATCATCATCATCAATTTGTCTGATTAAATCCATATATCTTCTATCTTTTTCCCTTTCTGTTTCTGGTGAAGACCATTTACCATATCTTCTTTTAGTGAATTTTCTTTTTTTATCTGTCTCAATACGCGCCCTCATAATTGTTTGTATATATCTTGCTGCTTCATCTTTTAATAAATCAATATCAGGATCACTTGGTTCATCATAGGTGTCAATATTATCTTCTAATAATTTTATATGATCTTGAATTAATTGGGCGATTTCCATATTATCACTTTGAATAGCATTATCATATGCTGTATTACCTTTTTTATTTACTAAAAATGGGTCTGCACCTCTTTCTAATAAATATTTTGAATTATTAAAATTATAACGTGCAGAAGTCATTAAAGCGGTATTTCCAAATTCTGAATTATCTCTTTCATTAATTTTTGCATCATTATCTAATAATAATTCTAGAATATCTGTATTATCATCTTCTTCCATTGTAGCATAGATTAATGGAGTAATACCATATCCATCAAAAATATTTGGATTAGCATCTTTTACAATCAAATAATATTTTATTAAAATAATATCATTATTTACTGAAGCACCTAAAAGTTTTTCATCAATAGAATTGTCTGAATCATCAGAATCATAATCATCCATTTATAATATAACAAATAAATAAATATAAATTAATATCTCCGTCGGGTGTAATATTTCCTTTTGCGTTTGCGTTTGCCTGATCCATATTGCCCAAAATCTTGTAACCATTCTGTATATGGATTGTCCCTTTCTTCGTCTCGTATACGTCTCTGTATTCCTGGATCTGGTCTCATATTTGATAAGTGTCTAGAGATATTTTCCATAATATTTGATTCATCAATAATATTGAATGTGGATTGTTCACCTAAACGTGGTTGTAATGCTTTACCAGTTGCCAAACGCTGTTTCGATTTAGTTAAAGGATCTCTGCTTCGTTCATCTTGCATACGCATATTGACACTTGGATTGTATTTTATAGCATGTCTGTCTGCTATTTCTCTATATAGATCAAATCCCGTTTTATTATATGCATTTACTCCTAAACGTGGATTTAAACTACTCATAAATGCTAAATTTTGTTTTGCCTTTTGTAAATTTATATGATCTCTAATTAATCTTACAATATCTGTATGACCATTACCTGATGCCTCTATTAAAGCTGTTCCATCAGTATTGTCTCGAATACTGGGATCTGCACCATAATCTAATAACAATCTTGCAATATCACTATGACCATAACTTGATGCTAATATTAAAGCAGTAAGACCATCATTGTCTCTAATATTGGGATCTACACCCAAATCCAATAATTCACGAACGTGACCTATATCACCATTTTGTGCTGCATCAATTAATTCCATTATAATATAATAAATATATTTATTTTAAAAAATATTTATACCACTATGGTTCAATAGTATATGTTTAATTTTATCATACATACATTTACATACTTCTCTAACAATTTTATATTTACCACTACTCAGATTATTATACATATTCATAATGATTTCTAAATATTCCCTTAAAGATAGAATATTTGTATCTAAGTTATCACTAATCCGATTCATTTTATAAATGGTTTTAATATCACTTAATTCTAATTTATCCTGAACGAGATCTAATACATAGTATTCTTTATCATTTTTATTTTTAATCATAAATAAATTTTTCTCAATTTTTTCAAAACTATCAATAAAAGATTTACATCCACTGTATTCTCTTAGATGCCATGCTAAATTTTTATGATTATTTGAAATATTGCATTTTACAATTTTTCTATCATTTATAAAATTATCAAACATATTTTCTGTATTATCGATGCATCTATAATTATCATAAATTGGTTTATCTGAACCAATTATTTCTGGCAATTCTCCTCTCATTAAATTTTTATAATCAATATTATAAAAAATAATATTACCCTTTGTATCATATCCTCTGCGTCCCGCCCTACCACTCATTTGTAAATAATCATCATTCGTAAATATTGAATCTTTATAACCCATAATACATGATGTTCGAATCGGTAAATCAATTCCTAAACACAATGATCTATCAGAAACAACAATACCAATCTCTTTAGTTGCTAAAAGTTTTTGTACAATCCAATTATATTCATTTGGCATACCTTCTACATAAATGCCAATACCTCTTTTTAGCATTTGAAATAAGATATGCTCGTAATCAATTTTAATACCTAATGTTTTATAAATTTCTTTACGAATACTTCTAATTTTATCCCCACTCATTGGTTCATTATGCATAAATGTATATTTGTTATGTTTTTTAAAAATATCTACCTTGCAAAATTCAGGATTTAAAATAAAATCATTGAATTCTTTTTTTAAATTATTATATACTAATTTATCATCTTTACTTTTTTCTAATAATGACGTATAATAATCATTAATATTTTTCATATATGTCATGCGTTCAGTATTATCAAAATTTTGTGTTTTATTCATAATATCTGATTGTGGATCTTTACTATTTTTTGAGATTTTAATATTATCTACAAATTTTTCTCTTTTTTCACAATATTTTGTATATAAATCATTCTTTTTTTCTAAAATATCATAATGATATGGATAATTTCGCTTTTCCTCACCTATTAATCTATGATAAATATCTTTAAAAATATTTACACAATTATTACTATCTGTATTAAAAATTAACATTGGCAACATATCTTTCCTCTTACATTCATATAATAAATCTAATACATTATCGGGATTTGAATTATTATCTACTTTTAAATCATTTAATACATTTTTTACTATATCAGAATGATCTTTTTTAAGTTTTACAAATTCCTTTTTAAGAAATGTTTCATATTTTTTAGAATCATCTAATGTCAAAATTTGAGTATCTTTCATGTTTTCAAAATAAACATCTGGTCCAATACTATCTAAATATTCTTCAATGTCTTCTGGTGGTTGGGTGTATTTTATTTCAAAGTGTTTTATGATGCTATCATATAATAAGATACTATCTTTTGGTGTAAAAGAAAGATTAAATTCTAATACAGATTCATCAATATCATCTAATTGAGAAAATGGATGTAACTCTTTTAATTCGCCCACCCTACATTCGTTGCCCCCGTTGCCCGGGTTGCCACTTGACCATACCCATCTTTGCTGATTAATAAATCTTTTATCATATTCAACAAGATTAATTTTTTTATCTGGATGTATCTTTGTAAAGATATCTTTTAAATTTTCAATATTTTTAATTGTTGCAGATAATGCTAGAAAATTACAATTGATATATTTAATAATATTCTCATAATAATGTCCATCATCATTTTTATTTAAATTGTGAATCTCATCAAATACTGCAAAATCAAATGTATTTCCAATTTTATAAATCATTTTTTCAACAATGCTAGGAATACCAATAAAAATTTGTGTAGTATTATCATAACTATCATATTCAAAATTTGGTAATAAATATTTAATTTTATATCCCATCTTTGTAAAATGAGATCCAACTTGAAAAGCAACAGGTTCAATCGGACAAACATATAAAATTTTTGTATGAAATGTTACTGCTCCAATACCAACAAATGATTTACCAGATGATGTAGGTGCTCTAACTAATACCGATTCATTCGATTTAATATGATCAAATACTTTTAATTGCCATTCTTCTAAACGATGTTCCTTTTTATCCCATAAATTTAATGGTGGTAAAATATGTCCCATATTTTTTAACATATAATGCCTATATTCTGTATCTTTTAATTTATTAGAAATCTTTTCCAATACATTTTTCTGTTTAATATTTTTAGTCGTTGATTCTGCTAATTGAAAATATAATTCCATGATTTTTTCAAACTTTTTCATATCATAAACATATTGTAGTAATTCAAACTTATAATCCAAAATACCCTCATCTGTTTTAAGATACTTTATCTTATCATAAAGATTATGGATATCAATATTGTTTTTATAAATATTTATTTTATTTGTATCATCTATATATAATTTTTTATTTCTTTTTATAGTTTGTTCCATAATGATTATATCTTTTTTCTTAGGTTTCTTTGATTTTTTATTTTTAGTTTCAATTTTTTCAATATCATTATAAGTGTCTAAAATAATGTTTTTAACATCACTATTAAGTCTTTGAGATAAATCACGAACAAATACATTAAAATTATTACGATCAATATTTTGCCAATATAGATAATCCATTTATAGTTACATTATATATTATAGAAATAATTTTAAGTAGTTTATACACTATTAAAATGTATAATTAAAATGTACGTTGAATACAGATATAAATTTAGCAAAAATATAAGCTAGGGCAATTAATATTATTATAGTTTGCAATCCTTCCATTAATTTGTTTCCTTTGCTTCCTTTGCTTCCTTTACCTTCACCATTATCTATAATCATATTATTTATTTTTTCAATCATCATATTTATATATTGTTTAATTGTTTCTAACATTATATTATATAATATATTATATTATATATTATTTTTGTAATGCTTCGACCCTATTACCGAATAAATCTACCATTCGAGAAAATATAAATGCAATAAATACTAATAAGATGACTTTGCCAAAAATATTTTGATTAAACATTTTGAACCATTCACCATCAAACATTTTACTAATATAATCAAAAAAAGCATAAGGCGTAGATTTTTTTGGGAATAATGAATTATATAATATTTTTAAATTTTTTGTAATTGGACTTGTTTGACCATCGCATGAAATTTGCTCGAAATATTCAGATGTCGTAATTACTTTATGTAATACTGGTTTTATGTGTACACTTAATTCTGTAACCATTTTTTCTGATTGATCATTAAAATCGATATGAATGCCTATAAATTCAAATACAAATCCCAATGTTTCAAACATAGTTAATGTAATATCTCCATTGCATATTTTATTTATCACAACATCGCTATTTGACAATTTTTCTATACATTCCATTATATCTTCTGGTCTTAATGATAGAAATTTATTAACAGCATGTTTTATAAATTTCAAATCGTCGTCACCAATTACAAAATTTGTTTTTTTGGCTTTATCCATAAAAATTTTATAATATTCGTGTTTGTGTATACCTAATTTATCATCTATACAAGCCCTTAATATTGTGTTGTTTTGTAAATCTGTTAATAAACTACTATACGCTGGTTCATCCCATATTAAACCTTGTATATCCTTACCACCTTCATTTTTATCTTTATCCATTTTATCTCGATTAACTCTTTTTACAAAATGTAAATTTTTTGGGTTATTGTGTTCGCGATTATAATTTTCGAAATCAGATTTTGAAAATTCTGGATATCTTATATTTTTTTCACAGCTATATTTATGATTTTCAAGTTTATGTCTTACACCTGCTTTCATATTTTCAAGTTCATCAAAGACATAATCTGTATCAAAAATTTTTGAATTATGTTTCTCTATACCAGATTTTAATTCTTTGCAATTTTTTTCAACTATAGAAATATTATATTTACTATCATCTCTACCGGTCATAACATTATTAGGATCAAAATTTTTTAATATTTGACTATCTCTCTTAGTTATTTTTTTCATTTCACCCTTCGAATTTACAATATTTGAATTATATATTTCTGCTTTCTTGTCTGGTATATTCATTTCATTAAATTGACATTTGTCATTAAAAGAGCAAAAATTATCATCTTTGCTACAATCTTCGTCTGATAAATTATCACAATTTACTATTAATTTTTTATGAAATTCTGTATTAAAATAATTATCTTCATAACTGCATACTAATGGCATAGGTATTTTAGTTTCCTTATCAACATATTTTATAGTTTTATCCTCCAAAATTCTCCAATCTGCTTTTGAACTATGTGAGTTACATTTTTTTTTTACTATTTTATCTTTATCAATTTTATCATTAACCATAATATAATTATTATAAACTTATATTTTATTTTATATTAAATAATATATTATGAAAGGTGGCAAATTAACCGGTGGCAAATTAATTGGTGAAGGATCAAGCACATGTGTATTTAAACCGAATTTACCATGTAAAAATAAAAAAATAGATATGAGTGACAAAAAGGTTGCTAAATTATTTTTAAAAAAACCAGATGATTTAAAACGAGAACTGGAAACGAATCGTAAAATAAGCAAATTACCAAAGAGTAAAGAATGGTCTGTCGTATTAGATGATATGTGTGAAGCAGATGATTATGAAAGTATTAAGAGAGTTGAACCTGATATAGACAAATGTTTGAAAAATAATGAAATGACAAGTTTACCAAAAGATAGTTTAATATTTTTTGGAGATTATGGAGGTGTAAGTATGGATGCTGCATTTATGACACATATGATTGATAGTAAAAATGTGAATGATATATGTGATAATTATATGAGTTTTTTTAAAGAATGTCAAACATTATTTTTAGGTTTAGATACAATGTATAAAAACAAAATAATGCATTATGATATTAAAAGTGGAAATATTACATATATTGATAATCGATACAAATACATAGATTTTGGTATAAGTACAACATTCAATGATAAAAAAAAAATAGAAAAGAGAGCACTACAAGAATTCAATACAAATCGTATATATATATATTATCCTTTTGATATTTTATATTTATATGCTAGTAAACCAAAATTATATATAGAAAAATATACACATCGAAAAAGTTATGATGAGTTAAAAGATATACAAGAAGTTGTATTTGATAGAGATTATAAATATGAATGGCAAAATGTTTTAGATTTAGCAATTATAAATAAACTAAATACAAAAACTACAATTGAAAGATTAGATACATATAGTTTGGGAATAACTTTAACAAAATTATTATATGATTATTTATTCAAAAAATTTGATCATTTAAATGATTATGATTTATATTTAATGATTAAAGATGTCTTTGATTGTGAAAAGTTTAAAAGTGTATATGAATTATTAAGGGACATGACAGAACCATTATCATCAAATCGTATTAAACCGGATGAGGCATATAGTAGATACAAATCAATATATCAATAATATTTAACTTACTAAAAATGCTTTCATATCATCATTTAAAGTTGATGCAGTTATTTTATCATTTAACATCGTAGTGCATATTGTTAATTTTTGACCAAGTGGTGAACTAATCATAATACTTAAATCATCTGTTGTTAATTCTAAATTTAATAATGTATTGATTTCGCCAATTAATAATCTCGGAATAGTTTTTAAACAACCTTTTATAATACTTTTAACTTTTAATAAAGTAAATATTCTTTTAATATCATCTTCAGTAAATGGTGGTGGTGGCATTCCTCTTATAAAAATTAAATGATTTATTAAATTATCAAAATATTGATTTATATTGGTTAAAGCAGTCATAAATTCTCCTGAACTATAATAATTTTCTAATAATCCCCCATTATTTATATTTTGTAATATATTTTGAACCTGTCCGCCACCTGCCCTAATAAAATCACGCTTAAAAAAAAGTATAGGATATCGATGAACTAAATCTATTCCAAAAAGTTCTAAAAACATCAAACATATTATCCAAGAACAAAAATATTCATTTACAAGTCTCATACTTGCATCAGATTCATTTGCAAGAATCTTATATTTTGTTGGATATTCTAACAGAGCTGTAGGATCTTCACTTTCATATAAAACCATTTCTGGCATTTGGTATGTTTGACCATAACCTTTACCATAAATAAGTATATAAATACTTTGTATACTGCCTAAATCTCCCAATACCACTTTTATATTACTATCTTTATAACATCTGTATAAAACATTTTGAAGTTTTAAATCAATATATATTAAATTATTAGCTAATAAATTAACTAATGATAATAATATTCTTTTTGAAATTTCTAAACATAATAGTATATATACATTTGATAATAATTTAATTCCATTAACTGAAACTAAAAAAGTGTCTATTAATGTTTTTAAATTATTATCCATATATTCCATAACGACAATTGGTACAGTAATATCATGACTGGGTTCAATCACATGTGCATTTACTAAATTACAATTAGTTACATCTACAGGAAAAACTTCATTAGGATATTCATGATAATTAAATGTAAACTCTCTATCTTCGCCATCAATTTCAACATTTATTGTAATATCACTATTATCTATAGTTGTTTTAAATTCATTATTATTAAAAAAGTAAGGAGTAATTTGAAAATCACCATTAGCATCATTACCATAAATGATATCATTCAGGAGACCTACTAGAGAGTTTAAAATATATTTTTCAGTATAATATGGATTATAAAAAGATTCATATGAATCTTCTGGTATTTCTTCTTCATGTATTGTGTCAATCTGACCAGAATCACTACTATCACTAGCATCTAGATAACTTTTTCTAAATATCCAACCAATACCAACCTTATTACTACCATATACAATTCTAATAAAATCTATTTCAGAATCATTTGGATCATTATAAACCTTTGTAGCAACAGCATATGCTTTATCACCAAGATTATTTGAAGATTGTACTAAATTCATAGGCATATTTGAACATGTATATATTGAAGCAAAACCACCAGTAGCTAATTCTTCGACATTTGTAAAACCAATGCGATTATTATCTCTAGTAGTATATTGTAATAGACCTATTTTATCATCATCTGTATTTGGGCCTCTAGCTCTATTTACACTATTCAAATCAATATCATATATTTCAAAAAATCCATTGCAAGCAGTATTTGATGCTAATTCATTATTTGGAACCACAAAAGCATTAGGTGGAACAACACTCATAAAATTATTTAATACTAAAGGTAGAGGATTTGGCAAGTATCTTCTATATGGACCCATGACATCTGGCAAAGCAACCGCAGAACAAACTGCTCGTTGACCATTTAATAATAGAAAATAATCACTAATCATCTTTTTGCATCTTTTTGCATTTATTTTATCACTATTATATATATTAATACTAACACCATTTACACCAGTTACTGTAAATTTAAAACTTTCATTAGTAAATATAGTTGTATTAACTATTCCTGTAATATTAAATCTATTTGATTCATCCTCTATATTAGAGAATAACTTTATCGGTAATTTATTTGTGCCAAAATTTTTTGGTTTATATAATTCCATACCATCCTGAGTTATTTTATCTGTATATACTAAATAACCCCCAACTAAGAAAAAATGTTTAGTTTGTAATAATGGTGAATATCCATCTGATTCTTTTTTAAAATCGCCTAAATATATAATCGGTAATATATTTGATACTTTAAAATAATCAATTAAATTAGAAAATGAAATTGTAAGTGGATTTTGAATGTTTACTAGTCCATTTAATGTAATATAAGTATAAATACCATCATCGCCTCCACTAACTATATTAAAACTACGTTCAACATATGGTGCACCAATACTGAACTTTTCTCTATTATTTAATAGTATATAAAATATTATACCTATTATTAAAAATAAAAGATACTTTATAAATTGTTTCATATAATAATATAAATAAAAATAAAAAAATCAATATATCATTAATGATCCACCAACAATTAATCCAATACCAATTAGATTTTTGATTTCAAAATCATTGTGTAAGATAAATATTCCTAGGACAAATGCTACAAGAGTATTTAAATTAATAATAGATTTAGCATAACCAGGATTATCACAATGTTTTAATGCCATAAATATACATGGTTCAACAATCAAAAATACTATACATAATCT
>Ga0307488_10002131_pt1 | contig 16729 bp, 16 predicted proteins | sample SB02metaG_FD_202248 | JGI IMG/M metagenome (GOLD analysis project Ga0307488, IMG submission 202248) | Sea-ice brine microbial communities from Beaufort Sea near Barrow, Alaska, United States - SB 0.2 | ecosystem: Environmental > Aquatic > Marine > Coastal | place: USA: Alaska | collected... | reverse complement strand
ACAAATATATGCATGGACTGGTGTTTATGGTTTAAATGATAAAAAATTACAGGCTAAATGGTTAGGTGATGAAAATATAGACGAATCAGTTTTCCCTGAAGTTAAATTCGTTGAGGATGTTATAGATGGGTATGTGAAATCAACCGCTGAATTAAAAAGAAATAGAGAATTAGTCGCAGAAGCAACTAAAAACAATAGTAGTGACAATTGGTTACCTATTAACCCTGAAGATAATGGTAGTAACCCTTATGCGCCATTTGCGTCTACAGACGCTTGGAAGGAAACTTCAGAAAACAATGTACCAATCAAATTCCATGAATTACTATTAAAACGAGCCTTTACGTTAAGAGACTATTCAAACATTAGTGGTAAATTATTTAAATCATACGCAATGATTGAAGGTGGTACTGCTGCGTTATCAGTTACAACACCTGATTTTAGGGATAGGTTAGATAAAATTCTTGAAGATGGTGTATTAGATTCTGCAATAGCTTACGGGGAAAAATCTGGGTTAATACAAAAATCAGGTAATAACTATATAATGACTGATAGTGAAGCAACTATTGGTGACACAAAAATTAGTGGTGATAAAACTAATAGTGATATTGAATTCTTAAAAGTTGGTAATGATGCTCGATCAATCATCCAAAATAGTAGTTATTTAGATACAAACATCCAAACAAAGTTTGAAACAGATCTAGACACTATAAAAATTAAAAATGAAAATAAAGATGAAGGTATGTTCACTTTCACTAGTAGTAATCTTTATAAACATAATGTAAGTTATTTAGTTTTTCCTAAAACTATTAGTGATGAAATAATTGGAGAAGAAGAATGGTCTTCTAGTTATAAATTAAAAATTAGTGATATATCTATAATAGATGGAAAAAATCCTACACCATCAACAAAAGGTTTACCTAGTGCGAATACTTATTTAGATAAACTTTCTGATGGCACTAATTTAATTGATAGTGATATTTGGAATCAAAATAATGGTAATTCTTATAGTCAAGCTCTATTATTATTAAGTACTATACCATATTTAAAATTTGAGGATGTAATTAAAGAATATATTAATAAATTACCTAAATACGATGTCGCAAAAATATTAACTGTACCTAAATTATTTATGGTTTGGTTCGGTGGTACAATATGGAGAAGTAAACAGACTATTGATCCAATAACTGATAGCTCAACAGGTTTAAGTGCTGGTTCAAAAGATAAGTATATCACAATAATGTCGGCTAAAGACTTTAAAGGTGATAAACCGGAGTGGGAGAAAACATATTCTGACCCCTCTGATAAATATATCGATGGGTTACCAACTGCAACAGAAAACAATTTAATCGATTTCTTTATAAAATGGGTAGATGATGGTAGTTTCGAAGTATTTGAAAAGCAAATGAGAAGATATATAGGGTCTCAACCTAATGGGGATAGATCTCAATCTGGTGGTGAAAATTTATTATCTATCCTTTCACAAGAAGAAAATATGGTTATCGTTTCACCTAAAATATTCGCCGCACCTACCACAAACTTATCAATTTCAAAAATAGATTTAGAAACATACTTCAGTAGTTTCAGTACTGGGTTTTCAAATTTTAAACGTGATGTAGTTGATGAGAAATCTAACCCTAGTGAAAATGACGATGGTAAAAACAATACGGATAATACAACGAACAATTCTGATTTAAAAGCTTCAATGTATGGTTATTTTAAAGAAATCTATGATAAATGGATAGGTGGTACACCAGATGGTAAAATTTTCAATATCTGTGGATCTAGTATTGGTGATGGTAAAAAACAATTAATTGACTACTTCAACTTTATTGATCGTGCTTGGTCGGATATAGGTGATAAGGCGGTAATAAATCTTGATAGTGTTACTACATTAGCAGACAACCCAAACTCAAATCTTTATTATTATATTAGTAAATTATTAAGGGATAGTAATTTCATATTTCAAATCTTACCAACCTTCATCAATTTCAAAGATGCTGCAGAGGTAAATAAAATGTTCACACCAATAACTGATATAAGTGATGAAAATAGTTCAACAGGACCGGCTTATGTTTGTATTTATGCTGGTGGTCAATCTAAAAGTTTAGATATTGGTGAAAGATATGATTATAGTAATGATGGTTTTGATATTTTTAGTGATACACCACCTTCTGATATGTCGGCAGAACCTAAAAAAATAGAAGGAGATGAAGAGTCATATAAATTAGTTGCGTTTAGAGTAGCATTTGGTGCTGAAAATCAATCAATTTTTAAAAACGTTTCTTTAAATCAAGAGGAACATAAAACAACAGGTGAGTACATTAAACAATTGGCTAACCTTGTTGATAAAAGAAGTGGTGTCCAAAGGGCTTATCAAGGTACAGATTTATATAGTTTATTTGCTGTGAGGTCATATACGTGTAAAATAGAGGCATTAGGTTGTATGAATATTCAACCACTAATGTATTTTCAGTTAGATAATGTACCATTTTACACTGGTGCATATCTTATTACTAGTGTCGAACATAGTATCACTCCAAACCATATGACAACTTCATTTACTGGTTTAAGACAATCTAGTTTCGTTTCCCCAGTAGTAGATACGTCAACAACATTTTTAAATATTGATTTCGATGAGTTTGATGAAGTAGCTCAAAGACAAGAATTAACTAATTTAAGTGGGCCTGACACAGGTGTGAATTATGATTTTGTCATTGCTGACCCAACAGGACCTTTCCCCTTTACAGATAATGCTGATGGTGTAACACCTAAAATAACACCTACCACTTTGAAGAATCCTGAATTAGGAATTAAATTTAGTGACGGCACAACAACTGCAACAGAAACTTATGAACAATTATCTGTAGCTTTAAACAAACATTTACCGAAATTCGGTTTAGATACAAACGGAGAAGTGTTAAACTTTATGGCTCAATGTTTACATGAATCAGGTAATTTTAAACATGTGAGTGAAATATGGTCACCTAAAGATGTGGTTAGTGTTCCTGGTAAAGTAACTCCAGCAGATACAATCACCCAAGCAAATTATGAAAATAATAAAAAATTAGGTAATACAGAGATTGACGACGGTTATAGATTTAGAGGCAGGGGATACCTTCAAATAACAGGAAGAGCAAACTATACTAAATTATCTAAATATGTTGACTCTGATGGTGTACAACCATTTAAAGATGTTCTAACTAACCCAGATTTAATAAATGATTCAGTAGATAGTGCGTTACTTGCATCATTAGTGTGGTGGAGAGATATAGGTAAGGTACCAACCAGAAAGTTTGAACAAGGTGTAATCACCTTCAAAGAAGGTACGGTTGCAGAAGCTCAAATTGTTGGTAGAGCAGTTAATGGTAAATACCCCTCTAATGGTGAAAATGATAGATTAAAAAAATTAGAAATACTAACAGAAGTATTCGCGTTAAAAGCTGAATATGAAGGGTAACTTTTTATTCTCACATTAAATCATTATATTTGTGGTTATGTATTTAGGAAACATTGTCACGGCAACAAAAATAGAAGATCCCCATTTTAAGGTATGTAGGAAGGTTGAAACCATTCAAAAGGGTTTACCCACACTTATAGTGGGTTGGGATAAGACAAAGGAGTTATATGGTGATGAGGTATCCATACTACATAAGGAAATTAGTCCGACAACTTGTTGGACATTCTCTCCCAAAGAAAGAAAGGTAGAGTATGAGAAGGATGTAACAAATTTTATCTATAAGTGTTACAATAAAATAGGTGATGGAATTCCATACATATATGTTGACCTCATCCATGATTCAAGAAAAAAAATAAAAAAAATTATTCGCAAAATTTATTCTTTTGAGAGACCAATAATTTATGTTCATGAAGATAGAATGGTCTATTTGTACGCTGAGGGTATGATTTTTGGTATTGATTTAGAAATTGTAAGTTATCTCGGTATCGATCCCGATAAGGTAGTTACTAAATTGTGTAATTTGTCAGGGTGCCTTTTGGTAGGTACAGAAATATTTAATAAATATAATGATGTAATGACAAAGATAAACAATAAGGTTAAATTTCTTCCTTATTTATTTGATATAGAGAGTGATGGATAGAAGTATAATTTTAGCGTCTTTCGTATTTCCGGAAAGATTAGACACCTTTTTAGATTATTTAGGTAAAAGGTTCAATATAGAAAGAGAGAAAATCTTTATCTATGACAATATAGATGAACCTATAAAGAAAATAGTAACTTATAAAATATTCCTTAAAGATGGGAAAAGAATAGACTTAAAGAGTATATTTCCAACAACAATCATAATACATAAAAAAGGTGAGTGTTTTTATACAATCAATGCCCTTAATGGATTGATTGAAGAAGAACATAATTTAGAATCGGGAAACATAGTTCATAAAAATTATCAAATAGATTGGGATAAATTTCAAAACAAAATCATTTTATCTAATAAAGAAGGTTTAGTGATTAATAACATAAAACGGGTGCTTTCTCAATAGAGAGATATTTATTAAGTAATAACACAAAGAAAATCAAATGTTATGATTGACAACAATGATAAGAAAAAACAAGGTGAATTAGAAAATAACCTTGATGAGTTTTTAGGTAATGATAAATCTAAAGAAAAAGAATGTGTTGGTGATGAATGTATCATCAATGACGGTAAAGAAATAGTAGAAAGAGTAGATAAAGTTTATAAGACTACCGATGGTAGACAATTATTAATGTAATATGAAAAAATTAGTAAAATTAACAGGAAGTAATTTATCAAGAATTGTTAAAAAGGTAATTAAAGAACAATTAGAAGACGAATTAGATTTATCGGGTTCGAATGATTGGGATAATATCTATGGTGATTGGGAAAGAGCAGTTGAAACAGGTGAGGCTCATGGTGGTAATGAAATGTGGTCTTTTCTTGATTATTTAGACGACAATTATGAGATGCCGAAACTAAAAGGTAGGTTATCTTCAATGGATAAACATTTAAGATCACCACAACAAAGTATGGGCGGGTTATAAAAATATAGAATTATGGATAAGAAAAAAGAATTATTAAAAGAAGAACTTAAAAGACATAAACAACTTTTAGAGTATACATTTTATGTAGGTGAAGATGACGATCCTGATTTCCCAAGTGGAGAAGTGGATTTACTTTTAGGTGAACAAGAACCTCCGGTAGAAGATGTTGAAGAACCTGTTACTGATGAATTACCTGTTGAAGAACCTGTTGAAGATGAATTTGCTGCGGATCCTGTAATGGATGATATGGGTGGTGAAGTAGCGGTAGAAGATGAATTTGCTGAAGAACCTATGGATGATATGGGAACTGAAGAACCTATGGATGATATGGGAACTGAAGGTGAAGTAGAGGTAGATGTTACAGATATTGTCACTAAAACTGAAGAAGCTAAAGAAGAAACATCTATGGTATCGTCAAAGGTCGATGACTTATTAGGTAAGTTTGGTGAACTAGAATCTAAATTAGGTGGTATGGATGCTATTATTTCTAAAATGGATGAATTAGAAAAAGAAGTTATCCAAAGAAACCCATCCCCAACAGAAAAATTAAATATGAGATCGTTAGATTCATTCCCATATACTGTAAAATTAACTGACTTTTGGGATGAAAGAGAAGGTTATGACACAGGTGGTGATGAAGTAGAACAAAAAGAATATAATTTAACACAAGACGATATTGATTCTGATTATAGTGAAACTGATATAAAAGATTCATTTAGAAAAAACAGACAATAAGTAACTTGAAAAAGATTAAGATTACTGAAAGCCAATATAATAGAATTGTTGAATCTATTAAATTACCTGTTAAGGTTGGTGATACAGTTCTTATGGGTAAATTTAAAAACAAGAAAGTTGTAGTTAAAGATATTGAGTGGAATGAGAAAGGTGATCTATTGATAAATGGTAAACCAGCATTGAAGATGAGAATACCAAAAAAGAAGAAGAAAAAAGACTAAAACATAGAAAGGGTATTGATAGTTACGCGGGCATTGATTATAATTAATCATTGTCCGTTTTTTTATTTAAAAATGTCGCTCGTATGTTGACTTTTAAGGGAAATGTGACTATAATTGAGTATAATTAAAATATTTATAAACGTTAAAAAAAATTATTAAATGGCGAAAACAGAAGTAAATCCGTTAGATGCAATTCTTAATCAGTATGAGAAGAATAGCGAATCTGGTGGTGGTTCAAAACCAAAAATCTCTAATGAAGAAAGACTTAAAAAATACTTTACTGAAAAGTTACAGAAAGGTCAAAAATCAGCAGAAAAAACATTTAGACTATTACCTTCGAGTGATGCTACTAAATCTCCATTCGTGGAGACTTATTATCATGAGATGAGTGTTAATGGTAAATTTGATAAAATCCACTGCGTTAAATTAAACGATGGTGGTGAGTGTAAATTATGTGAAGCAAAAGATGCTTTATATGAAGATGGGAGTAAGAAAGCGAAAGCAATGGCTTCATCATACACAGCAAGAAAGTTTTATGTTGTGAAAGGAATTGATAGAGATAATGCTGATCATGGTGTTAAATTTTGGAGATTCAAACATAAATACACAGGAGATGGTGTTATGGATAAATTAGTCCCAATTCTAAAAAGAAAAGGAAACATTATGGATCCTAGAACAGGTAGAGATATTATTATCAATACGGTTCGAAATGATAAAGGTTGGAGTGTCGTAACTTCTATTATGTCTGAAGATGAAGGGATATTATGTGATCCAAAATCTGCGGAAGCAAAAGAATGGATGAAAAACACTGAAACTTGGAGAGATGTTTATGCAGTAAAACCAGTTGAGTTAGTTAGTATTGTTGCAGAACAAAAGACACCTGTATGGGATTCAGAACAAAAGAAATATGTTGCTGAAGAAGATAAGGAAGAAAAAGAAACTGCATCATTAGAAGAAGAAATCAATATGATGGGTTCTATGGATGATGAAGATACTAAAGAGTTAGAAAAGGAAGTAGAAACAACAGCATTGGAAACAGCAGACGTAACATCTGATGATGAAGATGATGACGAGTTACCATTTTAATTAGAGTAATATGTCAAAGACACCTATTAAAAAGAAAAAAACAGACTTTTCTGCAATAAGAAAAAAGTTCTCCACAAGTGATAAATACAAAGATCAAAAGTATTTTGATTGTGGAGAACCATTTCATAAAGCGACAGGAGTCCCTGGACCAGCAATGGGTCAGGTTAATATGTTTTTAGGGCATTCTGATACAGGTAAAACTACAGCTTTAATTCAAGCAGCGATTGACGCTCAGAAGAAAGGTATATTACCAGTATTCATTATTACTGAACAGAAGTGGAGTTTTGAACATGCTAAACTTATGGGGTTACAGACAGAATATGTAGAAGATGGTGACGAAGCCTATTGGGGCGGTCACTTACTCTACAAATTAGGTTTTGATTACATAGAAGAAGCATTCCAATACGTAACTGATGTACTTGACGCTCAGAAGAAAGGTGAAATTCCACATGATATTCTATTCTTATGGGATTCAGTTGGTACAATACCTTGTCTAATGAGTTTCGAAGGTAAAGGTGGTAACCAACATACTGCGAGAGCAATCTCTGAAAAATGGGGTATGGGTCTAGCACAAAGAATTACTGCATCTAGGAAAGAAAAATCACCATATACTAATACGATGATTTTCGTCAACCAACCTTGGGTAGAGATACCAGATGGTTTCGGTCAAAAACCAAAGATACAGCCGAAAGGTGGTCAATCAATTTACTTATCTTGCGCTTTAGTATTCCTATTTGGAAATCAGAAGAGTGCTGGTGTATCTAAATTGAATGCGGGTGCCGCAGGAAGGAAAGTTAATTTTGCTATTCGTACAAAGGTAGGTATACATAAAAATCATATGAATGGTTTAGGGTATGCTGATTGTAGGTTATTAGCAACCACACATGGATTCATCGAAGATAGTAAAGAGTCTATTGAAAAATACAAAACTGAACATAAAGATTATTGGTCAGAAGTATTTGAAAAGGCTGGTTCATCTGTTGATACATTTAATTTAGAAGAAGAAGATGTGATGGATGCTGCAGTTGACTATTCTGATGATTAATTAATATATTGTTAAACATTGTTAGTTATGAATTGTGGAAACACCAAAGAAAAAGTATAAACATACATTATTAGTAGACGGTGATGCGCTGATTAAAACAGCGTATCATGGTGCTAAAAATCTTTACCATAAAGGAGAACACATTGGTGGTCTTTTTCAGTTCTTTTCAATGTTACGGAAAGTTATTAATGAAAATAGATTTGATAAAGTGTTCATCTTTTGGGATGGTCAATTTAGCGGGAGATTAAGATATGATGTTTATCCCCAATACAAGATGAATAGAGATAAAGATTTCTATACTGAAAGAGAACCATCCGATCCAGATTTATTTTTACAAAAAGAAAGAGTTAAGTTATACGCTGAAGAATTATTCCTGCGACAATATGAGGATTATGTTTGTGAAGCTGATGATTGTATTGGTTATTATTGTGGTCAAATAGATGATGATGAGAAAGTAGTCATTCTTACTAATGATAGAGATATGTGTCAACTTATCGATGATAGGGTGGCAATCTATATTATTAATAAGAGACAAATCGTTTCAAAAAACAATTATAGTGAACATTTTGAACACCACCACACCAACTCCGGATTAATTAAAATGATTACTGGTGATGCTAGTGATAACATAAAAGGTATCAAAGGAGTAAAAGAAAAAACTTTATTGAAATATTTTCCTGAATTAAGTGAAAAAAAATTGACATTGGAAGAAATTTTTAGTAAAATTATACTTATACAAAACGATAGAAAAACAAGATTAAAAACATTGGATAACATTTTAAACGGTGTCACAGATGGAATACAGAAAGATAAGTTATATGAGGTGAATGAGAAAATAATAAGTCTCAAAAAACCAATGTTAACTGAAGAATGTAAAACCAATTTGGACATTATAATTGAATCACCAATAGATCCTGAAGACAGAAATACGAAAAACGTATTAGGTATGATGATAGAGGATGGATTTGTTATGGCGATTCCGGGTGGTAGAGATGGTTACATATCATATTTACAACCCTTTTTAAGGATTATTAAAGAAGAAAAAAAGTATTTTAAACAAACATTAGTAAATTAAAAATTATGGTAAAAAAGAAGTATGAAAGCTTGCCGTTTGAGTTCTATTTAAGAATTAACGGAAATGACAGACCTATTGTAGGTAGAAATTTTGGGATTAGAGGGTATAACTCCCAAGCATTAAAATCAATGGATTTAAAAGATTGTGTAGATGAAAATGTCGCATTAATCGAAAAACAATTCAGATATAAATCAGAGGATTATCTTTACAGATATTATAACCCTTATGAGATTCAAAATCCTGATGATATTGATAGAAGAAATATTTTCGAAAACGAGGACATCTTTACGTTTGAAATAAAGGTGTTTGGGAGAACAGTTATAGAGAAGTCGTTTAGCGGGAATTGGTATCCACCAAAAGTAAGATATGATGTAGATATTAGAAGTTTAATACCTAGAATCATCTCCTCAATACAGGAGACATTGAGTGAGAAAAATTTATCAAAAGATTACGATGGTATCGCACTTTAATTGATATTTATTAATAACAAAAGATTTTAATATTATGGGAAAAAAAGATAGTAAAAATTTAGGGTTTTTAGGTTATGGGTTTCAAGTAAAATTAGTAAAACAAGTGGTGGAAAATCACAAATTTTCTGAAACTATAATAGAAATTCTGGATCCACAATATTTTGATAATGAGTATTTAAGGTTATTAATTGCAAACGTTAAAGACTACTATGAAAAATATGAGACAATACCTACATATGGTACACTAAAACAAGTAGTAAAAAAGGAAATTAAACGAGAAATCGCTAGAGAATCCGCAATTGCTATGATTGGTGAGATAGAATCTACAGATAATGTAGATTGTCTTCATATTCAAGATACCGCAATACAATTCTGTAAACAACAAGAGCTAAAAAAAGCTACACAAAAAATTCAGAAGATTATGGAGTCAGGTGACTTCGATCGTTATGATGAGTGTGAAGAAATTATGAAAGAAGCTCTGATGATTGGATCAGAAAGTGATGAGGGAATAGATGTGTTTCACGCAGTAGAGGAAGTGTTATCTGATGATTTCAGAAAACCAATCCCTACAGGATTAATAGGTTTAGATAATATCATGGATGGTGGATTATCGAAAGGAGAATTAGGGGTTATTCTTGCCCCGTTCGGTGTAGGTAAAACTACATTGGTTACAAGAATGGCGAATACCGCATATAATTTAGGTTATAATGTGGTACAAATATTCTTCGAGGATAACCCAAAGGTTATTCAGAGAAAACATTATACTTGTTGGTCAGAGATTTCATTGAATGAATTAACTGAAAGAAGAGATGAGGTTAAATCGGTTTTGGAAAAAATGAAGGATAGAAAAGGTAATCTTTTATTAAAAAAGATGCCTAGTGATGGTACAACAATTCCACATATCAAACAATATTTAAGGAAATTAATTTCATTAGGTATGAAACCTGATATAGTATTCTTGGATTATATTGATTGTGTGGAAAGTACAAAAACTTTAACATCTGAATATTCTGGTGAAGGACCAATTATGAGACAATTTGAAACGATGATTTCAGAGTTAGATATCGCAGGATGGACAGCTATTCAAGGTAATAGAAGTTCTATTGGTGCTGATGTTGTAGACGCTTCTATGATAGGGGGTTCGATAAAGAAAGGTCAAATCGGTCATTTTATTATGTCAGTTGCCAAAACATTAGAACAAAAAGAAGAAGGTAGAGCTACAATGGCTGTACTTAAATCTAGGTTTGGTAAAGATGGTATTATATTCGAAGATATAATCTTTGACAATGGTACATTGATAATTGATACTGAAGATAGTAGTGATGTTTCATTCCTACAGTTTGAAAAAGAAGAAGATACTAAACGATCTAATCTAGTAGTTGAAGCATTACAAAAACGTGATGCTAGATTAAAGAAAAAAACAGAATAAATAATTTAGGGTGTGGGTAAAACATTATTGTTAATGGAATCCCCACCCCTAATAATTAAAAAAATAATATTAACATGAATGAAGATATAACATTGATTATGAATGAGAAAAAAGAATTAGTATCATATAAAACAGAAGATGTATTAGCTGCTGCCATAGAGTATTTCAATGGTGATATGTTAGCAGGTGAAGTATGGATGAAAAAATACGCGTTAAAGGATGTAGATGGGAACATTTACGAAAAAACACCTACTGATATGCACCACAGAATTGCTGGTGAATTCGCTAGGATAGAGAGTAAGTATCCAAACCCATTATCGGAAGAGTATATATTTAACACAATAAAAGATTTTAAATATATTGTACCACAGGGTAGCCCTATGGCTGGAATTGGTAACAATTTCCAATATGTTTCAATATCAAATTGTTTCGTTATTGGTAATGAAGTAGATTCAGATTCGTATGGTGGAATTTTAAAATTGGATCAAGAATTGGTTCAGTTAATGAAGAGAAGAGCAGGTGTTGGTATTGATTTATCATTCGTAAGACCTAACAATTCACCAGTATTGAATTCAGCATTAACCTCAACAGGTGTTGTTCCATTTATGGAAAGATATTCTAACTCAACAAGAGAAGTTGCTCAAGGTGGTAGAAGAGGTGCATTGATGGAATCGATATCTATTGATCATCCTGATTCTGAAAGTTTCATAGATGCAAAAACAGTAGCTGGAAAAGTAACAGGAGCTAACGTATCAGTTAAACTAACAGATGGTTTTATGAAAGCTGCATTAAGTGGTGAGGAATATACGTTGAAGTATCCTGTAGACTCTAATAACCCAACACATACTAAACAAGTTGATGCTAAAAGGTTATGGGATAAGGTAATCCACAATGCTTGGAAATCAGCAGAACCTGGTGTGTTATTTTGGGATACATTGATTAAAGAGTCAATTCCTGATTGTTACGCTGATTTAGGTTTTAAAACAGTATCAACAAATCCTTGTGGTGAAATTCCATTATGTCCAAATGATTCTTGTAGATTAATGGCACTTAATTTATATTCATATGTTAATAACCCATTTACAGATGAGGCATCATTTGATTTTGAATTGTTTATGGAACATGGTATAGTTGCTCAGAGATTGATGGATGATTTAATTGATCTTGAAATTGAGAAAGTAGATAATATAATAACTAAAATTCAGAACGATCCTGAATCTGAAGAGATAAAACATACTGAACTTAATCTTTGGAAAAAAATTAAGACTAAATGTGAACAAGGTAGAAGAACTGGTTTAGGTATTACTGCTGAAGGTGATATGTTAGCTGCATTAGGTATTAGATATGGTTCTGAAGAAGGTAATAAATTTTCAGAACACATTCATTTGAGACTTAAACATGCTGCTTACAGATCGTCTTGTGATATGGCTAAAGAAAGAGGTACATTCCCTATTTGGGATGCGGGTAGAGAATCTGAAAATCCTTTTATGTTAAGAATTAAATTAGAGGATCCATCGTTGTATAATGATTTATGTGAGTATGGTAGAAGAAACATTGCGTTACTTACTATCGCACCAACAGGGTCAGTATCTATACTTACACAAACATCGTCAGGTATTGAACCAGTATTTATGGTTTACTATACGAGACGTAGAAAAATAAATCCAGGTGATAAAGGTGCTAGAGTTGACTTTACTGATGAAGTAGGGGATACGTGGCAAGAATATCCAGTATTCCACCACAAATTCGAAACATACCTAATTGCTAAAGGTTATGATATGGGAGATGTGAAAACAATGAGTGCTGATGAGATTACTGCAATTGTTGAGAAGTCCCCATACTTCGGAGCAACATCAAACGATGTTGATTGGGTTAAGAAAGTAGAGATGCAAGGATTAGTTCAAAAACATATTGATCACTCTATATCAGTAACTGTGAATTTACCTAATGATGTTTCAGAGGAAATTGTTTCTAAAGTGTATGAGACAGGTTGGAAATCAGGATGTAAAGGTATGACTGTGTATAGAGATGGTTCTCGAAGTGGTGTATTAGTTTCTGCAACTGAAAAGAAAGAAGAACAAAAAGAACAACTTTTCGCAGATAACAACGCACCTAAACGACCTAAACGTCTTGACGCTGAAATTGTAAGATTCCAAAACAATAGAGAAAAATGGATTGCAGTTGTTGGTATGATAGATGACAGACCATATGAATTATTCACTGGTCAGTTAGAAGGGTTACCACCGATACCAAATAGTGTAGAAAAAGGTTTTATCGTTAAAGCTAAGAAAGAAGATGGTAATAGTCGTTACGACTTCCAATATGAAGATAAGGATGGTTATAAGGTGACGATAGAAGGACTTTCACGTTCTTTCGATAAAGAGTATTGGAATTACGCTAAAATGATATCAGGTGTGTTAAGACATGGTATGCCACTTCCATATGTAGTTGATCTTGTTAGTTCACTTAATTTGGAAGATGATACACTTACAACATGGAAGAATGGTGTAACTAGAGTTATTAAGAAATTCATTCCTGATGGAACGAAGAGTGATAACAAATGTCCTAATTGTGAACAAGATTCATTAGTATTTCAGGAAGGTTGTTTAACATGTTCTAATTGTGGTCACGCTAAATGTGGTTAAAAGTGGATAAACCTAAAGAAGATAAACCTAAAAAGAAGAGTAAAATCCAATGGGGTAACGACATCCCGTTGGACTACCAAGTATTTATGGCGATATATAAAATACGAAAAGACAATGGTTAGGAAAGATGATTGGATTTATGAGTTACATGTTAAAGAAACAATGGGCAGGAAGAATAAATTATTGAGTGAAGATTTTTATTATAACAAAGATGGTAAAATGGTTTTAACAGAACAATATCATTTACGGAGAGGTAAGTGTTGTGAAAACGGTTGTTTCCATTGCCCATATAAAAAATAGGTTAACTAATCCTATGAATATTATTAGTTAATAAAAAGTCGTTACATGTAACGACTTTTTTTATGCTTACACTTTTCTTATAGAAAAAGTATATTAGAATATTTATAAACAAATGGCTGAAGGCAAGTATATTAATATAAATTTTCCGTTTAAGGATAGTGATAAGGGGTTTTATTTAGACATAACGGAAACGTCAAAGGAGGCAATACGTTCAGATCTATTACATATTTTATTAACTAATAAGGGAGAAAGACTTTATTTACCTGATTTCGGAAGTGATTTAAGAAAATTTATTTTCGAACCAAATGATAAATTAACTCATAATGATATTAAAGATAATCTAAATGAGACAATAAAAAAATATATACCTAATTTACAAATTGATAGTGTGAAATTTGAAAATGAAGATACTGAAGAAGCAATAAAAGTGGTGGTTTCTTATACGATAACAGAAGGGGTATTTAAATCACAAGATACTGTTGAGGTAACATTCTAAAGATATGGCAAAAAAAATTGATTATAACGCTCGTAATTTCGCTGATGTAAGAAGTGAGTTAGTAGGATTTGTTAAACAATACTATCCTGATATTTATTCGGATTTCAATGACGCATCTGTAGGTATGATGTTATTAGAATTAAACGCTGCGGTGGGTGATATGTTATCATTCCATACTGACAGAATGTTTAATGAAACACACATTAATTATGCTCAAGAGAGATCCTCTTTATTAGAGTTGGCAAGAACATTCGGATTAAATGTTCCGGGTAATAGACCGAGTATCTCAATAGTAGATTGGTCAGTAACTGTTCCGGTAGATGGTGATACGTTTGACTTATCATATGCACCTATTGTATTACAGGGGTCACAAGCAACAGGATCAGGAAAAGTATTTGAATTGGTAGAGGATAGTGATTTTTCTTCACCATTCACAACAGGTGGGATACCAAACAGATTAATCATTCCAAACATTAATAGTGAGGGTAAGATAGAGAACTATACGCTAACGAAGAGAGAGATAGTGTTAAATGGTTTCACAAAAATATATAAGAGAGTTATAAATAGAGAAGATTATAAACCATTTTTAGAAATAGTGTTACCTGAAACTAATGTATTGTCTGTAGAGAGAATCATATTTAAAGAAGGTACAAATCTAACGACTATACCTACATTAGAAGAATTTAATTTATTTACAAACAATTTCTTTGAGATGAATGCTTTAGCACAAGCTGAAGTTTTTATTGAAGATACAAATACATTAACTGATAACCCAGGAATTAGACCTGGAAAATGGTTAAACGCACCAAAAAGATTTATAAAAGAATTTACAGATAAAGGTTTCTGTAAAGTTATATTAGGTGGTGGAGATAGTGACACATCAGCATTAAACGATTTTGTTGGGTGCAGAGGTCAAGTTGATAGGATTGGTAATTTTGTTAATAACCTTTCATTAGGTGAAATTGCAAGACCAAATACAACATTATTTATCAAGTATAGAGTTGGTGGTGGGTCAGATAGTAATTTAGGATCCAATTCGATAAGTAAAATTGGGACAACAAATGTTATTATTAATGGTGATGATCAAACAATAAATAAATCAGTTAGAGAAAGTTTAAGGGTTAATAACCCAATACCTGCAATTGGTGGTAAAGGTGCACCATCATTAGAAGAAATAAGAAATTTAGTTAGATATAATTTTTCATCACAAGAAAGAGCTGTTACAATTAAAGATTATAAAAGTAGAATCGCATTAATGCCGGGTAAATTTGGTGTACCATTTAGATGTGGTGTGTGGGAAGAAAGAAATAAAGTGAATGTTTCTATATTGGCTTTAGATGAAAATACAAAATTAAGTAATAAACTAACATCAACATTAAAAAATAATATTGCAGAATATTTGGCAGAATTTAGGATGTTAAATGATTATGTGACTATCAACGATGGTAAGGTAATTAATCTTGGTTTTGAAGTGGATTTATTCGTAGAGAAAGGTGCTACTAAATCAGAAGTTGTTGCTGGGGTATCTCAATCAATCACATCCTTTATGGATATCAATAGTTGGGATATGGGTGATAATATCTATCTAGCACAACTTATAGAGAATGTTAATAATGTAGGTGGTGTATTAAATGTTATTGATTTAAGAGTTTATAATAAAGTAGCTGGTAGTAAATATTCTGTTAATGAGATTGCACAACCATATATAGATGAGGATACAAGACAAATTGATTTATTAAGTTTGTATACATTGTTTGGTGAACAAAACGCAATGTTTGAAGTGAAATATCCTAATAGTGATATTAAGATTAGAATAAAAACAGCGTAATAATTACTTTTCAATAGTAATCAGTAGTTTTAAAGAAAAATATAGTTATGGGATGTGCAAAATGTAAGCAAAAAAAGGGTAAACAAACTAACAAAAAAGTTGAATTTGATGATGTTAGTAGGGAAAAAACAATAGATATCACACAAGATGGTGAAACAACAAATTTTTCAGTTAAGAATGAGGTATTTGATGAATTAGCTAAATCTGCACCTGAAAATATCTTTTTAAAATTAATTTTATTTGTTGCATTAATAGTAGTGTTACCATTATTTTCAGTTTATTTACTAATATTTTTATTTGTAAGGTTTTTCATCCCCAAACAAGGTAACCTTGCAATTACGATGTCATGGTTAATAAACGGGATATCATACCCATTTATGAA
>Ga0307488_10002130_pt1 | contig 16732 bp, 25 predicted proteins | sample SB02metaG_FD_202248 | JGI IMG/M metagenome (GOLD analysis project Ga0307488, IMG submission 202248) | Sea-ice brine microbial communities from Beaufort Sea near Barrow, Alaska, United States - SB 0.2 | ecosystem: Environmental > Aquatic > Marine > Coastal | place: USA: Alaska | collected... | reverse complement strand
TGCGATTGCATGTGCTCGTGAGATTGCAAAGATTTTCCCCCTCATGACGGATATCAGTAATGTCTAAGGCAGTAGTAATTGGTAATGGTGAGTCACGCAAGTGGTTCGGTGATAAACAGTATGAGGTAGATGCTGTCACATGGGGTTGCAATGCAATCTGGCGTGATGTGATGGTGGATAACCTTGTTGCAGTTGACTATGGTATGCAGCAGGAGATTTACGAGTCAAACAACTGGCGTGATATCCAGTGCTGGTTTGCAAACTGGACAGTTCTTCCTGCTGATGTAGCAGACATGATGCTTATGGGGTATGACATTCCAGAGACATTCATTCACAAGACAACAGGCATTACAGACCGTTGTGTAATATCAGGTAAAGACCCTGTGGGACTCAGTGAAAGGATTGAATCTGCAATTCAACAGTTTCCCCACCTTGATATGAAAGACCTTCAGATGAAGCTGGAGAAGGATGTTGGACTTTGGATTACATATGTCTATGAGGATGACAACATAAATACAATTGACTTTCCTATTGGATGGTCAGCGGGTAACACCGCTATGCACCTTGCATGTCAGCAGGGTGCAACAGAGATTTATATATTGGGGTTTGACCTATCATCATATGATGAACCGTTGAACAACATATATAAAGGGACAGATAATTATCTGCCCAGTGATGCAAGAGGTTTTAATCCAGTGAACTGGCAGAACCAAATGCAAACTGTTTTTAGAGAGTTCAAGGATGTTCAGTTTTCTTGGGTAGATGCCAAAGAGGAATTTATTCAAGAAAATAATCTAAGTTACTTGACAAAAGCAGATTTTTGTGATAAAGTGGTAACACTATAAACATACGAAATCGCATATATTTACATAAGGAGAATACATATGTCGTTAAGTTCACTCAAGAAGTCCAATTCGTTGGACAAACTGCTCGGTGCAGTCCAAGCAGAAAACGCCCCCCAAGATAAGAAGTCCTATCAGGATGACCGCCTCTGGAAGCCCGTAATGGATAAGACCGGCAACGGTTATGCTGTTATTCGTTTCCTACCCGCAGTAGAGGGTGAGGATATGCCTTGGGCAAAGGTCTGGAACCATGCGTTTCAAGGCCCTACTGGACAGTGGTATATTGAGAACTCTCTCACTACCATTGGACAGAATGATCCCGTATCAGAGATGAACTCTGCATATTGGAACTCTGGTGTTGAGTCTGACAAGGAGATTGCTCGTCGTCAGAAGCGTAAGTTGCAGTATTTCGCCAACATCTATGTTGTTGAAGACCCTGCTAATCCTCAGAACGAGGGTAAGGTTATGCTCTATCGCTTCGGTAAGAAAATCTTTGACAAGTGCATGGAAGCAATGCAACCAGCATTCAAGGATGAAACTCCTGTCAATCCCTTTGACTTCTGGGAAGGTGCGAACTTCAAGTTGAAGATTCGTAAGGTAGACGGTTATTGGAACTATGATAAGTCAGAGTTCGAAGGCCCATCTGCTTTGTTTGATGATGATGACAAGCTTGAGGAGACATGGAAGACGCAGTATGCTCTATCAGAGTTTACTGGAGAGTCTAACTTCAAGTCCTACGATGAACTCAAGAAGCGTTTGGATATGGTTCTTGCAGGGACTACCACAGTAGGTAAGGCAGCAGAGGTGATGGAAGATGCACCTTGGGCTGAACCAAAGGTGGATACGCTTACTATTGGTACACCAACTATTACTGTTTCAGATAGTGGTGGGGACACTATGTCCTACTTTGAAAAGTTGGCAAAAGAGTAAGGAGAGAGGGGGTGCTGGAAACAGCACCCCTTTTTACATATCCAGACCTGAGCCAGCAGCATTAATATTAAGTCTGCCAAACTTGTTATTGACGAGTGAACTGTTGCCACTTTGACCTGTAGTAGTGACACTTGATGATTGTCTTGCATCAACAATATTAGTTGGTCCTGCCGCTGTTGATTGCTGTTTAGCTAACTCTGCTTGTTGCTTTGACTTTTCCATCTTCTCAACTATTGATGCGCTTTCTTTATATTGAGATGGTTTTATTTTCTGTGACTCAAGATTGTTTCTCGTCATTTCTTCTTTATATTTTGCTGCTCGATAATTCGCCTCTTGTTGAGTTTCCCCCTTTGAGCGATAGGCTTGACCCGTTTTTGAATCGACCAAATTTGACATTGTTTGCTCGATATCCGCCTTCTGTGCTTTGGACATGGCTTGACTGCGTTCAGATAGTTGTTGTAATTTTGTTTCTCTCTTTGCCTTTGCATCTTCGGGTGATTCATCTGATCCACCAAACAATCCCGAAAATGCTCTCCCTACTAATCCACCGGCTTTTTTAATCATACCGCCAATATACCCAGAGAAATCAAAATCAAACAACATCTTGAAGAAATCAACAACACTATCAATAAGACTCGTGACACTATCTGCTATAAACTGTATAGGATCAATATCCCCTACTTTCTTAGCAAACTCTTTGAACCCAAACAAGTCTGCTACGAATGCCACCAGTTTTAAGAATAGTGCTGGGATCGCACCCAGCAGAACACCAATAAACTTACCTATTGCAACCTTAATTGCTTCACCGATACTACCAGTTTCATCCAGTGTCTTTCTAAAGTCTTGGAACGCTTCATATAGGCCATATAGGACAAGAGCAACTGCTGCAGCAATTGCAATAACTGGTAATAGTGGAACCATAAATGCAGTTATCGCTGGTAACATTGTCCCCAACATAAATGTTTGAACTGCAATAAACGCAAGCTTAATCTTATTTGCAATTGAAGCAAATTGCGCTACTACTCCACCAACCATCCCTTGTATTGCAGGCAACATGGTTTTTAACGCAAATACTTGAACTGCAATAAATGCATTTTTAATGAGCAAGGCTGCATCCTTGAATTTCCCTACTACTCCACCAATCATACCCTTCACGTTTTCTAACATGGTGACAAGCATAAATGTTTTAACTGCAATAAACGCATTTTTAACCTGATTTGCAATTTTGATAAATTTTACAATAGCAACGGCACCAACGATACTAGCAATAGCAATTCCAATTTCTGTAAGGTATGGGAGTATTTCTTCTTGGATAAACTTTGTCATATCCTTAAAGGTATCACTTTGCAGAAACTTACCAAGAGCAATCAGTAATCCACCAATAGCAAGAGTAGAGAGAAGTGCCATACCACCTAATGCAGCAGTCTTCAACCCCTTCTTACCCATCTCAAATAGACCTTTGATTCCTGCCGCAATTTTACCCAGACGGGAAGCATTATTTTTTGCATCGTTTCGAGCATCTTCTCTTATTTGTTTTTTAGCAGCAGGAGATGTTGCATCTTCAAGGCGTTGTGCGTAGTCTTCTTTTCGTGCCTCATAACTTAATTTTTGAAACTCTTTATTGTCCTCTGCAATCTTACCCTGCGATTCTAATTCTGCTTTGAGTGCAATTGCCTGACCAGCAGATGATTCTGCCATTGCTGCTTGTTGAACTTCCCTGTCCTTAATATCTTTTCTTAAATCTTTTAATTCTTGTATTGCATCTAAATCAGCACGGGTTTTCGCATTACCCTTTTTATTTGCAATAGTTTGTTGTTTTTTTAAAGCTGCAAGTTTTCTCTTCTCTGCCAACGCAGCATTTTTCGCCGCTCGTTCATTTGTTTTTTGCAGCTTTGCTAATACATCGGGAAGTTTAGCAATAATTTCATCATTCGTGGCCATGACTTATTCCTTATTTCTTAGGTTTGCTAAGTGCTTGTGCGCCAAAGAACGCTGCGACTATACCAGCAACCGCAATGAAGTATACTCCCGCCATATCACCAAGAATCTTTGCTGCTTGATCCATATTGAAGACTGTTGCAAGGACTACGATAACAGGATATAACAACATACCACCAAGGGAGTACCATGCCATAGTGCGTTGTGCATCACGCATTGCGTCTGCATCCTCAAGTTCTTTGCGTTTGAACTCTAAGAACATATCATGTTCATCTTTGGATACATCACCATCACCATTCGTATCTGCTGGATGATGACCTGATGCTTTAATTTCTTCTTCGCCCATTTGATTAACTCCTATTTTTTCTTTCTTGTTTTTCGTACTCCGCTTTCTCATCCTCTAGATGTTTCACTAACATACCAACATAGATTTCTCGTTCCCAAGGTAGCATATTCTCTAATTCAGTTAAACTCCAATTATGATGTTGTATCATTCCAAAGTTTGTTTTGTAGTAATTTACTATGCTGTCATGAGACAGCGCTATTCCAAAAAACTCTCAAGTCCCTCCAATAATATCTCGCCCTTCTTTTTGGTCTTAGGATTAACTACATCAATGATGTGTCTCACCTTCGGCATTGTCTCAAAGAATTTTAGAACATCCTCCATCTGTGTACTATTCATAGAATCAATAAATTCAACAATTTCATCCTGAGTCATATCAATTCTATTAATCACTTCTTCACCTGATGTAATTGTATCAACACACTCAACAACCAAAACCAATGTCTTTTCAAAATCACTTAGTTCACCTGACATTCCTTGCAAATCTTTAAGCCTTGGATATCGAAAATGAATACTGATATCATCTGTTATTTCAATGTCCTGATTATGTTCTAAACTCATCTGGACTTGAATATCATCAACATCTACTTCGATTTCAACTTGTGTTTCATTGTCATCTGGACAAGTAACATTCAAAGTTATCTTAGAACCAACAGACTTTGCTCTCAACTGTAAGAATACATACTCAATATCAAACATAGGACTTAGGTTTGCATCTACAGAACCAAATGTACATCCATCTACCAGTTGTCCCACAGCAGAAGCAATCTGAGATTCTTCACCAGATTCTTGAGCGATCATCAAAATCTTTTGCTCTTTGACCAAGAATGGTCTAAATTTAATTTCCTCCTGTGTTGATGGTAGTATTAGTGTGTACTCAGAAGTTTGTAGTTTAGGTAACGCCATAATATTTCATCCTTTATCATACTCTGATTAACCGAGTCTGCCTAACACCTTCGGTATGTTCGCATTAATTGATCTTTCTGCACCTGTGATTATTGTATCAAGAACCTTCTCCATAAGGTTGGGTGGTTGGTTTGTAATGTCAAGTGTCTCCCAATATCTATACTGCATGGTAATAGGTATCTTTACAATGTCACCTGCTGGACCCGCATCAAAGGGTGATGGACCAATCTCTTTTGGGAAGCACTCTCTAAGTCTAATCCCGTATCGTCTTGCATCTTGCACATCTAGAACATAAATATCGATGTCCTTGATGTAATCTTTATAATACTTGACATTCCATGTTCCTTTATCCCAAGCTTCTTCTTGCCAACTCTCAAAGAATACCCTTTCCTCTAGGTCACTACTTGCTTGAAAGGTCATAGAGAGTGTACCACCAAATGTAATACCGTCAACAATCTCTGGGGCAATACCATACATGTTGCTGTCTACTGATGTATTGAGTGACCTGCCGGGCAAGTCAAGAGATTCACATCGCATAGATACTTTTCTTGCATTCCCTTCGCCGGGTGATGTGATAATAACCTCATATCGACTTGGGAGTGCATATCCATTTTCACCGTGAAACTCTGACAGGAAATTGTTGATTACTCCAAATGCGGTTGATTCTACAAAACTTGCTAGTGTTGCCATTAGATCATTGCCCTCGATTCTTTCCATACCTCTGATGCAGATGCCTTCTTGAACCTCTGCACTGGTAGTAGAGTTGCAATCGTAAATTCGTCTGCATCAATTCTACGAAACTGTGACTTGGTTTGTCCAGCAAGATATTTGTGTATGGTTGGTCTGATAAGTCGAACACCCTTTAACTTCTGGTAATCAACAATAAGTCTTGTCGTATAATCAAATTCAGTATTGTTAGAGAAATCTACCAAACGGTCAAGTAACTTGATCCTCAGTGGAATAGGTAGGTAGTGAAAATTGATACCAAGAAACCCGTCTGGATATGTCTCTAGTGGCAGTACCAGTGGGAATGTATCATAGTATGGTAGGGTCTTCTTGAACTTTGGGTCATACATGAACATATTCAATTTACCATAGAACGGCTTGTTGTTCCTCTTACCATCCCGTAAGAGGTCAAGTGAACTTGGTGTGCCCAATTCTTTGATCTTTTCTCTATACCATGCAGTTGACTTAGGGCGACCCTTTGCCTCATCCTTAACTGCTTGCATGTATTTACTAATTGCCATATATCTATTTATACGAAATACCTAGATGATCTTCTGTTAGAATCTTGAATTCCATACCATTATCTGCACACCATTCCGTTGCATATCGCCACTTAGCATCATTCACACCATAGGTTATAACCTCGTTCATCCATCGTCTGGTGCGTCTCTTGGGTTCCTTGGGTGGTTTGCACTGCACCTTGGGTTTAACCTCTATGATCATCTTCTTGATTTGACCATCAGCCTGTTTGACCTTGATGTAGAAATCTGGGAAATATCTGTGCATCCGCCCATCCTTGGGTGATAAATAGGGTATAATGATCTCTTCACTACCCCATTCAATTATGGATGTGCTGTTGTCACAGTATACCATAAACTTACGTTCCCAGAGAGAACGATAAACTATGTTCTGTGGATTACCCTTATATTTTTTGGGTTTGGTTGGTGTGTATCGACCTTTATATGACATGTGTTATAAATAGTTTCATCAGTGTATAAGGATATTTAGACATGGCATTAAGAGACGCTTTCGTAAACATTGCAAAGAACGCAGCGGCTAGTGCTGCATCAGGTTTGGTCAGTGGAGTTGCTAGTAGTCTAAGATCAGGGTTGGGTGGTTCATCTGCCAGTTCTGCGTCTAGTCCTCTAAAATCTAATTTTGCTCCAAAAGAAACACTGCTTCTATATCCATCTGATGTTGGTGTTAATATGCACCAAGCAAGTTATATCCTGTTTGCTCGTCATTCTATGTCGGGTGCAAAGGTGAAGCCGCCGAAAAAGGCACCAAAAGTTGCAAAAATTTATGATCCAGAGGATGGGGAATTTGACAAAAAAGCCACTGCTCGGGCACAACAAGAATCTGATAAAAATTTTGCAGCCAAAGAAGAAACCAAAGCAGGAAATGTAGCAGGTAGAGGTGGTGCTGGTGCGGGTGGCGCAAGTACATCACTAACATTGCAGCGCAGGAATATTCAAAAAACTGGAACCGCTATCGGATTGTATATGCCGCCATCTGTCAATGTCAGTTACAATATGGATTACAGTGAGGGTGAAATTGGTGTGATGGGTGAAGCTCTCTATGGACTGTTTAAGGATTATCAAGCCGGAAAACTCGGCATGGATTCCATTAATAATGCAGCTGGTACAGCAGGAACAGGTCTTGAGAAAATGGGTGTGGGTATGATTGACAAAGTTATTCCCGGCGCAAAGGATTTGTATGCAATTGAACAGGGTGCAATTATTACCCCCAGAACAGAGATGATGTTTAGGGGCACTGGTAGAAGGTCATTTTCCTTTTCTTTCACATTCATTCCCAAGAGTGCTGAAGAAACACAAATAGTCCATAAAATTATAAAAGAATTTAAAATTGGCATGTCACCCACATTTAAAACTTCGGGTAGCACAAGAGAGATGACAATTCCTGATGTATTCTCGATTCAATACATGCACATAAATGGTCCAAATAATTATATCAATAAGATTGGTAAATGTTATTTAAAGACAATGGATGTATCGTATGGTGGCGATAAGTTTGTAACATATAATGCTGACAAAGAAGGTGCGCCACCACAGAAAACAACCATTAGCCTATCCTTTCAAGAACTTGAAATTATGGATAGAACTTTGGTGGAGGCTGGGTACTAAGATGTATTTTTCTCTATTTCCCACGATTTTCTACGACGCTGTTGGTAATGGTGATGACAAAATAGTCACGCACCTACTCAAACGTGTTGCAGTACACAGTAAAGCAAGTGAAACCGTAGCTCTATTTGACACCTATGATGTTAGGAACGGCGAGACACCAGAGATGATTGCACATAAGTATTATGACGATGCAGAGTATCACTGGGTTGTTCTGTTGGTCAATAACATCACGGACAGGTATCACCAGTGGCCCATGAACACTCGACAGTTCCTTTCACACCTTGCTGAGAGGTATGACAATGTGGATGCAACACACCACTATGAAATTAATCAGGTGTCAGGTAATACCAATGTCAAAATCAATATTGGAACTAGCAATGTAGATATAGATGGTAATACGATTGCAGATGCAACACTGGTTACAAACAGAGAATATGAAGAGGAAAAACAGGACGTACTCAGGAAGATACGATTGTTGGACCCAGAATATTTGGAACAGTTTGTAGAGGAATTTGAGAGATTGGTTTCTGAGACAGAGGATTAATTGAGTGGCACAAAATGAACTTAGAAGTGGTGGTGAGTTTAACATTATCCAATGTGATTTGGTCTTGACTACAGGCAAGGTAGTTGGACTCAAGGCGTCTATTATGGGACTTACAATATTTGAGGGAATAGACCAACTTACCGTAACAGGGACTATGACAATTCAAGATGCTTTCAACCTAACATCCTTCGGTCCTATCATTGGACAAGAATACCTTAGACTTAAAATTGCAACACCAAATTTAAAGGGTGGTGAGAATACAATTGACTACTCATCAAACCCCTTTGTGGTTACAAGTATTGATGATAGGGTTGACATTGGTAATGGTGTTCAAGCCACCACTTTGACATTCTGTTCAAGAGAATTTGTGATCAATCAAAGAGCCAGAGTTAAGAGAACTTTGGTTGGGTCATACTCAGATATCGTTCAAGTAATGGTAGAAAAAGACCTAGACAGCGATAAAAAACTGTACATTGAACCTAGTGCTGACAATAAAAAGATTATTTCACCAAATGTAAAACCTTTTGATGTTATAGCAATAGCAACAAAGAATGCTGTGTCAGAGAAATTCAATCAATCAACATATTTCTTTTGGGAAAGTACATCTGGATTTAATTTCAGAACTCTTGGGGATATGTATTCTCAAACACCTGTCATGTCATATTTAAGCAGTACAGCAGGAACACGAACTAAAAATGGTGTAAGAGATATCTTGGCAGAGTTGTCTGCGATTGAAGGTTACAGAATAAGCGGCTCTCCTGATACGGTGTGGAATTATGCGACAGGTATATTTTCATCTGAATTGATCGTCCACGATATCATCTCCAAAAGTTACCAAAAACATATATATAACTATAATGAAAGTTTTTCAGAAGAACAACACCTTGGAACAAAACCCCTTGCAATCAATGACCCCGATGGAATCAGTGTATCATCCTTTCCATCCAAACAGTATCTAAAACCTACTGTGGGTGTCGGCACAGATCAGAGTTTTAATGATGAATTTTACCAGTATTCATATGGAACAAACAAGTTGGAATTAATGCAGGCAAGAAAATCACAATTATCAATGATGGAATCCGCACTACAGTTGAGTATCGATGTTGTCGGTACTACTATTGTCAAAGCTGGAGACATTGTAAAGATTACAATTCCTAGTGTCTCAGCGGTCAAGACCACCAAAAACGAAACAGAAGATATGCTGTATAACGGTAATTTCCTTATCAGGTCTTTACGGCATGATTTTGATATTGTTAACAGCAAACACAGAATGTCCATGAACGTCACCAAAGACGCTATGGGTAAATAACATAAGGAGAAGTCCATTTCTAACACCTCTATATCCACACATCAACAGCGAAAGGAACTAAAAATGGCTAAGTCCAAGAACCGCATTAAGAAGATGACATTCCAAACACAAGAGCGCACATTAGATTGCACTCCACTTTCAGACAATGATAAATATATTATAGAGATGGCCGGATATAGAAGAGAAGGACGAACAACCAATGAGGACATACAGCGAACTACAGGAAGGTCTACAAGACCCCAATATATTTAAAGCATTCTTCCTTGCGGGTGGTCCGGGCAGCGGTAAATCATACGTTGTCCGGTACACCACTGGCGGTACAGGATTGCGTGTGGTAAACTCTGATGACGTGTTTGAGAAGTATCTCAAGGACGCTGGCCTCTCAATGAAGATGCCCCCAGAGGAATGGGAAGAAAATCAGAGAGAGCGGGAGCGGGCAAAGAAAGTCACTGCTGCTCGCCAAAAGAACTATGTCGAAGGACGTATCGGTATGGTCATTGACGGTACTGGTGCAAAGTACGACAAGATTCGACAACAGAAGGCAGACCTAGAAGCACTAGGGTATGACTGCCACATGATATTCGTCAATACCTCAATTGACGTAGCACTTGAACGTAATGCCAAGCGTGAGCGCACTGTACCAGAGGATACCGCCATCACCCTTTACAACGCAGTACAGGGCAATATCGGTAAGTTCAACTCCCTGTTCAGGGGCACTATGGTTATCGTTGATAATAACAAATTTGATGACGATATTGAGAAGATAACCTTCAAGGAAGTCAAACGTCTGCTGGGTAAGAAGGTTCGAAACCCCCGTGCCAAGCAGTGGATTGAGATGGAGATGAAGAATCGAGGTATTACCAAGGCACCATCAAGGCGGAATATTGGTTCTGGTGGTGGTCAGAACCGTAAGGCATCCCCCCTTCCCGGCTCTCGTGGATTTAAGACAAAAATGGGTCGAAAAAGAGGTGATTTTTCAAAATAGTTCTTGACATATCCTGATCTATGGTCTATACTAAGGTATAAACTGAGAAAAAGGAAGACAGATGACCACGATTACACCAGAACTCAAGACCTTCATGGAATTCCTTTGGGGTTCCATTGGCAACTTCATCGATACGCCCCTTGGTAGGGGTCGCATTGAGAATGTCCGTACCAAAGCGGGTATTGACCTTGAAGTGATGGTCAAAATCCCCAACATTGACGGTTTCACCCTGTTCGACGGAATGACGCTATTTGAAATGGAGCGTGTATAATGATCCTGACCCTCAAGGGTATCACCAACAAGGGTAAGAACCGTATTCGGGAACACGGAGACAAGTGGGAAGTCCTAAAGCTTCCCCCCGGCGTTCTGGATATGACCCCAAAACCCTCATTACCCCCCATAAAATCACTGAAAACTGGTGAGTGGCGATGGCTAGATGATGTGAATTTTTCTTGGATTCCGAGTCGATTTTAGTTGACAGAACCCTTTTCGTGTGGTATACTTAGGTATAATCGGAAATCAAGAGGTTACAAATGGTTGACAGAATTACGATGAACAAGGGTGTTGCTCTTGGATACGGTAATCTAGACGATCTAGAGCTCGTTGGTCGTGCCTTTGGGTACGATATCTACGTTGATAAAGTTGAAAGTACATATAACGATATTTGGGTCTATGACCGCAATGTGACCAAACGAGTTCGTACTCTCTATGGTGACATGGAAACTCGCTACCGCATTGCTGCAAAGGTGGAGTTGTCCAAGGAACGTGGAGCATGGCATGTTGACCTACTCAGCGTCGATAGTCGGTACAAGGGTAATAACCTTGCCATCAAGATTTACAAGTTCCTCATGAGAAAGATGGATATCACACTCAAGGCAGGAACCAGCCAGTCTGCTGGTGGACGGTATGTCTGGAACAAACTGTCCAAGACACCCGGCGTTGTAGTCTATGCCAAGAAATCGCCCTATTCCAAGGTATTTGACTTCCCCAAGACAGGGAATCGTGAGTTGATCGGCAAGGTGTTCGACCTGTATGACAGCGATGCAGAAATATTCGCTGTTGCGGGCTAAATTAGCTATTGACAAATCATATTCCACATGGTAATATGGTACATAAGATGAGAAACAAAGAGGTTGTTATGAAGAAACGATATATGGAAAGCACGGAACGGAGTCGTCGGGTTACCCCACGCATGATGGAATATCTCCGTTGTGTTATTGACACGCCTACTGTTGGTGCTTTGGGTAAAGACAATGGTAAAGCACCAGATGATACCATTGGTATCAAGATGAGTGTCTGTAGGGAGCGGGTGGCGGACTATCGGCGTGCTTTTGAGAGGTTTACCAAGGAAGAAGTTCTGGAGTTGTGTGAAGAAATTATGAAGGAAGCAGCCTAAATTAGCTATTGACAAATCCTATTCCACATGGTAATATAAGACATAATCGGAAAACAGAGAGAAAGATACGAAATGGCATATGTAAGCAAAGAAGACAAGAAGACCCTCGCCCCTGCGATCAAGAAGGTTCTTGCCGAATACGGTGTGAAGGGGACCATCAAGGTCAACAACTACAGCACTCTGGTTGTGACGCTTCGGAAGGTTCCTGATGGACTCTTCACTGCGAAAGACATTGCGAATGGTGTGAATGTCTACCACATTGATAATTTCTTCGAAGGAACTGCCAAGAAGTTCCTGACCAAGTTGCTTGCTGCCATGAAGGGTGACAAGTGGTACAATAACACTGACAGCAGCATTGACTACTTCGATACTGCTTGGTACAACGATATCAAGATTGGTGAGTGGAACAAACCTGTGGAGATTTTGTAATGGATAAGATTGACGCACTAACGAAGACTCTGATGGGTGAGAAGACTGAGAAGGTGGCTGTGATACACGCTGCCTTTGAGGATGCTCCTGCTACGGTTGCATTTGTTGAGATTGAGGCAGCACTACCCCTACGGAAGAAGTTGGAGATTGCATTCGTCAAGACCAACACGATTACCGAAGCATGGTGGCGCAATGATGGTGTCACCTATATCGGCACCGCACCCACATGTCGCAGCACAAGCGTTGGTGATATGGTCCTTGTTGGTAAGGATAAGTATGTGTGTAATATGAATGGTTGGAAGACCCTTGATGGAGAAATTGTGAAATGATTAAAGCACTACTGATCGTTGCTTCGTTGAATGGTGGTGGTGATTATAGGGTAGAGATGCCAACAATGGAGTCTTGTCTGGATATGAGATCATCCATAACGAAACAGGACAACACATTAAAAACCCTGTGCATTCCCAAAGAGGACGATAGTGACAAATTTAAGGCGTTCCTTAGTATGTTTACTGAAATGGTTAGAGAAATGAAAGAGATGGAGTCAAATGACAAACTTGGAAGTGTCAACAACGGAGAGGCGAATAGAAAATGCAATGACAGCTCTGCAAAATGTTAAGTCTTGCTGGGGTAAGCAATACTGGGATAATGTCCTTGCATATCTGCTAAGACAAGCAAACCGATTGAACTAAATAGAATTATGATTAAACTCACAGATACAGCAAGAGACTATCTCAAATCAGTCAGCAATGGCGACTATGTATCCCTCGGCGTAAAAGGTGGGGGATGCTCTGGTATGCAGTATGTATGGGACTTCTCCAAGAACTGGCCAGACGTTGATTGGTCAGACCCTATTGACGATGTGCTGGTGGTTGACCCAATGGCTGAACTGTATGTGATTGGGTCAACGATTGACTATATATCAGAACTTGGGGGTAGTTTCCTCAAGATTATCAATCCAACCGCAAAGTCGAGTTGTGGTTGTGGAGAGTCATTCAATACTTAGGTTGTTATGAAAATACTGACAAGTGATGAATATATCAAGGATGACCCCGTAAGACCCACATTATCCTACGCATGGCGTAAGAGTGTAGGTGAAATGTATTACATCGGTGAAGAGGATGACCCTGCTGCCATAGTGTGTGTTGCAATGACAACATATATTCCCAAGGATACAAGAGACATTGCCCTATCTAAAAGGGGGTTGTATGCGATACCCTACACAGTATGGAGTTATAAACCTAAAGCGGGTAGACAGATAATTATGGACCTGAGAGATTGGGCCATATACAATGGTTGGGAACGACTCGTAACCATGTCACCCAATACCGATATGGCACACAATTTTCATACCAAGAATGGTGCGTTTTTAATCAAACAGAATGAGACAACTAGAAATTATGAATACGCACTATGAAGAATAAACACATTGCAGCGCATATGAAGTCTGCATTTAACTATGCAGAGTGCAGCACAGCAGAGCGCCTCAAGGTAGGCTGTGTCATCGTCAAGGATGATCGCATCATATCCATAGGGTATAACGGTATGCCCTCTGGGTGGACCAACATATGCGAAGATGGGGACTTCGTTACCAAACCAGAAGTTCTACATGCAGAAGAGAACGCAATCACCAAGCTCGCAAGGAGCAATGAGTCAGGTGAGGGTGCGACTGCATTTATTACACATGTCCCTTGCCTTTCCTGTGCAAAACTGTTATACTCATCAGGTATAATAGGGGTGTATTACACGCACCCGTATAGGAATACTGAGGGATTAAATTTCCTAAAAGAATGTATGATAGGGGTTGACAAACTTGTTTGATTCCTGTATACTGTGTATATAATGAATTGAATGAACAGTTCATTTAACCTATGGAGATATTGAAAGATGACTTTAGTAATGAACGATTCAAACATGACACCTACCGAAGAATATAAAAACTTGTATGAACGCTTATATGGAATTTGCGAGGAGAATGAGTGGGGTGATCCCTTCTCATATGCTCGTAGTCGAGAGATTCATATCGCTGGAACACTAGGACATAAAATTTCTGACACGTTGTCTGGTGCTGATGCGATTGATGAAGATGGTGAATGTGAATACAAATCTACAATCGGCAAGACCATTAATGGTTCATATAATGGTATCAGCGTACAACCTACTTGGGAAGAACAGGTTGAGTACTTGAGGAATGAGAAGATTGCCAAGTACAAGAACCACTACATTGCACGATATGTGGGTGGTAAGATCGTTGAGGTCTGGAAGTTAGATGGAATGGATGTGTTCAACATTCTTCTGCCTAAACTGAAGAGGGGATTTGAGTCAACAAAAAACAGGAAAGACCCAAGGTTGGGTGCATCCTTAACACAGAAAGAAATATATGAACACGGTATCAAGGTTCGATAACTCAACGGACTTAGAGTTGCTTCGTTCTATAGAGAAGGGTAGTGTGGATTTGGTGCTTACTGATCCACCCTACCTTATCTCTAGAGAAAGTGGTATGCAATCTCATAGTGAAAGAAAACCCGGTGATAAAGGTTATGAACAAATATCAAAGCAACGTAAACCCGGACCTTGGGCTGAAGGGGAGGGATACATTGAAGTAGACTATGGACGCAAATTTGCTACTGCGACTGATTTTGGTCAGTGGGACAAGGACTATACCATAGATGATCTACAACTTGCAATTGATGAGTTCTATCGTATATTGCGTCCCGGCGGTTCTTGTATCATATTCTTTGATCTATGGAAGATAGAGACACTAAGAAATTCACTCTCTAAATTCTCCAAACATCGACTCATAGAATGGTTGAAGACAAATCCTGTACCCATCAACAGTAAAGCGACATACCTATCCAATGCAAGAGAGATTGCTATATCATGTGTGAAGGGTGGTAAGGCAACATTCAACAGCAAGTATGATAAGGGTGTGTATGAGTATCCTATCTATGGTGGTAAGGACAGATTTCACCCAACACAGAAATCTCTTCCACTATTTGAGGAGTTGATAAAGAAGCATTCCAATGAGGGTGATATCGTAGTAGACCCATATGGGGGTAGTGGCACAACGTATGTTGCATCTATGAATACAAACAGGGTATGCTTGTCAGGTGAACCAGACAAGGAGTATTTTGAGAAGACGAAACGGAGAATAAATGCAAACGATTGAACGAACAACCCTATCAGAGCTGGTAGGTAATGAACAGTATGCACGAAAGGTGCTTCCCTTTATACGAGGGGAGTACTTTGGTGATCGCACTGAGCGTATCGTATTTGAAGAGATACAGAAGTTCGTAGAGCGATACAATGCACTACCCACCAAGTCAACTCTGGAGATAGAGATTGACTCACGCCGTGATCTGAACGAGGATGACATTCGGCGTGTATTAACGGTGGTGAAGGAACTAGAAAACGACAAAGACGTGAACTTTGACTGGTTAGTGGAAACCACAGAGAAATTTTGCAAGGATAAGGCGGTATATAATGCTATTGTTGAAGGCATACAAATCATTGATGGAAAGGATAAAGAGAGAGGTCCAGACGCTATCCCAAGCATTCTCACAGATGCCCTTGCTGTGGGTTTCGATAATTCTGTTGGCCATGATTACCTGTTGGACGCAGACGCCCGATTTGAGTATTACCATACGATAGAGGAGAAGATACCATTTGATCTGGAATTCTTCAATCGTATCACCAAGGGGGGATTACCACCCAAGACACTGAACATCGCCCTTGCGGGCACTGGTGTGGGTAAATCCCTGTTCATGTGTCATATGGCAGCGAACTGTATGAATCAGGGTAAGAACGTGTTGTACATCACCCTAGAGATGGCTGAGGAACGCATTGCAGAACGGATAGATGCAAACCTCATGAACGTGTCTATGGAAGACTTACATGATTTACCCAAGACAATGTATGATAGCAAGATCAATAAGATCATCAAGGAGACGAATGGACAGTTGGTCATCAAGGAATATCCTACTGCATCCGCACATTCCGCACACTTTAGGGGACTAATCAAGGAACTGGCGATCAAGAAGAGTTTCAAGCCAGATATCATCTTCATAGATTATCTGAATATCTGTGCATCATCACGATTCAAGGGACAAGCAAATGTCAACTCTTATATGTATATCAAATCGATTGCTGAGGAACTTAGGGGACTTGCAGTTGAGACTAACGTCCCGATTATGTCGGCAACACAGACGACTCGATCAGGATTCAGTAATTCCGATGTGGG
>Ga0307488_10002128_pt1 | contig 16737 bp, 17 predicted proteins | sample SB02metaG_FD_202248 | JGI IMG/M metagenome (GOLD analysis project Ga0307488, IMG submission 202248) | Sea-ice brine microbial communities from Beaufort Sea near Barrow, Alaska, United States - SB 0.2 | ecosystem: Environmental > Aquatic > Marine > Coastal | place: USA: Alaska | collected... | reverse complement strand
CGCCGGTTGTGATTGCCGGTATTGCGACGCCAGTGGCGGCCAATGCCCAGGTTCATGTCACCATCAACGATAATGGCATGATGAAAATGCGCCAGGTAACGCCTCTGGTAGTGGCTGCCGGTGAGCTTTTGAGCCTTGAGCCCGGCGGCAAGCACATGATGTTGATGGGTCTCCGCGAAGGCCTGGTGGCGGGCACTGATGTGGAGATTAACCTGATACTGGAGAGCGGTGAAATTGTGTCGATAGCGGTGCCGGTCAGCCAGGTTAACCCGGCTGAGCAATAACGCTTACTCGCTGACGAGCACCTTACGCTCCTGCAGTGTGTTGATCTGGTCGACAGAGTAGCCGAGCCAATCTGCCAGCACGGAGCGGTTATGCTCTCCCTGGAAGGGTGCGCCACCCCGCGCACCACTGCTGGCGCCTGAAAAACGGTAGGGACTCTGGAACAAGGGGCGGGTACCGCCATGGCGATCATCAATTTCAATGACGCTGCGGCGATGCGCCAGTGTTTCAGAGTCCTGCAGGTAAGCGCTGGTTGACGCCACATTACCCCAGGCAATATTGGCCTTGTCCAATGCGCCAGTTAACTCACTCCGAGTTTTGAAGCTTGTCAGAAACGCCTCTGTTGCCGCCCGTCTGGCGGCGATTTTTGCCGCCAGTGTGGCATCTACAGGCGTGGGGTCCGGGACGCCCAGAACAGTGTTCAGCAGGCGCCAGATATGCCGAAAGTCGCCGGCCATGATCACTGGCCCGCCGGTGGCTGCCCAGACCTCGCTGGCGCTATTGTTGACGGGCGCATCCTCAAGGTAATAGTGGGTCTGGTCGTCGGTGGCGAGCATGGCATCAACCATGGCGATATCAATATGCTGGCCCTCGCCGCTGCGATGGCGCTGGTGGACTGCCGCCAACAGACCCACCAGGCCATGCAGGCCGGCGTTGGTATCGGCAAACGACATACACATCTCTACCGGATGGCTGCCAGCTTTCTCGGCCTGGCGGTGAATGGCGCCCGTTTCAGCGTGAACAATAGGGGCATAGGCGGCCCGCTGGGATTCAGGGCCCTGCTGGCCAAAGCCGGAAATAGACAACATGATCAAACGGGGATTAAGCGCATGCAGGGTCTCCCAGTCCAGGCCCAGGCGCTGCATGACACCCGGCCGAAAATTCTCCAGCAGAATGTCAGCCTGGCAGGCCAGGGCTTTCAGCAGTTCCATGCCCGCCGGCTGGCGCAGGTCGATGCTGACATTCTGTTTGCCGGCATTCTGCTGGTGATAGTAGCCGGAGATGGAGCCGACGGTGTGCCCCCAGTTGCGGGTCACGTCCTGGTCAGGCGGCTCTATCTTGATCACTTCGGCGCCCAGGTCGGACAACATTCGACCGGCAAACGGGCCGGCCAGAACTCTGGAAAGGTCCAGCACTTTTAAGTCACTGAGGGGATAATCCTGAGGCATGGGACGCATATCCTGAGTTGGTTGGAGGGATGATACTGTAAGTGCCAGGCAGAACAAAATTGGGTGCCCGGCCCTGCCGCCAGTGCTAAAGTAACCAGTCTTAACAACTAGTCTTAACAACTACGGGAGACAAGCATTGACCGCGATATCATGGCAGGAGCTGGAACGGCAGGCCCCCGAACTGGCAAGCTTTGGCAAGACCCGTATTGATGGCAAGGTGGCCTACCTGGCCACCATTCGCCATTCTGGCTGGCCCCGCACCCATCCGGTAACTCCCATCGTTGGTGCCGGCCGGTGTTTCATTTTTGCTGACCCGGAATCTCCCAAAGTGCGTGACCTGCTGGGTGTTGGCAAGTTTTGCCTGCATTGTGGTATGAGCGATAACTCCGGCGCCAGCGGTGAGTTCCAGATTACCGGGCTCGCGGAGCAGATCACGGACCCGCAAATCCGGGCGGCGGCTGAGGCTGCCAGTAACTTTCGACCAGCGCCGCGCTATGTGCTGTTTGAACTGAAGCTCAGCGAGGCACTGTCTACCCGTTATTTTGGTGGCCGGCCGGAGCGCCAGCGCTGGTCCATGCCCACCTGAATGACTTTCAGCTGTTAAGGAGATGCTTTGATGGACGGTATTCATGATCTGGGTGGTAAACATGGCTACGGCGAGGTAAGCAAAGACGCTGTGGCGGGTACTGACGCCGCCGACATGGGGCCGGTGTTCCACCATCGTTGGGAGGCGGCGGTGTTTGCCATGGTTAATGCTGGTGCCCAGGCGGGTGCCTGGACTAACACTGATCGTTTCCGCCATGCCGTTGAGCGCATTGATCCCGTCGCCTATCTATCCCATGGCTATTACGGGCGCTGGCTCGGCGGCGTCGAAACCCTGCTGGTGGAGGCCGGGGTGATCACCACGGCAGAGCTTGAGACACGACTGGCGGCACGTTTGACGGAACAAACGGCCCAGGTGGTTACCAGCAGCAATGAGCATGTGGCGGCCCGGCCCGCAAGCCAGCCTGAGCCGCTGGGCCCCGCCCCGCAGGGCCAGGGCAGCCAGCGAGCAGTGGCTGCCGCGCCGCGCTTTGGGGTGGGTGCCGAGGTGCTAACCGCAAGAACGGTCAGTGCCGGGCATACCCGCCTGCCTGCTTATGCCCGCGGCCGCCAAGGCCGCATCACGGCCCTGCATGGTGGCTGGATATTTCCCGACACCAATGCCCATGGTGGCGGTGAGTGCCCGCAGCAATTGTATACGGTGACCTTCAGTGCTGCCGAATTGTGGGCCGGCGGCGATCCGCACTTTGACGTCAGTCTCGACCTGTTTGAACCCTATTTACGCGCGGCTGACAGCAGCCCCGCCCAACAGCAAAAGGCAAGCGCATGACCACAGACCATGACCACGATCATGACCACGATCATGACCACGAACACGACCACGACCACGACCACGATCATCACCTGCCACCCCAGGCGCTCAGGGCCGAGGCTCTGGAAGCGCTGCTGCTGGAAAAAGGCGTGCTTGCGGCAGGGGCAGTAGACAGTGTTATCACCCGCTACACAGAGCGGGTCGGGCCCATGAACGGGGCGAAAATTGTTGCCCGGGCCTGGTGTGACCCGACCTTCAAGGAATGGCTGCTGGCCGACGGCAGTGCCGCGATTAGCGAATTTAACCTCGAAGGCGGGCAGGTAGAAAAGCTAGTGGTGGTGGAAAACACAGCCGCCATCCATAACGTGGTGGTATGCACCCTGTGCTCATGTTATCCCTGGGCAGTACTGGGTTTGCCCCCAACCTGGTACAAGGATCCTGCTTACCGGTCGCGGATTGTTCGCGAGCCGCGCACCGTGCTGGCTGAGATGGGCCTGGCACTGGCGCCTGAAGTGCATATCAAGGTTTGGGATTCCAGTGCCGAATTGCGCTACATGGTGTTGCCCCAACAGCCAGCGGAGACCCTTGGTCTGGCAGAAGCCGAGTTGGCCGAACGCATCAGCCGTGATGCCATGATTGGTGTTGCTCTTTGACTCCCGTGGATCGGGAACCATCTGGCGACGAGCTGCTGGGCCCGGCGGCACCACCTATGGCCAATGGCGAACTGCTGTTTGAGCAACCCTGGCAGAGTCGTACCTTTGGTATGGCCCGGGCGCTGTGTGAGTCAGGGGTCTTCAGCTGGGATGAGTTTCGAGTATTGCTGATCGAAAACATCCGTACCTGGGAGGACTCTCACAGTGATACAGAAGATGCCGCTACAAAATATGCTTACTGGGACCTGTTTCTGGCAGCCCTGACGACACTGCTGGCGCGGCAACAGGTCTGTCCTGACAGCGAATTGCAGACTCGCCAGACGCAATTGTATAACCGGCCCCACGGTCACGATCATTAGCCCTGTGACAGGTGTTTTATGAGCGACAACGCGATAACTGGCAGCGCCCCCGGCAAGGGCCTGCGGCAGCAGATTTTGATGCTCTACAGCCGTTCATCGGCGCTCGATTCCGATGTTGTCGGTTGGGCTTTTTATGACGGTACTGGTGCCACCCTGCACTATGCCGGCGACCAGGACGAGGCGCCCTTTGCTACCGGGCTGGCGGCCATGCAGGCTGGCTGGCGGGTATTGCAGGTCTCGCAATTGCAGGCCGCTATGCCGGGTGCTGAATACGACACCAGCTATCTGCCTTTTGAGATTATGCTCGAGCAAATGGTGGGCATGGATGAGGGCCGAGGATGAATGACCCAGTAGCAAAGTCTGAACTGCTGACCAGCCGGGAAATGGCTCTGTTTGTGGCCAGGGGTTTTCTGCGTTTTGACGGGCTGGTGCCGGCGGCGTTAAACAAGGATTTTATGGCTGCAATCCTCGCCGGTGAGGTCGCCAGCCATCCACCAGGCACCCCTTTGGCGGATTGTTACCAGGGTTGCGCGCCGATCCGAAGCCTGCTGCAACTACCCAGAGTGCGGGGCATTATCCAGAGCCTGGTGGGCGCCGCGCCAACCTTTGATCATCATGCCATTCACCATTGCCCACCACGCCAGACCCGGGCCCAGGACACCCATGCAGACTCCATCATCGACACGCGCCGGGGCGCCTTTGATATCCAGATCATGTATTACCCCCACGAGGTAACCCGGGATATGGGTGGCACCCGCTATATTCCCGGCAGTCATTTTCGCCGTATTAATGAGATGGCCATAGCCCGCTACCAGAATATCCTTGGCCAGCAACACGTGGTGTGCCCGGCGGGGACGTTGCTGGTGATGCATCATGGTATCTGGCATGGCGGGGGTTGTAACCAGAGTGACGAATCCCGATATATGCTGAAGATTCGGCTGAATCCCACCTGCCGGCAGACGCTGTTGTGGAATACCGACGACTTGGTGGAGGCGTCCGTTGGCCCCAATGCCATATTTGATGCCGATGCTTACCGCCATACTGATCGGGTGCAGACCATCTTCGAGCGGCCGGAAAAATGGTTTCCTTTGGATGAGAGTCGGCTTGAGACCGTCAACCGCATTCGATTCTGGCGCTACCTTGTAGGTGATGCCAGCTTCGATAGCCATTACTGGCTGACTCGCGTAGAGAATTTTTCCGATCGCGAACAGTCGGGCTGCGATCAGTCGGGCTGATATTGTGCTGCCGTGCTAAGGTAATCGGCAGGTTTAACCTAACCGCTCAACAGGAGTTCAAGCATGGAAATCACAACCATCGTTACACTGGTAATTATTGTTGGCCTGGTGGTCTTTGCCATCGCCATATACAACCAGTTGGTGGCGCTGAAAAACCGCTATAAAAATGCCTTTGCGCAGATTGAAGTGCAGCTCAAACGACGTTATGACCTGATTCCCAATCTGGTGGAAACAGCCAAGGGCTACCTGACACACGAGCGCGAAACACTGGAGGCGGTGACCAAGGCCCGGGACGCTGCAGCTAACGGTTTGGCTGATGCGGCAAAGGATCCTGGTAATGGTGAGGCATTAAAGAAACTCGCCGGTCAGGAGCAGGCCCTCGGTGGCGCCATGGCCCGCCTGAATGTGGTTATGGAAGCCTATCCGGACCTGAAGGCAAACGAGAACATGATGCAACTTTCCGAAGAGTTGACCAGCACAGAAAACAAGATCTCTTTTGCCCGGCAGGCATTTAATGACCAGGTCATGGGTTACAACACTTATCGCCAGTCGTTCCCGAATGTCATCCTCGCTAACTTTTTTGGCCATGGCAGTGATGCCGAGTTGCTGGAGTTTGCCGACAGCGCCACCATTCAGGATGCGCCTGGCGTGTCCTTCTAGACAGGCGCCCAGCTTATGGATTTTTTCCAATCCCAGGATCGTGCGCGGCGCAACACAAAGCTACTGTTGGGTCTGTACGTCGCGGCAATAGCCAGCATTATTCTGCTCACCAACCTGTTAATCATTGTGGTGGGCGGCTTCCAGGATAGCGCCAACATGGGCACTGGCGAACTTCGCTTCAGCTGGGAAGTGTTTTTTGGGGTCAGCCTGCTGGTGATCATGATGGTAGGGCTTGGCAGCGCCTATCGCGTGCACGCCTTGTCCAAGGGTGGCTCTGTGGTGGCTGAAATGCTCGACGGGGAGCTGCTGCTGGAGGCCGGCGGCAGTCTGGAAAAGCGCCGCTTGCTGAATGTTGTGGAAGAAATGGCTTTGGCGGCAGGTACGCCTGTACCCCCCGTGTACCTGATACCTGATGCCGCAATCAACGCCTTTGCGGCAGGTTACTCACCGGGTGATGCGGTTATTGGCATCACCCAGGGTGCCCTGCATAACCTTAACCGCGACCAGTTGCAGGGGGTCGTGGCCCATGAATTCAGTCATATTCTCAATGGTGACATGCGCCTGAATATACGTCTCATGGGTGTCCTGTATGGCATTCTCATGTTGTCAGTGGTGGGGCGATTGGTGCTGTATGGCAGCAGTCGTGGACGATCCAGTTCGAAGCGTGATGGCGGTGGTGCCATCCTCGCCATTGGCCTGGGCCTGTTTGTGCTGGGTTATGTGGGTAAGTTTTTTGGCTCCCTGATTAAGGCTGCTGTCAGTCGCCAGCGTGAATATCTTGCCGACGCCTCGGCGGTCCAGTTCACTCGTTACCCGGCGGGTATCAGTGGCGCGCTGAAGCGTATTGGCGGTTATGAGGCCGGTTCGGTGCTGCAGCACCCGGAAAGTGAGGAAATCAGCCACGCCTTCTTTTCTTCCGGTGTGAGCTTTGCGTTTGGTCGCCTGATGTCGACTCATCCGCCCCTTGAAGAGCGTATAAAGCGTCTTGAGCCAGGCTGGGACGGCGGTTATCTGACGCAGATCACGCCTGATCGAAGCGAATCGGCGGCCAATCCTGAAGTGGCTGGTATGACTGCGGGTTTTGCCGGTGGCGGCGTGCGTATTAATGCCGAGCAGGTATTTGCAGCCATGGGCCAGCCGGGCGCTGCGCAACTGGCGGAGGCCCGCCATGTGCTGGCGGCCATTCCCGATACCTTGCTGGATGCGGCCCGCCAGACCTATTCCGCCCGTGCCCTGGTCTATCTGTTGTTGCTGGACCAGGTGCCAACCGTCAGGGCGGTGCAGATGCGCCATCTGGCGGACGCCGCTGATGCGGCGGTTGTGGACGCCCTGAACAAAATGTTGCCACTGGCGGCGGACATCGAGCTGTTTATGCGCCTGCCCCTGCTGGAAATCGCCATGCCGGCGCTGCGCCAACTCAGTCACAAGCAGTACAAGCTGTTTATGGCCAATATCGACGTCCTGATTCGAGCGGATAAGAAGCTGGGCCTGGGCGAGTGGGCCTTGCAGAAATATGTCAGCAAACATCTGGGTGAAGCCTTTGAGAAGCGCCATCGGGTGCCCCGCCACCAGAATCTGGCCATGGTCCGGGATGACTGTGCCCGACTGCTGTCGGTGCTTGCCTATACTGATGCCACGTCGACAACCGAGCCAGCTGTGGCCTTTGCCATGGGGCAGGCGTTGTTAGAGGTGGAGATGGTGCTGCTGGAAAAGACTGATCTCAACGCCCAGATCCTGGACGCTGCGGTTGATAGCCTGGCTGAGCTGCGACCGCTGCTGAAGCCGAAATTGCTCAAGGCATGTATTGCTACCATCACGGCTGATGGCATTGCCACGGCTCAGGAAATTGAGCTGGTGCGGACTATTGCCGATGCCCTCGACTGCCCTATGCCGCCTATTGTCATGCAGGGCTAGGCCTTTGCCGCTGGTGTTGCCCGCACTGGCCCGGCGCTGCAGACCGAAGGTTGCTGACACAGGTCAGCCCTGGATATCGCCGCAAAGGATGATCCGGGTTCAGTTCTTTGTATGATGCTCGCCGTGCAGCGAGTCATCACTATAAGCAGCTGTAGGTGGTATAAAGACGGGGTTAGTGTATTTCTGCGCTGCTTTCTACCTATGTGACTGAGACCCTGAGTATGACGAGTTCCCAACCTTTTGCAGAGATCAAGGTCGTTGAATTCGGCCAGTTTGTTGCTGTGCCGTTTTGTGGTCAGTTGCTGGCTGAAGGCGGGGCTGAGGTCATCAAGATCGAGGCGCCAGAGGGCGACCCGAATCGTCATATGGGTGAGGTAGTGCCGCTGGAATCACGGATATTTATCTCCCGGAATCGTGGTAAACACGCCTTGCCGCTGAAGCTCAGCGAGACCGATGCCAGGCCTGTTATCGAGGCCCTGCTGGCCTGGGCTGATGTGGTACTGATGAATTTTCGACCTGGCCTGGCGGAGAAAATGGGTATCGATGCACAAACCCTGCAGCAACGTTTTCCGCGCCTGGTGATCGGCGAAATTACCCCCTTTGGGCGCCAGGGACCTGATGCCAATCTGGCCGCTATGGATATTGTGGTGCAGGCGCGCAGTGGCCTGATGGCGGCCATGGGCAGGGTTGTAGACGGCCGGCCGGCACCCGGCGAACCGGTGATCTCGGACTATATGGCAGCAACCTCGCTGGCCTTTGGGGTCAGTGCTGCCTTGTTGCGGCGCGAGCGGACGGGCAAGGGCGGCATCGTTGATGTCAGCCTGATGCAATCGGCCATGACCCTGGCAAATAATCAATTTATTCGTTCTGAAGACCTTGACCGGGACAAACACCACAAGGCTATTGAGGTCCTGAACCAACAACGGCTTGATGGCGCAAGTTTTGCGGACCAGAGTGCCAGTCTGGCGTCGGGTCGAATGCTGGCGCTGACAGCTGTATATTTCCGGACCTTTGACACTCGTGACGGTTGTGTTGCCATTGCCTGTGCCAGCAAAGGCCTGCAGGTCAGGTTTGCCGAGGCATTGGGGTTTGTTGATCCGGGCCTTCTGGGAGTCGCAGTGGATGAGGGCGCCTATCTGGCATTGCAGGGCAGTGTTGAAGCTATCATGCGCGGCCGCAGCAGTGCAGACTGGTTGGCGACCCTGGAGACTGCCGGTGTACCAGTGGCGACTGTAAAATTTCCAGTAGAGTTGTTTGAAGATCCGCAAACCGCCGCCAATGGCATGTTTTATCTGTTGGAACATCCCACTGCCGGCACCTTTCGGGCCCTGTCGCCGCCGGTGAAACTTGATGGCGAGGGTTTTCGACCACAGCCGGCGACTGCGCCATTTGCGACGGAAACCCGGTCATTACTCACTGGTTTAGGCTTTTCGACCGAGCAAATAGATGATTGGGTAGCTCGCGGTATTACCCGCGAGTCCTGACGCTGTACCGCTTCAGATGCTTGTACCTTGGGTATTGGGATAAATCAGGCTGAAGGCCTGCAGGCCTGGTACTTCTGCTTGCAGATTTTGCTCTGCTGCCTGCAGTTCAGCCATTTGGTCACACAGGCCGCTGGCCCGTTCTTCCAGTGCGCCGGTGCGCGACTTGACCTTGGCTTCCAGTTCTTCTCCGAGGCGCTCAAAGCGCTGGGCAAAACCCTTGATGCGCTCGTCGAGGCTGCCTTCACCGGCTTCAATGCTCTGGCCCAGGCCCATGATAATAGTGCCTATGCTGCTGGCCATGGCTGACTCCAAAGAGGTCTGCAGGTCTGCGGTGATTTTGTCGAACGCTGGTCCAGACAAATCTGCACTGTTGCCGTCCAGTCGCACCACCTGGCCCTGGTGAGCCATTCTGGCGTTGATCTCAGCACGGAAGTTGTTAAGTGCTAACCGCAGATCTGCCGGTGGTTCCGTGCCCACCAGGGCCGAAAACACATCACTGACAGCAGTGAGGCCGATATCTACTGCCTCCAGGGCGATATCAACAACCGCAGGAATGGTGGTCCGCAACTGCCGCCGGTACTCATCGACCAATAGTTGCTGGCGTGAGTTGATAGTGATTGGGCTGTCGTTGACCAGCAGTTGGTTGTCACCCTTGAGCAATAACCGGTCACCATTATTGGCGGTGACCAGAATGTTTTCTGCATCCATGGTGACATGGCTGTCGATGGTCAGGTGGCAACTGTCGGCAAAACTGCTGTCGGCAAAGGTACGGTCGCCGGCTTCGGCATGGGCGCTGGCGGCAATCATCAGCAGGCAGGCATAACAAACGGAGAGGGTCAGCAGTGCTTTTTTCATGGTCAGTAAAATCAATTAGTGGTTGTGGTCTGCATAATGCAAATCACAGGCCAATAATGCTAAGCCATTGATATCAAAAGCAGATGTTGATGAAAGTAGATGTGGCGTTGATGAGGTTTGGCGAATTTTTCTCAGGGTTTGGTGAAATTCACCACTTGCGGTGGTGGTTGCGACGAAAATCAAGGCAGGTCGCTCAGCGATTTTCCACTTTAACGCTGTTGATGCTCAGCTCTGGGATCACTTGTTTAACGCCCTTGTACTCCTGGGCAATCTTCACAGCAGCGTCTTTTTGTTTCGCGGAGTACACCTGGCCGCGAAGGGTGACAACCTGCAGGTAAGTATCAACATTGATATCCAGAGCCTTGATATCGTGGGCGCCGAGCAGGCGGGTTTTAATACCGCCAGTGATGGCCGCATCATCGGTAATCTGGCCGACTGTGCGTTCGTCTGTGCCCAGTATATAGCCGCCGGCTGCGGCGCCACCGGCAACCACGGCAATACAACCGGACAGCTGGGTAGAGATAAGGAGCACAAGGAGCAATATTCGCGCGTGGAGCATAACAATATCCGGGTAAGTAGCTACACTCATGTTAGGCCAAAAAAAAAGACTTAGATACCGTGTCAAGACTCAACATCAGCGATCTCGCTATCCTGTTAATCGAACCATCCCTTACCCAAAGTAAAATCATGGTGCGCCAGCTGGCGGAAGTTGGTAACCATAATGTGGAGAGCGTGAACACGCCCGAGGCCGCCTGGAAAACCATGCAGCGCGTCAGCCCCGACCTGGTGATCAGCGCCATGTATTTCGACCAATCCACCGGCGCCGAGTTGGTGCAACGCATGCGCGCGGAACCGCGCCTCGCCGATGTGCCCTTTATGCTGGTATCCAGTGAGAAACGCTGGGCGTCCCTTGAGCCGATTAAGCAAGCCGGGGTGATGGCGATCCTGCCGAAGCCTTTTGCCATCGAGGATCTCACCATGGCGTTGCAGACCGTGGCGGAGTTTGTCGATGCTGACGGCCTGGAAGCCGAAGATATGGCCCTGGATGCCATTCGTGTGCTGGTGGTCGACGATAGCCTGACGGCGCGCCGGCATATTATGAGCATGCTGGAAAAAAGTGGCCTGGAGCAGATCTCGTCCGCCAATGATGGCCAGCAAGCTGTGAAGCTGATGGAAGAATCGATTTTTGATCTGGTGATTACCGACTACAACATGCCCGTGATGGATGGCGCGGCGCTGATTGATCATATCCGTAATCATTCAACCCAGGCCAGTGTACCCATCATCATGATCACTTCTGAGAACAATGAGGCCCGTCTCGATGCGGTGCTTAAGTCCGGCGTCTCTGCGATCTGCGATAAACCCTTTGATATGAAAGCCATCAAAGCCCTGATCCACCAGATGGTGGTGGACTAGGTTCCCCTGGTACTCTCAGTGACCTGCTGTTAGCCAGGCCAATACTTCAGGATACAGCGGCGCGGGTACAGGTCCTGCTGCCAGCAGCGCTTGCCATGACGTGTCCGCGGGCAGATTCTTGATCGCCAGCAGGCCCAGATATGGCGCCATCATGGCCGCCGGCGAGAATCTTACTTGGTCCACCAGTCGTGCCGCGCCGGTTGTAGTGACAGCGGTATTTGCCAGCAGGTAATCAATAGCCTGCTGGCGTTGCCAGCCCAGCTGATGAATACCCGTGTCGATCACCAGCATGGCCGCCAGTTGTGCATTTAATGTCAGTATGCCCAGTCGAGCACTCGGCTCGTCCGCAAAAACCAGGTTTGTCAGGTATAGTGCCCAGCCGCCAAAGTGCGCTGGATCTTCTGCCTGGCCCATCAGGCCAGAGAGCTTATTGGGTTGGTGATGCACCAGATGCAGGCCGGGAATGGTGTGATAGGCCGTCTGGGCAATGAGTTCCTCGTGGTTTGGTGCGCTGGCAGTATCGAAGTTAACCACTACCCTGGCAGTTGCTGCTTGATCTTGCTGGCTTTCTTGCAGGTATGCAAAAGCCATGCTGGTGGCGCCCAATTGGGGGCTGGTAGCAACGATATCCAGATCTGGCAGCTGCAAGGTGGCAAGCCAGGGCGCCAGAGCGTTGCTGCTGGCCGCGACCTGTTCGGCCATGGCCGACAGGTACTGCTGGCGAGTCGCCTCATCAGGTTCAAGTGCAACGCGGGCGGCGCGAATTTTGTCGAAGACAGTGGCGCTGCTGACAGCAAGATCGGGTTGCCGTTGTTGCCACTCGGTGGTGATGGCCTGCCGCAGTTCGGCAACAGCGGCAAGGCCAAGATCATGCACCGCCTCGGCAGTGAGACTGTTGGCGCTGAAGCGCCGCAGGCGATATTGATAATAGGCAGGGTCAGCAGCAACAGTCAGATTAACCGCGCTGCAGTCCATGCTTTTCTGCAGGTTGGCGAGCGCTGGAAAAATGGCCTCCTGCAGGCTTTCTTGCACAGCATCCAGATTACTGGTCCTGGCCTCCGCCGGTATCCCTGCCTGATGCAGGCGTTCTGCCAGCACACTTGCCAGAAATCCAGGTTGCAGCACCCGGGCAATATCAATGCGGATGCTCTCGCATTCGGCAGTACTCAAGCCCGCTTGCAGTTGCCAGGGCTGGCGCAGGCTGTTTCCCAGTCGAGCTGTTTCTGCTAGCAATGTCTCTACGCCGCGATCTGGCTCAATGGTAAACCCAAAGAGCAGTTGCAGCAGGTCCAGGTGAGGGCCGTGATAGGGTGACAGGGCCTTGTCGGTGCGGCCAAAGCGCACCTGTTGTTGTAACATCAAGCGGGCGTATTCCAGCAGTTGCAGGCGTAACTGGTTCCCCGGGTTGAGCAGCCTTTGGTCAATGCTGGCAATCTGCGGTTGGTAATAATTGAGGATACCAAGCTTGTCATTGGCGCTGTTGACGGCGCTGTATTGCAGGTCGAGGTTGGTGCCGGATGTCTGCGCAAACTCTTTTTCGAGTTGGGCCAGCAGGCGCTTGGCAATCTGGTTTTCAAAATCCTGCAGGACACCGGCGGATTGGCTGGCCGCTGCTGGCTCAGGAGCGGCTGTGCTCGCCAGGTTTGCGCCAGACCATAGTGGCATTGTCAGTATTGTTATCAGCAGTGGCGTCACAAATCCGTGCCGCAGTTTTTGCAGACAGGTGTGCAGCAGGTCAATGTTATGGCCGCGACGCGGAGTTGCAGTTTGTGCTGAAATCGAAGGCTGGCTGCGGATAGTGGTCTTCCCGGTTACTGGATAGGGTGTTCTAGCCCGGGCGTTCAACAACATTACAGTCGTGTAATGTCACAAGGCCTACAGCCGCGCCTCAACGTCGCTGATCATTTGGTTAAATGCGGCGATGCCATCCTCGGTTGCTGCCAGCAAGCGCTGACTCTCGGAGATAAACGCCGGGTCCTTTATGGACCGGAGATTGATCAACAGGTTCAATCTGGATGACTGCAGACAGGACTGCAGGAGGCTGGCAGCGATACCGACATCGGTGATCAGGTTCTTGTTGCCCGTGTCACGCAGTTGTTGCGCCACAGGTAGCAGCGCCAGTGCCGCCCGGATCATGTCCATTGGGGCAGTCGCCGCCGTTTGCAGGGCCGCCTGCAAAGCCTGCTGTTTGTGTTGTTTTGCTGCGGCATCAGTGGCGGCCAGGCCATAGGCGGCCATAACGGCGTTAAAGCCTTCGATATCCTGTTCCGCAAGGTTCAGGTAGTGACTGCGACTGGTCTCGCAGGTGGCAATAATGTCAGCCATCAGTGTCGTCTGATCTTTGCTGAACTCTGCTACCATGGCCAGCAACGCCGCCGCCTGAGCGCCAGAGATGCCCGCTGCTGCTCCACCGCCGGGAGTGGAAAATTTGCCCGCCAGGCGTTGCAGATAATGGCTGATGGTTTGTTGGGCCAGCATGACTCAGGCTCTGTGGAAGTTGTTGAACAGGCGTACCGTGTTGCGCATACACATGGCCACGGTCATGGGCCCCACTTTGGGGATATAGGTTGTTGCACAGGTTTCAATATCGTCAGCAAAATTAGCCACGCTGGCAAAGTTCAGACACACCGTCGACGGTCGAATCTCATGGCACTGGACCCGCTCGAAGTGGTTGCTGGGGACGCCGGTAATGACAATGTCGGAAATGGCCAGTGCCTGGGCGCGGCTGATGTCGGCCTCGGCGGGCCGGGCATCGCGGAATTGCAGCGGGCCGTTGACATCAAAAGAATAAACCAGGGCGCCATCATTGGATAACATCACCGCCAGTGGCCGGCCGATGACCTCGCTGCGATTGAAGATGGTTACTGTTTGGCCGGCGAAAGGTCGCGCCTGGTCGTCTGCGTGGCCAGCCACTTCGCTCAACATCTTGATAATCGCCAGCGGCGTGCAGGGTAACAGGGCTTTGCGGCTTGGGTCATGGGCCAGCGCCAGCCGGTCGTTAGCATAGAGTTTATGGGTCCAGTACTGGCTGCCGGCCTCGATGTCCTTGCGGTAGTCCACCAGGTTGCGCAGATAGCCGTCCTGTTCGTTATTGAATACCGGGAAGTAAATAAAAATACCGTGCACCGCCGGGTCGGCATTAAGAGCCATAATCTGGTTCTCCAGATCAAGCCGCTCGACATGCCGCACTTCATAATTGATACCAATGGCGGCAAATTTTTTCTGGGTGGCGCCGGCATAAGCCAGAGATGGTCTGTCGTTGCTGGCAATCAGGCCAACCACTTGCGGGCGAACGTCCAGGCGTTGAATTTCTGCCTGTATTTCCTTTACATAGTTCTCCGCCAGCACTGTCGGGTCCAGGGCGGTGAGCGAATTATTCTGGGTGGTTTTCTGCACGGGTGATTCCCTGATCAAGGCATGCCAAAAGGTGTTTGCAGCATGTGGGTGTCAGTCGTCGTATTGGTGTTGTTTACGGGTAATGGAGCCAAGGTAACCCTTGTGGTGACGCATGCCATAGTCTTGGGTGGTGAAGCCCTTGAGTTCCATCAGGGTTAAAGCGAGCGCATCGCCGATGGCTTGCATCACCGCGATGCTGGCGCTGGGTGTGACCTTCAACGGGCAGGGTTCGACAATATCACTGCCCATATCGAGTATCAGTTCACTTAAATCACGCAGTGGTGAGTCCGCGTGGGAGGTGACCCCGATTACACGGCTGACACCCAGTTGGCGGGCGTTCTGCAGCATTTCAATCACTTCAATGGACTTGCCGCTGGTGGAAAAGGCAATAATAGTATCGTCAGGGCTGACCATGCCAAGGTCGCCGTGTCCGGCTTCCGCCGGGTGAATAAAAAATGCCGGCGTACCTGTGGATGACAGGGTTGCAGAGAATTTGTTAGCCACATAACCGGCCTTGCCAATGCCGGTAGTAATCACCTTGCCAGGGCAGGCCATTAGCAGGTTCAGGGCTTGTTCAAAGTCATCAGAGACGTTGATATTGTTGATGGCTTCGGCTTCTTTTTTGATAATAAAGGCCATGCGCTCTTTTACATTCACGTCGGTTACGTCCACAGGATGACTGATACAGGCGCAGTATTATACGCGATCACCTCGTGGCTGTGGGGGCCAATTGTCGTCCATTTACGCAAAACTAGTCCTTGTCTGTGAGTTACGCTGGCGGTCCCGGTGGATCGTCCGCTGTGGTGTTTGCTGGCAGTTGCTGCGCCTCCCAGGCCTCTACCAGGGCGCGCAACTGTTGTTGCTCGGCGGCGGAAATGCCCTGCGGGTCGAAGCGCCAGCGATTGTGGAGCATCAGCGCCGGCAGCAAGGCCTGCTGGCCAATCCTGGTCAGCCACGTTGCTGGCAGTTCACCGGGTCCGCGCTCAAAACCCTGTTGCCGAAGCACTGCAATGGCCTGAAAAAAGGCTGAGTCCTGGCCCGCCACGGCTATTGTCGTGTTTGTTGGCGGTGCCTGGCTGATATGCACCTGTTCGCTGCGACTGATGCGCCAGACCAGAAACAGGCTCAGCAGGCCGCCCAGCAGGTATAACATTTCCTCATAGTCTTCTATGCGCTGGGCATTCCACCAGTTGCGGAACAAAAACAGGCCGTTCGCCACCAGGTCGAACAGGGGCTGGGCAAAACTGGCCGCATCGGCTTCATTGGCCGCCCAGATTGCCGGCGTGGTATCGACTACCTGCCATTGGTTGTCGAGAAAGGCCAGGGCCCAGGCGTGGGCATGACGTTCGCGCACCAGGTACATGCCCAGCATGGGGCTGTATTCCTGCACCGCATAACCCACTGCATAACGGGCGGGGATACCCATCTGCCGCAACAGCAAAACACTGGCGCTGGCAAAGTACTCACAGTGCCCGGCCTGGCGATTCAACAGGAAGTGCTGCAATGGCAGGGCGCCGCCGTCCTCTGGTTGCAGGCTGTAGCGAAAGTCGCGGAAGACGCCCTCCAGCACCTTGCGTGGGTCATTGGCGCCCGTGGCGATTGGCGCCTGTTGTGCCAGCACCTCGGCGAGTACGGGGGCCAGCGCTGCAGGAACATGCCGGTCCGTATCTGTGGGTGGCAGATTCAGATGCGCAATACCACCAAAGCTCATCTTGTAGTCTGGCGCGGGTAGTAAGCCGCGGGCCTGCAGGGCACCAAATTCACCGCGATACAGATCCAGCGCAGGCAGGTCGTTGATGGCGGTAATATTGGTGGGCACGGGGAGCAGCGTCGTCGACTCCTCAAACTCACGATAAACCCTGGTTGTGATCACAGTCGCTGCGGAGCTATCTATGCCTCTTAAGCTGCCACTGGCATCCGGCTGCTCCTCGATGGACCAGTTGAAGTCGCCGCGATGGGG
>Ga0307488_10002127_pt1 | contig 16737 bp, 18 predicted proteins | sample SB02metaG_FD_202248 | JGI IMG/M metagenome (GOLD analysis project Ga0307488, IMG submission 202248) | Sea-ice brine microbial communities from Beaufort Sea near Barrow, Alaska, United States - SB 0.2 | ecosystem: Environmental > Aquatic > Marine > Coastal | place: USA: Alaska | collected... | reverse complement strand
ATGCCAGCCAGTTCATCGCCATCAATCGGCGGCTCAAAATTGGGGATAGCGCCACGAATTAGCAATGGCTTTTTCTGCCAATAATTGGCTAAAAAATCTGCTGTACTGATCTCACCGAGAATGCTTTGTAAAGAGTCCGTTGAATCCATAGGTCTAAATATTCTTCGCTTGGTCGGCGGCATTGCCAATATAAGAAGCAGGGGTCATGGCCTTGAGCGCAGTTTTGGTTTCTTCAGGCATATCCAACGTATCAATAAAGGTCTGAATCGTTGCCTGATCCATCACGTTGCCGCGGGTTAGTGCCTTGAGCTTCTCATAAGGTTCTTCGATACCATAACGACGCATAACGGTCTGGATCGGCTCAGCCAAGACTTCCCAGCTGTTATCCAGATCCGCGGCGAGCTTAGCTTCGTTGAGCTGGAGCTTGCTCATACCTTTAGCAAGCGAGGCGTAAGCAATCATCGAATAGCCGAGGCCAACACCCATATTGCGCAACACAGTGGAATCAGTCAGATCACGCTGCCAACGTGAGATCGGCAGCTTGGCGGCGAGATGACCATAGAGCGCATTGGCTATGCCCATATTGCCTTCAGCGTTCTCGAAGTCGATAGGATTAACCTTGTGGGGCATGGTCGAAGAACCCACTTCACCGGCAATGGTTTTTTGCTTGAAGTAACCGAGAGAAATATAGCCCCAGATATCTCGCGCATAATCGATCAGGATGGTATTTGAACGGGCCAGCCCGTCAAACAACTCAGCCATATAGTCATGGGGCTCAATCTGTGTGGTGTAAGGGTTGTAGTCGAGTCCCAACTGCTCAATAAAGTCTTGAGCGACCGCCTGCCAGTCAATCTCTGGGTAGGCTGAGAGATGAGCATTGTAGTTGCCCACTGCACCATTGATTTTGCCGAGCATGGGTACTGCTTTAATCTGTGTAATTTGACGCTCTAATCTATACGCCACATTGGCCATTTCTTTACCCACAGTGGTGGGGGAAGCAGTCTGACCGTGAGTGCGGGCGAGCATTGCCGCATTGGCATAGTCGCGGCCCATAGCAGAGAGTTGCTGGTGAATATCGTGCAGAGCTGGCAGGACTATATTGTCGCGGCCTTCTTTGAGCATCAGCGCATGGGAGAGATTATTAATATCTTCTGAGGTGCAGGCAAAGTGAACAAATTCACTCACTGCATTGAGCTCAGCGTTATCAGCAATGGTCTCTTTAATCAGGTATTCCACGGCCTTAACATCATGGTTGGTGGTGCGCTCAATCTCTTTAATGCGCAGCGCCTGTTCCAGAGTGAAATCATTAACCAGCTGCTCCAAAATACTATTAGCGGCAGCGGAAAAAGGCGCCACTTCGGTAATAGCAGGGTGCTGAGAAAGGTACTGCAACCAGCGAACTTCGACTATGACGCGGTAGCGAATCAAACCATATTCACTAAACACATTGCGCAGTGATTCAGTTTTGCTGCTGTAGCGGCCATCAATTGGGGAAACAGCGGTCAGAGAAGAGAGCGGGATACTGGTCATTAAAAGTCCAAAGAGGGTGGTTAATTAAGCCGCGTATGATAGCGGAATCACTGTGGGATTTCAGATTATTTGCGCCTCAGTGGCTGTGGCGCAGGGATTGAGCTGGTCTAGTTTTGCAGCGCTCGGATCAAGGCTTTGCGGTAGACCACTAGGTGATATCGTTTGCCGCCCAATTGACGCCAGAGAAAGGCACTTCTAACCGCGGCAAATAGCAGACATCGAATGCGCTCGGCAACGCCGGGCTGCTGTAGATAGATAGGATCACCCTTCACCTGAATACGCTGGCGCAATGTGCTTATGGTCTGTTGATAAAGCCCAGCAATATTGGCAAAGACATTGTCGTGAATAACCGAGAAATGTTCCGCCTGACGGGTGGCGTTGTCTATCCCTTCGGCAATATTTTTCAACATTACCGGGCGGCTATCCAACTGCCGTTCAATACTTAAAATCGAGATGCCATAAACCAAGATAATACTGCTGAAAACGTCGTTGCCTTTGTGCTCGCCGAGTAACAGCGTCATGGCAGCTACACCGGTTTCCAAGTTCTGCTCTGAACCATAGAGATCGGCTATGGACTCTGGGTCCTGATTGAGCAGGGCGCCGATACAGACTTCCATCTCTTCAGTTGAGGCTTCCCCTGTATTGGCCAGCTTATCCACTAAATGACAGGCTTGAAACACTGCTGCCAGGGCCATAGCTTGGTCGTGGGTAGGTTTAGCAAACATCAGTGGCTACCATCTCAGCATTCCATGTCGCTTCAATAGTGCCGCCACCGAGGCAGTGATCGCCCTGATAAAACACCACGGATTGACCCGGGGTTATGGCCCGCTGGGGCTGCTCAAACTGCACTTCACAGCCAGTGGCTGTTGGTGTGACCAGACATTGTTGATCGGGCTGGCGATAACGGGATTTGGCCATACAGGTAAAAGGCGAGGAGGGCGTACCATTGATCCAATTCATACCCTCAGCGCGCAGATGATCAGTAAATAATAATGGATGTTGAGCACCTTGGCCGACCACTAGGCGATTAGTTGTTAGGTCTTTTTGCAATGTATACCAGGGTTCATCGGGGCTGTTTTTGACCCCACCAATGCCCAAACCTTGACGCTGGCCAATGGTATAGAACATCAAACCCTGATGCTCTCCAATCACCAGGCCCTCAGGTGTGACCATTTCACCGGGCTGAGCCGGAATATACTGTTCGAGAAAATCCTTAAAACGGCGCTCGCCAATAAAGCAGATGCCTGTGCTGTCCTTTTTTGTCGAAGTAACAAAGCCATGCTCTTCAGCAATACGACGTACTTCTGGCTTTTCCAATTCGCCCACTGGAAATAGTGATTTGGCGAAGGCGCTCTGCTCGACAGCATGGAGAAAGTAACTTTGATCTTTGTTGCCATCCAGCCCTTTTAACAGCTGGGTCTGACCATCGACCTCTGCAAGGCGTGTGTAATGACCAGTGGCGATAGCGTCAGCACCAAGAATCTGAGCGTAGTCGAGAAATACCTTAAATTTAATTTCACGGTTACAGAGAATATCTGGGTTGGGTGTACGTCCGGCGCGGTACTCTTCGAGAAAATGCTCGAAGACATTATCCCAGTAGTCGGCAGCAAAATTTGCCGTGTGCAATTTGATACCAAGCTTGTCGCAAACCTGTTGAGCATCGGCCAGATCCGCTTTAGCGGTACAGTATTCGGTCTCGTCGTCCTCATCCCAGTTCTTCATAAACAGGCCTTCGACGCTGTAACCCTGCTCGATTAAGAGCAGCGCTGCGACGGAGGAATCAACGCCGCCGGACATGCCGACTATGACTTTTTCTACTTTGCTCATGGTTTACCAAGTAAATAACGGGGAAATCAATCTAGGCGGCTACTATCTAGGTGGCTACTATCTAGCCAAACACTATAAAGCGTTGCGAAATATTTCCATAGGGAAAATACGCTGAGCCAGGTAATCATCAAGGCAGCTGATGACGCCGGGACTGCGCAGCTGCTCAAGATTCTGCTGGATCTCTTCATAGCTCATCCACAGTGCGTAATCTATATCCGGATCAATCACTGCATCGGCGTCGAAGTCCAGCGCCTCGGCGGCAAAGGCTAAACGATAGTAGGTGATACCACTGGTCTCATTAAAGGAGGTTAAGAAGCCGAGGAACCCTGTTAGCGTCACATTCCAGCCTGTCTCTTCAAAGGTTTCGCGAATAGCGGCGGCCTGTATGTCTTCGCCGGGCTCAACATGACCAGCCGGTTGATTAATCACCTGACGGCCAAACTTGGTTTCTTTGACCATCAAAAACTGGCCCTCGCGCTCAACGATGGTGGCCACCGTGAGATGTATTTTATTGGGCACGTTTAGGATCTCCGTTTTGCTGGGGGTCGTTTATTGGAAGGCTTCTTATTAGCATGCCTTTTCGGCTGTGATTTTCTAGCTGCAGGCGTCTCTACAGTTTCACTACGGTACTCTCCAGGGAGAATATCTGTGACCTTCCAGTCGCCAATGGCCGCGCGAACTAAACGCAGTGTCGGCAAACCCACAGCGGCAGTCATACGTCTGACTTGCCGATTGCGGCCCTCATTAATAGTCAGCTCTATCCAACTGTCAGCAACATTCTGCCGTTCCCTTATAGGGGGAACCCGTGGCCATAAGCTTGGCGAATCCATAAGCCTGCAACTTACCGCAGAGGCGGGGCCATCTTTAAGATCTACGCCCTGTATAAGCTCTAGGCAATGAGCTTCGGTAGCTGCGCCCTCGACCTGAGCCCAATAGGTTTTGTTGAGCTTGTATTTTGGATTGCTAATCTGCGCCTGAAGTTGCCCATCATCGGTCAGTAAGAGAAGACCCTCGGAGTCATAATCCAGCCGTCCAGCAGGGTAGACCCCTTTGATCTGAATAAACTCAGACAGGGTTTTTCGGGCCTCTGAGTCGGTAAATTGGCTCAGGACATGAAAGGGTTTATTGAAGAGGAGTAGTTTAGACACAAATATCTCTAGTTTTTTCATATTGTAAATGAAACAGGGTTACAAAAAAGGGTCGAAATGATGCTAAAATGCGGCAAATTGGTAAATCTTTTACAAACAACATTAACCCCGCGGAGACAATAATGGGATATCAGCATATCCAGATACCCGAATCTGGTAAAAAAATAACCGTAAATTCAGACTTTTCACTCAACGTTCCTAACAATCCTATAGTGCCTTTTATTGAAGGCGATGGCATTGGTGTAGACATTACTCCGGTAATGATCAAAGTTATCGACGCGTCGATCAAGAAAGCCTATGCCGGCGAGCGCAAGATCTCTTGGATGGAAGTGTACTGTGGTGAGAAAGCCGCTGAACTTTACGAAGGCGACTGGTTCCCAGCTGAAACATTAGACGCTGTTAAAGAATTCGCCGTTTCGATCAAAGGACCATTGACCACTCCTGTAGGCGGCGGCTTCCGTTCGCTGAACGTTGCACTGCGTCAAGAGTTAGATCTGTTTGTTTGTCAGCGTCCAGTACGTTGGTTCCACGGTGTTCCTTCTCCGGTTAAGCAGCCTAATAAAGTTGATATGTGCATCTTCCGTGAGAACTCCGAAGACATTTATGCCGGTATCGAGTGGAAAGCTGGCAGTGAAGAAGCCACTAAGGTCATCAAATTCCTGCAAGAAGAGATGAGCGTTACTAAGATCCGTTTTGACGAAAACTGTGGTATCGGCGTTAAGCCAGTATCAGAGCAGGGCACTAAGCGCCTGGTCACTAAAGCGATTCAGTACGCCATTGATCAAAACAAGCCGTCTGTGACTATTGTTCACAAAGGCAACATCATGAAGTTCACCGAAGGTGCATTCTGCGACTGGGGCTATGAAGTCGCTCGCGAACAGTTTGATGCAAAGCCTTTAGACGGTGGCCCATGGCACGTAGTTAAGAACCCAAACACTGGCGAAGACATTGTTATTAAAGATGTGATTGCCGATGCAATGTTACAGCAGATTATCCTGCGCCCTGACGAGTACAGCGTTATTGCTACGCTGAACCTGAATGGCGACTATATCTCTGATGCTCTGGCCGCTCAGGTCGGTGGTATTGGTATTGCTCCAGGCGCTAACCTGTCTGACGATGTTGCTATCTTTGAAGCTACTCACGGCACCGCACCTAAGTATGCTGGCCAAGACAAGGTTAACCCTGGCTCACTGATTTTGTCAGCCGAGATGATGTTGCGTCATATGGGTTGGGGCGAAGCTGCTGACCTAGTGATCAAAGGTATCGAAGGGGCAATCTCTGAAAAGAAAGTCACCTATGATTTCGAACGACTGATGGACGATGCGACATTGATGTCTTGTTCAGAGTTCGGCGATGTGATGATCGAAAACATGTAACTGCTGTTTAGATCGATAAAAAAACCGGCCTCGCAGCCGGTTTTTTTATATCTATTGATTATTGTTTTAGATAGTTTGCTTAAAGAGCTCTTATTCAAGTAACTGCTGTTGAGAGCAGCTTTAAATATCAGGCTCAGACGTTTGCTCTTTTGGCATATCACCACTCTTTTGTGGCTTCGGCGTCTCACCGGGGATTATATTGACTGCGTGGCGACCATTTTTGCCATGCTCCACATCATAGGTAACCCGCTGAAAGCATTTGAGTGTTTTGTACCCTTCCATAACGATGTTTTGATGATGGGCAAACAGCTCCCGCTCACCGTTATCAGGCTCTATAAACCCAAACCCTCGGTCATTACTAAACCACTTAACTCTACCTGTATCTGCCATGCTTTATGTCTCTCCATTTTGTACTTCCCCATTCCGTTGTAAAAAGACAAGATGTTACAAGCTGCGCACACTGTAAATAGTTGAATATCCCTGTCAAGACCGCTCATCGTTTAGCAGAAACAGCAATCTGATGTAAGATGAATCACGTACCCTACATGTAAACTAATTGGCAATAATTGTATGAGTGAAGATAAAAATCCCCCTTCGTGGCAACAAGACAGTAATACTGTGGTCGAAACAGAAAGACCGAAGCTAAAGAAGCCATCAATGTTCAAAGTAGTGTTATTAAACGACGATTACACACCGATGGAATTTGTCGTCGAATTACTGGAAAAGTTTTTCTCAAAGACGCGCGAGAATGCTACGCGCATCATGTTAGCTATTCATACCGACGGAAAGGGCGTCTGTGGCATCTATACTAAAGATGTGGCAGAGACGAAAGCGGGCACAGTTAATCAGTACTCGAGGGACCACCAGCACCCGCTTTTATGTGAAGTAGAACCCTGTAACGATGAAGAAGAGTAAAGACTATGCTAAGTAGAGAACTGGAAGTTACCCTCAATCTGGCGTTCAAAAGTGCCAGAGACAAACGTCATGAATTTATGACTGTCGAACATCTGTTGCTGGCACTGCTCGACGATGCCTCGGCATCAAATGTGCTCAAGGCCTGTGGTGCTGATATCAGCGTGTTGCGGCAAGACCTCATCGAGTTCGTCGACTCCACCACACCGATCATCTCAGATATTCAGCTGGAGCAAGAAACCCAGCCAACTCATGGGTTCCAACGAGTACTGCAGCGCGCAGTGTTCCAGGTGAACTCAGCCAATCACAGCGAAGTGGTGGGGGCGAATGTCATCGTCGCGATCTTTAGTGAGCAGGAAAGTCAGGCGGTTTACTTTCTGCGTCTGCAAAATATTGCTCGTATTGATGTGGTTAACTACATCTCCCACGGCATCTCTAAATATGTAGATCAACCTGAGAACAGCAGTGAAGACTCCACCAGCAACACAGAGTCTGCCACCGCCTCTGATTCACAGGAGGAGAGCCTGCTCAGCCAATTTACCACCAACCTTAACGAACAGGCGGCCCTTGGCAACATTGACCCCTTGATCGGACGTGCCGCAGAAGTCGAGCGTGTCAGCCAGATATTGGTTAGACGGCGCAAAAACAACCCGCTGCTGGTTGGCGAGTCTGGTGTAGGTAAAACTGCCATCGCCGAAGGCCTGGCAAAACTTATTATCGAAGACGCAGTGCCCGAGCCGTTAAAAGGCAGCGTTGTCTACTCATTAGATATGGGCGGCCTGCTGGCCGGCACCAAGTACCGTGGCGACTTTGAAAAGCGCCTCAAAGGTATTATTGCCGAGTTGGGTGAGCGAGATGGTTCAATCCTCTTTATCGATGAGATCCACACCATTATTGGTGCGGGCGCTGCGTCCGGTGGCGTTATGGATGCGTCCAACCTGCTTAAGCCACTGCTCTCGTCAGGCAAATTGCGCTGCTTTGGTTCGACCACTTATCAAGAGTACCGCGGTATTTTTGAGAAAGATCAGGCCCTGTCGCGTCGCTTCCAAAAGATTGATGTTGAAGAGCCCTCAGTTGAAGAGACCTATCAGATCCTCAAAGGTCTCAAATCACGCTTTGAAGAGCACCATGGTCTGAAGTTCAGTAACCCAGCACTAAAAGTAGCTGCGGAACTGGCTGCTAAACATATCAATGATCGCTTTTTACCTGACAAGGCCATTGATGTAATCGATGAAGCCGGCGCTTATCAGCGTCTGCAACCTGCCAGCAAGCGCAAGAAGATGATCGGTGTCAGTGATATTGAAATGGTGATCTCTAAGATCGCTCGTATTCCGGCCAAGAGTGTTTCTAGCTCAGATAAAGAGCAGCTCAAAGGTCTGTCTGAAAAATTGAAGATGGTGGTATTCGGTCAGGATCCAGCAATCGATGTATTAACCACTTCTATCAAGATGGCCCGTGCTGGATTGCGTGAAGGCACTAAACCTATTGGTAGCTTCCTATTTGCCGGTCCCACTGGTGTAGGTAAAACCGAAGTGAGTCGTCAGTTGGCCAATATCCTTGGCGTAAATCTGATGCGCTTTGATATGTCCGAGTATATGGAGCGACACACAGTGTCACGACTGATCGGCGCGCCTCCAGGCTATGTTGGTTATGATCAGGGTGGATTACTCACCGACGCGGTCAACAAGCACCCGCACTGTATAGTGCTGTTAGACGAAGTTGAGAAAGCGCACCCGGATGTCTTCAACCTGTTACTCCAGGTTATGGATCACGGCACGCTCACCGACAACAATGGTCGCAAAGCGGATTTCCGCAATGTTATTTTGATTATGACCACCAATGCCGGTGCTGAGTTAATGAGCCGTTCGTCAATGGGCTTTGCGCAACAGGATCACCGCACCGACGGTATTGAAGCAATCAAGAAGATGTTTACCCCAGAGTTCCGTAACCGTCTCGACAGCATTGTGCAGTTCGCAGAGCTGTCCATGGATGTGATTACCACAGTGGTGGACAAGTTCTTGGTGCAGTTGCAGTCGCAGCTGGATAGCAAGAAAGTCTTCCTGGATATAGATGACGATTCGCGGGAATGGTTAGCGGTAAATGGTTATGACGCCAAGATGGGCGCACGACCAATGGATCGATTGCTGCAAGAGAAGATTAAAAAGCCATTGGCCGAAGCCGTATTGTTTGGCAGCTTATCTGAGAAGGGCGGTACCGCGTTTGTGCGGGTCGAAGATGGCGAGTTGGTTGTACACACTGAGGATGAGCTCGCTACCAGCGAGTAAGTCCCAGCTAGTAAATCACAGGCAGCAAAAAACCGTCCTATGGAATCCATGGGACGGTTTTTTTATACGTCAGATAAATCTAAAGAGGTTTGAGCTTATCGCTCTCTAAAGGTAATACGGCCTTTAGTTAGGTCATAGGGAGTCATCTCAACCTTAACCTTGTCACCCGTAAGAATACGAATGTAGTGCTTGCGCATCTTTCCAGAGATATGGGCAATGATCACGTGATCATTTTCCAACTTAACTCGAAAAGTCGTGTTCGGCAAAGTGTCGATGACTTCGCCTTCAAATTCAATGTGGTCTTCTTTCGCCATAAGCTTAATATAGTGCCCGTTAAATGAGATTGTTTAAACCCGGTGCTAGAAGGGCCGCGGCTAGCTTGGCGGATCCTCAAAAAGCGCGGCAAGTTTGCCTTAAAATGCCCCGTATAGCAAAGTCATTCGGCAATTCGCCAGCTATTTTGTCGGTACAGCTCAAGAGGGCGGTAATTAGTCTTGTATTTCATCTTGTCACAGCCGGAAATCCAATAGCCTAAATAGAGATGTTCAAGCCCTAGACGCTGAGCCATATCAATCTCCACAAGGATCGCCAGCACCCCAATCCCCCGGTCAGAGAAGGCTGGGTCAAAATAGGTGTAGATAGCCGAGAGACCATTTTCAATCACATCGATTACGGCACAGCCGATTAGCTGGTCACCCAATCTAAACTCAAGAAACTGTGTGCACTCCCAAGCGTTGCCGAGAAAATCTTCAAACTGCCGGCGCGATGGTGGATACATATCCCCGTCGCTGTGGCGCTGTTCTATATAGCGAGCATAGATCGGAAAGTGCTCGCCAATATTAATCGCGTCGAGCTGCTCCACCATAATGTCGTTGTTCTTTTTCCAGCAGCGTTTTTGTCCGCGAGTCGGTTTAAAGTCGTCAACCGGCAAGCGCGCCGGAATACAGGCATTACAGCCAGTGCATTTAGGTGCATAAAGGAAAGGGCCACTGCGGCGAAAGCCAAGCTTGGTCATGCGCGAGTAAAGCTCAACATCAATAGGCATGTTCGGATCCACAAAAGCTGTGGTCGATTGACGCTCAGGCAGATAGCTGCAGTCATGGGCCTCTGTCAAGCAGAGCTTGATCATGCCTATATCTGGCGAGATATCGCGAGTCATTTGGGGCTACCTTGTTAGTAAGTCTTTTGTTAGTCAGTCTCTTGTTAGTGAGTGTACTGTTCGACAACAGTCACAAGAGTAGTTCAGCGGTCTAGGATACTCAATGAGATTTTTCTACCGACTTGATCACCAATTGAACTCTAACCTTGTAGGCTGCTCCCCAGCGCTGGGCAGCGGCCAATTTAAGGCCTTATCACCCCAGAGAGATAACTCTGCGAGAAAAGCTCTGCGCTCTATACTCAACGCGCCCAGGCTGACCAGATGAGGGTTAACCAGCTGACAGTCAATCAGTTGCAAACCGGAGTCCAGACCCCAACGGCAGAGATGGGCCATGGCAATTTTCGACGCACTAGCGCGACGGCTAAACATTGATTCACCGCAAAAAATACTGCCAACCGCAACACCGTAAAGGCCGCCAACTAATTCACCATCCAGCCAAACCTCAAGAGAGTGAGCCTTTCCCTGCTGATGCAGCTGAGTATAAGCAGCCATCATTTCCGCGGTGATCCAGGTGCCACCGTCGTCGTCACGGGGTTCACTACAGGCGTGGATAACATCGTTAAAGGCATGATTAACGGTTATCTGATAATCATTGCGCCGCAGCGTTTTACGCAGGCTTTTGGAACAGTGCAGATCAGAGGGTGGCAACACACAGCGGGTTGCCGGGCTCCACCAGAGAATAGGATCTTCATCCTGATACCAGGGAAAAATACCTGAGCGGTAGGCATTGAGGAGAGTTTGTGGCTGTAAATTACCCCCGACGGCTAGCAGGCCGTCGGGTTCAGTTAAAGCGCCCCTAGGATCGGGAAACTGCGGATGATTCTGATCGAGCAGAGGTATCTGCACAGACAGACTCCAGATTTGCTATTTAGAGTTGCTATTTAGAGCTGCTATTCGTTTACTGATCCAGGAAACGTTCCGCATCCAGCGCCGCCATACAGCCGCTGCCAGCGGAAGTCACTGCCTGACGATAGACATGGTCAGCCACATCGCCTGCGGCAAATACACCAGGTACGCTGGTTTCAGTAGCGTTGCCCGCCATACCACCGGTAATGGTTAAGTAGCCATCTTTCATGGCCAGCTTATCGGCGAAGATATCGGTATTCGGCTTGTGGCCAATGGCAATAAAGACACCATCCACCGTTAGGTCTTTGGTAGCGCCATCAGCAGTACTCTTAATACGCACACCAGTCACACCTGCCTCATCGCCCAGTACTTCATCGAGATTGTGGCTCCACTCAATGGTGATGTTGCCATTCTTCTCTTTCTCGAAGAGCTTGTCCTGCAGCATCTTTTCCGCCCGAAGCTCATCGCGACGGTGAATCAATGTCACTTCACTACAGATATTCGACAGATAGAGCGCTTCTTCAACAGCTGTGTTACCGCCACCGAGAACCGCGACCGGCTTATTGCGATAGAAAAAGCCATCACAGGTAGCACAGGCACTGACGCCTTTGCCCATGAATGCTTCTTCAGAGGGCAGCCCCAGATACTGTGCCGAAGCACCAGTGGCAATAATCAGCGAATCACAGCTGTAGTTGCTAGAGCCCTTGAGGCGGAAAGGGCGTTCGTCGAGAACCACCTCGTCTATATGATCAAAAATTGTTTTAGTATCAAAGCGTTCCGCGTGTTTTTGCATGCGTTCCATCAACTCTGGACCCTGCACGCCATCTGCGTCTCCAGGCCAGTTATCCACATCGGTAGTGGTCGTTAACTGACCACCTTGCTGAATGCCGGTAATAACAACTGGGCTCAAATTGGCCCTTGCGGCATAAACAGCAGCAGTCCAGCCAGCAGGGCCAGAACCTAAAATAATCAATGGATAATGTTGTGTCTCAGACATGGTTGCTCTCTACTAAAAAGGTTTAAAAAGTATAAATGATTTGGTTGCGCCGACTATTTAAGAGGCAGCGTTCAAAAACAGAGCGCCATCATAATCAATCCCATGGCGCGGACAAATAAGTTTCTGCACTATCTTTACCCGAGCTTTACCAGATCTTCAGGATTTACCCTCCTGAATTCATTAGCCAACTGGGCGATTAAGCACTGCTGAAACATGGCATTTAATTCTCAACGGGCTACAATTGGCGCTGCATTAAAAAACAGGGAATCACCCGTTGAGCACAGATAAGCGAAAGCCCCGCAACCCAGCACCAGCCGAAGTCAGCTATAACGAAACTCGCGGTAAGCGCCTGCTTGCCGAGGGCGCACTAATAGGTTGGATTGCTCTCTGCTCAATACTGCTGCTAGCCCTGCTAAGCTACTCCTCAGATGACCCAGGCTGGTCACACACTGGCGTCCGCGGCGAGCTCAACAATGCTGTAGGCCTTGCTGGCGCCTGGATCGCCGATATCTTCTTTGCCCTTTTTGGGGTTATGGCCTATCTGTTCCCAGCTCTGCTTGCAGTTCGTGCCATACAAATTCTACGCACCTATATTCTCCGCGAAGGGGATGCCTTCGACTCCGTCACCTTCACCCTGCGCGTGATCGGTTTTATTCTGGTAATGATCAGCGCCACCTCACTGGCCAATATCCAGTACGCCGAAGTGCATAACAGCTATCCCTTTGGTGTCGGCGGCATACTCGGCAATAAGATTGGCGAAGCCACCATGGCTGTGTTCAGCTACGTTGGCACCACCTTGATTCTACTGTCCCTGTTCCTTTTCGGACTCACCGTATTTGTCGATATCTCCTGGATTTCACTGATTGATCGCCTAGGCCTCGCCGCAATCGACCTCTACGATCGAGCACGCAGCAAACTCGCGGCAATGAAAATTGCCCGTGCCGAAAAAGCCAAGTCCCGTGAAGCGGTTCTCGAGCGCCAGGCTAAAGTCGAAGTCGAAACCAAGATGCAAAAGCTGCGCACGCCGCCGACCATCCAGCCCCCCAAGGCCAAGCCAATTGTTAGCAAGCGCATTGAGCGTGAAAAGCAGCAGACGCTCTTTGGCGACACCGAAGTTATTGGCTCACTGCCGCCGATTAACCTGCTCGATCCAGCAGACAACAACCCCAATAGCGGTTACTCCGCGGAATCCCTTGAGCATCTCTCACGTCTGTTGGAACACAAGCTCCTCGACTTTGGCATCAAGGCCGATGTGGTAGAAGTGCTGCCAGGCCCGGTGGTAACAAGATTCGAAATTCAGCCCGCCGCCGGTATCAAGGTCAGCCGCATCAGTGGACTAGCCAAAGATTTGGCCCGCTCCATGGCGGTGATCAGCGTGCGCGTGGTTGAAGTGATTCCCGGCAAGTCCGTAGTCGGCATTGAAATTCCCAATGAAAAGCGCGAGATGGTACGCCTCAGTGAAGTGCTTTCATCTGAAGCCTATGACCGCTCAAGCTCCCCAGTAACTCTGGCACTGGGCCATGATATTGCCGGTATCCCAATCGTTGCCGATCTGGGTCGCATGCCTCACTTGCTGGTGGCAGGAACTACCGGCTCGGGTAAATCTGTTGGCATCAACACCATGCTCCTAAGCCTGCTGTTTAAAGCCTCACCAGAAGAAGTGCGGTTAATCCTTATTGACCCCAAAATGCTTGAGCTATCGGTTTACGACGGCATTCCCCACCTGTTAACCCCAGTTATCACCGACATGAAAGACGCCGCCAGTGGCCTGCGCTGGTGTGTCGGTGAAATGGAACGCCGCTACAAGCTTATGGCCGCGTTGGGAGTACGAAACCTCGCCGGTTACAACCGCAAAATTGAAGACGCCATTAAAGCCGGCGAGCCGATCACCGATCCACTCTGGACATTTAATCCAGACGAGATGGGTTGGGATGCCACCCAGGAAGCCCCAGAAGCGCCGACTCTAGAAACACTGCCCTACATAGTAGTAGTCATCGACGAATTCGCCGACATGATGATGATCGTCGGCAAGAAAGTTGAGCAGCTCATCGCACGTATCGCCCAGAAGGCCCGCGCCGCAGGTATCCATCTGATCCTCGCCACCCAGCGCCCCTCAGTGGACGTTATTACCGGCCTGATCAAAGCCAACGTACCCACGCGCATTGCCTTCCAAGTCTCCTCCAAGATCGACTCAAGAACCATCCTCGACCAAGGCGGCGCAGAACAGCTACTAGGTAACGGCGACATGCTCTATCTGCCGCCAGGCACCAGCGTCCCAGAACGTATTCACGGTTGTTTTGTCGACGACCACGAAGTGCACAAAGTTGTCGCCGACTGGAAGCGTCGCGGCGAACCCAACTACCTCAGCGACATTACCGATGAAGCCGCCGTTTCGTCGATCCCAGTACCAGGCTTTAGCAGCGGAGAAGAGAGCGAAGACGACCCAGAATCTGATCCGCTCTATGACGAAGCCGTGGCCTTTGTACTCGAGAGCCGCAAGGCCTCGATTTCATCTGTACAGCGCAAACTCAGAGTGGGCTACAACCGTGCTGCGCGTTTGATTGAACAGATGGAAGTGGCTGGAGTGGTTAGTCCCATGAGTAGTAATGGTAGTCGTGACATACTTTCTCAGAGTGGGCGTTGATATTTATTAAATTGTATTCAAGAAAATCTTAACTATACTTTTTGGAACATTTCGTAAAATCTAGGGCTGGGGGGCCAGATTTTATTTGGGGCATTAATATAAAAAGGATTTTATATGTGTACCTCCAGTCGTTTGCTGGCAGCCCTCATTCACACCGCTTTTATGCCTTCTTCTTCCTGCGGTGGTGGAAGAGGCTCCGATCCAAATTTAATTCCTCGAGAAAATGCGAACAATAACGTTCATTCCGAGCGCTTAGTTCCTACCCAGGTTCTGATTTTACTGGCTCGTACTGTCGACGCATCTATTAAAATATTTAATATGACAGATCTCGGAGCCTCCTATTTATTGGTGCGCGCAAAGAGTATATCTGCACTAAATTCGAGTCTGCCCTTAATTATTCTAACGTCAAAAGGATCGTTCAACTGTGGCGAAAAAAACCTTAATACTATTCTTACTGTTTGTCACTACTATTTGCATAGGCTGTTCGACGAGCCTAGTGAAATACTCCGAATCTAGGGCTGTTCCATTAGAAAGAATATATAAACCATATGAGAAATATTCAGAAGCCACACCTTTGAAGTCAAAACTAATCGTGGTTCGAGACGGTGGAATACTTGGAGCCGGTGGCTCTGCGGCACTGTTTTTAAATGGTGAGATTGTTGCTAGATTCCGTACCTCTGAGTCTCTGGTCTTGTATGTAAATGAGGGTGATAACGTTATTGGTGCGGGCCCGGGAGTCAAGATGAACTGGGAGTCGGATAGTGTTGGGTTAGTTGAACAGACACTAATGGTTATGAAAAATCAGACCTATTATTATCGGTTAGGGATTCATCCATACAATGGGCTTGTTCTTAATAGATCTACACAGCTTGAATGATTGGCGGCAGAAGCCATTTAGAGCCTGTTTAGCTTTACCTGACGGCCCGCTGTAATAATGAAGATAATTTGGGCTAGCTCTATTGGTAAAATGGTAAAAAAGAGGGTAGATAAACATGGCAGTCGTCATCAGGGAAGATGAGTTCTATCGTTACTTAGATTTGGTTATGGAGCTTTGGCCACATCAGTTAACGCTTGACGTTGGGAGTCAGGATGCATTTAACACATTGAGTGAATCTTGTCTGAAAAGTACATTCATGCGTATTCGCGCAGACCTATATGCGAATGTCGAGGATTGGGATTTACAGGTAGGATCCGCAATTACTAAGGCGATTTATAAATTTTTATGCTTGAAATCAGATGCTAAATTTGGAACCAAGTTGTCACGTGACTGTATCGATAAAAAGGCTGTTATGAATATTATGGATCAGTACCCGGCTTGGTCTGTTGTTCGCGAGAAAGCTTACTAGAGTAGTTATTATACTGCTGATTTTTTCTTTCTAGTACGCTCATGGAACTGATCTATAATTTTGAGAAATCGGTATTTAGATGTCTATTAAGATCCATTTAAAATGGAAACCACACTAAGAAGGATTTTACAAATATGAATAAAAGTTATGCAGTTATTTTTACATTATTAGTGTTTCTGTCAGGCTGTGTTGCAACTCCCGAGCCTCTGAGTGAAAAGAATTCTGACCTAACCCAAGGCAACGTTCAGATGAACCTAATTGTTGGGCAGACCTCGAAAGCTGATGTCCTTGAAAATTTCGGATCACCAAACGTTACTACAAGAGACGGTGCAGGCCGCGAAGTTTGGAGCTACCAACGCGCAGCTCAAATCACTCAGTCCTCAAAGCAGTCAGGTTATTGGACGACATACAGATTGAAGTGCAGAGCGGCTGTTATTTGGGCGAGGATGACATTGTCCGTTACAGCGATAATTACAATCGTGTGGAACAGGTGAGCGCTTAGGCGAGCGTTCAGGGAAGAGCTTTTTAGAAGAGCTGTTTAGATGAGCTTTTTAGACGAGCTAGTTAAAAGTGCCATATAAAAGGGCCAGCAGTATGCAAGGAAGAAAGTTATGAAAGGATTGGTATTTACCTCGTTTTTACATTTGGTTGAAAAAGAATATGGCCT
>Ga0307488_10002126_pt1 | contig 16738 bp, 11 predicted proteins | sample SB02metaG_FD_202248 | JGI IMG/M metagenome (GOLD analysis project Ga0307488, IMG submission 202248) | Sea-ice brine microbial communities from Beaufort Sea near Barrow, Alaska, United States - SB 0.2 | ecosystem: Environmental > Aquatic > Marine > Coastal | place: USA: Alaska | collected... | reverse complement strand
GCAGTGGCTGCATCATCAGATGTCTCTTCAGCTTCGGGCTTTATACCTTGAGGTGTTATCTCAAATGCCCAGGCGAAAAACAAGGCAATAGGAAAACCCAATAACGCCAGGAAAAATATCAGAGAATCGACCCACAGAGGTAAATGGAAGGCTGGTACCGCTAAGTTTGTTACCTGTATCACCATCCAGGCAAGCACTAAATATGCTGTGCCCACTTTAAAAACGTTGCGTTTTTTTAACGCGGCAAACAGTGATTCAGACAAAGTAGGTCCTATAGATAGTGATGATATTTATAGCCGCCAGTCTAGATACTATGAAAATGATTATCAAGGAAAAACTGTATATCATATAAAGTATAAAGATAAAAATATAATACCTAAATAAAAAATTTGTTCAGTTAGCCAATTCTCAACTCTATACGTGACTTAGCTTCAGATTGGCGAGACATGAATTTAGTTAATATCTCATTGGGTTGATTTTCGACTTTCGATTTTCACAAAAGTGTCTGTGCGCTATCATCAGAAAGTTCGACATGTGAATAGCGCTTATTGGCGCGATCCCGGTTGCAAGATAAAACTATTTTGTTTTATCTTGATAATGCTAGGAGGTTTTTTTACTTCAAACGCTAATAAAAAAAGCGCGACAAAGTAACCCGTTTTATTAAGATTAGATTAAAAGGTAATAAAATTTCAATCTAACCTGCGGTGATTGTTTGCAATGATTATCGGTTTAAAAATCAGACTATGAAGACGCTAACTGTTCAGCCTGCTCTAACTCAGTTTGTAGCCGTTTTGTTTCATCCACGCGCGGTTTGGTAAAACGTGCCAGTGCTAAATAAAGCACTGGGGTGAGATAAAGCGTAAAGACAACTGCTATACCTAAGCCACCAAAAACCACCCAACCGATAGCATTACGGGCTTCTGCGCCGGCACCACTCGATAAAATTAATGGCAATGAACCTAGCAGGGTTGATAGTAAGGTCATCGTAATCGGCCGTAATCGGATACTCGCCGCCTGCTCAACAGCTTTACGGACGTTATAGCCTTTATCACGTAGTTGATCGGCAAATTCCACCAGTAAAATGGCATTTTTTGCCAACAAACCAATTAACATTACCAAGCCAATTTGCGAGTAAATATTAATTGAGGTCCCCGTTAAAAACAGAGCAAACAAGGCGGCAGCTATCCCAAAAGGTACTGTCGCCATTACCACAACTGCGCTGTTAACACTCTCAAATTGTGCGGCTAGTACCAACAAAACAATAACAAAAGCCAGTACATAAGTTAAGGTCACCTCACGGGCAGTTTCTTCAAAAGTTAACGCTTCGCCCAAGAAAATTAAGCCAATATTATTTGGTAAATTTTGTTCGCCTAAACTACGTAATTTCTCTACCACTTGCTGTAATGGTAAGTCCTCGGGTAGCTCCATTTCCATTTCAATAGCCCGCCGCTGAGCCTTACGTTCTAGTTCGGCGGCCACGCCTTCTTCAGAAATATAAGCCAAACTAGATAAGGGGACTAAATTACCGCTGCTTGAACCAACATATAAGTTAGCTAAGTCAGTTGGATCTTTTATTTGCTCAATTTGAGCCTGTAAAATGAGCGGTATTGATTGATCACCCACATTTAAATCGGCGATATCATCACCATTGATTGCCACCCGCAATGTCGTTGCAATAGCTGATAATGGCACCCCTAGCTCTTCTGCTCGACGACGGTCAATATTCACCCTCAGTTGAGGCTGTGTTGGCTGATAAGAGATCCTAGGCATACCAAGTTCAGGGAACTGTTGCTGAAGAATTTTAGAGAAATTTTGAGCCGCTGCAAAAATATCATCGTAACTTTGACCGGTTAAAGCAATGTCAAGGCCACCTCCTTGACCACGTAAATTTAAACTATTAGAACCAAAAGCTCTGGCAGGTGCACCTGGTATAGCACCCAGCGGCCCTCTAATTTCATTAATAATTTCTTGCTGGGTTTTCGAACGCTCGTCCCAATGTTTTAACGGCACAGTAATAAAGACGAGATTAGGATCCCACTGCCCTACGACAGTATAAATAGAATCAATAGCACCACCATTGACATAAGGCAGCAGTATATCTTCCATTTTATCTGCTTGGCGGTCCATAAAGTTTAAACCAACGCCGTCTGGGCCACGAGCAAAAACACGAACACTGCCACGATCTTCACTTGGCATCAACTCGTTATCCAATACGCTATATAGACTCAGCGCAGAGAATGCCGCAACTAAGCAGACAAAAAAGACAAGCCAAGCTTTATCGAGTGCAATCTGTAAAGTGCGCTGATACCAGACGAGCATAACATGGCCTAAAGCGGTTAGCCGGTTGCTAGTATTTGCTTTCACTGGCAAACGTGCAGTTAGCGCAGGTACTAAAGATAAGGCAACAAAAGACGAAATAATTACAGCAATCGCCAACACACCACCAAATTCTCTAAACAAACGCCCTGCCGTTGAAGGTAAAAAAGCAATAGGTACAAAGACCGCGACTAAGACAGCCGTCGTGGCGACAACTGCAAAAAAAACTTCTCGAGTACCAATAACCGCAGCAGCTCGAGCGCCTAGCCCCATACTACGTCGACGCTGAATATTTTCGGTGACAACGATAGCATCATCGACTATCAGACCGCTGGCTAACACTAGGGCCAACAGCGTAAGAATATTAATCGAGAAACCCATTAACCAAATGGCAGCTAAAGCGCCAATCAGTGAGACAGGTATCGACAAAGCCGGTACTATTGTTGCTCGGCCAGAACCAATAAATAGCCATAAAGTCGCGACTACCAGGATAATGGTTAATACCAAGGAGGTAATTACCTCCTTTACCGAGCTGCGGATAAACTCGGCATCATCAGAGGTAACCTGCATCTGTAATTCAGGAAAACGACTGTCGAGTTGTTTGACTAAAGCCAGCACTTCATCCGATATTTCAATGGTGTTAGAGCTCGCTTGGCGAATAACACCTAAGCCTATAACCGGTTTACCATCGAGTCGCACTATACTTTGTGCATCTGCGGGGCCAAAGTACACAGTAGCCACATCGCCGATACGGGTGTTACCACTAATAATAATGTTGGAGACTTGTTCCGCACTAATAGACGTTGCGTCGGCGCGAACAATAAGTTGCTGATCGGTTGACTTCATACTACCGGCAGGTACATCAAATGGCGCTTGACGGAGTGCAGCAGCCACCTCGGTAATAGACAAGTTAAAGCTAGTTAAACGCAGTGGGTCTAATAAAACGCGCAACACGCGTTCACGATCGCCATTTAACCTGACATCTGCAACACCCGGAATACTTAGAAATAATGGGGCTAAATCAGTTGCTACACGTTCTGTTAGGCTACCTAAATCTAACGTGTCACTCGACACCGCTATGCTAACCACCGACTGGGCATCGTTATCCGCTTTAATAATGGCTAAACGCTCTACAGTATCTGGCAGTTCACGCTGTATTCTGCTAACCGCTTCGCGAATTTCATTAGCGGCATCGTCTAAATTAATGCCAGGGCGAAACTCTACCCTGACTCGCGAGCTGTTTTCTTCACTAGAGGCATTTATCGATTTGACACCACTGACCCGTGCTACCGCACCCTCTAATTTGCTGGTTACCTCAGTATCGACAGTTTCAGGAGAACCACCAGGAAAAGCTGCTGTTACCGATACAATGGGTCGGTCAACATCAGGAAGTTCGCGCACCTCAATGGTATTAAATGCTGCTAAACCGGCAATAATAATAAGTAAATTAAGAACAACAATTAACACTGGCCGCCGAATAGATAATGATGGCAAGTCATTCTGAGCTAGAGGTTGACTCATAAGCTAGTGTCCTGTGATGCGTCGACGCTCTGCCCTTCACGAAGTCGCTGCACACCTTCAACAATTAATTGATCACCGGCTGTTAATGGCCCCGATACTAATAAGCGTCCGCTTAAACGTTGCTGAATTTGTATATCGACTTTCCTCGCCTTGCCGTTTTCTTCCAACCAAACGTAAGCACTTGTTGCACCCCACATTAATGCGGCTTCTGGAATAACGGCATATTCATCACCGACTAGCTGTAGTATCACTCGAAAACTCATGCCAGGGCGATAGAGATCCGCTTTATTATCTAATAAAGCTCTAACGCGTATACTGCGGTCGGAAAGGTTTATCCGCGAGTCAACTTCAGTAATGGCAGCTTTAATGCGCAAGCCCTGCGTCTGCCAAGGTTCAAGCTCTACGCTAGCGTTACCCTGCAATATTGGCAGAGCAGCCTCTGGCACATTAAAATTTATCAACAGCTGTTCCCGCTGATCTATAGTGGTAATAGCGGTTTGCGAGCCAATACGATCACCCGGTTCAACATCTGTTAAGCCAACTATGCCAGTAAATGGTGCTTTTACAGTTCGGTCTTCTAATTCGGTTTTCACTTCTGTTAACAATACTCTAAGCAAATCTCGCACAGTCATCGCATCATCGACATCACTTTGTGCAATCGCTCCTTTTTTACGAATATCTTGCAAGCGAATAACGGTGCGTTCAGCGTCGGCAAGCTGAATGGTAACGCGTTCCAACGCCACTTTTTGGCGACGAGAGTCTAACTCTAACAGCACTTTTTGCGCTTGGACGCGCTGGCCCGGTACAAAGTTTACAGCGGTTACTTTGTCTGCTACTGCTGGGTAGACAATCACTGAGCGAATAGCTTCAGCCGTGCCAACAGCTTCTACACGATTGCTTTTTTGCTCAAAATAGATTGGCGCGGTAATAACTTTAGCCGCACGACCAGCTCCGGCTACCTGCGCCTGCACGGGACAAACAGTTAAAAAAGCAAACAACCAGATTGAGTGGCGAATCAATGCCATTTTATTTCCTTAAATTAGGTATATAATGATCTTGTTATCACTATACGGATTTTTAAGTGAGGTTGATCATAATATTGTCTCACAATATAAATTAGTACCGACTAGGTTCCACTTATTGTTAATCTAAAAAATACTGATACACCCGTAATAACACTCAGATTAAGTTGTTAAAGTTGCTCCGTTTTGACTCGTTGTTATATATTCTACGCTTAGGGTTTGTATGTTTTTTCTGGCATAGTGACTGTTTTTTCTCATTAAAGTCTCCAGTACCATTTAACAAGTGACGTACAAGCCAAATTACTTAATCGCTATATTTTACCACTGATGAATTTATGCAATATTAAAGCTCATTGAATCAATTTTATATCACTGACATACTCTGAAGATTACTTAATAATTTATTCTGTTTAACCTGAGAGCCCCTATGAAAAAAAATGACATTTCTTGCCTAGTTAATCTATCATCTAAAGAACTCAATCCTTCTTTGTTAGAGTTTGCTGATCTGAAAACAGCCAGTAATGTTAGCCAATTTCACCATAACCTGCCGAACTACGCGCCAACGCCCCTTGTTAATCTTTCTCAGCTGGCAAATCATCTGAAGATAAAACACCTTTTAGTTAAAGACGAAAGTCAGCGTTTTGATTTAAATGCCTTTAAAGTCCTTGGTGCGAGTTACGCTATTGCAAAGTACATAGTTAAAGTATTAGGACTCGCAGAGAGTGAATTAGCATTCGATAAAATTATTGCCAACAAAGCCAAGTATGAAAATGTCACCTTTGTTACCGCAACAGATGGTAATCATGGCAGAGCTGTCGCTTGGGTCACAAAATTATTTGGCTGTAAGTCAGTTGTATACATGCCTAAAGGTTCTTCTAAGGCTCGTTTGGAAGCCATATGTGGTTTTGGTGCTGAAGCATATCTTACTGAGCTCAATTATGACGACACAGTAATTTATGCACAACAACAAGCAGAAGACAATGGTTGGGTCTTGCTTCAAGATACGTCATGGGAAGGCTATGAAGAAGTACCACAACATATTATGCAGGGCTATTTTACGCTGGTAACAGAGTGCCTTAACCAAGAAAAAGACTTGTGGCCAACACACGTTTTTTTGCAAGCAGGTGTTGGCTCATTTGCTGCCGCTATTATTGCCTATATGTCAAACTTTACCGATCGACCTACACCCATATTTATAATCGTCGAACCTCAAGGTGCTCCGTGCTTGTTTGAGTCTATAAAAAATAACACAGGAGACCCTCTTAGGATTGAAGGTGACTTACCAACAATTATGGCAGGCCTCGCCTGTGGAGAACCTAGCCAGATTGCATGGCAGATAGTAAAGCATTCTACCCATGCCTTTTTAACCTGCTCTGATGATGTGGCTCGCCTGGGAATGAGGTTACTTGCAAATCCTATGAAAGGCGATCAACCGATTGTTTCTGGTGAATCGGGCGCTGTTCCACTCGGCGCTGTCTTTGAAGTATTATCTAATCAGCTTTTCCAAAACATTAAAGAAGACTTAAACCTTACTAGTGACTCTATTATCCTGTTATTTTCAACAGAGGGAGACACCGATCCAGAGGTTTATCAGGACATTGTTTTACAAAATTAAATTTAATGAGCCTTGGGTTAACAACTATATATCCGGTAAATAAACGGAAATTTAAAAGCCTGCTTTTCGTTCATTAAAAACTGATCTCGCTATTTTACGTTTATTATAGGGTCGTCACCACTCCAAAACTAATCCAGATAGACTATTCCACATAAACGTGAATGTCTCCACTATGGGTAACATTCACGTTACATGCTTCCACGTAATACGTCCACTCCCTGACCCGATAGAAGTTGATGTCGAGCTGATACCAAAGAAGTGCAAGTTAGCAAGGAGTGATTGAATATGCTTATGCTCTAGTAATTTTAGTAGTCTTTAAGTGGTCAATAACAACATATGGTCGTACTGATTTTTTTAGTAAATTACTTAGCTAAAACGGGGAGTTCACTTAGTTTTAAACGGCTTATTTGGACGATTCTTTAATATTTACCAATAAAAATAATCCCTCGATTATATTTTTACCATGAAGCTCACATAAAAGCACCTTTGTTAATTTTATGTTAACAAAACAGTTAGTTGTCAAGTAATGTTGTGTCGGATTATTTTACACTTTTATTATAAAAGCTGACAGCTTACAACTAACTAATTGTAATTATGTTACATTTTATTTTTGGCATTGTTTGTGCTCTGTGTCACACATATTAAATAATTATCTTTTTTATAATTTCGCGCCAAATTTATTGATAAAGGTTTAAATAGGGATATCCAATGAAATTTAATAAATTGATCATCCTAGCAATAATGCCAGGCTTTTCATCCGCTGGTTTAATAACATTCGACAGTGTTGAAGAAAACAATGCTAGTCCTTACATCGAGAATGGATACAAGTTCGAACTAATCTTTGGCGGAACCAACCCCTATTTTGGAGGCATGGCAAACTCCTCAGGTACCTTGTATTGGCAGGATGACCGAGTTCCTGCTGCTAGTAATCCTGAAAACGCTATGGTGCAAATGACTAGAGTCGATGGCGGCCTTTTCGACTTATGGGACTTTGACCTAATTGGCGCATCAAATGATATCTGGCTTAATACGTCTGTTGGTGGAGTGAGCACTAACCAAGTCCATATCGCCAATGGAAGCTACACAGTTCCGATTAATGGGATTGACTCTGTCACGTTGGATTTCAAACGCGCTGGACCTAACTTTGGAGCCATTGATAACGTAAACGTAAGTGCCGTACCAGAGCCCGGTTCACTTGCGCTACTAGGGCTTAGCCTTGCTAGCCTCAGTCTCTCACAACGGAAGAAAGCGTAGCTAGCAGCCTTGGTAGCCAAACCTCTCATCCATACGTTGGTGTGGATAAGGTCATTCTACTGATGTCGATTCAACCTCTACTCAATATATTCAATAATCTCTAATCGATTAAGTTGGTCCGACTTCACTCAACTAGATGACCAGATCAGGCCATCACTTCAAAAAATAAAAACCTTCTAGAAGCCCGATACCATCATCGACAACCTTCAATTCCATTCGTCTTTTATCAACTCGTTGCATAATAACGTTAATGCTTTCAGAAGGTTCCTCAGGGAGGCAGGCCACGCAACACTTTAATCCCAATAAACTCATGGCTAATGAACGATCAATATGTAACTCGTTAAGCATTAGTACTCGCATTACTAAATAGCATATGCCTCGGGCACAATTAGATTAGGTAGAATACGCCATTATTAAATGATGCGCCCCTAAGAAGTTTTTTGCCGATAGGTACGCCATTGTGGCGCAGAATGTTGTATTCGGTGGTGACATGAAAGTACAGATTTGGGCAGACACCAAACGTTTAAACAATCACAGCCACTCAAAGAAAGCTGATGTGGATGAAATTTAAATATAGCCTATGCTGTTAAGCATTAGCATTACACGAAATTTCACCATTGAGAACCTTTTAACACGTTATTATGGCTGGAAAAATCACTTCTAACTGATATCTTAAAGTTTCTGTTTAGTAGATTTACAAATAACTCAACCACCATTTATCTTTGTTATTAGCTTTATATTTCATATATTTGTTACAAAATGGATAGAGAAACAAAACAACAGCTATCCAAACAAGGTAAACAACAACCAGAGAGTAGCCATAATTTAACAGGTTTGGGCTTGGCCCTTTAGCAGTCAAAATCATATCTTGCCATTGGCCACCAAAAATTAATATCCCAATAATAGCTAAAGAATGAATCACTAAAACATGCAAAAAATAATAAAGTAGGGGGACTCGTCCAAAGACTAAAAAGAAATCTGTTAATTTATTTTTTGTCGTTTCAAAAGCATATAAAAATAACATAGCAGGACCAAGAGTGATGCAAAGATATAACAAAGAAGCTGGATATTTAGTTACACTAAAAAAGGAATAAACCGTTTTTGTCGTGCTCTCCTGAACCAACCATGGCACTAAATCGCCATAAATATTGAACCCTCTTAAGATAAAAAATAGCGTAATAGAGCCTAAACCCGTTATTAATAGCCATTTTCTTCGAAGACAGGTATCAAACTCTTTTTGATACCATGTGCCAAATAGGTAACCCAATGCAATCACTCCAATCCAAGGAATAACGGGATAACCCACACGGATCTTAAGTGTTTCATCATAGGTCAGTACATGTGGCTGATGTAAAAAGTACCAAACGATTGATTGAATACTTTGACCCTCCATCATAACGCCATCAAAGGCGTTATGACCAGCGATCAGACCAATAGCTAAAAACAAAATAACGGGTTTTGGAAGGTATATTAAAAATGATAGGCATATCATGCTAAATCCTATTGCCCAAATCACCTGAAAATTCATAAAACCGTAGTTAAAATCAAAGAACCAGATAAAATTATTAACCACTATTTCAAGAAAAACCAGCCAAAGACCACGCGTAAAAAGAAATTTAAACAGCTCTGGTTTTGATTTGTTACTGCCATAAAGAAAGGCAGAGGTACCAGCCAAAAAAATAAAAATAGGAGCACAGTAATGCGAAATGAAACGTGTAAAAAACAACAAAGGAGTTGTAGTCTCTATATCTAAAGGGTTGGCAGCCAAAAACGAGCCAAAATAAAAATAGTCTCTAACATGGTCTAAGGCCATGATGACCATTACCACCCCTCTTAAGAGGTCGATGGATTCAATTCTATTTTTGGTAAGTGATTTCAATGGTTATCCTTATTTATAATAGATTATAAGATAGATGACGTATGAGTTATTCTTACATTAGTTAGTTTGGTAAATCATCTTTAAGTCGCCTACAGCATACAGTATTTAATATATGTTCAACATATATACGTTAGTGGTGTTTTTATCATGCGATTATTTCATAAAAAACCAGCCTAAATAGTAAGACTTAATATTTATTGACGTATTGGTTGCACTCCTCGTATTATCTTCAATAACTTACTGTCATGGGTTGCCTAAAGAAATGGCATTAGCTGACAGCAGTGTCTTCAAAAAACTTGTCACAACGATCTCAAATACGCTAATATCAACGTTAGATTTAGAGAGAGCTGATACGAGTCAGTCAGGAATTAATTTTGTGACTTTACCTTAAAAAATAAAGGAGTACAGCAACACGAAATATCGATTAAATTTTTGGTTTAATTGATATTACCGAGTATTCTCCCTCAAAAAATCAACAAAGTTTGTGACAATATTCACTTATCAGCAGAGTTGAATTTAACTTAGTAGATAACTTACAAAGTGAAATACTTGCCTGCTAATTCAGGTTCAATAATAGATGAAAGGCTACCATTATGTGTCGTAGTTCATATTTGATTTGATATATTTAGAAGATGTGTTTCTATCTGACAATACAATTTATTACGTCAGGAATTGCCACTAATAACGGTATTTGTTGATAAAACTTTACCCGTTGTGAGGTGTTAGTGAAGATTAGAGCATTTTGACATAATGAGTATTTGGCGAGTCCGTTCACAATAATGGTGTCTTATGCCGCTTGACCAGAACAGTTGTTAAATAGCTTTTAAATAGTATTGATTTTTGCCATTTACCTTTGCTTTATATAAATATTCGTCTGCTATTTTAATCAGACTATCGCTGGTGATATTAGTATTGCCAGATTTTAGAATGGCGCCGACAGAGACCGACACTTTAATAGTCTTGCCATTATTATTTAAATTAAGACTTGCCACACCGGTGACTATTTTTAAACAGATTTCTTCAAGTTTTACTCGATTTACACCACAGATAATAAGTGCAAACTCATCTCCACCTATGCGAAAACCAATGTCTTCAATGCGACGGCATTTTGTTTCTATAACACCCGCTAATTTTTTTAAAACATCATCACCTACACTATGTCCAAAAGAGTCGTTAATTATTTTAAAATAATCAGCATCAATAAAAACTAAACCTAGAGCGACTTTGTTACGGACGGCAATGGCATTTAATCTTACTATTTGTTCTTGAAAAGCTCTTCTGTTGTTTAACTTTGTTAATTCGTCTGTTATCGATTCGTTGTAAAGGCGATTGATTAATAAATAATTTTGATAGATGCTGTTTTGACCCACTCGATTAATGATAAGGCAAATACCAGCAACAAAACTCAAGATAATAAACACGAAGAGTAATTCGGTTAATGGGAGTTTTAAATAAAGGGTTACAGCTGCATAGACACAAAGAATAGTTACAGTGACTATACCAGACGATTTAATTGGCAACACCAGGAGTAAACAGCCAAACATAATAATGAGCACTAGGCCGAGCTGAGAAAATTGAAACCCATATAAGCCAGAAATATAATAGATGAACGTGTGATTTAAGCCCGCACCTAAGTAGGTGGTTAACATTAATAATACGTTTGAAAGTATCGATATAGGCGGTTTAAACCAATAAACAAAATTTAAATATAATAAAGGAAATATGACTAAAATCAGTCGAGTTGATATTGTTAACCGGTATACCTCGCTGGGAAATCTAATTACGTCCATAATGGCAAATGCAACATACAAGAATAATGCTACAGTGAGAGCCCAACGCCTAGCATTTAAGCACTGTAACATCAAAAAATGTGAGAACTTTTTTTGATGAGGAACACCGTGATTATCAAAGTCAATTGGTGTATTCATATAATGTAAACCTTAGTCAGACTTATGTATGAATAATTATTTGTGTTTTATAGAGCTAAAATTTGATTATTTATCGATCATTTTTAACCCTCCTTTTCTCTTTACCTAAGAATAGAGTGTGTTGCACTGCTCATTTAAAGTCACAGCACACTCCATACATTAGCATTTTACTGAGTGCATGGATATGATCTAAGGCTAACTAATGCCACATTGCGGTCTGGACTTTGAATATATTTTGCTGCGAAAACGGCTCCTTCCACAGATGCTTCAGTACCAGATAATCCACAACCTTTCCCAATAAAAAATGCAGTACCTGAATATGAAAGTTGAATTGTTATTGGAGAACAAACCTCTTTTGCCGCTTCTAAAGCGGCGTTAACAGAATTTGTTCCAATAACATTAACAGCTGCAATTGCGTAATGATTGTCTTTGGCATCTCTATAAAGATTTTTCAGTGCATTACTAAAAATAAAATATTCCCTTTTTTTCATTTTCTGACTTTTAACGCTGACTTGCCAGCTCTTAAATTCGGTAACCCAGGACTTGAGCCTGAAGAAGTAACCTCATTTGATATTTCAACTGAATGGTATTTTGCAGAAGCAGCGATAGCAAGCATTGGTTATTTCCATAAGACACGTACTAATATCATTGCTGGTCAAAATGAGAGCGCTAGCCTTGATGCAAACGGTTTGCGTGAAACAAATCCTGAATGTCTAGGTGGTGGTCTGTGGAACACTGCGGTTCAACCTAATGTATTAGGTAACCCAGACTCTGTTGGCCTTGGTGTTGATGTTTCATCCGTTATTAATGACTCCGCAGAAACAACCCAATCGGGTATCGAAATGTCATTTCAGTATGATCTTTCAAACTTCAAGAAAGATTTAGTTTGGCATCTGGTTTTGGTATATTAGCTAACTACACTATCCAAGAATTTGATAGTGGTTCAGCTAATAACTCATCTGCAGGTCGCGATACAGATATTTTTAATGCGATAAACGGTATTTATGATGAGAGTCAGTTTGTGAAAGTTGATAGACTTAAAGGTCTTATGGATTTTTCTGAAACTGCTTATAACGTAGCGGTATACGATGAGAAGCATAGTATTTCAGCAAGAGTACGTTACACATGGCGTGACGCTTTCCGTACTTTAGACACTGCTGCTGGTGCTTCTCTTAACTCTACATTAGGTTTCCCTGCTGTTACACACGACAGAGGACAAGTTAATGCTAGTATTAGTTATGATGTTAATGAGCAATTAAACTGGGTGTTGAGTCTGTTAACTTAACCAAGTCAGATATTACTCAATCTTGTGTTAATGAGGGCGCTATGTTGTGTTACCAAGGAATTACAGATCGTAGGGTTACCTTTGGGCTTAACTATCGCTTCTAGTATGTGAGTAAAAAATATCCAACATAGAAAAGTCATAACTTCTATGATGAACGATACATTTTAGGTGTAACTTTTAACCATAATAAATAATGTCTATCTAACTCATTTTGTGGCCTATATCACCTTAGCGTTATGAAGTTTCTCTCAGCTTTTTGGTGACTAAATGACCTTAATACCTTTATCTTAAATTTACGTATAACTTCATTTCAAGCCAATATGAGATACCGATTTATATCAACATCTTAGGTGATAAAAAAGCGAGTTATACATTTCTGCATAGCTCGCTTTCTCCAATAGTTGTGTTAACTACCTAGTCACAATCTTAATTACTTGTTATCAAAAAAGAGTTAGTCTTGATAAGAAGAAATCGGAGGACAACTACAAATTAAATTGCGATCGCCATAAACATCATCAATGCGGTTAACGGTTGGCCAGAATTTGTTTTTCTTCGCTGCCGCTACTGGGAATACCGCTTCTTGGATGCTGTAGCTACGATCCCAACTTGAGGTAATATCGGCCAGTGTATGAGGTGCGTTGTGCAATGGATTATCTGCTAAAGTCCATTCACCTGACGTAACTTTACGTACTTCATCACGAATACAAACCATCGCTTCTACAAAGCGATCTAATTCAACTTTAGACTCAGACTCCGTAGGCTCAATCATAAACGTACCTGCGACTGGGAACGACATAGTTGGCGCATGAAAGCCGTAATCCATTAGGCGTTTAGCTATGTCTACTTCAGTAATACCCGACTCTGCTTTTAATGGGCGTAAGTCAATAATACATTCGTGGGCAACACGGCCATTTTTACCTGTATATAAAACGGGGTAATGTTCGTGTAATTTTTTTGCTAAGTAGTTAGCATTAACAATGGCGTACTTAGTGGCATCTGTTACCCCTTTTTTGCCTAGCATGGCAATGTATAGGTAAGAGATACATAAAATACTCGCGCTACCGTAGGGGGCAGCAGATACCGCGCCGTTACCTTTAGTGCTCTCATCTACATTAATTAACACATGATCTGGTAAGAATGGCGCAAGATGGGCTTTAACACCGATAGGCCCCATGCCGGGTCCGCCACCACCGTGCGGAATAGCAAAAGTTTTGTGTAAGTTAAGGTGAGAAACATCGGCGCCAATAAGGCCAGGAGAGGTAACACCTACTTGTGCGTTCATGTTTGCGCCATCAAGATACACTTGACCCCCATTGTCATGAATAATGTTACAAATTTCGGCAACTGTGGTTTCGTAAACACCATGTGTCGATGGATAGGTAATCATTAAACAAGCTAAGTTTTCAGCCATCTCTGTAGCTTTACTACGAAGGTCGTCCATATCAACGTTACCTTCTTTGTCACAAGCGACCACAACCACTTTCATACCAACCATTTGAGCAGAAGCAGGGTTAGTACCATGAGCAGAGGAAGGAATTAAACAAATATTACGATGACTGTCGCCACGGCTTTCATGATATTTAACAATCGAAATTAAACCAGCGTATTCACCCTGTGCACCCGAGTTTGGTTGCATTGAAATGTTATCGTAACCGGTGAGTTCAACTAACCAGTCACCCAACTCATCAATCATTTTTTTATAGCCCAGTGTTTGATCAACAGGAGCAAAAGGGTGCATGTTAGCAAATTCTGGCCATGATACTGGGATCATCTGTGCAGTGGCATTTAACTTCATAGTACAAGAGCCCAAGGAAATCATTGAATGATTAAGAGCTAAATCTTTGTTTTCTAGGCTTTTAATATAACGTAACATTTCTGTTTCGCTATGATATGAGTTAAAGACCGGATGCGATAAAATTGCAGACTCACGTACTAGTGACGCAGGAATGGAAGAGTGTCCGCCATCAATAATTTGCTGATCAAGGGCAGCAAGATCTAAACCATGACCTGTACCTAATAAAATATTGAAGAGGCCAGCAATGTCAGCTCGTGTTGTTGTCTCATCAATAGAAATACTAATTTGACCTTCAACATCAGTACGGAAGTTAACGCCAGCGTCTAACGCACGAGCTACAATTTCGTCTTTACTCATGCCATCAATCGCATCAAGATTAAAAGTTAAGGTATCAAAATAGTGAGCATGAGCAGCGGTTAATCCTTTTAATGCTGTACCTAAGCATAAAATATCTGTTAAACGGTGGATACGGTTAGCAATGGTTTTTAAGCCCTGAGGTCCATGATACACCGCATAAAATGCCGCCATATTGGCTAATAACACTTGCGCAGTACAAATGTTTGAGTTGGCTTTTTCACGACGAATATGTTGTTCACGTGTTTGCATTGCCATACGTAATGCCGGGTTACCGCGGGTGTCTTTTGATACACCAATAATTCGACCGGGTAATGAACGCTTGTATTTATCACTGGTAGTGAAAAATGCGGCGTGTGGTCCGCCATATCCCATTGGCACACCAAAACGTTGAGTTGAACCAATAACGGCATCAGCACCTAACTCACCGGGTGATTTAAGTAACACTAAGCTCATGATATCGGCAGCAACCGCTACGATAGCGTTTTTCTCATGAATGCTGGCAATTAGGTCGCTGACATCAGTCACTTCACCTGTTGCACTTGGGTATTGGATAAGTGCACCAAAAATATCGTGGTCTACCGCTTCGTTTGCTGGCGCTACGATCACATCAAAGTTAAACATTTCAGCTCGTTGCTTAACGAGATCAATAGTTTGTGGATACACATCAGATGAAATAAAGAATAAGTTTGATTTTTTGTTTTTAGACACACGTTTAGCCAGTGCCATTGCCTCAGCCGCCGCGGTACCTTCATCAAGTAATGACGCTGAAGCTAGCTCAAGACCAGTCAGGTCTATACACATTTGTTGGTAATTTAATAATGACTCTAAACGACCTTGGGCGATTTCTGGTTGGTAAGGTGTGTAAGCGGTGTACCAGCCTGGATTTTCTAAGACGTTACGTAAAATAACGTTAGGGGTATGTGTACCGTAATACCCTAAACCAATATAGGTATCATTAACTTTATTCAAGCTAGCCACTGCTTTTAAATCGCTGAGTGCTTGTACTTCTGTTTTACTTTCTTCAATCGCGGGCAATTGCGATAATCGAATGTCACTAGGCACAATTTCATTGATCAAGTCTTCAACAGTCTCTGCACCAATGTCGTTTAACATTGTTTGAGTTTGTTCAGCATTAGGGCCGATGTGGCGACGGATAAAATCTTGAGTTTGCTCAAGTTCTGCTAGCGTATGAGTAGTCATAAAACAGCTTCTCTAAAAAATGTAAAAAAAAGAAAGCCTCAAACATTGTGTTAGAGGCTTATATAACGGTGTTCGTAAACAGCCTGCTTTATATAAGATGCTGAAGTTAAAAGTTAAATAAGCTTAGTGTACTCACTCATTTTAACAAATAACAAAAACAACTCAGTGCAGGAATAAAATGTAATCGGCGATTAGTCTTCGTCAAGTATATTTTGGTAACTTTCTGCATCGAGCAAACTTTCGACTTCGTTGGCATCATCAAGTTTAATTTTAAATAACCAACCCTCACCAAAAGCGTCTGAGTTGACTAACTCAGGGGCATCTTCAAGACTTTCATTTACTGCAATGACTTCACCAGAAACTGGAGCATATATATCTGAAGCCGCTTTGACTGATTCACATACTGCAACGTCATCACCTGTTGAGACGTTGTCGCCAACATCAGGTAATTCAACAAAGACCATATCTCCTAAAAGGTCTTGGGCATGTTCAGTAATACCGACAGTAGCAGTACCGTCACCTTCGGTACGAACCCATTCGTGTGATGTTGCGTATCTTAATTCTGA
>Ga0307488_10002123_pt1 | contig 16746 bp, 9 predicted proteins | sample SB02metaG_FD_202248 | JGI IMG/M metagenome (GOLD analysis project Ga0307488, IMG submission 202248) | Sea-ice brine microbial communities from Beaufort Sea near Barrow, Alaska, United States - SB 0.2 | ecosystem: Environmental > Aquatic > Marine > Coastal | place: USA: Alaska | collected 2017-05-06 | reverse complement strand
TTATCTCATAAAGATGGCAATAAAGTAGTTTTTACTTCAGACAAAACTTATAGAACGCCTTTTACAAAAATGAAAAAGGCAGGAATTAAGTATATAAATAAAGAATTAAAAAAGCAAGGTAAGCCCGAAATGTCTGAGGGACAAAAGCAGACTGTAAATATGGGTATGCAAAGACTGCATCAAAATGTCACAGTAGGTTTAGCAAGATTAACTAAGGTCTTAGACGTTCTTGCAGGAGATGATTTAATAGGCTCAAAGTTCAAAGACTCTGAATTAATGAAAACACTTCAAAAAAAATTCGGAACTGTGCTTGCTGATTTTGAATTAGTTCAAGACAGTAAAGGTAAAGAAACTATTACGTACACAGGACGAGTTGCAGTTTTAGTTCAAAGAAAGGGAAAAAACTTTCCTGGATCGGAACACGGAGATTGGGCAAAAGTTTCGAAGTTTTTAGAAAAAGAATTAACAAAGTGGTTAAAGACTAAAGAGATAGCAGAGATACCCGGAAGTAAAAGTATAAAAGAAGAAGCCCTAGAGAAAGCCACTTCTATAGCTATGAAAAACTTAACTAAAGCTGCTGCTGTAAAAGCTTTAACAGGTATACCAAAAGCAAAAAGTACTCCTAAGAAAGGAGATTCTAAACGAAAAGGGGAAAAACCTGCTTCAGCAAAAAGAGCAAAAGCAGCAGTGTCAGGAATAGCCAGAGTAAAAAAAAGCGAAGTTAGTAGTATATTACGCTCTATAGCTATAATAAACAAAGAGTTACCTGATACAGTTAGAAAAAATATGCAAAGCCCTCAACTTGTAAATAGAACTGGAAGATTTGCAGAAAGTGTAAGGATTACAGGTGTAGTTCAAACGCCCAAAGGCTATCCAAGTATAGGGTATACCTATCAGAGAAACCCTTATGGAGTTTTTGAAGATGGAGGCGGATCAGCTCCTTGGGCTAATGGAGAAAGAGATCCTCGAGAATTGATTGATAAATCTATTCGAGAAATTGCCGCACAAATGGCAATCGGAAGATTCTATACTAGGAGACAGTAATGAGTAGAGCATATACAACACGACGTTTGGGTATTGTAGACGGTCTTGTTAATAAGTTGAAGGATATTGATGGTACGGGTCAATTCTTAACTAATTTAGAAGAAAACGTTTCACCGCGTTTAAAGTTTTGGGATGAGGTAGAGGAGTTTCCTGCTATTCATCTTAATGCCGGATCTGAGACAAGAGAATATCAGGCTGGAGGATATAAGGATAGATTTCTATCTATTACACTAAGATGCTACGTTCAAGCAGAAGATGCAGTTGCCGCACTTGATGAGCTACTTGAAGACGTAGAAACCGTAATAGAAGAAAATTCAAGATTAATGTATAAAGATCGCAATAATGTAGATCAATATACACAACAGATCACAGTCGTTAGTATTGATACTGATGAAGGTGTACTTGAACCTTTAGGCGTCGGAGAGATGCTCATAGAGGTTCGATATTAGAAAATACAGGCACGAACAAAAGTTCACGTCCTTGTCTTTTCAAGATAACATAGGAGAATAACTATGGCAAATAATTTATTTTTTAGCAGAGATACTAGAGTAGTTGTATCAGATGGTACGGCTTACTGGGAGATTCCAGTTTTAGACGGTTTTTCTTTCTCTCAAGCAACAAACACGTCAGAAATTAGTCTGGCAGAAATGTCTTCAAACGTGACAGGTAGCGCTGTGAGCCAAAGCCGACGAGGACGAAGAATGTTTAACGATTCTTACGCGCCAGCAGAGTGGAGTTTTTCTACGTATGCTCGCCCTCTTACGTCTTCGGCTAGTGGCGGTTCTTCAGGTTGGGACAACTCCAGTGCACAAGGTCACGCAGTAGAAGAAATTTTATGGGCAGCTCTTGTAGGTAATGGAGTATTTTCAGAAACTAACGGAACTAGTACTAATAGTTCTTGGGCAGCAGGTCAGGGTATGGCGAACAGTGGAACAGCACTAACCATAGACTTCGAAGACTCAAACGTAGCAAGCTTAAAAGAGTTAGATATTTACTTTGTTATGGGGCAAGGTACCTATGATGCCGGTACTCATACTGTTTATAAGTTAGAAGGTGCAGTTGTTAACTCTGCAGGTCTTGATTTTGATCTTGAAGGTATTACAACGATAAACTGGTCTGGTTTTGCTAAGTTAATAATCGAGCAAGAAGGAAGTGCACCAACCGTTACTATTAGTGAAGGTGCTGACAGTAGCAGTAACTTTATTCGCAATCGCTTAACAACTCTTGCAGTGACTGCCACTGCCGAAGGCTCTGTAGTGTCTGCTTATAATCTTACCCTAACGGGTGGTAGCCTTAACTTTGAAAACAACCTTACTTATATTACCCCAGAAACTTTAGGCATAATTAACAAGCCTTTTGCAGCTGTAACAGGGACTCGTAATATTGGAGGTTCTTTCACTTGCTACTTAGGAAACCATACCGCAGGAAGTGCAGACTTATTTGAAGATTTAATTGAGTCTGACAGCTTAATTACTAACGACTTTAACTTAGTATTTAATATTGGTGGATCAACTGCTCCTAATATACAAATCACTCTACCGACCTGTCACTTAGAAGTTCCGACCCATTCTATTGAAGATATTATTTCTCTGGAAACCACTTTCCATGCTTTGCCTAGTACTATTGATGGCGCTGATGAAGCATCGATCGTATATAATCCAGCGTAATAAGGTACTGAAAAAAAGTTCTTGACATATGAGGTCTTTTAGACTATACTATGTAGTAGAAAATCGAAGCAAGGGTGAATTTCCGCCCTTGCTTTGTTTCCCCAAATAAATAATAAGGATTTAAACATGATAGATACACCTATTTCTTTAGCGAGTCTAATGACTCCTAGTAAAACTGTAACAATTGACTTCCCGGGACATAGAGGAATGACGGTAGATCTTTGTTATTTAGCCCGAGAAGAGCTAGTAAAACTACGCAAAAAATGTGTCACTACAAAATTTAATAAAAAAACTCGTCAACCAGAAGAAGAGTTGGATGAGGAAAGATTCTTAGTAGAGTATTGTAAAGCAGTAATTAAAGGATGGAAAGGCTTGAAATATAAGTACCTAGAAGAGCTTCTATTGGTGGATATTTCTGCTCTTGACCCTGAAGATGAACTGATGTTTACACAAGAAAATTCAGAATTGCTTATGAGAAACGCAGGAGATTTCGATACTTGGGTTACTGAAACTGTAAGTGAACTTGAAAATTTTACTGGGAACAAGTAGAAGCAATAAAAGGTCTGCTTGAAAAATACGTAAAACAGTCAGATCAAATTGACGTAGATAAATATTTAAATATCTGCGAACAACTAGGACAAGAGCCAGACCCCGACAAAATGCCGCTCGAGACTTCAGATTTTCCTTCTGAAGTCCAAGTGGCATTTTTTATATTTAGCTTTCTTGAGGATAATTGGGAGGGAATGTCAGGAAGTTACTTAGGTAAACATTGGAACAATATAGAATACCTTTTTAAAATATACGCAGTAGAAGAACCAAGAACTATTATATATATAATGAAACTATGGGAGGGCATTTTGGTACAATATAAAGCTGAAAAATCCGAACAAAAAAGAAAAGCAGACGATCGTAAGTCTACTGGCGGTGGGAAAAATTTCACCCATAATGTGAAAGGCTAATGGCAAAAAATAAAATTGAAATTGATGTAGTAGTAGACGATAAAGGCACTATGGGCAAAGTAGGTCTTGGTGCTAAAAAAGCGGGCGAAGGTGTTGATAAGGTTGCTAAAGGATCTAGAAAGGCTGATCGTAATATAAAAGGTGTTGCACAAGCTTCTTCGGGGGCGAGTAAAAACTTTTCTAAAATGTCTCAAGGCATGGGAGGTTTAGTAGGAGTATATGCAACTTTTGCCGCTCAGATGTTTGCACTTAGTGCTGCCTTTAACTTTTTAAAAGGCGCGGCAGATTTAGAAAATCTTAAAAAATCTCAAGTATCTTTTGCTCAAACAGGAGGCTTAGCAATAAAGTCTATAACCGCCCAGCTTCAAGCTGCTTCAAAAGGTATGTTAGGCTTTCAAGAAGCCGGACAAGCCGCCGCCATGGGCGTAGCTAAAGGTTTTTCAACTTCTCAATTAACTCAACTTACAGAAGGAGCTTTAAAAGCTTCTACCGCTTTAGGGCGAGGATATCAAGATACTTTTGACAGACTTTTACGAGGTGTTTCAAAAGCAGAACCCGAATTACTAGACGAACTTGGTATTACTCTTAGGCTAGAAACAGCAACGCAATCATACGCAACAGCTATAGGTAAATCTAGAGAAGCTCTTACTTCCGCTGAAAGAAGTCAGGCAGTTTTTGTAGAAACAATGAGACAATTAAATGATACTTTTGGAGATGTAAAAGCTCAAGGAAACCCTTTTGTACAACTAGGCAAAACTTTTGAAAAAATACAACAAGATATTACCACTAAAGTACTTCCTTCGATTACTTCAATTGTAGATGTAATAAATGCAAATGCAAAAATAGCAGCAGCAGCCTTTGCAGCTTTAGCTTTAATGATTATTTTAAATATTTCAGGTCTTATACCTACTATTCAAAAAACCTTTACTAAAATGAAAGATTCTGCCAAGAAAACTGCTGGAGCAATGGCCAAACCTTTCAAACTGTTAAGTTCGGTAGCTGGAAAAGGTATAGAAATGGGGCTTCATAAAGTTATTGATCAATTTGAGGTTGCAGAAAATGCTTTAAAAGAAGCCGCTAAAGATGCAAGTACTAAAGCTTCGGCAGGCGCTAAAAATATGATCGCAGGAGGTGCAGGAAGTGCCACCCTTAATAAATTAGCTCTGGGGCAAGACGTAACTCCTCAAGCTTTAGGTAAATTAAAAAAGGATTTAAAAAGAGTACAAAAAGAACTAGAAGAAACTGGAAAAACAAGTTCAAAAGCTTTTGCAGGTACTTCGGTAAAAGCAATTAAAGAGATGAGAGAGCAGGTAAGTAAAATGAGTAAAACTTCTCTTACCTCAGCACAAAAAATTAAAAAAGCATTTGCAAAAGGAGTTGTAGGTGCAATTAACGGGGTCAGAAACTCCGTAAGCACTTTAAGAGTAGGTTTTAAAAAATTAGGAAATGCAGGGGCGGCAATGGGTAGAGGCTTTAAAAAAGCTGGCGGATTAATGAGAGGAGCTTTTGGATGGATTACTATTATTTTAGTTCTTATTAAAGCAATAGACGAACTTGCTAAAACTCCTATAACAGTGCTTGATAGTTTTAAAGCATTTTTATCGGGAACAATTAAAATGGTACAAAGAGTACTTAACTTTATACTAGGAGGGTTAAATCGACTATTAGATAATGCTGTAGTTAGAAAGATTTTTGGCACAAAAAAAGGCGACGATGTAATAGGAAAAGTTACTTTTGCAGATAATATTGATAAAAAACTTGACGATTTAGAATCAAGAGCTTTAACTGCAGTAGGTACTTCAAGAGAAGACTTACAAATGGTAGAGGATACTACTAGTTATTGGAGAGAAATGGAAGCAGCACATAATGCAGAATTAGATCGTATTAAACAGTTAAAAGGCTCCTATAAAGATTTAGGACTAGAAATGGCTAATATAGCAAAAGGTATTTCTGAGCAGTCAGATCCTGCAAAAAAAGGTATGCAAATTGCAACAGGTATAGGCAGCTTGCCTATAGCTGGTGCCATGAGAAAGATTGCAAACGAAAAAGATCCTGTGTTTAGACAAGAGCTACAAGATTCTTTGGATGAAATGCTGGCAGGAGTAGATACAAGTCAATTTGGTGAGGCTTTTCAAGAAGCTTTAAAAGATCCAAAGGCAATGGAAGAGCTTCAAAGAACAGCACTAACATATACAAGTACTATGGCCAGTGTTAAAGAGGAGATAAGAGACTTATCTAATACTTTCAATGCGTCTACTACCTTAGACGGAGCAAGATTACTAGTAGAAAAACTTCAAAGTAGTGAAAATGCGGCAAAAACAACAGCAGAGGCTTTAGGTATTACTACAGATGCTGCTACACAATTAGACGATGCTTTCGCAAAAGGAGGAGGCTTAGACGCTTTTGCAAATAAATTAAAAATAATAAAAGACGAAGCAGACGCTATAAAACTCGAAAAGTTCGGTTTAGATGCACGAAGTGCACGCGCTGGCCGACTCAGTGGAGGTTTTGCAAAACAAGAAGGATTAGATCTTGCAGCTTTAAAAGCAGCAAATACTTTAAAAGATAACGCAAATAAATTAGATACAGCAAGAGCGCTTTCTATAGCTACTATGACTCCTGTAGAAATAGCAGCAAACGACGAAAAAATAGAACAACTAGAAAGAATTGTAGCTCTCAATGCTCTACAGGTAGTACAGGCTCAAGAAAACGCAGATCAAGTTGTTCAGCTAGGAAAAGGAATAGGAAATAGTTTAGAAACTAATATGGTATCAGCCTTTGATGCTTTAGTCCAAGGAACTAAGTCCGCGAAGCAAGCTTTTGCTGATATGGCAAGATCTATATTGATGGATATAAGTAAGATGATTACAAAAATGCTTGTAATGAATCTGTTACAATCTGCTTTTGGAGGCGGCTCGGGAAGTTTTCTAGGTTTTGCAAAAGATGGAGGAGTAATGAGTAAAAAAGGAATGGCCCCTGGATATGCAACAGGAGGAATTGCTAAAGGCTCTAATTCAGGATACCCAGCAATACTTCATGGTACAGAAGCAGTCGTACCTCTCCCTAACGGAAAGTCTATCCCGGTAGAGATGAAAGCAGCAGGAAGTGTTCAAAACAATATTACGGTAAACGTGGCCTCAGATGGAAAAACTAGTACGCAAGGCAGCACAGGCATGGATGCAGATAAAATGGGTCAAGCAGTAGCAGCAGCAGTTCAAGCAGAATTGCAAAATCAAAAACGATCAGGCGGAATACTTAATCCGTATGGAGTAGCATAATGGCATTAGGATTTATTTATACAGGCAGTACATACGCAACTCCTGATAAGACAATGACAAAGGAGTCAAGCCCTAGAGTTTTAGTCTCTAAGTTTGGAGACGGGTATGAGCAACGTGTCGTAGACGGTATAAACTCTTTATCTGAGACTTACAGCCTACAGTTTAAAACAAGAGAAAAAGAGTTTATAGACGATGTTATAGTATTTCTTGACGCCCAAAAAGGTGTTACAAAATTTTCTTTTAAAATACCTGAGTCAAATAGTGGCGGAGGAGAAAAAGAGATAAAAGTAGTATGCGATAATTATAGTACTACATACGAGTACGATAATTTTTATAGTTTATCAATTAGTTTAAGAAGGGTTTATGAAGCATGACAAATTTAATAGCAACAGACACACAAGGGCAAGAAATATCGAGTGGTTTAGTAGAGCTATTTGAACTTACTACATCTGCAGGTACTTTTTACTTTCATCCAGGACTTAAAGAAGATTTAACAAATGTTCAGTTTCGTGACAATACTACACCTGTAAACCCTGTAACAGCAGGATCTTTTATAGTTGGAAATACTTATACTATAGCATCTGGTACTGGATTTACTTCAATTGGCGCAACAAATAATAGTAGTGGGACTTCCTTTATAGCGACAGGAGTCGGAAGCGGAACAGGCACAGCAAATCAAACAGATAATAGTATAAGAACCTATCAAGCAATCCCTATGCTTTTAGACGGCGTAGAAATATCGTCTTCAGGAGCAGCAAATAGGCCCACTTTAACTATTGCAAATGTAACTTCAGATTTAAAGCTAGCATTAGGAATAACCGAGTATGACGAGTTAGTAGGACATACTTTAGTACGACGACAAACCTTTGAGAACTACTTAGTAGGAGGAAGTGATCCAGATCAGTCAAATCCTCCAATAGAATTAAATAGTGTAAGATACAAAATAGATAGAGTTTCGAATCTTACAAATATTGCAGTTACTTTTGAATTAGCAGTTGTTTATGATCTAGAAGGTATTCAACTACCTCGTCGAGTAGTTGTAGGTAAATTCTGTAGTTGGATGTACCAAGGACACGACCTAAGAAGCAACGGAGGTTGCATTTGGAGCTCTCAAGGCACTCTTAACACTCTTAGTTCTTCTGATACTTCTATACCTCATACTTTATTTTTTGATGAAGATGATACTCCTTTAATTCTAACTAGTCTATTTCAATCTGTTACGTCTTTATGGTCCTCCGGACAAAACTATACTCAGTCAAGTTATGTATATAATCTTGTAGGCTCAGTAGTTAGACCCGGCAATGGTATGGTAGCGGGAAAAACCTACGTAGTAACAGCTTTAGGAAATGCATTTATGAGCGAACAAGGTGCGGCAAGTAACAATGTTGGAACCATTTTTACAGCTACATCTGCAGGTATAAATGGACGGACAGGCTCTGTAAATGAAATTAACTTATATCGTTGTGAGATAGCACACACTTCTTCAAATTCTACAGAGCCAAATCTAGACACAGGACAGTGGTTGAAGGTAAGACCTTATACTGCTTATAGTTCTTCTATAACCTATGGAGCCGGGTCACTAGTACAAGCAACTATAACGCTTTCTTCTGGAAATACTTTAAACACTGTTTGGAAATCTTTAGCCTCCGTAAACCTAGGAAATACACCTGCCTTAAACTCTGGGTATTGGGATAGAGAAGAACTTTGCGGTAAAAAATTAACTTCTTGTAAATGCAGGTTTCAAGCTAAAATGGTCAATGATGACGCGGCTTCTGTTCCTCAATCTGCAAAGGATTCAGGAGCAACAATGCCTTTCGGCGCCTACCCAGGTAGTAATAGGTTTTAAATGATACAGTTTTTAGAAGAATATAAACAACACTTTCAAGAGTGTTATCCTCGAGAAGGGTGTGGAGTTTTAGGTATAGTAAAAGGAGAGCTAACGTGGTTTCCTTGTACAAATGTAGCAAGTAATGAAGAAGATTTTATAATTGATTCAAAAGAGTTTATTTCTATATCTCAAAGAGCAGATATAGTAGCTACAGTACATAGTCATCCAGATAGTAGTTGCGAACCAAGTGAAACTGATATAAAGTATTCGAATGCAACAGGTTTAACTTACTATATATTTAGCTATCCAGAGATGGAATTACACATACAAAAACCAGAAAAACAAGAAAAAAGTTTATACGGTAGAGACTATGAGTTTGGAGTAAATGATTGTTTTGAAGCATCAAGAGATTATTATATTTCCAAAGGATTAGATATACCTAGCCGTCCTCTTTTTGAGGATGATTGGTGGCAAAAAGATTTAAATTATTTTACAGAAGAGTACATAAGTACTTGGAATTTTAAGAAAGTAGAAGGTCAAATGAAACAAGGAGATCTTTTAATTTTTACAATTAGAGCTTTGGTTGGTAATCATTGCGGAGTTTACTTAGGGGATGATATTTTTTATCATCATGCAGAAAATAGAGTATCATGCAGAGAAAATCTGTATCCTTTTTGGAAAAAACATATAACAGGAGTATATCGATATGATGCGTAATGTATATTTACAGGGAGAGCTTGGAGAAAAATTTGGAAATAAATTTTCTATGGACGTTAGTAATCCTACAGAAATTATTAAATGTATAAATGCAAATCGTCCAAACTTTAAAAATTATCTTATAGAGTGCGATAAAAATGACATAGGATTCACCATAGAGTATCAAAACGATTTAATTGGTGAAAATAATTTATTAGTCCCTCTAAAAGAGGGGGATGTTACAATTGCTATTATTCCGGCAGGATCCAAGTCAGGTATTGGAAAACTAATAGCAGCGGCGTTCTTAGCATTTGTTATACTTCCTATGATAGGTACTGCAGTTTTGGCCAGTGCTAGTAATGCTACACTAGCAACACTAGCAGGGTCGGGCAATGCTTTAACCTTTGCAGCAGCAATGTCAACTATTCCAGGACAAATGGTAGCACTACTAGCCCTAAACTTAGCTATGTCGGGTATACAGCAAATGATGGCACCAGATCCCGCAGTAGACAGTGATGCTCCCGAAAATTACTCTTTTAATGGAAATGCTCAAAATATAAAACAAGGAGATCCTGTTCCGGTGCTGTATGGAGAATTAAGAGTTCCCGGTAGACCTATAAGTATAAATGTAACTAATACTACTCCTTACTGGGCAGGGGAAATTATAGATGGCGAAGGAAATATAGACGGAGTCGAAAGTGACACCGATGGCACAGATACTAAACAGCATGAGAATAAATAGGAGAAAATAATGTCAACTACAAGTGGAACAGGAAATTCAGGAAGTGGTACGGGAATAGATATTCCTATTTCTATGAATAGCAATGATAGTCAAACTCTTATTGTTACAGATTTAATAGCAGAAGGGCCTATTTATGGATTAGTGGGAGGATCTTCTGGGGTGTTTTTAAATAACGACAGAATGGTAGAACCTTCTTCGGCTTCTCAAAGTTTATCAAGAGGTCCTGTTACTATTACTTTAACGCAAGGTTCTCCGACCGCAACAATAAATAACTCTCAAAGTACAGAGCCTGTGACATTGAACCCAGAGGCGGGAGGTACTACTAATTTAGTAATAAGAAAAGGGAACGGAACCTCAACCGTAGTACTAGATTATTATCATAAGTATAAAAACAGACTTACAACCTCTTCTAATTTTTTTACAGATGACATGATCACTACAGCTACTCGAGTAGGTGCTGTAGTAGATATAGTACCCGCAAGACTTAGACCTATTCCTAATACTTCAACAACTCCTGATGGCACTCCTTTAGAAGGTTTTTTATGGAAAAAAGAGTCTGATACGGTTGCACTATGGAGATTTGGTACTTACAACGATTATAGTACCGCAAAAACTGCCTTCAATGGTTCTTACACTTTAGAACTTGATGATATAATTAACGTACAGGCTGTAAGCGGCACGACTATTACACTAGGGGCTAATTGGACAGGTACTTCTGGAAATTATTTCTTTGATATTTTAGGTACTTTAAATATGGATTCTACTTTGGAAGAAGCAAGACATTCTCAAAGAGTAGAAGGAGCTTCTGTAAGTTTTCGAACAGGTACTTTAAGTCAGTCTCCTATGGGAGGAAGTACAGGTAGTACAGCTATTTCTACTAATATCAATCTTACCTTAGAGCAGACTGAAGACTACGGAGGGGGTAGTCAACCACCTAGAGTACTATTAGGAAGCGGAAATATTGGTTTAACAACGGCTCAAAGAGAAGAAGTAGATAAAATAAAATTCAGAATAGCTTACCCTAACGGATTTAAAGCAATAGGAGGACAGGGAGGAGACAACAGAACTTATATAAGGTATAAGATAGAAATAGCTTTAAAACAAGAAGCTTCTTCAGCTTTTGGAGATTATATTGTTGTAAGACCCGCTTTAGTTCATGCAGGAATGTATACGAACTCTAGAACTTTCGAACATACTCTTAATTTAGAAAGGTTCCGTCCTTTTGTAGATTTTAGAATTAGAATTTCTCGTTTAGATACGCACCAAGATCCTGGATATAGCGAACCAGGAGTCCTTGCAAAAAGTGACTGGACTAATATAACTGGGGGAGGGATTACTGGAACAACTGCTATATTAAACGAAAAGTTAAATCATCCTTATACTTCAATGGCCCAAACGACTTTTAACACAAAAGAGTTCTCAGATATACCACAACGTACTTACCACTTAAAAGGTAAACTAGTAAGAGTGCCTTCTAATTATGTAACAAGAGATGAAAGCGCAACGGGAGTTGCAAATTATAATAGAAATGTTACAAGTGGCGCTATAGAAAATACTTATCAAGACTGGAACGGGTCTTTTAGAGCAGAATTAATTTACACGAATAATCCTGCTTGGGTATACTTTGACATGCTTACAAATAGTAGATATGGTCTCGGAGATTTTATAGAAGATAATGAAATTGACAAATATTCTTTATATAGAATTGCAAGATATTGTGATGAGTTAGTGTCAGATGGTAAAGGTGGCTTAGAGCCTCGGTATACCTTAAACACTTATATGACTAAACAGGCAGACTCTTATAAAGTATTAAAAGACCTAGCTACAAACTTTTTAGGATTGCTATACTTTTTAGACGGTAAAATTTTTCCAACTATTGACGGTCCCTCCTCTCCTGTATATAACTTTACAAAAGCAAATGTTATTGATGGAAGTTTTACTTATGAGACTACAGGTTCAAAAACTAGAATTAACCAAGTAATAGTAAGTTGGAATAATGCAGATAATAACTATGCTTCTCAACCTTTAATAGTAGAAGATAAAAGAGATATTGCAAAAACTCAAAGAATAATTACACAAGAAGCGGTAGCTTATGGGTGTACTTCAGAAGGACAAGCTACACGATATGGTAAATGGAAATTATGGACTGCAGCAAATCAAAGAGAGATAGTAAGTTTTTCTACAGGTATTAATGGAAGTTATATAACTCCAGGAGATATAATAAATGTACAAGACTCTGATAGAAACGCAACAAGATATGGAGGTAGAATAAGCAATACTGGTTCTATTTCAACCACAACTGTTCCTTTAGATTCAAGTGTTAGTCTTATTTCTGGCTCAACCTATGACTTAAGTGTGGTATTTATACAGCCTTCTGCATTTGCATTAGAAGATATGACAGTAAATGGTGTTAATTATACTGCAGGTAGTTTAATTACTCAGGCTTTTATTGACTCTAATAATAATGGTACATACACCCTACAAAATATAGACAGCGAAGAAGATGCAGTAAATGCAAAAGGTAGTGCAAGTGCAACAACTGCTTTAAGTTTAGAGTGGAAAGATAGCCTAAGGACTGAAACTCGACCAGTTCAAACATCTTCTGGAGTTACATCTTCTTTAAGCGTCTCTCCTCAATTTAGTAATACACCAAGTGCTGAGCACATGTGGGTACTTACTGAAATTAAAGATGGCTTAAAAGTATCAGGCTCTGCAAAAGAATATAGAGTTTTAGGAGTTGCTCAAAGTACTAAAAACGAATATAGTATTACAGCTGTAGAACATTATGATTCTAAATATACTTCTATAGAGAAAGATTTTACAACATATGTTCCGGAATCTTTGGCACCTATTGTTGTTTCTACAGATATTGTGCCTCCAGTTACAGAACTATCAGCAAGAATAGGCTTACGAGAGGAAGGTTCAATCGGAGACAGCATCACAGTAAGTTGGACGGCTCCTGTAGGGGTTACTTATACTGTTCCTAAAGAAGGGGGAGGAACAACTTCAGAAGCAGTAACTTCAGAATACGAACATTTACATGGATACTTTATAGAGCATAATTTTCCTAACTATGACAACCCTTTTCGTGTGGATAAAAACTCTACTTTAGTTACTTTTAAGGACATACCGAAAGGTACTTATAATCTATCTGTAAGAGTTTTAAATATTTTAGAGAATAAGTCAGTACCTAAATCTATCAATGTAAGTTCTACTGATCGATTTGCAGATAATCTTAATCGTATGCCTTTAGGCTTACCTTACGGAGGTTTGTGTAGTACTGTAACTACTATAAGTGCAGCGGGCCTATTCAGTTTTGATGATAATGTTTACGGTTTTAAGCCTTTACAACTAAATAGTGCACGACTAGGAAATACAAGTACTAATACCAATACTTATCAATTAAATGTTAGTGGGATTCCTACTATAACATGGACGGGGCAGTCTGAGTCTGGTGAGTTTGTGCATGAACATCATTATATGATTATGCGACCAGATGTTAGCTCAAATATGTTGAAGCTTTTGAAATATAATAAAAGTCCTTCTCATGGCGTTCCTTATTGGTTTGATGCAGGAAATGGTAGTGAAACAACGGGCTTAACAAGTATAACAGGTAGTTTGTTAGGATCTTACGAAGCAGTAGTTACAGGTTCAGGAACAGCATTTACTACAGAATTAGAAGTAGGGGCTGTTTTAGTTGTCGGGTCAGATGCGGCTAGAGTCTCTAGTATTAAAAGTGATACTATACTATACTTAGACAGAGCAATGACTATTCCTAATAGCTCTAGTGCTTCTACAAATAATTATCATTTTGATTATACGAATGATACTATTATCTCTAGAGTGTATAAAGAAACTAACGCAGGTTTCCAGCTAGTTTCTTTCTTATCTTTAGACACAACACTGTCTCCTCAACTTGGTATAACAAGATTCTTATATGCTCTTGTTACAAACAATGGAAGTGCGCCTGCATATAATGGAAGTGCCGGTACTTTTGCCAATCCCGCCGCTGGAGCAGCTACAGGATGGCAACTTAGTGTACCTACAACGACTAGTAATGGAGACTTAATCTATGCTATAAATAGAGTATTGACTAGTGATGGAAAAACTCCTCAAGATACCTCATGGTCTTCTCCTTTTGTTTATGCAAGCAGACAAGACGGCGAAAGAGGTCCGGGCAGATGGCATATACAAGTATCTTCTTTGCCTACAACTTCCAGCGCGGCAAATACATCTTGGGGCACAGGTTCAGGAAATCAACCTTCTACAGCAGTTGTTGATGATCAGGCATGGTTTTTCACAGGCACTTTAGCAAATCCATCTTCTCAAACTGTTTGGGTTTATCAAGGCTCTGGTGCTTGGAATAAACAAGAGGAAGTAATTGATGGTGACTTAATTGTAAACGGTACTATTACTGCTGATCATATTTCGGCTACTTCTGCCAAGTTTAAAGAACTCGTAGTAGACGTAGGTACTTTTAATACTATTGATACTAATACTTTGGATGCTAACTCGGTAATTGCTCGAGAAATACAAGTATTTCCTGTAGGAGGCACAGCACCTACTATCAGTGGGACTACTTTAACAGGAGCGGGCATAGATCTCAAACAAGATGGAGATCTATATATAGGAGATGTTTCTTCGAATAAGTATTTATTCTGGGACCAATCAGCTGGTACTATGACTCTTCGAGGAACTCTTGATGCCTCGGATATTACAGCAGGCAGTATAAGTGCAGACAGAATTGCTGCAGGTGCAATTACTACTGATAAAATTACAGTTAATGGAGGCTTATCAGCATTAACCGCAAATCTTGGCGCCGTAACTGCGGGTACTATTAAAGGTGGAAGTATGCCGGATGCAGACGCTGCTCCAGTAAGCTCAGAAGCGGGTGCCTTCATGGATCTTACAAATGGTAAGGTTGTGTTTGGTAATGCAAGCAAGCATATACTTTTTGATGGTACAAACTTAATTCTTTCTGGTGTTACTATTGATGCAAATTCTATCGTAAACTCAACAGCGGGAGTAATTGTAAAAGAAGATGGAACTTCCGAAGCCACAACAGCAACTACACTTAACTTTACCACAGGTTTAAATGTTGCAGTAACAGGAAGTGCTCCTACTCAAACAGCTACTATTAGCTTAGATTCGGGATACGCAACGCAATCTTATGTTAACACTGCTATAGATAATTTAGTTGATAACGCTCCTGCAGCATTGAATACTTTAAATGAAATTGCAGAAGCTATAGCAGATAACGATGATTTTTCTGGAGCAATGACAACTTCTTTGGCAGGTAAACTCTCACTTACTGGAGGAGCTTTAACAGGCGCGGTAACAACTAATTCTACTTTTGATGGCAGAAACGTATCAGTAGATGGTGGAAAACTTGACGGTATAGCTGCGAGTGCTAATAACTACTCTCATCCTAACCACACGGGAGATGTTACTTCCAGTGGTGATGGTGCTCAAACTATAGCAAATAATGCTGTAACTTTTGCAAAGATGCAAGATATCGCTACAGATACCTTTATGGGCAGAACTGCTTCTGGTAGTGGAGACGCTAAAGCACTTTCTGTTACTGAAGCAAGAACAATGTTAAATGTAGAAAATGGAGCTACTGTAGGAGCAACAACTACTCAGGCAAATGCTATAACTGCTAATACTGCTAAGGTAGGAATTACTTCTACTCAGGCAAATGCTATAACTGCTAATACTGCTAAGGTAGGAATTACTTCTACTCAGGCAAGTAACATTACTACAAACAATGCTAAGGTAGGAATTACTTCTACTCAGGCAAGTAACATTACTACAAACAATGCTAAGGTAGGTATCAGCACTAGTAATGTTACAAATGCTACTGTAAGTGGGAATACTTTGACCCTTACTAAGTATAATACAGGCAACGTAACTTTTACAGATAATAATACCCAATATACAGCAGGAGATGGTTTAAACTTAAGCTCGGAAGAGTTTACTGTAAACAGCACTGTTGTGCGCACCTCAGGAAATCAAACAATAGGAGGAGTAAAAACCTTTAGTGGAAATGCTACTTTTAATGGTACTTTACAAACTGCTGATAATAAAATACTTATAAATAGTGACTTAACAGGAACTCCTGCATCTAGTGTAACAGCAGGTATAGAAATAGAAAGAGGAAATCAGTCTAATAAAAGCTTTGTATACGCAGAAAATGGAGTAGGCCCAAGCAACAATTTAGCAGGATGGACTGTTGGAAGTGAGTCAGTAGAAGCCGGAACTTTTTATGGTACTTTTGTAGGAGATATTACAGGAACTCCTTCTTCCTTAGCTGGCTTGACTACTGATAATTTAGGAGAGGGCACCAGTAATTTATACTTTACTAATGCTCGAGCACTGGCGGCAATAACGGCAGGAAATGGTATCTCAAAAACTGGAAGTACCTTAGACTTAGATTTATCAGAACTTACAAATATGACAGCTACTATGTCTGGTACAGATGAATTTATTGTAATGGATAATTCGGCAGAGAGAAAAAAAGCAGCGAATACAA
>Ga0307488_10002122_pt1 | contig 16756 bp, 13 predicted proteins | sample SB02metaG_FD_202248 | JGI IMG/M metagenome (GOLD analysis project Ga0307488, IMG submission 202248) | Sea-ice brine microbial communities from Beaufort Sea near Barrow, Alaska, United States - SB 0.2 | ecosystem: Environmental > Aquatic > Marine > Coastal | place: USA: Alaska | collected... | reverse complement strand
TATTTAATGTGACGCGATAAGGATTTTTCTTAATAAATTTAGTTAATGTCCGATTGATCTTAATTTGATTGATCGGAATAATTGCTCTAGGTGTAGGATACCACCACATAATCGGCTCACCGGTATTATACCAAGGGAATATTGCGTATTGATAAGCAGATATTAACCGTTGGGGTGTTAAGTCACCACCAATGGCAAGTAATCCATTAGGATCGGACAAGGCAAGCTTAGTAGGGGGGAAAGCCAAACTTTCACTATCTAGATAATGGATAGTTTGGCTCATATAATAGTATTCAACTTTAGAATCGTACTGCTAATTAGCCTTTAGCATCCAAATAACGCTCTGCATCTAATGCTGCCATACAGCCAGCACCTGCCGAGGTAATTGCTTGACGATAAATATGATCAGCAACATCACCTGCTGCATATACACCTTCGACACTGGTTTGTGTTGCGTTACCATTAGTGCCACTTTGGATGGAAATGTAACCGTCTTTCATATCCAGTTGGTTAGCAAAGATTTCTGTATTAGGTTTGTGACCAATCGCGATAAATACACCCGAGACTTCCAGTTCTTCGGTAGCTTCAGATTTCATATCTTTTAATCGTAAACCGGTAACGCCCATATTATCGCCTAACACTTCATCTAAAGTCCGATCAAGGTGTAATACAATATTACCGTTCGCTACTTTAGCCATCAAACGAGCCGTTAATATTTTTTCAGAGCGAAAAACATCTCTGCGATGAATTAAATGGACTTCTGATGCAATATTTGATAAATAAAGCGCCTCTTCAACCGCCGTATTACCTCCACCAACAACTGCAACTTTTTGGTTACGATAGAAGAAACCATCACAAGTGGCACATGCTGAAACGCCACGCCCCATAAATGCTTCTTCAGAAGGTAAACCTAAATATTGTGCTGATGCACCAGTACAAATAATCAAGGCATCACAAGTATAATACCCCGAGTCGCCTTTTAAGGTAAAAGGGCTGGTTTTAACATCTACTTCATTAATATGGTCAAAAATAATTTCTGTATCAAATTTTTCTGCATGCTTTTGCATACGGTCCATTAATGCTGGGCCGGTTAAATCATCAGCATCACCCGGCCAATTCTCTACTTCCGTGGTGGTAGTTAATTGCCCTCCCTGTTGTAAACCTGTAATCATCACAGGTTTTAAATTTGCACGGGCAGCATATACTGCTGCAGTATAACCTGCTGGACCTGAGCCCAATATTAGTAAAGGGCAATGCCTAGTTTCGCTCATGATCACTCCAAGATAGTTAATATCATTTGAATTACTTTAATAACGTCATTGTCTTATTGATTGGGATTTTAAGCAATTAATACAAGTGGTATATCAGTTTTTATTTATTAATTTGCACTTTGATATTAAGTGATTTACGATTCGTACAGAAAATGAACACGAGTGAGATATTTCGATTAATTTCTTGATCAAGAGGATAACAAAACCACTAACAATGATGGTTAGTGGTTTTGAAAAAAACTTATATTAGCAAAATTGTTTTAATTATAAGCTTGCTAAAGCAATTTTTGGCGCAACATAATCATAACCTAAAACGTCTGCAACTGGTTTGTAAGTAATCTTTCCACCCAGTACATTCAAACCAGCCATTAAATGTTCATCATTTAGGAGTGCTTCTTTAGCACCTTTGTTGGCTATTGTCACAGCAAATGGCATTGTCGCATTAGTTAATGCCATTGTTGATGTACGAGCGACACCACCTGGCATGTTGGCTACACAGTAGTGAACTACATCATCAACAACATAAGTTGGGTCTTGGTGAGTTGTTGCTTTAGAAGTTTCAAAACACCCACCTTGATCAATTGCCACATCAACAACAACAGCACCTTTTTTCATCATTTTTATATGCTTTCGAGTGACCAATTTAGGAGCAGCAGCTCCTGGAATTAATACGGCACCAATGACTAAATCAGCTTCAACAATTAATTGGTCCATTGCATCAGCGGTAGAGTAAACTGTTTTTAAACGACCATCAAATTCTGTATCTAATTGGCGTAAACGTGTTAAAGAGCGATCAAGGATAGTGACGTCAGCCCCCATACCTACTGCCATACGAGCGGCTTGTGTGCCAACAACACCACCACCAATAACCAATACTTTAGCCGGAGCAACACCAGGTACACCACCTAATAAAGCACCTAAACCGCCTTGTGCTTTTTCTAATGCATGAGCTCCTGCTTGAATAGACATACGACCAGCGACCTCAGACATAGGTGCCAATAAAGGTAGACCACCGGTAGCAGCAGTTACCGTTTCATAAGCAATACAAGTGGCGCCAGAAGCAAGCAATAATTCTGTTTGCTGTGGATCAGGTGCTAAATGTAAGTAAGTAAATAAAATCTGACCTGGGCGAAGCATTTTACACTCAATGGATTGAGGTTCTTTTACTTTGATAATCATTTCAGCTGTGGCAAAAATTTCTTCCGCTGAGTTGATGATTGTTGCACCCGCAGCGATGTACTGTTCATTTTCAAAACCAATAGATGCACCACCGTTATTTTCAACAATGACTTGATGACCGTTTACTGACAATTCTTTAACACCTGAAGGTGTTAAACCGATACGATACTCGTGGTTTTTAATTTCTTTTGGTACACCAATAATCATAATTGTTCTCTCTATTATAGTTTTGCATTAGCTTCATGAATTAAGCTTGGATATTTAAAGCTAGTATATTGGTAATTAACCAGAATAACCTATCGTAATTATATCTTTGTCGATATATAATCCTGTTAATCTATTATTTATTAGTTAAAGCTATAGTAACAATGTCCATAGATAAAAAAATTGATCGGATCGATCGTAATATCCTCGTTGAATTACAAAAAAATGGTCGATTATCAAACGTCGAGCTGTCTAAAAGGGTAGGCCTGAGTCCAACCCCTTGTTTAGAAAGAGTAAAACGGCTTGAGAAAGAGGATTATATTATGGGTTATCATGCATCCTTAAATCCTCAAAAACTCGATGCTGCACTGCTTGTAATCGTTGAAATTACCTTAACTAAAACAAGCCCTGATGTATTCGACGATTTTTCAAAAGCAGTTCATGATCTCGACGTTATCCAAGAGTGCCACCTAGTCTCAGGGGATTTTGACTTCCTACTCAAAACGCGAGTTAAAGATATGCTGGCATACCGTGAGTTATTAGGTGATACCCTGCTAAGGTTACCTGCTGTGAGTGAAAGTAGAACTTATGTAGTAATGGAAGAAGTTAAGTCTTCAAACATATTACCCATTAAACGGTAATATATTTACATTAAGCGTTTTAACTATGTAAAAAATTTGGTATTTTAACAGGTATAACAATTATAAATTCATGAAAATTATTCCTATGGTTACAATATAATATGACTGAGACTTCTCAATCTTCGAAATTAAGCGGTGTACAGCGCCTTTTAGAAGCAGGTTTACTATTTTCCTGTGTATTTGCCATGTTTGTTATGTTGGCATTATTTAGTTTTGATCCCGCTGACCCTGGCTGGTCTCAAACTGGCTACCAAACATCAGTCAGAAATTTAGGAGGCGCTGTTGGCGCTTACTTTTCTGATTTATTACTAAACCTATTTGGCTTGGTTGCTTATAGTCTCCCGTTTTTAGTCGCTATTAGTGGATGGTTATTATTTAAAAAACATCACATTTTAATGCAACTTGATTATTTGATTTTAGGGTTGAAGTCTATTGGATTTTTGATGTTTTATATTGGCATTACTTCATTAGCGAGTATGAATTTTGATGATGTTTTTTATTTTTCAGCGGGTGGTATTTTAGGAGACGTATTAAGTAATGGCTTTATGCCTTACTTTTCATTTGTTGGTAGTACGTTATTATTTCTAATGTTTACCTGTGCGGGCTTTGTCTTATTAACTGGAGTTTCTTGGCTCACAATCATCGACTATATTGGCAAATACACTATTTTTGCTGTTCAATATTTAATTATATTCCCTCAGCTAGTTAAGGCTAAGATTTACCCTAGTTTTAATGATGTTATTTCGGTCAATACAATAGACAATGAACCAACAACTTTAAAGAGCAACGAATCAGTCTTAAATAATCACATTGAGCCTGATCTTATTGAAGAAAAATGTAATAAGGCTGATGAGCACCAAGAGCCTGTATTTACTATACCTGATGGCGGCACTGACTTTGTAAGAAAAACCCTCGCTAAAGATATTGTTATTGACGACTTAAATACAAACTATACAACAGACGATGAACCTGTTGAGCATTATGTCGCTATTGACGATTTAATGAGTGGTCCATTAGCGTTTAATGTGCAGGAAAATGTTAATGAAGAAGAGATTTCTGCTGCATTTAAAAAAGTAGATAAAATAGAAGTACCTGATACTCCGCCTATTCAAATAACTAATGATTTGAGAGTATCACAAGAGGATATCTATCAAGGATTGCCCGCATTAGACTTATTAGATCGTCCAAATAAAACTGAAAATCCTATTGAACAAGAAGTGTTAGACCGAGTTAGCCGCCTTGTTGAAGCTAAACTCAAAGAATTTGGTGTTCAAGTAAATGTTGTAGCTGTGTATCCCGGCCCCGTTATTACTCGTTTTGAATTAGACTTAGCACCGGGTGTTAAGGTCAGTAAAATATCTAACTTATCTAAAGATATAGCCCGTTCATTATCAGCCAAAAGTGTTCGTGTGGTTGAAGTTATCCCGGGTAAATCAGTTATTGGTATCGAAATCCCAAATAAACACCGTGAAATAGTCAATTTGATTGAAATTATTGAGTGTGATGACTTCAAAAATTCACCTTCTCCACTTACTATGGCGATTGGTAAGGACATTGCAGGCGATCCCGTTGTCGTCGACCTTGGGAAAATGCCTCATTTACTTGTTGCTGGTACAACAGGATCAGGTAAGTCGGTAGCAGTTAATACGATGATTTTAAGTCTACTTTATAAGTCATCACCCGATGATGTACGCTTAATTATGATAGATCCTAAAATGCTAGAATTGTCAGTTTACGAAGGCATTCCCCATTTATTATCAGAAGTGGTTACTGATATGAAAGATGCAGCAAATGCATTACGTTGGTGTGTTGGCGAAATGGAACGTCGTTACAAATTAATGTCTGCATTGGGAGTAAGAAATTTAAAAGGTTATAACATTAAAATTGCTAAAGCGATTAAAGCGGGAGAGCCATTAACTGACCCAATTTGGCAACCCAGCGATGGTTTAGACCAAACGCCACCTTTGCTGGAGAAGTTACCAAGTATTGTCGTTATCGTAGATGAATTTGCTGATATGATCATGATTGTCGGTAAAAAGGTCGAAGAGTTGATTGCTCGAATCGCTCAAAAGGCACGTGCTGCTGGTATCCATTTAATACTAGCCACCCAACGACCTTCGGTTGATGTGATTACGGGCTTAATCAAAGCGAATATTCCAACTCGTATGGCGTTACAAGTTTCATCTCGTATCGACTCAAGAACCATTCTAGATCAACAAGGAGCAGAACAATTACTCGGTTGGGGTGATATGTTTTACTTGCCTCCGGGTACTGGAGTACCTACTCGTATTCATGGTGCCTTTGTTGACGATCATGAAGTTCATGCGGTTGTCAAAGATTGGAAGGCACGGGGTAAACCTCAGTATATTGAAGAAATTTTGACGGGTGCCTCTGATCTAGACATGATATTACCGGGTGAGTCTGCTGAAGGTGAACAACAAGATGAGCTTGATACGTTATATGATGAAGCGATTTCTTTTGTTACGGAAAACGGCCGAGTATCTATATCAAGTGTCCAACGTAAATTTCGCATAGGTTACAATCGTGCTGCTCGAATCGTCGAACAAATGGAAGTTCAGGGAGTAGTATCCAGGCCAGGCAACAATGGTGCTCGGGAAGTTTTAGCGCCATCACCAATAAAGGACTAAAATGAAAAAAATGATAAAGAGGAAAGAAAATTCATTTTTTTCTCAAAGTATATTATTCAGTGCGGTTGTCTTAATTCCTAGCTTTTACTCCTCGTATATGGTTAAGGCGAATAGTACAGAAAACAATCAAGAAGTAGTGATAAATGAGCAAGTAATTAACAACACTATATTAACCGTAAATGAACCCGCAATAAGGTCAAGTAAAGCCAAACAAGCCTTAATGACCAAGTTAAGTGAAATTCACTTTATTAATGCCAAATTTAGTCAAGTGGTTGTTAATGAACAAGGTGAAATATTACAAGAAGGTTATGGTACATTAACCATTAGCAAACCAAACCTTGTTAACTGGCATACCACCGAGCCAGATGAAACATTAATTGTATCTGACGGTACGGATATCTGGTTTTACGACCCTTTCATTGATCAGGTAAGCCTCTATTCCTTTAATAAATCGATTGCTAATACTCCAGTACTGTTACTTACAAGTGAAGATCCTTCCTTATGGAATAACTACAGAGTCAGTCAACATCAAAATAACAGTTACGTTATTCATTCATTGAATAGTAATAGCCAAGTAAAATCGTTAGAATTAATCTTTAATAACGATCAACTGTCTAAGTTATCATTAGTTGATAGTACCGGACAGGTAAGTCATATACGTTTAATTGATGTTGATTTTATCACTCAACCCAAAGCGTCTTTATTTCAGTTTGTTGTTTTAGAAGGTATCACCGTCGATGACCAACGTTAGTGGCTCATTAGATTTTGGTGAACAAGGTCAACAAACGCTGACAACGAACAAAACAGATGAAATGGCTAGTCCACTTGCTGCCCAAATGCGACCACAAAACCTCGATGATTATGTCGGTCAACAGCATATCTTAGCCAAAGGTATGCCATTAAGAATTTCAATTGAACAAGGGCGATGTCCCTCAGTGATTTTTTGGGGGCCACCTGGAACAGGTAAAACTACGTTAGCTGAAATTATTGCTTCTACCGCTAGTGCTGAAATTGAACGTGTATCTGCCGTTACCTCTGGTATAAAAGAAATTAGACAGGCTATAGATAATGCAAAAAAACGCGCCAATCATCAGCATAAAAAAACAATACTTTTTGTCGATGAAGTTCACCGTTTTAATAAAAGTCAGCAGGATGCATTTTTACCGCATATTGAGAACGGAGTTATTATTTTTATAGGCGCGACGACAGAGAATCCTGCTTTTGAATTAAATAATGCCTTGTTATCTCGAACCAGAGTTTATACTCTCAAAAAATTAACGACCGCAGACCTTACTAAAGTATTATCACGAGCGATAACGCAAGAAAAAAGTACAAAGCAGATAGATATTATTATCGAAGCGGATGCAAAACAAAGTTTACTAAAAAGAGCAAATGGCGATGCAAGACGCTTATTGAATTTATTAGAAAACTGCATTGATATCATCCCAATGACAGATAAATGTAAAATATTAACGCTGGAATTAATCACTCAAGTGGCGGGCAGTAAAATTGCACTTTATGATAAAGGTGGAGATGCATTTTATGACATGATCAGTGCTTTTCATAAATCGGTCAGAGGCTCTGACCCAGATGCTTCTCTTTATTGGTATGCAAGGATTATTACTGCCGGCGGCGATGCCTTGTATGTTGCTAGACGTTTATTAGCTATCGCTAGTGAAGATATCGGTAATGCTGACCCACGTGCAATGCAATTAGCTATTAATGCATGGGATACATATCAGCGGGTAGGGCCAAGCGAAGGGGAAAGAGCGATTGCTCAAGCATGTGTTTATTTGGCATTAGCACCTAAAAGTAACGCAGTTTATAATGCTTTTAACCAAGCTAAAATTCTTGCCCAACAAACCAATGATTTAGCTGTACCCGATCACCTTAAAAATTCAACCAGTGATATAACCAAAGAATTAGGCCATGGTTGTAGTTATCGATATGCTCACGATGAAATGAACGCGTTTGCTGCAGGCGAAAATTATTTTCCAGAAGCTATCGCCCATACGCAATTATATCAACCATCCGAACGCGGTTTAGAAAAGCAGCTTAAAGATAAACTCAAGTACCTAAACGAATTAAACAGGAAGAGTAATGACCAACGGTATTAATACCTTCACCTTATATGCCCTTGTTGCCCTCGGTGGCGCAAGTGGAGCAAGTTTACGATTTTTTATCTCACAATTAATTTTGAATTGGCTCGGAAAAGGTTTCCCTTTTGCCACTTTGGTGGTTAATATTTCCGGTTCTTTACTCATGGGTTTTTTATATGGGCTAATTGAACAATTAAATTTGGAAATTCAAGTCTATCGAACGCTGATAGGTATAGGATTCTTAGGTGCATTTACTACTTTTTCAACCTTTTCTTTAGATACGTTACTGTTATTTCAACAAGGGGAGATTATAAAAGCAATGCTTAACATTATGCTTAATGTCACGCTTTGTGTTTTAGCGGCGGCATTAGGGATTTATGTTGTATCCCTTTTTAATAAATAACTCAATTAATACAGTAACGTGTGATAAACCGAAAATGTTTATAACCATTAACTAAAATAGAACGTGACATACCATGCTTGATCCAAAATTACTCAGAACAGACCTAGAAAACATCACCTTACAACTTGCTAAACGTGGATTTACTTTAGATACTGAATCATTATCGGCGTTAGAAGAAAAACGTAAAATCATTCAGGTTAGCACCCAAGATTTGCAAAGCCAAAGAAACATCCGATCCAAATCAATTGGCCAAGCAAAAGCTCGAGGTGAAGACATTACACCATTGTTAGCTGAAGTTAGTCAATTAGGGGAAGAGTTAGAAGCTGCTAAAGTTTTGCAAAATCAAATACTAGAGCAAATTAACGACATAGCCTCATCAATCCCTAATTTATTAGATATTTCAGTTCCCCATGGGGCAAGTGAAGATGATAATGTCGAAATAAAGACATGGGGTACACCTCGAGTTTTTGATTTTAAAATTAAAGACCATGTTGACTTAGGTGCAGGTCTAGGTAAAGGCCTAGACTTTGAAAGTGGTGCCAAATTAGCGGGTACACGTTTTGCAGTTATGCGTGGTCAGGTTGCTAGATTACATCGTGCCTTAGCGCAATTTATGCTCGATGTTCATACAGAAGAACATGGTTATCAAGAAATGTATGTGCCATACCTTGTTAATCAAGATTCTTTATACGGCACCGGTCAGTTACCAAAATTTGGTGAAGATTTATTCCATACGGAGCTTTCGGGTAAAAACCTGTCATTAATCCCAACATCAGAAGTGCCTTTAACAAATCTTGTTCGTGATGAAATTATTGATGAAGCTAACTTACCAATAAAAATGACGGCTCACACACCTTGCTTCAGGTCAGAAGCGGGCTCGGGCGGTCGTGATATTAGAGGGCTTATTCGTCAACATCAATTTGATAAAGTTGAAATGGTACAGATTGTTAAACCTCAGGACTCTATGGCTGCGTTAGACGAATTAACTGGTCATGCAGAAAAAATATTAGAAAAATTGGGTTTACCTTACCGTACCGTTATTTTATGTACTGGTGATGTTGGTTTCAGTGCCGCTAAAACCTTTGATTTAGAAGTCTGGTTACCGGCTCAAAATACGTATCGTGAAATATCTTCATGTTCATGTATGGGCGACTTTCAAGCACGAAGAATGCAAGCACGTTTTCGTAATAGTGAAACCAATAAACCTGAATTATTACATACCTTAAATGGCTCAGGCCTAGCAGTAGGGCGAACTTTAGTCGCAATACTTGAGAATTACCAACAAGCTGATGGCAGTGTTGATATTCCAACCGTATTACGGCCTTATATGAATGGTGTTGTTAAAATAGGTTAATATTAGCGTTATTGATCAATATGCCTATTAAAGTCCGTCGTTATTTAATTAATAACTGCGGATTTTTTATTTTAGGGCGATTTATGAGATGAAATTGAAATAAGTTAACGCATTACAGGTCTATTCATTAGTTGTCATAAATTAAAGAGGTTGAGCTTTGCTTCGTAGTATTCTCACACAATTATTAATTTTTTTCTTGATTTTTCATGCTCTTTCATTTTTACGTGAGACAAGTATGTTAGCAACTTCTACTTCTATTGGAGACACAGTTATTGAATTACCTACTTTAATGGGAAAGAATATTAAGGTGCATTCAGCGGGAAAAACAACTGTTATTTATTTTTTTGCTCCTTGGTGTCAAGTTTGTCACGCCAGTATTAACAACTTACAAACCTTGTTTGAAAATAATGTGCACATTGATGTGATTGCTGTCGCAATGGATTACATATCGATTGCCGAGGTCACTCAATTTATCGAACAACATCAACTTACTTTTCCAATTGCCCTAGGTAATAAAAAGGTAAAAAAACATTTTAAAATCACAGTTTATCCAAGTTATTATATTTTAGATGAACAAAATACTATAACTGGCCGCTCACTCGGATTTTCGTCGGAACTTGGCTTGTATTTACGTTCTCTTTAAAGCTTTTGATCTAGGTCATGTTTGTGTACACTAATGGCTTATAGAGGCCAGTTATCAGTAGAGGTAGGAAAATTTTTATGCAAATCACATCGAATTTTGACAGCGGTAATATTAGTGTAATCGATGCCAGTCAAGCAAATAATATTCAGTTAGCAATTGTCAAAGACAACGAGTCTGATTTTTATCAATGGTTTCATTTCAAATTACAACAAAGTTCAGAAGATAATGAGAACATTGAGCACATTATACATTTGACCAATGCTGGTAGCTCAGCTTATGTTGAAGGCTGGGAAGATTATCAAGCAGTTGCCTCTTATGATCGTGAGCACTGGTTCCGTGTACCTACTGAATTTGATGGTAACAAGCTCACCATAACTCTCACTCCAGAATATGACTCAGTATATTTTGCTTATTTTGCACCTTATAGCTATGAACGCCACCAAGACTTAATTCACGGTGCACAAATGCACCTAGATTGTCAGTTACAAGTGTTAGGTCAAACGCTTGATGGACGTGATATGAGTTTACTCAAAATTGGTGAAGATGGAGAAGGTAAAAAAATTATTTGGCTAACGGCTCGTCAACATCCAGGTGAAACCATGGCCGAATGGTTTATGGAAGGTTTTATCGACCGTCTACTGGACGAAGATGATGGTGCCGCTCGTGCTTTATTAAATAAGGCGGTATTTTACATCGTTCCAAATATGAATCCCGATGGCAGTGTTCGTGGTCATCTTAGAACAAATGCTTGTGGTGCCAACTTAAATCGTGAATGGCAAACCCCTACAATTGAGCGCAGCCCTGAAGTTTATTTAGTACGTAACTTAATGAAAAAAACTGGTGTAGATTTATTTTTAGATATCCATGGTGACGAAGCACTCCCTTATAACTTTGTTGCTGGTTGTGAGGGGAATCCTTCATATAACGATAGAAACAAAGCGTTAGAAGACCAATTTAAAAGTTTCTTAACTGCTATTACACCTGAGTTTCAAGATGATAAAGGCTATGAAAAAGATGAACCAGGGCAAGCTAATCTTACAGTCGCGACTAATTGGGTTGGTGAACAATTTAACTGTTTAGCTTTTACTATTGAAATGCCATTCAAAGATAACGCGTTACTCCCTGATTACAGTGTAGGCTGGTCAGACGAACGGAGCAGTTTATTAGGGCGGGATGTATTAACTACTGTTTACCACATGATAGATGACTTAAGATAAAACGTAAGATAACAACTCAGAACATCGGATTTTTTTTATTCAGGGATGAATAAAATGTTGCTGTGCCAAGGATGAAATATAGCGATAATACTCAATTTCAATAGATAATTATAATAATAGTAGGAGAGTTACGTGCAAGAAATCGTTGATATGCTTAATGGCTTCATTTGGAGCCCCGCATTAATTTATTTATGTTTAGGAACTGGATTATTTTTTACTGTCCTCACTAGATTTGTTCAAATACGTCAATTTAAAGAAATGTTTCGCTTATTACTTTCAGGTAAAAGTTCAGAAAAAGGAATCTCTTCATTTCAAGCTTTAGCCGTTTCGTTATCAGGCCGTGTAGGTACGGGTAACATCGCAGGTGTTGCTGCTGCTATCGGTTTTGGTGGTCCGGGTGCTGTTTTTTGGATGTGGGTTGTTGCATTTTTTGGTGCTGCGACAGCTTATATTGAGTCAACTAATGCACAAATTTATAAAGAAGAAGAAGATGGTGTTTACCGTGGTGGCCCAGCTTACTACATTGAAAAAGCAATGGGACAAAAATGGTATGCGTGGATCTTTGCTATTGCCACCATAATTGCCTGTGGTGTTTTATTACCCGTTGTACAATCAAATGGTATCGGTGCTTCACTCGTCAATGTTTTTGGTACCGGCGGGACAGTTACTTCATTTTTAGGCGATTTGCCATTAACTAAAGTTTATGCAGCCACCTTTGTTGTTTTAATTTTAGGTTTCATCATTTTTGGCGGTGTTAAGCGTATCGCTAACTTCACCCAAATTGTTGTGCCATTTATGGCATTAGCCTACATTATTATTGCTTGCGTCATTATAGCTTTACATATCGAACTTTTACCTGGCATTTTCATGTCAATACTCTATGACGCTTTCACGCCTATGGCAGGTTTTGGTGCTGCGATAGGTTGGGGGGTTAAACGTGGTGTTTATTCAAATGAAGCGGGCCAAGGTACCGGGCCTCATGCCGCAGCCGCTGCAGAAGTTGATCATCCTGCACAACAAGGACTAGTTCAAGCCTTTTCTGTTTATATTGATACCTTATTTGTTTGTTCTGCAACTGCCTTTATGATTTTAATTACTCAGGCTTACAATGTAATGCCTGAGGGAAGTAGCGTGTTTATTGTTCAAAACCTTGCTTCAGATGTTGTTATTAATGGTCCCGCATTTACTCAAATTGCAGTCGATAGTGTCTTGACCGGCTTTGGTAAGCCGTTTATTGCGGTTGCTTTATTCTTCTTTGCTTTCACTACGGTACTTGCCTATTATTTTATCGCAGAAAATAATGTTTCTTACATCAATCGAACCATTAAAATCCCTGCGTTAAGATTTCTATTAAAAATAATTATCATGTTAGCTGTTTTTTATGGAACGGTTGCTCAACCAAGTGCCGCTTGGGGAATGGGTGATGTGGGCGTAGGTATAATGGCTTGGTTAAATATCATTGGTATATTGATCATCTTCTTTATGTCGAAACCTGCAATTAAGGCACTCAATGATTATGAACGCCAACAAAAAGAAGGTGTTAAACAATACACATTTGATCCGATAAAATTAGGTATCAAAAATGCTGATTTTTGGGAGCAACGTATAGAACAACAGCGCTTAGATAAAAAAGACATGGATTTGACACAAAAGTAATCTTATAAAAGTTATTTTCAACTTTTTATCAAAAAAACACCCGTAAGGGTGTTTTTTTTTGTAAAATATAATACATATTCAAATGAGTGAGAATGTTCAATCAATGGCTGTCATAAATTGTCCAAATTGTAATAAAAAAATATCTGATAAAGCTAAGTTGTGTAGTCATTGCCAATTAGATTTAGCCAATTTAGATCAGGATAAAATACAATCCTTATCAAAAGTGAGTTTTGTACAAAAACATCAACGTTTAATGAATTACTCATTTATTGCCATGTTATTATTTTGCGGAGGTTTTCTCTCTTTTTGGCAATATGCTAATTCAGGTACTTGGCAGTATAACGCTTCAATAGCAAGTACTGCCGGTGGTTTTGTACTTTATATTATTACACGCATCCGATTATTATTTTTAAAAAGAAGCCAATAAATTATGGAACTACTATCCTTAGTCGACAACATGACCGAAGAAATGTATCTACGATTAAAGTGTGCTGCAGAAACGGGGAGATGGCCTGAGGGCACTACTGTTGCGAATGAGCAAAGAGACTCTGCCCTGCAAATCACAATGGCTTATCAAGCTCGTCACTTAAACTCAGATGAAATTTTATCTATCGGCACTGATGGTGAAATTGTGAATAAATCTAAAAGTGTTTTAAGACGCGAGTTAAAACAAGCAACAGAGCAATCAACCGATACTACATTAGATCCCAATAACATCGCTAGGTTTTCAAATTTATGATTTTTTCCAAATTCTTTAAAGCAAAGTGGCAACACAAAGACAGTAATATACGCTTAATGGCCATTAAGGATGATTTAGCAGTAACAACTACTGATGACTTTAACGTTTTACAACAATTATTAACCAATGACGATAATGAGTTAGTACGCCGTGCAGTATTATTGAAAATAAATACTTTTGAACAATGGTTATCCACTAGTAGCGATAATTCAAACGCTAAGATTAAAGATTATGCTCACCAACAACTGGTTAAAATGATACATGGTAAACATGATATCACTTTAACTGCACAGCAAAAGAATGTTTTTTTAACGGATGATAAATATAACAAATTATTGGAGCCTTGGTTACAAAGCGAAAGTGACACAAGTATCCTTATTGCTTTATTTGAAAAAATCAATAAACCCCATCTTAGTAACACTCTATTTATTCAAAAACAAAATGAGCAACTACAACAATATTTAATTAACCAAACTGACGATATTACTTTATTAACAAAATTTAGTAAAAAAGCAGTGAATACTCATATCGCTGTTTTGATAACAAATAAAGTAAATGCTTTGAAAGAGCTTGCTGAAAAACCAATAAAATTAACGAAAAACGTTCAATTGATCTTAGCTAAATTATTAGCCCTCAAAGACATAAGCGAGTACAGCCGTTATCTTGAACAATGTGGTGGTTTACAACAAGAATGGCTAAATGCTCATAGTGCTTTTACTTGTTTAGATTCCCTACAAGTTGCATTATTCATCAAAAGGTATAATGAAATTAGTAAACAATTAGATAAGGTATTTCTTGTTAAAAAAGAAACCTATCAACAACAACTTATTGAACAACAACTAATTAATGAAAAGCAGGCAGCAAAACATTCTTTCAATCTAATGTTAACTGATCTTGGTCAAGCATTAACGACCAGTATTTTTGAAAACACTTTACTTGATGACGGATTATTCAACAATCAATTAGCTATACTAAAAAGCGAAGTTAATGCCTCAGTATTAAATGAAAAAGAAAAATTTGACTACACTTTCTTAATAAAGCAACACGAATTAAAATTAACTCAGTTACCTGATATTGCAAGATCGGTAAGTGAAGCAACAAGTTTAATTTCCAAGATCTCACAATTGTCAATACCCACATCTTTAAGTCAATATAGGGAAAGACAACCCATATTTACCAACTGGCTTAACAGTTGGCAAGTGATTGAAAAAACCACCGGTGGGGTTATACCTGAGTCTATCAGAAGCGCTTATCATGAAATACGAAGCGAATGGCAGAAAGGTTTAGCGCCATTATCACAACAGCAAAAACAATTATTTAGCCAAACACAAAAAAAACTAACTGACTTAAAACGATTATTAGCAACGGGTAAATACAATGCTTCATTTGGTTTGTTTAAAGCCATAGAAAGAAACCTGTTAAATTTATCGACTAGTCAACAGCAAAAACTTGAAAGAGACTTTGACACGGTAAGTAAACAAATCAGCGAACTAAGTGACTGGGAACATTACATTGCCACACCGCGTAAACAAAATATGTTAGATGAAATTAATGTCATCGTTGCGTGCCCCCTAGATAACCCTAATGAACAATCCAGCAAAGTTAAAGAGTTTAGGAAAGCATGGAACTTACTTGGCCATGCTGATGATGAATTAGATAAACCATTAAATGATGCATTTAACTTAGCGTGTGAACAGGCATTTGCCCCTTGTCGTTTGTTCTTTGGCGAACAAGAAAAATTAAGAGAAAAGCATCTTGCTATTCGGCTGTCCCTCATTGAACAGGGTAAAGAATTATCTTTATCAATTGGTAACATTGAAAAAGATAAACTTGACTTTAAAGTTATCGATGGTCAATTAAATAAGCTTAGTCAAGCATGGTCTGACGCCGGAGAGGTAGACCGTCAAAAATATAATGCCTTACAATATCAATTTACTCAGAATTTAGAACCTATCAAAGTTATTATTAAAGATTTTCATGATCAAAATGTCAGATTGAAAAGTGCTTTAATTGAAAAAGTAAAATTAGAGATTGAAAGTGTAGATATTTATCTCGCAATCGAAAACACCAAAAAATTTCAAAATCAATGGCGCGAAATTGGTTATGCTGGCCCAAGACAAGATAATAAACTTTGGCAAAACTTTAGAAAGGCCAATGATGAGTTATTCAAAAAACGAGATCGTTTAAAGGTAGATGTAAAAGAGCAGCAATCAATTCAAAAATTAGCTTTCGAACATAAGCTGGAAGAAATTAAAAGCCAATTCCCCACAACGTTGAATAAAAGCGAGTTAACTGTTACGAAGCAACAGATGTTGGAGTTACACCAAGATGCGCTTAATATAAAACCGGTAATCAAATCAATTATCTTATCTATTGATAGTTTTATCCGTGAAATTAATCATCAGATTAAAGATATTGACTTAACTCAAGAAAAGGAAGTTTGGTTTAATATTTTCGCAGTAATGCAGCGTGTTGCCAACAATGAGATAACCAAGGCGACGATTAACGAGTCAACTGAGTATTTAATGCTATCTCCATCTTGGCGTAAAAAACTAGCAGAAGGAATGTTTACTGCTTCTACCAATGATAATGTTGGCCATCATCGCCAATTAAAAACGTTAGAGTTAGAAATTCTTGCAGGACTAAGCTCACCTAAAGAATATGTTCAACAACGTATGCAAATTCAAGTCCAGCTAATGCAA
>Ga0307488_10002121_pt1 | contig 16761 bp, 11 predicted proteins | sample SB02metaG_FD_202248 | JGI IMG/M metagenome (GOLD analysis project Ga0307488, IMG submission 202248) | Sea-ice brine microbial communities from Beaufort Sea near Barrow, Alaska, United States - SB 0.2 | ecosystem: Environmental > Aquatic > Marine > Coastal | place: USA: Alaska | collected... | reverse complement strand
CGTCAGCGGGTGCCGCCATGCTTAATAAGTTCTGGGCGTCGGTAAAAAGTTAGCTAGGGAACGGATCTTCCATGCCTGGCTTCACCAGATTCGATCAGACTTGCCCATCGCAAGCCATGGCGACGGCTCCTATGTTATCGACATCAGGGCAAGCGTTACCTCGACGCTTGTGGTGGCGCAGCCGTATCTTGCCTTGGCTACTCTCACCCACGCGTGACTAGCCATAAAATACCAACTTGATAAGCTCGCGTTTGCACACTCAGGTTTCTTCACATACGAGTCTGCAAAGCGCTTGCTACCAACCCATTGGTGCAATGCTCGTGCTCGCACGAGATATTCGAGGCGGTACGAACGGGCTCCGGTACATTCAAATATAGCCACGCCCAAAGATATGGTGAAACGTAATATTGGATTAGTTTATGGCGGTGCCAACGTTGGGATCACGGGCGAAATAGCCAATACAATGCTGGCAAATGGCGGTGATGTGACCGGTGTCATTCCCCAAGCGTTGGTTGACAAAGAGGTGGGTCACTTTGGGCTGACCGAACTGAAAATCGTTGGCTCAATGCATGAACGAAAGGCGATAATGGCTGATCTTTCTGATGGATTTATAGCGCTTCCGGGCGGGTTGGGCACCCTTGAAGAACTGTTTGAGGTACTCACCTGGTCGCAACTGGGGTTTCATCACAAACCATGCGCCCTACTCAACATTAAGCAATATTATGAAAGCTTGTCTGTGTTTTTAGATCATGCGGTTGATGAAGAGTTTGTTAAACCCATCCACCGAGAGATGTTGCTAATGGCGAGTGATCCCTCGCAACTATTCGATGCGATGGAAAGCTATCAACCTCCAGCTGCGGATAAGTGGATTAAGCGGAATGAAACTTAGGTCGGTAGTCATAGGGTCAGACATTTCACGGGAAAAATTATTGCTATTCCCCTTGTTGAACAGCATCTTTGATTAGAGATAGCTCTATACAATATGGCGGGCCTTTCAAGATAAGGCGCCAATCGCCTATCTGTGCTTTGAAAACGCGGGGAATCGACTAACATTGATGCCACCACAGCCATATTGCCATGCTGGCGCTCGACGGCATGGTTGATACGGCTCAGGCGCCCGCGATGATTTAGTCAAAAACCTCAATATCAGCACCCTGCCTCGCCAGTAAGGCGACAAGATCGCCATGCAGCCATTCAGCAGCGCGGGGGTTGCCACTAAGATGTGCGTCAAAGTGGGCGAGTCCCAGCCCACGCGTGAATGTATTGGCCTGCTCACCTGGGCACAGATCCTCCGCGTCTTTCATTTTCTCGAGATCAGCCTCCATCTGCTCGTCTTCTGCCATCGACAGCATGATCAGCTTAAAGCCGTCGTGCGCGGCCTCAACCCGATCGCAGAAGTGGAAGTGGTCAGCATTCTTGAGCATGATGGTCATGCGTGGACGTTGCGTCCGATTGTGCAGATCCAGCATGCCCTCTAAGGGCAACAACGAATCCAGCTCTGCGACCAGAGTGAGCACCTCCACCGGCTGGCGCCAGTTCAATTCGAGGGAATCGCTCATCGCGCTAATTCCCTCCTGGTCTTCGCTGCTGCGACCACCCGCGGGGGCCAACAGCAGGGCAGCTTTAATTCGACCATCGCTGTTGGCCGTCATAAGCGAAGTCCAGCCACCGAAACTGTGACCTGAGATACCGATTTTTTCTGGGACAATATTCAATCCCGCTTTGCCCGACAGCATTCTATCAATCACGAAGGAGCAGTCTTTGGGACGATCATCGATAAACTGCCCAAGCACTGACATATCATTAGGCGTACTGTCGCCTGCCAACATATCCATCGTAGTATTGCCTACATGATCCATTGCCGCGACCACATAGCCGTGACTTGCCAGATGGGTATACAGAAAGGTGGACTGGCGACGCTCTCCGCCGAAACCGTGAGAAAAGATAATAAGCGGCCAAGAACCCTGCTCCGCATCGGCGTCACGTACAGCGGATTGAGTTACCTCCGGCATGCCAGGCATGACGCTGTAGTGATCTTGAGTAGCCTTAGTGAGATCTTGGCCTGAGAACACGCGAGTTGTCGGATACCAAATATCAACAGGTAAGGTTCTCTCGCGCTGATCATCTGTCCAATCGAAGCTACGCGTGCCCACGGTATGAGTACCGCGCTGAAAAGGATTGTAGGTCAAAGTCTTGCTCCTCGTCGATGAGAGATGCGCTTAGAGATTCCCGCTACCCGAACACCATAGCGATCAAGGATAAGGAAATCCACCTTTTAGCAAGTGACCTATCTGTCGGCCAATATTGGCAATCGTATGATTCACCTGGTGTCATTCAAGGCTTGCATGGTGGGTGTCCTGATCCACCCTCGACTCAGAAGAAACGTAATCAGCCTGGGGGAAACTCAAAGTGATGGCAATGTCTTTCGCGCAAGCCTTGGATTACGATCCGGTCATGACGACTTATGAGAGAGAAAACACGTTAGTTCTTGACGTCGAGCGGCTAAAACTCCGTGGCCAGGCGCTGGAAGGCAAGCAATGAGGGGAGCCCTTGCCTCTTCAGTTAGAGGGAATCACGGTGCCGGAATCGCGTGCCCAATCATTCGAGGCCCCTCGAAAACAGCCCGATCCATGACGTTGGTCTCGTCTACAAAAATGAAGTCGAGCTCTTTGTTTTCATTTGCATCGCGATGCAGCATGACGATAAACATCTCACCTTGGGTGAGCCCTTTTAAGACCTCAATATCAACGTCTGTATTGGTGCCATTCTCGAGATACGTTTTTGCGACATATTTGTCGCCATTCGGCGCGCCATTTTCAAACGGATGAACGACAAGCCAACCGTTGCCATCAATTTGAACTTCAGGGAAGTTGAGGACCGAGCCGTTACGAGTGACGCCGACCACATCAATCCAGTTTTTTGTGCCGTTACCCATACTAAATGCCGATTCAGCTGCCGGCTCGGCATAACCATGTAGACTACACGACAGGATCAAGGCTGCACTTGAAATCGTTCTTAGAAGACTGCAAAGGTTCATCAAACTTCCTCCTTTATGATTCGGTTTTATATGACGCCTACGGCTACGATCTAAACTGCCATAGTCACGAGACCCTGTACAGGCCCGAATCGAAAATAAGTGAACAAACCGAGCGGATGAAAACACCACCCACCAGGGAGGCTAACACTACAGTGACGGCGTCGAGCGACCACATGGAGATCGATTTGCTGCCGACCGATGCCATAAGCCCTTGCCGACTGCCGTGTACCAAATTAGCAGAACCCGTGCGCTCAGCTGGTCTCGATCCGACGACAGCTGTTACACTAAGATCTAACTAGTCGTAAGAGATGGCTACGTCCTTCAACTAAGTGAATAGCGATTATTGCTGTCATGATACGAGCAACATGCTTTAGCAATCTTCACAGTTAGCAAATTTGTAGCATGTGAAAGCCGAGGTTAAAAATGTCGATCGAAATGCCTAGCGTTTGCCCATTAGACTGCCCAGATACCTGCAGCCTGAATGTCACGGTAGAAGACAACAAGGTGGTAAAGGTGAGAGGCTCTAAGGCCAACCCCCTGACTAACGGCAAGATTTGCAACAAAGTCGCACGTTACTACCCCGATTTTGTCCATGGCGAGAACAGAATAAGAACACCCTTGCGCCGTACAGGCAGAAAAGGCGATGGGCAGTTTGAAGCCATAAGCTGGGATACAGCCCTTGATGAAATCCATCAGCGATTCTCGCATATCATCGCTGATCATGGCCCCGAAGCCATCATGCCGTACAATTATGCCGGCCCCCATGGCGTCTTAGCCGGCGGCTCAATGGATATGAGGTTCTTTCATCAATTAGGGGCTACATTGCTCGACAGGCGCCCCTTGTGTGGCGGTATTAAATCCGAAGCTTACAAAGGCACGTTTGGCTTAGTACCCGCCATGCAACCAGAACAGTGCGTCCACGCCAAGCTGATTGTAGTGTGGGGCAATAACGTCACCTTTTCAAACCTTCACCTTGCGCCGCTCATCAAGAAGGCCAAGGCGAATGGCGCCAAGCTCGTCGTCATAGATCCCAAGCGCATTAAGATAAGCGAGCAGGCAGATATGTACTTAGCGGTTAAGCCTGGCATGGATTTGATACTTGCCTGGGCAATCGCTGTTGAACTCGAACAACTGGGCGCCTTTAATCACGGGTTTATAGCGCAACATGTTCTGGGCGCAGAAGAATTTATGGCTAAGGCTCGGCAGTTTACGCTAGCAGAGTCAGCTGAGCTTTGCGGGGTATCGAGCGATGATATCCGCGCCTTCGCGGCTATCTATCATCAGACGAACCCGGCGGTGATTTCAATCGGCAACGGTCTTGAACGTAATCAAAATGGCGGTAACGGTATCCGTTCAATATTCGCCCTGCCCGCTTTGTGTGGCAAGTTTGGCGTAGTCGGTGGCGGCATCATTGGCGGCTCTGGAAACGCTTTTCCAAAAACAGGCGCTAAACTAACCCGACCCGATTTGATCACTGAAGGAACACGTACACTCAACATTCTTGATATCGGCCATCACCTTGTTAAACAAGATTTGGACATCCCACTAAAAGGCTTATTCATCTACAACCATAACCCTGTCATTGTCTCTCCTGATCAAAATACGTTACGTCAAGGTCTTGAGCGTGAAGACATTTTCGTCGTTGGTTGTGACATCGCCATGACGGACAGCATGAAGTACGCCGACATTGTATTGCCCGCGGCAACGCATTTTGAACACGACGATTTGTTTTGCGCTTATGGTCAGCCCTATCTACAACGGGCGGAAGCGGTTATCCCGCTGGTGGGTGAGTCGTTGCCTAACACTGAGATTTTTCGGCGTTTGGCGGCACGATTCGGTTTCGACGACCCCCTATTCAAGGCGTCTGATAAAGCATTAATGGATGACGCTATCGATGGCACGGATCCGCGCCTGAAGGGCATTAAGCCCAGCGAAATCCCTTTGGGCGAGGCAATCTCGATGGAGGGCGTTGCCACACCAGAAGGTCATACAGATCAGGTGGTCTTGTTTGCAAACCATATGCCGAAGACACCGTCTGGCAAAATCGAATTGAAATCTAGTTATTTAGCCGAGAAATATGGCGAAGAAATTCCACGCTACAACGGCATTGTTAGCGATTTTCCATTGATCCTGATTTCGCCCTCGTCGAGCAAAATGATCACATCAACCTTTGGCGGCCTAAAAGTCAATGACGAGACTCCACCGCTGGAGATGAACCCTATAGACGCGACAGCACGAGGCCTTGAAGATGGCATAAAGGTGCGGGTTTATAATGCCCTAGGGGAAGTATTCCTACCCCTTAAGATCACAACGGCAGTACGTCCTGGTGTGCTTTGCTCGCCCAAAGGCTCTTGGTTTAAAACGACGCCAAACAAACAAACGGTTTCGGCATTGGCACCAACGACAAAAGCCGATTTGGCTAATGGTGCCTGTTTCAATGATTGTAGAGTAGACGTGGTGGTGGCTAAGTTAACCGCCTTGTCCAAGGATGAGCAATCACCATCGATTCTACGCGACGACGATAATCATCGCGGCCACAATGAGGGATGATCAGAGCTAGCTCAGCACCTCGTGCTCGCCTGCCACAAACGCTTCTCCGAGTTTGAATTTTTGTATCTTTCCTGATCCCGTAAGAGGCCAATCAGTAACACTAACCCAATACGCGGGCGTCTTTTGAGGCGACAATCGATCACGAATAAAAGTCTTCAGGTCGGCTGCTCGCAATACCTCGTTGGAGCTGCTGCGGATGAAACACACGACTTGCTCGCCCCACTTCTCATCCGGGATGCCGACAACAGCCACCTCATCGATCATGTTGTGTTCCAGCAAGGCATTTTCGATCTCTGCCGGGAACAAGTTCTCGCCGCCACGAATGATCATCTCTTTGACGCGCCCTGTAATCTTGATGTAGCCCCGCCCATCCATGCGTCCAAGATCGCCCGTATGCAGCCAACCCTCACTATCAATCGCTGCGCTAGTCGCTTGTGGATTGTCATTGTAGCCAAGCATAACGCTATACGTGCGGGCGCATATCTCTCCCTGCTCACCGATCGGCAGAACCGCATTGCTTTGGGGCGCGCGGATCGATATTTCGGTATGAGCAACTGGCTGGCCAATTGTTTGAGTCAGGTCTTCCAGCGAATCTTCATGCCATGCTTGAGTCAACACGGGCGATGTTTCGGTCTGGCCATAAACAATTTGAATCGGTGCGCCGAACACAGCATCGGCGTCTCGGCAAAGCTGAGGGGCAACCATTGACCCACCAGACATGATCCGTTGTATTGATGAAACATCACGTCCAGAGCGACGCACTTCTTCTACCAAAGCAACCAGCATAGTCGGTACGCCCAAAGCGAATTTGGATCGCTCGCGCTCTATAACCTCAACGATAATGGCCGGATCAAACATCGGAGCGAGAAGCATCGTACCGACTCTACCGAGGCCGCCCATCACAAGAATGCCGCAACCGGTTGTGTGGAACAATGGCATATTGTTAACAAAGCAGTCGCCTTGCTCAAGCCCCGCGCGACCCATAGCATCGATGCCATTTCGCACCAGTCCATTGTGGTGCAACAGTGCGCCTTTCGGAAAACCGGTAGTCCCCGACGTGTATTGAATCTGTACCGCGTCACTCGGTTTTGGCGTGCGCGACTCTCCAATAGCTTCACCGGCATAGAGCGCGTCATGATCAGTCAATAAGATGCGGTGAGCAATAGCCGGGATCTCATCGCACACGGCATCAGCAATTACCTGTACAGGGTTGCCACGAAACTCAGCGACATAGTAGATAGCTTCAGACCGCGATTGTTCGAGCACGAATTTTAACTCGCGTTTTTGATAGGCTGGATTGACCGTGACGAGAATGACACCTGCAAGCCCACAGGCCAGCTCCAACAATACCCATTCGGGCACATTGTTGGCGAAGACGGCAATACGGGCGCCCTCGGCATGACGACTAGCCAAGGCGCGCGCAAGGCGTTCGCAGTCCGCAAGAAGCTCTGCATAGGTCCAGACGCGCCCAATCTCGCCTGCGTAAGTAAGCTCTTTGAGGGCCGGTTGATCTGGTGCGCGCGCTGTCGATGCGCGCAACATGTCACCTATGGTTAGCGGAGTTGGTTCAGGCCCGCCCTGAGCTGGAAAATAGGACTCTGTTAGTTCTACCTTATACATAGCTTGCTTCTCCAGCGAGAGACGAAATGATTGTGGCAATGTGCTAACAACTCAGCGATCTAGCCAAACATCGACGCGGCTATTAGTTGCTCGCCGACGTTAGCCAGGGGCGAGCCTTTGTAGCGTAAAGACTACGGAATGTCCAACCGGATTCAATAGCATGAAATACACGCGTTACAACGAGATTGTTTTGCTCCTTATACTCGGTGACGTAGCCTACACTTTCTTCTGGCGTTGCAAAGAACGATGCGTCTTGCGGCGGAGAGCTCAAAATTAAAACCTCATAAACCGGAGAGCCTTTGTTAATCAGCTCTGTATGCATACCAAACAAGCTACCAAAATAGATTTTGTTGCCGTTGTTAACGTTCTTCGTGCTGCAACGAAGCTCAACATCATAGACTGGCTCAGGGCCGTCAAGAGGCGCTTCTCTGCGTATTTTTTCACTGACTAATCCATTTAGCAAATCAGACATTGTTAGTGTGTCCCAACGCTCTAATAGATCACCGAATTCTTGGCTCGCGTCTCTAAAGATGCCTAGCAGATCATCTGAAAATTCAAAGCTGTTAAGTTCATCGGATTCGTCTAGTAGACCGTAGCCAATATCAAAATCCCAGATTGAGCTCAAATCGCTGAAGTCTAATAAACCAGAAATCCCCCCGCGCTTGGATGTGGCAAGTGTAAGTTGTTTAGCTCGCTCGGTTTCCTGGCCACTCGAGCTGGCGGCAGCCCCTCGTTGAAAGGAGCCCGCCTGCGTTCTCAGCAGGTTTTTCTCTGATTCATCTTGGCTTAGCGTCTCATTGTCTGATTCAGACGCAATCGAGGACTGCAGATCACTCGCGTCACTAACCAGCACCTCGCCTTGTGCAGTACCAAAGTTGTCATCTCGTTGCACTGCAAGCGCTGCAACCGATACATTTTCCTCACCCAAATTCGTGCTCAGTTCGACCGCTGCCACTTTGCTTGTACTCTTAGCGACAGCATCTTCAGATTCACTATGCTCGCCTTCTATCGTCGCGCCTACTTTTGCCGCTTCGAACCCACTACTCGTACGTGACTCTTCTATATCAGATTGATAAACGCCTGGCTCAACAAGACTCTCGAGCTCGAAAGACGCCACCGTTGATTGATGCTCAGCTTGATAGACAGGCTGTACGGTTTCCTCTGAGCAACGCGCTGTACGCACATCACCATCGCGCGTGAGGTAAAAAGCCACTGTCTGGCCCGGGGCCAAAATTGGGATTTCTTCCTGGTTTGGTACTAAGAGGGGGAAATCGCCAAATTTCAGAGCTGAATACGGCGGTCTCAGGTACGCCTCCAAGGGAGGCGTTGACGATTTTTTGGCTGACACAAAAGGCGGCAATAGTGCAATGAAAAGTAGCCCAATGAGTGATTTCTGAGCCATGACTATATCCTTACTGTTTTAGGCCAAAGACAATTTCCGCTAGCTTCACCTCATAATTTTCGTCGCTATTTGTGGCCTTAATATCGAACTTCGCAACAGTACCACGACTGGCTGCGGCAAATAACTCATCTGGTATGTCGCAGGTTACCTTCATAAACGCGGTATGTTCGTTGTCTAGCAACTGGTGGATATAACCTTCGAACTCGCGACCATCTTTGTGTTTCATGTAAATTCGGTGCTCTATCCCCACGAGTCTCTTCACGCCATCAATTTTCTGCATTGAAGATACAGGCAGAACGATAACTCGATCCGTGTCCTTCTTACCATTTATCTTCAACTCATCTAGATCCACGTTAGAAAAATCGAGTTCGACCGTAGGTTCGCCGCCGACGAACCAAGATTCTCGATTACCAATCCAGTAACTAATACGGGGCCTTTCCTCAAATTTTATGGTGTGACTCGTCAGCACGCCATTGCGTGCTTTCTCTAGTAGCATTGCATCTATCATTTTGGTTTCGGCAGAACGCCCAAAACTAGTGAGTTCCATTTCCTTGTCGTAGTTGTAAAACGCCATTGCGCCGGTATACAACGGTCTATGCTTTTTCGCCAGCGTTCTACAAGAATTCTCTAATCGACCCTTGGACTTAACAACTGATTTGAATATTTGAAAGGGGTACATGCCACTTGGAAAACTAAGGGATAGCCCTCTACCATCACCTATATGAAAAGCTGTCTTATTTTCGGAGAAACAGACGCTATGATTCGTAGGGTCGGAGATAAGAGCCGTAAATGAATTATTACCCTTAGCTCGCTTCTCGGGATAAATTGTAGAATGTAGTCGCCTTAGATCCCGGTTTTTGGCAACAAAGCTGTATTGGCTTTTGGCAGGTTTAAGATCTTTTGTTTTAGCAAAGGCGTGCGGCATGCAAACAGCTGCCATCAAAACTGCACCAAACAAACTGCCTACCAGCTTATATTGTTCATTTTTCATACAGCATCCTGTCTGTTTCTGATTTTAGTGAACCTAGCGTCACCAGAGAATGTTTGAAATTTTGGCGACTAAAACGGCAAAACACTCAAAGTGTAACGCATGCCAGGAACTCTCGTGCCCTGCTCAGAACTTGTTGTCACAGTGTATCGTACAGGGGCTCCCTGCAGTACGCGCTTGATATGGCTATCTTTAGGCAGCTGGGTATCGCTGCCATACTGATACTTTATACCCGAGCTATCGGTGTAAAGCACCTCTATATTCCCATAGATTCTTTGGTTCTTGACCGTCACCAACGTGAAGCGATTGTCACCTTTTTGCAGCGGGATCACTAACTGATTCTTTATCTCGTAGGGAACACCATCAAATTCTACCGTCGCACCTACGGGATAACTGAACTTGAATGCGGCGTCCATATTTGTCAAATCAGGGGCTTTTGACAAGTTGTCGAGTAGGATAAGTTCCTCAATGTTACTTTTGGCCTCACCGATGAGCCGGCTGCCGGGAAATTCTTTTATGAAATTCCGAAACACCTGCGAGTCCTTGCTATCAAATATTTTTCCCCATTCCACAACGTCGGCAGTTCCGCCTGCTGCCAGTCCATCAGGCTTACCATAGAACCAGTACTCCCCCGCCGCCCCGCTTAATCTTTGCTCTGGTTGTTGAAAGTCGTTGGTCATCTTCGTTACACGTCTCGATGTCTCACGAAACACACCATAGATATCCAGTGTGCGATCATTCATGCTTCTCAACAAACTGCTTGTGAAAGGGCTGTTTCGGCCTTCACCGTCCTGCGCGACTTTATTGGAGCCGGTGGAATAGAAAACAACTGAATTCGGAGGCACTTGGTCTCCAGATACGAGCTTTAGACCTCGAGATAATGATCGAGTAGAGGCTGGCAAAGGATTGTCACGGCATGCATCAAGAATCAATACGTTCAGATAATTCTCCGCGTCTTGCATCGTCGTAATCACATCAGCCACATTCAATGCGTGACGTTTGACTTCACTTTCTTTAGTGATGCTCTTCAATGATCCGACAGGAATCAAAAAGTTACTATCATCGACCTGCACGCCATGGCCGGCATAGTAAAAAAGCGCGACACTGTTGGGTCGCATGCGATTCTCAAAGCTCTTCAACGCCGCCTCCATGGCATCGATATCAGCATCTGACTCTTGAATGACATCGAATCCCAATTCCGTCAGCTTTGCAGCAAAATCTTCGGCGTCATTCTTAGGGTTCTTAAGCGGTTTTGATACGTAATTGCTGTTGCCAATGACGAGGGCGATTTTATGTTGAACTTCGGCTTGCGAAGCAAATGCATCCGCCGCGATAAACCACAATAACATTGTCCAAATAACAAACAATGTTTCGGTTTTTGTTGTTCGATAACAATTAATTGCAGCCATCAGTTCCCATCAATAAGTCTAAAGTTCCAATGAAGAGGTTACACAGGGCTTGCCAACCTCGTCATCGTCTCAACGCGATGCAGAATCTTTGTACTCGACCCACTATCCGTCTATCTTATGATTTTCTGAGCAAAAAAGTGTAGCACACATTCATTCTCGTAGGCCCGCCACATCTGATCTCTTTAAGATATCATCGCCACCTTGATCTCGCCGCAGACCGCCATATTTGGCCCATACAGCTCGCCCTTAGCGACACCTTTGATCTATATCAGCATGTAAAAAAGACAAGAATGGCCTTCACCACGCCTAGGTCGGTGACACTCAGGAGCCCTGCCGAGGCTCGACATGCTCTATTATGGTGCGCTTTATGGATTGCTACAACCCTTGCTATGTGCGTACATTGAGTATTCTCTGTGTGAGCCTGGAGCACCAGCCTTGTAAAAGCCTTAACGAGATAATAATAGGATTATGAGGTTAGCGGATGTGCGAGAATGCGTGGCATCTATGAATTTCACTCAGCCCCTATCTCTTTCACTCCTCTCGGAAGTAGAAAATAATTTATGAATATAAGAAGAAATCGAAGCGCGGCGCCTACCAGCCTCACCATTATAGCAACACTCGCACTGCTTGGGCTTTTAAGCGCTTGTGGTGGTGGCGGCGGTGGAACACCTGCCGCTTCTCCTGAACCTACGCCGACGAATGTTCAACCCACCGTTTCTGCTGGCGACAATCAGAACGTCGTCGCTGGATCCGTGGTTAGGCTCACTGGCACCGCAACTGACTCAGATGGTTCGATCGCCAGCACAACGTGGCAACAATCTAGCGGAGCAACCGTTACGTTGACTGACGCTACAACACTGCTCGCAACGTTCACAGCGCCCTCAGTGACGACAAACACCACGCTCGCATTTGCCCTTGAAGCAACGGACGACGATGGCGCAGCAAACAGCGCCGTCGTCACGGTGACTATCATTCCCACTAACAACAATCGCGTCTTACTCGGGCCGCTGGTTGGCGCCAACGTCGTTGTCACGCGAATTGGCAACAGCTCAGAAACACTCGCGACAACGACGACAGATACAACCAACGATCTTGAAATCGGCGGCGGATTTTCCCTGCCCCTAGACGGCCTTCCGGCCAATGAGTGGGTGCTGGTCACCGTAACAGGTGGCAGTGACATCGATGCAGACGACGATAATGTGCTTGATACGGCACCGACGCTGAATGCGGGCACGGTTCGGGCAGTTGGCAAAGTCTCCGATTGGCGGGCTGGTGGCGCCAATGTGAGTGCACTCTCGGAAATTGCTGTAAGACGGCTTTTGAATGGTGGCGTCAATCTCGACACTCTTGATGCAACCAGCATAGAAATTCAGCTCACTGGCCTAGCCCAGGAATTGTTGTCAAACGGTCTTGATGGCAATTCAGCATTTGACTATAGAGATATACTTGCCTTCACGCCTGCTGCAGGCGTATCGCTGCGATCGGATACCCTGAACGCTGCGGAAGTGACTAAATTTGCCCAAGCACTACTGGGAGCTGACAACGCGGCCGCCGATGCTGCACTAACCCTCGCCTTTAAGTTCGACACCTTTGCGACGATTAACACAAACTTGGGCGCGATGAAGTTTCAACTATTCCGTAGTGTTACCCCAAACACTGTCATCAATTTCACGACCCATGCACAAAGCGGCTTTTACGATACATTGATTTTCCATCGCGTTATTGCAAACTTCATCATCCAAGGCGGCGACCCAAATGGCAACGGCACCGGTGGCGCAAGCATTCTGGGGGGTAGATTCGACGATGAATTCAGTGACACCTTGAGCAATGTCGCAGGCACACTCTCTATGGCGAACTCAGGACCGAACACCAATAGCTCACAGTTCTTTGTCAACCTATCAGACAACGTCAATCTCGACTTTAACAAAGCGCCATCGACTTCTGCGCACACAGTATTCGGCCGAATCGTTGAAGGCAATGACGTCTTAGCAGCGATCGCTAGTGTGTCGACCAACACATCAGACCGCCCTTTGACCGACGTTGTCATTCAATCTATCGTTATCAGCCGACAATGATCGCGCGTCACTAGAGTCATGAGGTCCGGGTCTATGGGGCCAGGGTAAAGTGCCAGGGTAAACACCCCCACCTGCCTATAGATGAGGTGCTAATCACACGCATCAGTGCCTGCCGCTAGAGGGTGAGCTGATCACATGCATCAGCCCACGCCGCGAGATAACGCACTGCTATAGCTGCAAGGGGTAGCTGTAGCTGGAAGGCGCAGCTGTAGCTGGAAGGCGTAGCTGGAAGGGGGCGGAGTGCATTAATTATGTACAGCCGCTTTTGCGATACATAATTAATGCACTCCAACCTCAGGTTGCCCCTAGTACCCCATCGGCCACTGAGGTCCACCGATATTAATGCCATAGCAATTATACCGGCTTTACCTCGGGGTTTTGCCTATCTGTTACGAAGCTCTTTCCGAAGAATCTTGCCTGCCGCACTTTTAGGAATCGCGGCGATCACTTCGAGATACTTGATCTGTTTGTAACTCACAAGATGCTCGCTGACCAACGCCTGAACCTCTTCAAGGGTGATCTCTTGCCCTGGCGCGGTGGTGACAAAGGCCTTGGGAACCTCGCCTGCTTCATCGTCGGGAATACCAATAACAGCTACGTCTGTCACTTTCGGATGAGTGATGATTAAGGCCTCTAACTCTGCTGGCGCGACTTGAAAACCCTTGAACTTAATCAACTCTTTCATGCGGTCAACGATGGTCATATGCCCGTGTTCGTCGATGATCGCAATGTCACCTGTATGCAACCAGCCATCAGCGTCGATGGTTTCAGCCGTCGCTGTGGGATTGTTCAAATACCCTGTCATAACTTGCGGGCCGCGAACCCACAGCTCGCCGCGTCCGCCGATGGGTTGGTCTTCGCCGGTGTCTGGATCAACGATTCGGCTTTGGGTATTCGAGACGGTGACACCACTGGTGCCCGGTCGATAATCGCCTTCAACGGTCGAGTGACTCACTGGACTGAGTTCGGTCATACCGAAGCCCTGCACCACTTCACAACCCAGGCGTGCAGCTGCCTTCGCGGCGAGCTCGGCACCCAAAGGCGCGGCGCCAGAGAACACTTGTCTGATTGATGACATGTCGTAGTCGTCGACAATGGGCGCACTGGCAAGGCCAATGATAATGGGTGGCACGGCGAAGAAACGGGTGATCTTGAGATCTTGCACAGCCTGTAGGGCCTCGACCATATCGAACCTGGGCATGGTGATGGTCGCGACGCCGTTGCTGATCAGTCCATTCATCAGTACCTGCATGCCGTAGATGTGAAAGAACGGCAATGCTGCCAGAGCAACCTCGTTATCTCGATAGATAATGGCATGGATACACTGTTCAATATTCGCGACCAAATTGCGATGCGACAGCATGACGCCCTTCGGCAAACCGGTTGTGCCCGAAGAATAAGGCAACACGACGGTGTGCGTGGCGGTATCGACGGGTACCTGTTCGATGGGCTCGCCCATGACATCAGCCATTGCTGTTGTCCCGGCGACCGCATCGCCAATGATCACGACCTCGGTAACGTTAGTTCCTGCAATCGCTTTGAGCGCTACCTCAGCGAACATAGGCACGGTGAACAACATAGATGCACCCGCATCCTTTAACTGATGCATGACTTCCTCGGCGCCATAGGTCGGGTTGATCGTGGTGACTGCAGCGCCGGCGACGGCGACACCGTGGAAGACGACGGCGTATTCAGGCAGGTTGGGCGCCATGAGCCCGACAACCTTACCCGGCGCAACTCCACGTTCCTTAAGGCCGCCTGCAAGGGAAGCAATCGCGTTGCTAAGTTCAGTGTAGGTGTAACTGCTAGTGCCTGCGGCATCACGAATGGCTACCTGGTCAGCAAGCTCTGCAGCCTTACGCAATACGTGAGCGGTGATGGTTACGTTCGGAATTTCGACATCAGGCAGCGGGCTAGAATGAATAATCATAGGTATATGGCATCTCTACTTATTGAAGGTTTGTTTAAGCGTGCTAATCACGAAATGTATGAGTGGCGCTGTCACGCAGCCAGCGAATAGTCGTTGGTAACTGTCTACCGCGCATTAGGGCTGAGCTTACAAGCCTAATTCTATAACCAAATGTCAGACAATGTCTGGTAAACAAAAGTTCCCGGAGAAGTTTCAGGCATCTATCAACCAAGATACCGATGCGGGCGATCGGCACACTGCAAAACCGTGGCATGACGAAGGCTCGAATCCTCTTACAGCAAGACTTTCGTAGCAATCAAAGCGAGAGACAACAGCTTAAGCAAGCTGACACTCTACTCTGACCTCAATACGTTATTGACCGCGCCGTTTGCGTGGTAAATATGGATTCACTGAAAAAAAGAACATTAGCCCTCTATTTGTTAGGTTCTTGATAGAGCTAGCAATTTGCAAGCACTGAAAACTAAACTATCGTTTAGTCAAGCGACACGAGAATTCTCTATAAAATGAATGCCCTTATTATTGATGACAACAATACTATCGGTGACGTTTTGTCAGCATAGATACTAGCCAGAGGATTTCAATCCACCGCCACCATCTCTCCCAAAGAAGAGCTGGCGCTTCTTTTTAAGAACGACGTTGACCTGGTTACTCTAAACGTAGAAATGCCTGGATCAAATGGCTTCGAGGTTGCCGAAAAAATTAGAGAACTTGAAAGCAAATGGACGCCAATGGTCTTTATGCACTCCATCGCCAAAGACTCCTACTATGAAAAGGGCTTTGCAGCCGGAGCCGACTACTACCTAACAAAACCCTTCAGCGAAATAATATTTTTTGCGGCTCTCAAGGGAATTCAAAACATGCTCACAATGCGCTGAGAGTTGGAAGAAAATCAAGAGAAGTTAACCCTACTAAAACTTCATTCTGGTGATTCGTTTACTACGTCAGATGACAGCGGATTAATTCAGGAAATCAACCCAGCTGCCTGTAGTTCGTTTGGGTACACAGAAAAATAGTTATTGAATACGCCACTGACAAAGCTGATGTGGAGCAAGGATGCTCAACAACATGATGCATATTTGAACAAGGCAGACATCAGCATTAGCGGCGAGTTACTCGACAAACGAGAAATTATCGGTCGGCATCAAACGATTACCGAAATCTATTTAGCGCTCTCTTTCACACCCTCTTTTCGCAATAACAAACTACGCCTAACCGGCCTTCTGAGAGATGTCACAGCGAAAGAGTCTCTAGAACAGGGTTTAGCCAACAGCGCCAATCGTGATCAGTTAACTGGCTTGCCTAATCGTGCATTATTTTATGAGCGCCTCAACCACTCACTAAAATTGGCAAAAAGAAACTGTATGCACGTGGGTCTTTTCTTTGTTGATCTCGATAAATTCAAATTCATCAACGATACCTGCGGTCATGCTACCAGCGATCTGTTGTTGCACGTGGTCGCGGAAAAGTTAGAAGAAGCAGTAAGGGACTCAGATACCGCCTGCCGGTTGGGTGACGATGAACTTACGGTTATTCTAGAAGGGCTGGAGGATAAGAGCACACCTACCGTAGTAGCAAATCAAATAATGGTGTCGTTCAAAGAGCCTTTGATGCTAGGAGAGCATAAAGTCGAGATGAAATTAAGTATCGGAATTTCGATCAGCAAACCAACGCGAACAGATGCAGATGAACTGGTATCGCAAGCTGATAAAGCCATGTATCCGGCCAAAGAACATCATGCAGCTCAATATCG
>Ga0307488_10002120_pt1 | contig 16762 bp, 12 predicted proteins | sample SB02metaG_FD_202248 | JGI IMG/M metagenome (GOLD analysis project Ga0307488, IMG submission 202248) | Sea-ice brine microbial communities from Beaufort Sea near Barrow, Alaska, United States - SB 0.2 | ecosystem: Environmental > Aquatic > Marine > Coastal | place: USA: Alaska | collected... | reverse complement strand
ATGAGTTGATGCTACATATACCCGGCCCAGATTTCCCTACGGGTGCTTATATCAATGGCCGTATGGGCATAGTCGAAGCCTATCGCACCGGACGCGGCCGAATCCGCATTCGAGCCAAGGCCGACATCGTCGTCAACGAAAAATCCGGCCGTGAAAGCATTATCGTTAATGAAATTCCCTACCAGGTCAACAAGGCGCGGTTGATTGAAAAGATCGCCGAGCTGGTCAAAGAAAAGAAGATCGAGGGTATTTCCGAACTGCGCGATGAGTCTGATAAGGACGGCATGCGCATCGCCATCGATTTGAAGCGCGGCGAGTCCGGCGATGTACTGTTGAATAACCTCTTTGCCCAAACCCAGCTCGAAACGGTCTTCGGCATCAATATTGTTGCCTTGATCGACGATCAACCCAAGATTCTCAACCTGAAGCAATTGCTCGAAGCCTTCGTGCGCCACCGGCGAGAGGTGGTGACCCGTCGAACTGTATTCGAACTGCGTAAAGCGCGTCAACGTGGGCATATACTCGAAGGTCTGGCGATCGCCCTGGTCAATATCGATGAAATGATCGGCCTAATTCGTGAGTCGGCCACCGGCGCCGAGGCCAAAGAGCGCATGCTAGGGCGTAGCTGGGCACTGGGCGATGTCTCGAGCATGCTCGAACGCGCCGGCGCGGATGTCTGTCGACCCGAAGACCTGGACGATGAGTTTGGTGTGCGCGATGAACGCTATTTCCTGTCGCCTGAGCAGGCTCAACAGGTCCTGGATATGCGCTTGCAGAAACTGACCGGCTTGGAGCACGACAAGCTGATCGGAGAATATAAGCAAATTATCGATGATATCGGCGAATATTTGCGCATTCTGGGCAGCTATGAACGGCTGATGGAAATCATTCGCGACGACCTGGAACTGGTAAAGCAGGAGTTCGGCGACGCGCGTAAAACGGAAATCATCGCCAGTCGGCAAGATTTCTCGATGGAAGACCTGATTAGCGAAGAGGACATGGTGGTGACCCTGTCCCGTGCCGGTTATGCCAAGACCCAGCCGCTGTCCGATTACGAAGCGCAGAAGCGGGGCGGCAAGGGCCGTTCGGCCTCTGCCTTGAAAGATGAAGACTTTATTGAACATCTGATGGTTGCCAGTACGCACGACACCATTCTGTGTTTCACCGATAGGGGCAAGGTCTATTGGCTGCGAGTATTTGACATTCCGCAGGCCAGTCGCGCCGCCAAAGGTCGGCCGATGGTCAATCTGTTGCCGCTCGATCCTGACGAGCGGGTTACGGCCATTTTGCCGATCCGCGTATACGACGCCGACCATTTTATCTTTATGGCGACGTCCAATGGCACCGTTAAGAAAACCTCGCTCGATGCCTTCTCTCGACCGCGCAGCAATGGCTTGATTGCTCTGTCGCTCGATGAGGGCGACCACCTGGTGGGCGTAGCCCTAACCGATGGTGAGCGCGAAGTCATGCTGTTATCGGATGCCGGCAAGGTGGTGCGCTTTAAAGAAGAGCACGTCCGGGCCATGGGCCGCTCTGCACGAGGCGTACGCGGCATCAGTCTGGGTGCTGATCAGAAGGTGATTTCGCTAATCGTGCCGCAGGAAAACGGTTCGATTCTGACCGCTTCTGAGCGCGGTTTTGGTAAGCGCTCATTGATTTCCGAGTTCCCAACTAAGGGTCGGGGTACCAAGGGTGTTATCGCCATGGTCACTAGCGAGCGTAATGGTAAGCTGGTTGCCGCGACCCAGGTATTTCCGGGTGATGAGGTCATGTTGATCAGTGACCAGGGTACTCTGGTGCGGACTCGGGTTGATGAGATATCGACGCTGGGCCGTAACACTCAGGGTGTGACATTGATTCGGGTGCTCGAGGATGAAAAGCTGGTCAGTATTGAGCGCATTCAGGAGCCAGAAGAGGCGCCGGTCTATGAAGATGACGATGGCAATCGCGTCGATCCGATTGTAACCGTCGCCAGCGATGACGAGTCGGCATCGGACGATGCCGGCGATGAATTGCCGGACGACGATGAGTCGCCTGAAGCGGACTAGTCGGAGTTTTGTATGGCGCTGACCGCGGCTGTGCGGAGCTATAACCTATGCTCCGGGCCGGCAGCGCTGCCGGGCGCGGTTATTCGGTAGACTCAGGTAGAGTTTACCCATTACCAGCACCGCGGCACTGGCATTATTGAGATGTCGCATCGGTCTGAGGCATTTTTGGCGGTGTTTGCCAGCGCCGAGGCCAACTTACCCAACCTCCTAGTCGTGCCAGATACCTGGCGAACCTGGTGTTTCAATGGCTAGGGGAGCAGGGTGGTCTGTCGTGATGGCCGAGCGTGACCGAATCAAGGTGGCTACACTCTTTGAAGCCCTCACTTTTTAAGCCCTGGATAACAGCCGGCTGTTTTATAATAATGACGTACCGGCTAATCGTTCGATCATCAATGTGTCCATTGTCCTACGAGACGCTGCGCCGCGTGATGTTTCGCTGCAAGAGCGTGCCGCCGCCGACCGTGCCGGTCTGCTCAATCTGACCGGACACCTTAGTCGGGGGTGGCTTTCGCGCCAGTCTCTAAAATGCAATGCCAACAGCGGGTGTGCAGGCACTCGTCGAGCTTCTCCACCAATTTGAGAATGACTATGACCGATAATAAGAATCTAACCCTATCCGATACCGAAGAGGCCGAGCTGAAAGCGCTTCGCCTAGAGATTGATCGGCTCGACACCGACATTCTCGCGCTGATATCGCAGCGGGCCCAGTGTGCCATGCGCGTGGCGGCCGTTAAATTGCAAGCGGACCCTAGCGGGGCGGTCTTTTATCGACCGGAACGCGAGGCACAGGTGCTCAGCCAAGTAATGGCACGCAACCCTGGGCCCTTGGGTAATGAAGATATGGGGCGCCTGTTTCGTGAAATTATGTCCGCCTGCCTGGCATTGGAAAAACCGCTCGAAGTTGCCTATCTGGGCCCTGAGGGCACCTTCACCCAACAGGCAGCGAAAAAGCATTTTGGTCAGTGGGTTATTACCAAGCCCATGCCGGCAATTGATGAGGTGTTTCGCGAAGTCGAGGCTGGAGCTGTGCAATACGGCGTGGTACCGATCGAAAACTCTACCGAGGGCGTTGTTAACCACACCTTGGACACCTTTATTTCATCGAATCTGAAAATCTGCGGTGAAGTAGAATTACGCATTCACCACCATCTGATGGCCGGACCCAATACGCGGCTCGATAAGATTAGCCGGGTCTACAGCCATCAACAGTCGCTGGCTCAGTGCCGTAAGTGGTTGGATGCCCATATGCCCCTGGCCGAGCGGATCGCCGTCAGCAGCAATGCAGAAGCGGCTAAGCGGGTTAAAGGCGAATGGAATTCAGCCGCCATTGCTGGCGAATTGGCCTCTGAGCTATACGATTTGGAGATTATCGAAACCAAAATCGAAGATTCACCCGATAATTCAACCCGATTTTTGATTATCGGTAACCAGAACGTAGGTGTGTCCGGTGGCGATAAAACGTCTCTAGTGGTGTCGATGCGGAATGAGCCGGGCGCGCTCTATCACCTGTTAAAGCCCTTTAATGATTTTGGCATCGATATGACCCGCCTGGAATCCCGACCGTCCTTGTCGGGTAACTGGACCTATGTGTTTTTCATCGACTTTGTCGGCCATATCAGCGATGCAAAGGTTATCGAAACCCTGGAAGTACTGAAAAAAACCGCGGTCGAAGTGAAAGTCTTGGGTTCCTATCCCAAGGGTGTGTTGTAGTTGATGCAGTCGCCAATTTGGGTAAAACGGTCCAGCGCGCGGCCGGGAGCGAGGGTATGACGGAACCACTGAATATCCTTATTATTGGCCTGGGTCTGATTGGTGCCTCCTTTGGTAAAGCCATTCGGCACCAGGGTCTGGCCGAGCGCTCGGTGTTTGTCTTGGGCTATGATCGTTCTCAGGGTGTGGCCGAGCAAGCTGTAGCATTAGGTGTGCTGGATCAAGCCGTGACCGATCTGGCGCAGCTGCCGCGGATCGATGTGATCGTGTTGGCGGTGCCGGTGATGGCCATCGGTGCGGTCATTGATGACATTGGGCCGCTGCTGGGGTCGCTGCAGGCGTTGACCGATGTCGGCAGTGTCAAAGGTCAGGTGGTGCGCACGGTGCGCGAGCGCTTGGGCGTCATTCCGGCCTGCTTTGTACCGGGCCATCCCATTGCCGGTGCCGAGCAGAGCGGGGTGACCGCAGCCAAGGCGGACCTATTCGAGCATCATATGCATATCCTGACGCCGCTGCCGGAGAGCGATCCCGCGGCGGTCCAATTGATTACGCAGCTCTGGCAGGCGATCGGTGCCGATGTCGTCGAAATGAGCGTTGAGCGTCACGATGAGGTCTTGGCAGCGACCAGTCATCTACCGCACCTGCTGGCCTTTTCCCTAGTCGATACGCTGGCGCGCGAGTCGGAGAATCGTGAAATTTTCAAATATGCCGCCGGTGGCTTTCGGGATTTCTCCCGGATCGCGGCGTCTGATCCGACCATGTGGCACGATATCTTCCTGAGCAATAAGGACGCGACGCTTAAGGTGTTGCGGCGTTTCCAGGCCGATTTGGCGATATTGGAACAGGCCATCGAGCACGACGATGGCGATCTGCTGCATACGGTGTTTACGCGCGCCAAGTCAGCACGGGATCAATTCACCCAGATGCTCGCCGAACGCCAAAAGAACTGATGCCTCTGGGATTACAGTGGCCTAAATTGGACCACTGAGCGATACAGCATTATCTGAGTTAGTTTTAGTTTGGGGGTTGCTATTGGCAGGCAAGATAGCAAGAATGCGCCCGTGAACTGAAGTCTCCGGTCAATAAAGGACAAGGTATGAACACTGAAGCCCCTGTAATAACCCTCGATGGCCCAGGTGGTGCCGGTAAGGGTACCGTGAGTATGCTTTTGGCAGGCCGTTTGGGTTGGCATTTTTTAGACTCGGGCGCGCTCTACCGTTTGACCGCTTTGGCGGCAGCGAATCACGGGGTCGAATTGTCCAAGGATTCAGCCGTTGCCGTAATTGCCGAGCATTTGGACGTGCGCTTTGATCAGAACGCCAACGGCACGCAAATCGTCCTGGAGAATGAACGGGTGACCGAAACCATCCGTGAAGAGCAGGTCGGCATTAATGCTTCCATCGTCGCGGCTCATCATCGCGTCCGGGATGCCCTCTTGAAGCGCCAACGCGCCTTTGCCGAACGGCCCGGCCTGGTGGCCGATGGGCGAGATATGGGCACTGTTGTGTTCGATCAAGCACCATTAAAGATATTTATGACGGCGACCGCAGACGAACGCGCCCAGCGCCGCATGCGGCAGTTGCAAGCCAAGGGCAGCGTGGTTGAATTTGAGCGTGTTCTAGCGGACATATTAGAGCGCGACGATCGGGATCAAAACCGGGCTACAGCGCCGCTGCGACCGGCAGACGATGCTATAGTGCTCGATACAACGCACATGTCGATTGTCGAGGTCGTCGATTATATCGAAAACGAGGCCCGAGTCCGTAATCTGGTTTAGGCGAGCTTACGGCTCACCCAACACTTTTGGCCAGGCCGAGGCGTGTGTTTGCCACCTCTATCTGGCTGAGATTCACCCTGTTTGAGCGTCATAAACCGGGTCTGACAAAAAAACTCCCGAAACATCGTTAAAAAGCTTGGGTTTTGCGGATCGATCCGTATAATACGCCACCCTGATTTGAGCGGAAATGCACTGCATTGGCTCTCAGGTTTTACCCCCTTGAAACACCACATGGCCAGCAGCGTCGGTGTTTTTAGGTAATTTTGATAGACCCGCAAGAGCTGGATTGCGGTAAAGTCGTAAATGTATTTATTTGCGGCGTTTATAGCTTAGGAACTTAATATAAATGACTGAATCTTTTGCTGACCTATTTGAAGAAAGCTTATTAACGATTGAAATGGAGCCAGGCTCCATTGTAACTGGTGTTGTTGTTGGCATTGACTCGGATTGGATCACTGTTCACGCAGGTCTAAAATCTGAGGGTGTTATCCCACGCGTGCAATTCTTAAACGATGCGGGCGAGCTGGAAATCAATATCGGCGATGAAGTGCTGGTTGCGCTTGAAGCGGTTGAAGATGGTTTTGGTGAGACGCGTCTGTCTCGCGAAAAAGCCAAGCGCGCTGAAGCATGGGCTGAACTCGAAAAAGCATACGAAGCAAAAGAAGTGGTTATCGGTGTTATCAACGGTAAGGTCAAAGGCGGTTTCACCGTTGATGTCAAATCCGTTCGTGCATTCCTGCCAGGTTCTTTGGTTGATATCCGTCCAGTGCGTGACACGCTGCACCTGGAAGGCAAAGAGCTGGAATTTAAGGTCATTAAGCTGGATCAACGTCGTAATAACGTAGTTGTATCGCGTCGTGCTGTACTCGAAGCGAGCAACAGCGCAGAACGTGAAGAATTGCTGGCGAACCTGCAAGAAGGTCAAGAAGTTAAGGGTATCGTTAAGAACCTGACCGATTACGGTGCTTTCGTTGACTTGGGTGGCGTAGACGGCCTGTTGCACATTACCGATATGGCCTGGAAGCGTATTAAGCATCCGAGCGAAATCGTGCAAGTGGGCGATGAGATAGACGTTAAAGTATTGAAGTTTGACCGCGAGCGAAATCGTGTATCTTTAGGCCTGAAGCAGTTGGGCGAAGATCCTTGGGTTGATATCAAGGCGCGTTACCCAGAAGATGCCAAAGTTACCGCTAAGGTCACTAACCTGACTGACTACGGTTGCTTTGCTGAGCTGGAAGAAGGCGTTGAAGGCCTGGTTCACGTATCCGAAATGGATTGGACCAACAAGAATATCCACCCATCCAAGGTTGTTCAGGTTGGTGACGATATCGAAGTAATGGTACTGGACATCGATGAAGAGCGTCGTCGTATCTCCTTAGGTATCAAGCAGACTGTGGTTAACCCATGGGAAGACTTCGGTAACCGTTTCAACAAGAGCGACAAGGTCTCCGGTAAGATCAAGTCAATCACTGACTTCGGTATCTTCATCGGCTTGGAAGGCGGCATTGACGGTCTGGTACATTTGTCCGATATCAGCTGGCACGAATCTGGTGAAGAAGCCGTACGTAAGTACAAGAAAGGCGACGAGCTGGAAACCACCATTCTGTCTATCGACCCAGAACGTGAGCGTATTTCTTTAGGTATTAAGCAATTGGACATGGATCCGTTTGCTGAATACGCTTCAGAGAACGACAAGGGCGCGATTGTTAACGGTATCGTTAAGGAAGTTGACGCTAAAGGCGCCATCATTACCCTGCAGGACGACATCGAAGGCATATTGAAGGCTTCTGAGATATCACGCGACAAGATAGAAGATGCCCGTAACGTGTTGAAAGAAGGCGATGCTGTTGAAGCGAAGATCATCAGTGTTGACCGCAAAAACCGCGTAATCAGCCTGTCGATCAAAGCGAAAGACTTTGCTGAAGAGAAAGCTGCGGTTAAAGACTTGAAAGAGAAGACAGTAGAAGCATCCGGCCCAACTAACATTGGTGACCTGATCAAGGCTAAGCTCGAAGAAGGCAACAGCTAAGAGCTTAACTGTTGTATAAAAAAGCCGGCCTTGAGCCGGCTTTTTTTATGCCTGTGCGAAAGAATTCTCAGCAGTACCGGCTGGCCAGCTAGGTGCTTGCGTCGGCTGCGCATCATAGCCTTGCAAAAGCAGGGTCGGATTCCTCGAAATGACCAAAAAATCGTTTAAAAATAATTACTTGTGTTATTTAGGCCGCTGCTTTAGTCTAATTATTAAGCGATATATGATGCCGTATTGGGGGATTCAGGTGTGACCAAGTCCGAACTGATTGAAAGGATAGTTGATCGTCAAGGTCAGTTATCAGTACGTGACGTTGAACTGGCCATAAAGACGATGTTAGATCATATGGCACAGGCATTAGCCGCCGGTGAGCGCATTGAAATCCGGGGCTTCGGCAGCTTTTCGCTGCATTACCGGTCGCCTAGAGTGGGTCGTAACCCAAAAACGGGTGAATCGGTTGAGCTGGAGGGTAAATTTGTGCCCCACTTCAAGCCGGGCAAAGAATTACGCGAGTCGGTGAACGATAGCCTGGACGAATAGTTCGCTCTGGGGCGCACAAGGGAGTCATTTAAGCTTTGGGTATTATTAGATTCTTATTGGTATTGCTATTTTTAGTCGGCGGATGGCTGGTGGGTTGGTCAAATAATATACCGGTCTCCTTTAGCTTTGCTGCCTGGACTCTGCCGCCCGTACCGGTTTTTGTGGTCTATTTTGCCTTTCTGATCACAGGTCTTTTCCTTGGCTTGGTCCTAGGCCGCTTGGTCGGACGACGCTGAGCCCATTCATGAACACCTGGCTAAAGCTCTTCCGTAAATACCTGCCTAGCCGTTTTGTCGGCCGCCGCTTTATTTTGGGCGACTACCATTTCGATCTAACCTCTTTCGAAGGCGATGTCGCCGACTGGCTCAGTAAATTCCCCATTAGTACGGTAAATGTCGAAATCTATTTGGCGTTGGCAGAGCTGTTTCGCCGCCGAGGCGAGTTCGATAAGGCCGTGTCGGTGCATGAGGCCATCGGCCAGGCCGAGCTAGTAGGCCACAGCTCGACCGAACTCAGTCTGGAGATTGCCCAGGACTACTATTCCGCTGGGGTTCTGGGGCATGCTGAAGAGGTGCTGATGCGGGCGTTGGTCGGTGCCGATGAGGATCAGTCGCGGCAAGCCTTTCGCCTTTGGCTGGCCATACTGGAAAGTGAACAAGATTGGCAACGTGCCGTGGAGTTGGTCGAGCAATATGGCCTGCCAGGCTCCGGTGGAGTTCGGCTAGTTAACCTCTACTGTGAGTATGTCCTGCAGATACAATCGACCCAGACGTCCGCCCAGGTGCAGAAGGTACTGAAAAAAGCCCGCAAGCTGGGTATCGGTTCACGCGTCGATCTATTATCGGCCGAAATCGCTGCCACCGAGCAGCGCTTTGCAACCGCGATACGCCACTATAAGCGGCTGATTCGCAACGACCCACGCCGTATTCATCTGGCGCTAGCGCCGTTACGGAAGCTGGCCCATCTTGAAGGCCATGAGGCGGGCCTGCTGACCTTCTTACAGCGGCTCTACCCTGAGCATCCATCGGTACGCATACTGGAGGCTATAGTTGACCTGCATCAGTCTAGCGGGGCTGCTTTGGCGCCTAGCTGGCAGCGTTTGGTGGAGCTGCAGGTGATGTCTGGTGACTCCTACCCCTTGACCCTCTATTGGCTCGGCCTGCAAGAAGCGTTGCCTGCGCCGGTGATGGCGGTCTTGAGCCCCGCCTTGCAGCGCCAATCATTGGCCGACTCGGATGTGCACCAGTGTACCGAGTGCGGATTCCAATCCGAACAGATGCGCTGGCAGTGCCCGCAATGCGAATCGTGGGAGACGCTCTGTTCGCGATATGAATCAAAAATTGTACAGGACCAAAAGAAAGTTGGTTAATTCATTGATTTCTATAAGAAAAATGTTGCATTGGAAAATATAATCGTTAATATAGCGCTCGTTCTTCAGCTACGCAGTGTCCCGTTCGTCTAGTGGCCTAGGACACCGCCCTTTCACGGCGGTAACAGGGGTTCGAGTCCCCTACGGGATGCCATTTCACTGCTTCAGTGATACGTACAGAGAACAACGAGTCAAACGGTGAAAGCGTTGATTCAAACTAGCGGGAATAGCTCAGTGGTAGAGCACAACCTTGCCAAGGTTGGGGTCGGGAGTTCGAATCTCCTTTCCCGCTCCATATTTTTAAAAAGCAGCCTCAGGGCTGCTTTTTTTTGTGCGCCGCGAATCTAAAACGCCTGTCATTCAATTACTCCTCGCACCGACATGACCTCCATTCTGGGCGGTTTGCCAAATTTACGAGAATACTCACGGCTAAACTGTGTGGGGCTTTCATACCCAACGTCAAAGGCGACCGACGACACGGAATGTGTGCCATTGCGTAATAAACGTTGAGCCTCAATAAGGCGAATTTCTTTTTGATATTGCAACGGCGTCGTTTCCGTCACCTGTTTAAATTGCTTGTAAAACGCTGATTCGCTCATGCCATTTTCTTTGGCCAGGGCCGATATGGACAGCGGGGTTCTGAAATGTGCGGCTATCTGAGATATTGATCGGCCAATCTGACTAGCGTGACTGTTGTGTTCGAGTAATTTTCGCAACATGGTGCCATGAGGGGCCATTAATAATCTGAAATGTATTTCTTTAAGTATGAGTGGCGCCATTATTTTGCTTTCGATAGGTTTTTTAGATAAAGCTAGATATCGGGTCATTGCATCGATTAACGCCTCCTCTGTGTCTTCCACGGCGAGTGACATAGCCTGGTTGTGATGAGAAATAGTTACGTCGAGCTCATGATACAGCGTGCGGAGCAGGCTGGTGTCGATAGTCAATATCATTGCCATATAGGGTTTATCATGGCTTGCCTCGACGATGCGGGACTCCACGGGCAAGGAATGGCTCACAATCAGAGATTCTCCGGCGCCAAATTCAACGGATTTGCCCGCTATGCTTGTTTCTTTTCTCCCTTGGAGAATTAGGCAGATGACAGGGTCGTAGATTGTTGCTTCCAAATTGCTGGTTTCGTGACTTTGTATAAGGATTAGACCAGGCATAGGCGAAATAAAACGCATTCCAAGCCCTAAGGACAGATCAAAATGGAGCAGCGCTAACTCGGACAAGGTGGATAGTGATGACGTTGGCATGGCTGATTCCATTTCAGGGTAGCCGTTGAGTATAGGAATAAAGGAAAGGTGAGGATAGTTTTTTGCAACTATCTGGAGGTTTAGGCATGTATCGTAGAGGTACGGGCAAGCGCTATTGCGATAGGATGCTTAGTATGAGGTGACTTTACTTTACTAGCCAAACATTAGGGTGACTATGATGAAACAGATCCAGCTGCAAAAGAACATTCACATGCCTATTGTAGGTTTTGGGACCTACTTAATATCAAACGACGATGCCGAAGATCTAATACCTACTGCCATCAGGGCCGGGTATCGCCATATCGACACCGCTGAAGGCTATCAAAATGAGGAAGGTGTCGGTAAAGGTATCCAGGTGAGTATTAATCAGGGCTCAGTCACAAGAGCGGAGCTTTTCATCACGACTAAACTTTGGCCCGGCAATGTCAATTGGGGCGAAACGCCAAAAGCCTTTGATGCGACTATTGCGTCCTTAAATTCGAGTTTGGCTCGTTTGCAACTCGACTATGTAGACCTTTATCTGATCCATGCGCCTTTTCAAAAAGAGCACCGGATTGAGCAATGGCAAGCATTGGTGGAATTACAGAAACAAGGTAAGGTCCGTGCTATCGGAGTCAGCAATTTCACGCAAGAGCATATTGATGACATCATTGCCGCTGAACTGCCGTTACCAGCCCTAAATCAAATAGAATTACATCCTTGGTCACAGAAGCCAGAGTTGGTTCGCTATCTACAAGATAAAGGTATTGTTGCGATGGCCTATAGTAGCCTAGTACCTCTATCGGCATGGCGCGATAGTGCAGGGCAAGACAGCGCCAAAACGGCAGAGATGAAGGCTGAAGGTCAGAGTAAATCCTCACCTTTAAAGGAGCTGTCTGCTAAGTATGGTGTCAGCGAATCACAACTATTGTTGGGTTGGGGAATACAAAACGGTTTTCCAGTAATACCTAAGAGTACCAATCCAGAGCGAATGAAACTGAATTTGGATGTTTTCAATTTTCAAATCGATGCACAAGACATGGCCGCCATCGCGACTATGGACCGCGGTGATGGTGTTGCCTGGGCGATTGGTGACCCGAGCAAGTTAGCCTAGATAGCAACGTTAATCCGAGCCTTTAACAGGGCCATTAAGGTCGCCTTATCGCTGGGCCGATGCCGTGTTTGCATCGGTCCTTTGTTGAGGCCTCTGGATGCTTGCTATAGCGCGAATTAACGCTATTTTCAGGGTCAGGGACCTATCAGTAAAGGCCCTGAATTTAAATCCTGTCACAGTTTAAGCCCAGTCTGCGTTATCGATCAAATCGCCTGGTCCCAAGGTGCCATCGGTGGAAATAATAACACACTGTCCTTACCCCCCTAATCTGAGACGTCACTGTCGTTGCCCTTCTTTTGGTTTATTCTCGTTGTTAAGTCAATGCCATCCTATCGTCTAAATGAGGCGGTATCAGAGGTTTTCGACAAGATATTGCCAACCTCTCTGTCGAAATATATTACACAACTCCTCAACAAAAAAATGCATTAGACGTGTCAGGCCTTGAGCGGTAAGGCTTGTAATTACTTGGCATTGGATTTGCAAAATTTACTGAGTAGTAAATGGATGTAAAATCACAATGTTACTTTGGGGGCGAAAATGAAGGGATTTAAAAAGGGCTTGTTATGGGCCGTAACGCTCGTTTTGGCCAATATTGCCTTAGCGGGCGTTATTGTCGACACCCTGGTACAAACGGAATTTGTCGGTAGGCAAGGTAGTCACTCCTATCAACATAACCTGAATGATAATGACGGTTTTGTATTGGGCAACGTTACCGGTGGGTTGCTTGAAGTGAGCGTTTGGGATGATTCTCAGCATTGGTCGGACGGACGTGAGTTAATTCTGTTCCAAGTTGAAAAATTAGATGGGGATACGGGTGGCTTTACCTTTGGTCGCAGTTTTTCGGGCGATCTTGAATTTGGCGCCTTGGCGGCTTTGAATGGTGATGGATTTCTCGATATCCGTATTAAATCATTATGGGGTGATTTCTATATCGGTAATTCGGTTTTAACGCTGTACACCGAAGTGGCCGAGCCCGGTACCTTAGGGCTTCTGGTGTTGGGGCTAGTGCTGGTGATCTTTGGTCGCCGCACTACTAGGGCGAAGACATTGCTCGTCTGATCGCCATAGCCAAATATCGTACTGCTCAGTTCTAGATAAAGTCAGTGTAGCGGATCGAGAGGCTGCGCAAGGCTCTCGATCATGCTGCCCCCAGGGGCTGTTGGCGCAGTGGGAGTGCCTGTGCGGTTGTTTACCTATTAGTTTGAACATGGTCGAATTCGGTCTAGACTCCTAGATCTTAGGCTTATCCAATGCCCTGTTTTGCAGTGGCCTCTATGGCGCAGCGAACGCATTCAGTTAATATCCAGTTCAGAGGGCGCGAATCGGCGTTTTGCTTTCAGCAGGGGACGCAGTAGAATAGACTGCCGGCCTGGCCGGAAAGCCCTCTTTGAATCGATTGTTGTTTTAGGAACCCGCATGACAGATCTCTACACCAATAATCCATTACACAGCCTAAAGTTAGAAGCCCTACTGACCGAGTTAGTGGATCACTACGGTTGGGAAATATTAGCTGCGGCCATCAATATTAACTGTTTTAAGACCAACCCGACTATCAAGGGCAGCCTTAAGTTCCTGCGTAAGACCGATTGGGCGCGCGAGAAACTAGAGGGCTTCTATCTGTACCGCTACAAGCACCTGCCGCGTCCCGATGACAAGCAATTTGCGCTGCCACCGCGCGATCGCATTGTCCCAGACGATCAATCCCCAGGCGAACCGGTGGTGTTAACCCTCGAAGGCCTGGCCGAAATCCAGCGCAAAAAAGACGCGGCAGCGGCCAATAAGCCGAGACCGGGCCACAAGGCGGGCGGGCAGGGGCCACGCAACGACCGTTCAGGCAGTGGGGCTAAGGGCGCCAGGCAGGACGGTTCGGGTTCTAAACCCTGGGAACGGTCCAGTCGGTCTGCTGCGTCGACTCATGACAACAACCCCTGGGGCCAGGCCAAACGCTCCGAGTCCAGCGATGCTGATGCCAGTCCCTGGGGTAAGACAACAGGTGGCGACTCTAACGCTTCCGATGCCAGCCCTTGGGGCAAGGCAAAGCGCAGTGAGCCGAACGATGCCGATGCAAATCCATGGGGCAAGACAAAACGCAGTGAGTCGAACGATGCCACTGCCAGCCCTAGCGGCAAGCCAAAGCGCACTGAGTCGAACGCTGCCGATGCCAGCCCTTGGGGCAAGCCAAAACGTAGTGAGTCGAACGCTGCCGATGCCAACCCTTGGGGCAAGTCAAAACGCACTGAGTCGAACGCTGCCGCTGACAGCCCTTGGGGCAAGTCAAAACGCAGTGAGTCGAAAGATGCCGATGCCAACCCTTGGGGTAAAGCTAAAAAGAAAGAGCCGAATTCGGATCCGTCCTCCGATGACTCGGGCCAATCCTAAAGCAAGTCTAGACCCCTGACAGTGCAGCCGAACGGAGCCATCAGCCATGATGGCTTGCCGGTTCAGCCTGGCACATCAAGGCCGTATTGGCTGACCACGCGCAGACATTCAGCGACCGACCAGGCCTGACTAAAGCAACCGCGCGCCTTATGCGGTGCGTCCCCATCGAACACCTCTGAAATGCCATGAATGCAGGCCTCCTGATAAAAATGTTGTTTTAAGCCAGTCAACAATTGTGCGGCCAAGACCGGATCCTTGTGAACTTTCATGACCGCATCGATAAAGGCGCCGATCGGCCAGGCCCAAACGGTGCCCTGATGGTAGGCCAAATCACGGGCTTGCAATGGGCCATAATATTGGCCTCGATAGTCCCGGTGGCCAGTATTTAGAGTGCGCAAACCAACGGGTGTATAGAGATGTTGATGGACTGCTTGCAGTACCGCGGCCTGCTGTGCGGCGTTGAGCGCCGAATGCGGTAGGCTGACCGCTATGATTTGGTTGCAGCGTAAGTCGTCGTCGACCCTGTCCGGGGTAACGCAATCGAACAGGCAATTGAGTGCGTCATTCCAAAACAGCGCCTGAAAGCTGGTTTTTACCAGACGGATCAGGGGCTGATACTGGTTGGCACTGTCGTCAAAGCGGTCGGAACATTGCTGGGCAAAACAGAGGGCGTTATACCAGAGGGCGTTTATTTCGACGGCCTTGCCATAGCGCGGGGTCACCGCATAGCCATCGAATTGAACGTCCATCCAAGTCAGTTGGGTGTTGACATCGCCCCCCTGGATCAGGCCATCGTCGTCCATGCTGATGCCATACCGGGTGCCCCGCTGGTGGGCGTAGATAATATCCTTGAGGTCGTCATAGAGCTCCGCCTCAACAAAGTCCCAATCACCGCTGTATTCAATATACTGCTGGATGGCCCAAAAGAACCACAGAGTGGCATCGATGGTATTGTATTTGAGCTCGTCGCCAGAACGGTCCGGAAATTTGTTCGGTAGCATGCCGCCATTGAGGTAATAGGCAAAGGTTTTGAGTATCGACTGGGCAATCTCAAACTGACCGGTGACCAAGGTCATGCCAGGCAAGGCAATCATGGTGTCACGCCCCCAGTCGCCAAACCAGGGGAATCCGGCCAGAATGGTTTTGCCCTGCACCGATTCCCGATCGGCGAGCAATTGCAGAGCGCTGTGGGCCAGATCATTGGCGAAATCATTGGGGTGATAGCGTTGTTCGCGGCGGGTGAGGGTTTGCTGATACTGCACGGGGCCATTGGGCCAGTGGTCTTCCAATGTGCCGACCATATAGCAGCTTTCGCCTAGATACAGGTCAATATCGGCCTGATGAACCTGCAGGCTGGTGTCTCGTTGAGGATAACCCTGATCTTCCAGTTCGATGGCGTAAAGCAGGTCGTGGGTTTGCCGGTTAACGCGCGGTGTCAACCAGTGACTGCGCTGTTGGCTGCGTAGCCCCGGGGTTTGGCAGGCTAGGCGCAGGCTAATGCCCATGGCCTGGATACTGTTGTGTTCTGGGTTAACCCGCCAGTCGTGGATATCTTGCACACTCAATTTTTGGCAATGGTCGCCGGCCGGTCGAAAGTGAACGTGGTTTTTAAGGCTGAGGCTTACACTCTGGCTCGGTGCGCTCAGCAGGGTGTAGCGGACCAGCGTGGTGTCTTGGCCCTGCACCATAAACAATTCTTTTTTCATTAGACAGCCAGCGACCTGATACAGCCAGGTGGGCATCGGCGTGGCGGTAAAGTGCGTCAGATAGCGTTCACCGGCGTCGCTGTTGACGTCGGTGCCACTCAGCCAGCGGCGGGCATCGAGGCTGTGGCCATTGAGGCTTTCGATGCAGCTGTGCCAGGTTAGGATCCGGTCCATCGGCGGGACTGCGGCATGGATCAGCAGACCGTGAAATTTTCGGCTCAAACCACCGTTTATAGCCAAGCTGGCGAAACTGCCGGTGCCATTGCTGACCAAGCATTCGGTTTTATTACCTAAGGTTCTATCATGCAGCATCGCTGCCGGTATTGCGCGCATGGCTCGATGGACTCCTAACCGTCGGATAATTCGACGTAGGTGCCAATTCTAGCCTGTCTGGGGGAGGTTGTTGGATGGAGTTTTACCGGGGCTTGAGTGCGCAACCTTGGCAGTTGCGCACTGGCTGGGGTTATAACAGCTATAACAAATGCGGGTTGGCCCGTTTGTAATTACGCAGCGCTTTACGCGCCCCCTCTACGTTGCCATACAAGCGCATGCGCTCGCTCTTGTCACCACCACCGTTGGGGTTCTCTTTGACGAAAGCCCGTTTTTCGACCTCTGCCTGCTCGATGGCCTGTTCTAATGCGTCTAATTCCTGGTCCATTGCATCCCTCGATTTATCTTAATTGCCATTTAGTTTAAGAAACAGCTCCCTGCTAGTCCTCAGTTGTCTGCCAGTGTAGTTGATATACAATTATTTTGTCGAATCTACTCGTAAACAGATACTTTTCTATTATTAAGCGACTATTGTGGCAAAGATACCTGAAGTCTTCTAGTTTTTGTGACGCAATTCATAAA
>Ga0307488_10002119_pt1 | contig 16783 bp, 19 predicted proteins | sample SB02metaG_FD_202248 | JGI IMG/M metagenome (GOLD analysis project Ga0307488, IMG submission 202248) | Sea-ice brine microbial communities from Beaufort Sea near Barrow, Alaska, United States - SB 0.2 | ecosystem: Environmental > Aquatic > Marine > Coastal | place: USA: Alaska | collected... | reverse complement strand
GATACATGGATGACATATGGTACTTACCAAATATATCCATCAATGGAAACTGGAGAACATCAATGTGTACCAATACCAAAACATGTTCATGACAATCGGTCATATAGACAAAATCCTCATATATACTCACATTTACGTAGTCATAAATCGTTTTTATTTAAAGCCATCGATCGCCAAGACATGATCGATCCAAATACAAATGATTATTATGCAGAAGCAGAAGATTGTGCTCATTTATTTGCTATGGTTGAAATGAGCGGTGAAAAACATATACATTTATGTGATGATATATTATATGTATTAAATCGAGAAAATCCACTTAATGATGGTAAAGTTGGATTAAAAAAACAAAAAGAAAATGAACATACAATTCGACAATTAAAAGTGTATGACGAATTAATTAGATATGAGTCTATACCTCCATTAGATTTATTATCACCTCGTAGATTTGATATATTAGCTAAATACATATATGCAAAAGGTAAAGAGAATAATTATGACTCATCATTTTATATCGACGTATATAGAGAGCATTTGAGTTCTTGGAATAACATATATTCTGAATTTGACAAAAAATATAATCTAGATGATTACTTAAATAGTTTTGATACAATTTTAACATCATTTAAAGAAACTGGATTTGACAGTGACATATCTCAAATACCTATAATTAAAGATACGTGTTTATCTCCATTAAATGGATCACATCGAACTGCTGCTGCAATTTTATATAATACAAAAGTAAGTTGTATACCTGGTATTATACAAAAAGACGGAATGTTATGTGATTTTAATTATCTTAAGGATAAAGGATTAGACTCTCATTGGTTAGATATGATGGCGTTAGAATACGCAAAATTAAAAGATGATACATTCGTTGTGTCATTATTTCCATCGTGTACAGGTACTAATGACAATGCAGTTCGGGATATACTAAAAAATGCAGGAGAAATTGTATATGAAAAAAATATTTACTTAAACAGTAACGGAGGCTTAAAATATGCAATTGAAATGTATAGAGGAGAAAATTGGATAGGTAATGCTGCTAATGGATATCATGGTGTTAATAATAAAGCTAAATTATGTTTTACTAATAATACTAACCCACTTAAAGTATTTTTAATGAAATTTCCAAAAAATGAATCACATATACGAACTGTAAAAGAAACTATTAGGAATTTGTTTAATATAGGAAATCATTCAGTTCATATCAATGATACTCATGAAGAAACTATCAGATTAGCAAAATTAACATTTAATAATAACAGTATTGATTTTTTAAATAATTCTAGTTTAAAATATTATCCAATTTTTGAAAATCAATTAAATTATTTTAAACAGTTTATATTACAAAACAACTTAAACGTCGACGATTACTGTGTAACAGCTAGCTCAATATTATCTATTTATGGATTACGAGAAGGAAGTGACCTAGATTATTTACATAGAGGACAAAAAATTAAAGGTCACAATATGATTAGTAGTCATAATGAATACAGCAATGGTCGTTATGATAAAACAATTGACGATATCATTTATAACCCAAAAAATCATTTTTATTATAATGGTATTAAATTTGCGTCTTTAGACATAGTAAAATCATTAAAAGTTAATAGATGGGAAGAAAAAGATAAAGTAGATGTTGAATTAATAAATTCGGTTTTGTCATATGCATAAAATATATTTTGCTAGTAATTGGGGGCAAAGTTCTGAACAAATAGCTAATTTTTACAAACGACAATCGCCAAATGGAACCGGCCGATGGGGCAATGTAATTTCTGTTAATACAATGCAAGAGGCTGATTTTGTTATAGTGTTAGATGATACTACAGAACATATACCAACAGATAAACGTGTTATATTTTTAGGCAGAGAACCTGATCATGTACGTCCTAGAATTAAATCTAATAAATGGAAGTCGTCGTATAACTTTTTGCATCATGAATTTAACAATTGTTGGCTTGCTCAAACGTGGTGGGTAGATATGAATTATGAAACGTTAAATGATCTGCCTCCAATTAAAACAAAAAAATTAAGTGTTATAGATTCAGGGAAAGTATCAGTTCCTGGACATCGTGATAGAATCGAAACTATTAATAAAATGATAATTGAGTATCCACATGATATCGATGTGTATGGTAAAATTACAATTAACCAACCACATCATCCGTCTATACAAACAGTATTACCACATAAAGATAAAAGATTAGGGTTATTAGATTACAGGTACTCATTAGTTATAGAAAATGGTTCGACTGATTATTATTTTAGTGAAAAGATTAGCGACAGTTTAATGTGTTGGACTATGCCAATTTATTATGGGTGTAAACAAATTCATAAATTTTTACCAGAAGGGTCATATATTAACATTGACATTAATTCTACTAATGTAACTAAAACTATTAAAGACATAATTGACAGCAATTATGCAGAAAAAAACATCGAAAATTTAAAAAAAGCACGTACGCTTATCATGAATAAATATAACATTTGGCCTACAATTGAAAAAGCTATAAACAAAGAAACATTTATATTATGATTAAAATTCCAATTTATGTTTCTACAAATAATAAACATTGGCAATGTTTGCAAGTATTTACTCATTTATTTAATAAGTTTTTACCGCAACAGGAGCTGCGAATATTAGGCTATGATACACCTAATTTTGTTTTACCAGATAATTGTAAATTTATTTCAATGGGTACACAAGGCCCAGTTAATGAATGGTCTACTGATTTACGTAAATTTTTTAAAAATTGTAAAGACAAATTTTTTATATATGGAACAGAAGACGTTTTTATATACAAAGCAATCAATGTTAGTTTTATAAATTATTTAATCGATATAATTGAATTAAATAATAATATAGGTCGTGTTAATCTTGTTGATGCAACAGAAGGTAATAATTGTCATTTAATTGATAGTCCACATTATGATGTAGAATTATTAAACACCATTACCAAAAAAGAATGTGGGTGGGATGATTGGGAGTTATATATACAAAAACCATCAAGTGATTATAGTTTAACAACTCAATTATCTATATGGAATAAAGAGTTTTTACTTCGTTACTTAACTGACGGATTAACGCCATGGGACTTTGAACGCCAATCTCACATAGCAAAACATGACCCAGATTACAAAATATTAATGTTATACAAAAATTTTCCAATATACAAAAAAGAAGGATATAGTTTAGGAACTTGGACTAATAAAACATATTGGTTTGATTTATTAAACTCCGATATAAAAAAACAGATAATATAGTTATGAAAATTTATTCAAAAATACAACCAGACAAATTATTACATATAGTTCATCGTTTAACTGATGTAATAAACAGAAAAACACAACGAGTGGATCTAATAAATCCTGATCAGTTTATTCAATGTTCATCACTTAAAATGTCAAAAGGCACAACGTTTAAAGCTCATAAACACATATGGAAATCCGGCCCCACAGATGTTATCGCACAAGAATCCTGGGTAGTAATAATGGGATCAGTTAAATGTTATTTTTATGATTTAGATGATAGTTTATTAGAAACTGTAAATTTATTCGTTGGCGATGTTAGTTTTACATTATCTGGAGGGCATAATTATGAAATATTAGAAGATTCTACTATTGTATACGAATATAAAACAGGACCATATGAAGGTCAAATTTTAGACAAGGAGTTTTTAGATGATTAAAATAAATTTAGGTTGCGGTTGGCGAAACTTTGGATCTGATTGGATTCATATAGATGGTGGTGATTATGATCATTTAGATTATAAAGATATTACAAAATTAGAATTCGATGATAATTCAGTAGAATTAATTTATGTAAGTCATGTATTAGAGTATTTTGATATAAACGAAGCAAAACAATTACTTCGCGAATGGAGGAGAGTACTAAAACCGGGAGGTGAATTACGAATTGCCGTTCCTGATTTTGAAGCAATGAATGTATTATATCATAATGGAAAAGTAACATTAAATGATATCATAGGACCACTTTATGGTAGAATGCAAATGGGAGAAGAAATAATATATCATAAAACAACATATGACTACGAAACGTTATATAATTTATTATATGAATTAGCATATAATAATATTGAAAGATATGATTGGAGAAATTATGAAGTACACAGACAAAATGATGATCACTCGCAAGCATATCTTAATCCTAAAGGAGATAAAGACAACGGAACATTAATTAGTTTAAATGTTACATGTAATAAGATTGGATAATTCATATTAATTAAATATAATATATTATGAGCTTTAAAACAATAACCAAATTTGAAAGTGAAATATCAAAGTTTTTTGGAGCACCATATGCGGTGGCTGTTGATAGTTGCACACACGGTATTGAATTATGTATCCGTCATCAAAACTTATCATATATAAACGTTCCAAGGCGAACATATATATCGGTACCATTTTTAGCAGATAAATTGAAAATACAATTGCAATGGAGAGATGAATCTTGGGTTGATTATTATTTAGTTAATAACCACCTTAAACCTATTTATGATGCAGCGGTATTGTGGAAAAAGGACAGTTATATCCCTGGATCATATATGTGTATTAGTTTTCAATTTCAAAAACATTTATCATTGGGCCGCGGAGGTATTATACTTTGTGACACAAAAAAAGACTATGATATTCTTAAACGTATGTCATATGATGGAAGAGATCCAGATATACCATGGCGTGAACAAGATATTGAAGTTTATGGTTATCATTACTATATGACTCCAGAAACAGCACAACAAGGATTAGATAAATTAACGGAAGCTATTGAAACATCACCTAGACAATGGAAAGTTACAGATTGGCCAGATATTTCGGCAATGAAAGTATTTAATCAAGAAGTGGTCTATAACCATTACTTACAAACAAAATAAAATGAAAAAAGCATTTATAACAGGAATTGGCGGACAAGACGGGTCGTATTTAGCAGAATATCTATTAGAACTAGGGTATGAGGTACATGGTATTGTTAGAAGAAATTCTACTCCAGAAAATCAAGATGACAGACTTAGTAATATTATCGATCAGATACATACATATTATGGAGATTTGTTAGATCAAGGAAGTATTGAACGTTTATTAGATGATATACAACCTGATGAAATATACAACATAGCAGCCCAAAGTCATGTACGTATTAGTTTTGATATTCCACAATTCACAGTACAAACTAATGCAATTGGTGTATTGAATATGTTAGAAGCATACAGAAGATCCTGTCCTAACGCAAAGTTTTACCAGGCAAGTAGCTCCGAAATGTTTGGCTTATCAGTAGACGATGACAATTTTCAAAGAGAATCAACTCCAATGAATCCTGTATCTCCATATGGTTGTTCAAAAGTATTTGGTTATAATATTGTACGAAATTATCGAAGAGCATATGGATTACACGCAACAAACGGCATTTTATTTAATCACGAATCTCCTAGGCGCGGTAGTAATTTTGTAACTAATAAAGTATGTAAGGCCGCGGCAAAAATTAAATTGGGCATACAAGATAAATTAGAATTAGGAAATATGGATTCTTATAGAGATTGGGGGCATTCATATGATTATGTGAGAGCAATGCATTTAATGGTGCAGCACCAAGAAGCGAGTGATTTTGTAGTATCGACAATGGAAACTCATTCAGTAAGGGAGATGTGTGAAGTAGTATTTAGTCATCTGGATTTAGATTATAAAGAATATGTAGTACAAAATCCTAAATATTTACGACCAGAAGAATTACCATATCTCCGCGGAGATTCCACAAAAATTAGAAACATGTTAGGATGGAAACCTACATATACGTTTGAGGGTATGATGCAAGAAATGGTAGATTTCTGGTTACATTTTTATAACAATAAAAAAGTGTTGCTATGAATATAGCATTTTTCACTGAAATGAACTTTACTGGCAAAATTCCTAGAGATCATACTAACATGAGAACGGAATTTGCCTGGATGTGTGCGTTAGAAGCAGACCATTGGAACATGAATGATATGCCAGATAAGTCATATGATTTAGGAATTGTAATAATACCAAAAAATAATCCAATGTTTGAATTATCAAAGTGTCGTACATATTGTAATAAAGTTGCGGTAATGCAAGAAGGACCAAATTGGCTTTGGCAAGATTATTCATTAGAGCAGCAAATATGGTATTACAATACATTGATATCAGCTGATATAATTTATACTCATAATAAATCAGATCAACAATACTATAAAGGATTAACTAATCACCCAGATGTACGAGTAATGCCAAGTTTAATGATTGAAGATTCAATTCATAAAAACATAGATCGCCCACGTAACGGAGTTATGATAGGTGGTAATATGACAAGTTGGTATGGTGGATTTGATTCAATGGTAGTTGCTCAGGAGTTTGGAGAAACAGTATATGCACCATCTATGGGTAGAAAGATAGCTAGAGAAGAGGAGTTAGACATAACTCATTTACCTTATATGAATTGGACAACTTGGATACACCGGCTTAATAATCATAAGTATGGTGTGCATCTGATGAGAACTCACGCAGCAGGTACATTTGCTTTAAATTGTGCATATTTAGGAGTTCCATGTATCGGATATAAAGGATTAGACACACAAGAAGTATGTCATCCGGAAACAACAGTTGAAGTAGGCGATTTGGTAACAGCAAAAGAAATTGCCAAAAAACTTAAAGAAGATAACAAATTTTATGAATATTGTAGTGATACGTCTAAACAAAGATATCAAGCATATTATCATGAATCTAAATTTAATATAGGAGAATAATGGAAACTTGGATGCATCCAGATGAAAAAAAACTAATAACAGATTGTTTACAAAACAATATGACTATGCTAGAGTGGGGGTCAGGTGGATCTACTTTAGAATTCTCATCGCTAGTTGAAAAATATTATTCAATTGAACATGATAAAGAATGGTATGATACAATATCAACTAAATTGAAAGATTATCCATTAAATGATGTTACATATAAATTTATTAAACAAAATCAATCAAATCCAGATCACCGGCAAAGTGAATATAGTATGTTTAAAGATTATATAGATATTGTTGATACATTTGATCAAAAATTTGATATTGTTTTGATTGATGGGAGAGCTAGAAGATTGTGTGCAAAAAAAATTATTCCATATCTAAAACCAACATCTGTAATATTTATACATGATTATATTGCAAGAAAAGAAGTTTATGGATGTGTAGAAGATTATTATGAATTAATTGACAGTATAAATGATACTACACAAACAATAGGAAAATTTAAGTTACGAGTTATACCAAAACATCCGGGATATGATTTAACATTATCTGGATTTGATAGAATAGGAAATTAGTTATGAAAATATCAATAATACAACCAAGTAGAAACAATTTAAAATATCTTAAATGGTCTTACGATTCAATTCGTAAAAACCAAGGTGATCATGAAGTAGAAATATGTATAGCAGATGACTTCAGCAATAAAGATGGCACTTGGGAATGGTGTCAAGAAATGATGAAAAAAGATCCCCATTTCAAAGCAATTAGAAATGAAGGGCCAGCTCGATTAGGTCATACAATCTTATATGATACGTTAGTTAATGAAGTAGCGACAAATGACATATGTATGATATATCATGCCGATATGTACTTATGTCCTGGTGCTTTAGATGCCATTAAAAAACATTTAAAAGAAAAAACAATAGTATCACTTACTAGAATTGAACCACCATTACATCCACCAGGACCAGAAAAGGTATTGAGAGATTTTGGAATTGAACCTGAAGAATTTGATGAAGATGGATTATTAAAGGTTATAAGTAGTAGGGGATTACATTTAAAAAACTTAACAAATACTACAGAAGGCATATTTGCACCTTGGGTATTTTGGAAAAAGGACTTTCAAGAAATAGGAGGACACGATGCCATATTTGCCCCCCAATCAAAAGAAGATACAGACATATTTAATCGGTTTCATTTGAATGGAATTAAATTTGTTCAAACGTGGGAAGGATTTGTTTACCATATGACTTGTAGAGGCTCAAGATTTGCAGATGGAGCTAAACGCAACCCCGATGGTGAAGTGTTTATGAAGAACAGAGAAACAGATGAATGGTTAGCTCAAAACCAAAAATCAACAAGAGAATTTATACGTAAGTGGGGACACTTCTGTAAACATGATAAATACATGAAACCAATTGTACCACCTAAATATGATATTGGATTTGTAATTACTAATGCTAATTTACAGCTAATAGAGGCCTTAGAGCCTTGGTGTAGCAATGTATATTGCGATGAACAATTTAATATAGGTAGGTATGCAGATTATGTTGAGATGGAAGATACATCATTTGATTTATATGAAAAGTTTAAGCCATTGGACAATGAAAAGCAAAATGAAATTTTAATTCAAATAGATGGCAATGAATTCACGCAGGAAGATTTTGGATACATACAACAACTATCTGAGATAATACAAGATAGCGGTACGGTAGGAACGTTTAAATTAGGAAACTTACAGATAACAATAAATAATTTACAAACATACGAACGAGATTTAATATCATGCAAAAAGTAATAGTAACAGGAGGAGCTGGGTTCATTGGCTCTAATTTAGTAGACCGATTAATTGATATGGGAATTAGTGTAACAGTAATTGATGATCTATCAACAGGTAAAAAAGAAAATATTAATCCAAAGGCAGAGTTTTATGAATGCTCATTGATAGATTTAAATGATTTAAACTCAAAAACAATATTCAATGATGTTGATGTAGTTTTTCATTTGGCTGCTTTGGCTCGTGTACAACCTTCTATAGAAGATCCAATTTCCTTTAATAAAATTAATGTAGACGGAACGGTTAAAGTTTTATATTATGCAAACAAAGCTGGTGTTAAACGTGTAGTATATAGTGCTAGCAGTTCATGCTATGGTGATGCTACAATCTTTCCTACTCCAGAAACACACTCTACGAATCCATTATCACCATATGGATTACAAAAATACATTGGAGAACAATATTGCAAAATGTTTTCAGAAGTATATGATTTAGACACATGTTCATTGAGATACTTTAATGTGTATGGGGAACGAATGGCATTAGACGGAGCTTATTGTTTGGTTATGGGAATATTTGCAAAACGATTATTAGAGAGTAAATCATTACCAATTACAAATGATGGCGAACAAAGAAGAGATTTTACATATGTACAAGATGTTGTTGATGTTAATATATTAGCTGCTACACACAAAGAAAAGTTAAATGGTGAATCTTTTAATATTGGTAACGGTACTAATTATTCAGTAAATGAAGTAGCTGATATGTTAGGTGGCGAAAAAACATATGGCGAAAAAAGATTAGAACCATTAATAACATTAGCAGATAATACAAAAGCCAGGAACATATTAGGATGGCATCCAAAAGGTGACTTGCCAAAATGGATTATAGATTATAAAAAAGATTTAGGTATATAAATTTAAATTTAAAAATCTCGCGCGAATCTTTAACAATACATATTTATTATTAAAGGATTAAATATGTTATTAAAAGTAGGGTCAGAAGGCCCATTAGTTAAAGAATTACAACGAGCTTTAGGCATATCCGCAGATGGTATATTCGGCAAAGAGACGGAATCTTCCGTAAAACAATTTCAAAAAGATAATAATTTAACCGTTGATGGACTTGTAGGCTCGCGTACTTGGGAAGCTATTGGTATTGATACTGACAGCGAAGCTTCTGCACAAGAATCAGAATATACAACTAAAGACGGATTAACAATCGATCGTCAATATCTCGACAAAGATGAATATGTAAGAGATTATGGTAAAATAGAACCATTAGGATTCTTTATACATCATACAGCCGGGTGGGACAATCCATATAACACAGTAAGTAACTGGAATAGAGATAAAAGAGGTAGAGTTGCTACTCAATATTGTATTGGTGGTACCAATGTCAAAGGTAAGGAAGCCAAATATGACGGTGTAGTTGTAGAATGTTTTCCTAATAACTACTTAGGATGGCATTTAGGTAAAGTAGGTAATTTCCAAATTTCTAAAATGTCTGGTGGTGTTGAGCTTAACAACTTTGGATACCTCAAAAAGAAAGGCGACAAGTATTATACTTATGTTAATACAGAAGTTGAGTCTCAATTTGTATGTGATCTAGGATACAAATTCCGAGGACACCAATATTGGCACGCATATTCAGACAAACAAATTGAGAGTTTACGGCTCTTGATTCTTCACCTACGTGATATTTATCCTAAAATGGATTTAGTAAATGGATTGCCGAAACTATTGAAAGAAGGCGTTTCACCGGCAGATGCATTTGAATTTAACTCAGATGCATATAATGCTAAGCAATTTGGACTATGGACACACACAAATGTTCGTAAAGATAAGTTCGATTGTTTTCCGCAACCAGAACTAGTAGAAATGTTAAAACAATTATAAATTATAAACAAAAAAAAAGGTTTTATATCATGAACAAGTTACTTTTAAACATTAAAGGAAAACTTATGGCGTTTGGTAATATCTTTAAAGACGACAATGATATCAACGAAAAAAGTGTAGTTGGATTTGCTTCGTTTGCAGTAATGGTAATATTTGCAGTAGCAGATGTTGTTACTGGATGGGGTGGAGGTGATTTAGTAATTAATGAATTTATATACAATTCATTTTTGTGGATTACGTTAGGGAGTTTTGGAATAGCAGAAGCAGGTAAAATATTCAAATCAAAATCAAATAACTAGTAGCATGAGAGCAGTATTAATAACATTAATAGTATGGTTAAGTGCATTTAATATTAATGCCCAGTTCATTAAAAACTTCTTTAAATACTCTACGATATATGCGTCTGGTAGAGTTGGCCAACCACTTCAGGAGTCAAATAAAGATTGGTATGTTGATCAAGGAAGTAATTTAATAGACGTAACTGAGGTTTACCCATTTGATTATACAATATCAGTTGGTATTAGAAAGATAGCTAGATTCGATTACGAAATTAAACCTAATGTATTTTATGATGGATCGGAAGTTAATGTTGGATCTAAATCAAACGTTGGCGCAGTAAAGGGATTTGAATATATATTTGCACATGACTGGGTTAGGCAATGGGGAGACCAGTATCGAAATCAAACATACTTTTTACGATATCTAGGTAAATATTGGGTTGGTGCTATAAAATTTAACGAAATTGGAGTAGCTGATTTAAAATATTCTCAAGCAGATGCTCGAGCTCGATTTGCAATTGGTAAATTTTTTAATGTAACGGCTGGGGTTGTAGGAAGAACACATAGACCATATGGCTATAATCCTATTGCAGATTATCTACAATATAACCCATGGTGGAGTTTAGCATATGAATATGGATATACAGATAACTTTTATGGGATTGATTATGATAACGATAATCAGTTAGATAATTTTGATTATACATGGGATGATCCAACCGGGAATAAAATTGCTGATACTGATTTAGATTTTAGAAACAATGTATATGGCGACATTGTAAATGATTATAATAGAACAATGTTGGATTCGGTAGGAACAATGTATACATTATCTGCCGCAATTGGATTAGATTTTTATTATTATTCAGATAACGAACGGTTTTGGTGTCATATATGGGGAAATTTATTGCCATTTCATAAACATATAGCCGGCGATGATGATTTTAGTTATGCTAACTTCATAGGTCAAAATCAGTGGTTAGACTATAATGCAGGAATCATTTCAGGAGCTAAGTTAGGCAAAGGATTTGGTCTGTTCGTAGAAGGAGAATATCTAAAATATTGGGATAGAAAAGTATATTCGGGTAAGATAGGAATTAATTATCAATTTAAATAAGTTTTGTATTATTATATGGTAGGTTATTGATATTAATAGTAGAGGTAGAATAATAAATGGCAAAAGAATTAAATGAAGAAACAGGATTTAAAGTAAGTGTAAAGACATTAATCGGTATTGCTGTCGGAATCACAACAGTTGTTGGATTTTGGTTTGCATTTCAAGGAGATTTGCAAGTAATGCGTGGTGATATCGAAGACGCAAAGAAATTACCAGACCCAGTAATTGATAGAATTGAATATGATTTAAAAGATCAATTAGTTAGACAAACCATTATGGATACTCAAGATGATGTTGATGAGATAAAAGATGATATGGATCGTATTGAGGCAAAAATAGATAAATTAAAATAGGATATATATGAAGTATATCATCACATTATTAAGTATATGTATATGTACAATTGTTATGTCGCAGTCTAGATTAACTAATACTACATTTAAAAAGGCAATATCAAAAGGTGTTACTGTAGTACAATTTAATGCAAATTTTAATAACAAAAACGGATTACATAATCTCAACGATCTCAATCAATGTCACTGGCATACTGTATCTATTGATCTTAGTCCTGAGTTAAAAAAGAAATATAAGATATATGCGGTACCAACAATAATTGTATTTTATAATGGTTATGTTGAACAAAAATTTAAAGGAAATATAATGCTCGAATTAGATGTAACAACATCTGATATACAAGCGGTTATTGATAAATTATTATTAAATAAATTTTAAGATAAAAATGATACACGAAGTATACTTAGGAATTGTAACTGCGTTAATTGGTGTTGGAGGCACATTAACAGCAATCTGGTTTAAATACTATTTAGATCGAAAAAAGAATAAACACAATTGTATTATCGATCAAACCATACGGGAAGATGGGGAGTTATTATGTAAGCTCGAAGATGTCAAGAGTGAATTGTCAGCCGATCGAATTAGTATATTTTCATTTCATAACGGCGGGGAATATTATGCCGGGAAATCGATGCAAAAGCTTTCTTGTTCATATGAAGTTGTAAATCTGGGAGTTTCTAGAACACAACTAGATCTACAAAATATACCAGTGTCTGCATGTTTACCTACACTCACTCCTTTAGTTAACGATAAAGAATATCACTGTTACGATATTAAACAAAATTACCCAGAAAGTTTTTGTAAGTATAAATTAATAGAAGGCGGCGTTAAATCGGTATATCAATTTGCTATATTTGATCTCAATAAAAAGGCAATTGGAATTATTCGAGCGGATTATGTTACTAAAAAAGTAAAGTTAACAACTAAAGAGCTAGAAACCTTAAAATACCTAGCAATTAAATTACCAGGATATCTTATTAAATAATTTGAATATTCATATATATTTCTTATAATATATAAATGGATATTAAATATATAATCAACTCAGCCTTATTATTTACATTAGGACAATGCATTGTCTGGATACAAGTTAATGGACCTATCTTATGGCCCTGGGCTAAAACATGGCAATGGGCATTGGCTCTATTAGGAATACCAATCACGTACATATTCATGGAGGCAACGAGACTTGCAGTCCATGGATTTCAAGGAGAGTTTTGGCCTGGAAGATTTGTGTCTTTTGTTTCTGGTATAGTTATATTTACTGCAATGACTTACTTGTTTCGGGGTGAAGGAATTAATGCAAAAACTGCTACATGTTTAGTATTAGCATTTTCTATTATATTTATACAGCTCTTTTGGAAATAGTTATATTTATATAAAATAGGAATAATACATGAATAAAACGTACTTATCAAAAATAATTGAACAAGAGACAATCAATGTTAAGATTCAATTAATTAAAGAGCACATAGAGATAGCCAGACGAGAGCATATTAGATTATTGCAAAATAAAAATACTGCCGACAAAAAAGCGTCGTTATTAGAACAAATCAATAAAAATAAAAACACTGATTCCTGGGTTGGTGAGCCAATGGAAGATGCTCAATCATTCTTATTGAATTTAAAATGTGTACAAACTGAAACCAATGCAACTAATAAAGATTCATATGAAGTAACTGTAGATATCAACCCAACGGGAGCAGAAGATGAAAAAAAGGAGAAATATAAGAATCTGTTTAGATTTTATTCAGATGGGTCTGTATATGATTATAATCTCGCCAGCACAGCTGGTTATAAATTAGAGGGCAATAAATTAGTTATATATGCCAAAGATCCTAGTGCATTTGTATCTATTGGTGATAATACTAAACTAGCTAGTATCGACAAAAACTGTGTATTTACTAACTTATCAATCACTGCGGATGAAACTCCTAAAAACCCAGTACTAGATAATATTCAAACGTTTTTAGACTGGGCTGGACTCGTTCCTGTAATTGGAGATGCATTAGATGCTATTAATGCTATTATATATTTCTGGAGAGGATTGTATTTCGAAGGATTCTTATCATGTATTGCCATAATACCAGTAGTTGGTAGTGTGATAAAAATTGGAGTTAAAGCTGCTTTGAAAGGCCCTAGGGCTGCACTTAAAGCCAATAAACTAGTACAACGGTGGTTTCTTAAGGGAGATGATAAGGCCATGGCTTTATTAACCCAGGATTTAATAGCATCTGGTAAAATTACACCATCTCAAATGCAAACGATTGGTGATTTTTTTAATGGTACTGCTAAACAATTGAAAGGTGCAGCAAAAGGAGCTGATATCATTCCAGGGGGATCTGGTATTTCGAAGTCTCTAGACGATGCAGCTGATGCGATGGCTGACGGCAGCAAAACTATTAATAAAACTGTTTCTGAGATCGCAGCTAACAAAGCTAAAAAGGAAGCAGCTCAAAAATTAGCCGAAAAGGGTGCGAAGGGATGGAAAACACCAGGAAAAATAATGAATTTCATGACGGGAAATTTGATACCTAAAATGAAAGCAATGCCATGGTATCCTGCTAAACGTTTAGCAAAAATGACTGCAGAAACTGAATCGAGATTTATACAACAACACATGAAAAATCCAGACCGATTGGGAATTTTAGCTAAATTTGCTGGCAAAGATGGTCAACGGGCAGCCGGGAAAGTTGCTAAAGAGACATTCCAAGATATCAATAATCCGGTTATTAAAAAAGAATTACTAAAAATATTCGAAAAAGAGGGGGCTGATCTAAGTAAATATGCAAAAGGCGGCAAAGGAAATCAATTCATAGATTTTACCAATTTATTCAAAAGCTCGAAAGACACTGAAAAGTTTTTTGATGCAATGAATAAAAATCCAATGTTGGACGAGGCGAGAAATGGATTTGTAACGAATGTTAGTAACAGCTTCATCGATGAAGGAAATGTATTATGGCATATGTATCGTGAAAATGCGGCTAATAAATTTGTATCTTCATACCAGACAAAGGCTTTACAGTTATCATTCGCTAAAAATGCAGATTGGATATGGAACGAGCTTCAAGCAGCTGGAGTTACATTAGGATTAGAGAGTAGCGAAGAGTTAAGCAGTGTTGGTATCATTCCGTTTACTAAATATGTAATAAAAGCATCAGCGCCAGGTGGTTATGAGAAAGCTCAAGAAGCTCGAGATATATTTGTAAAGTTCTTAGGTATGGGTAGGAAGACAGCAGAAGCGCTAGCAGATGTATCAGGATTTCAAATATCAACCCTCGATGAGTATCCACCATTAGGTGCAGAACAATACTCATATAAACAAGACGAAGAATAATCATGTTAAAGGAATATGAAACACAGAGCACACTAAATCCTAAACTATGGGATGGTGATCAACTTAAGCTGGGACTAAATGAAAAGTTTTTGCGTATAGCAGATGCATTTTATAAATTTTTGGAGTTGCCAGAAAAAGTGCAAGTATTTGATGTTTTAATTATTGGTAGTAATGCTAACTATAATTGGACAGAATATTCCGATATCGATTTGCATGTAGTGATTAATTATCAGGCAGTTGGCGATAATTTGCATCTAGTTAAAAATTACTTGATGGCAAAGAAAAGTATATGGAACAATAACTACCCATTAAAACTTAAAGGAATGGATATTGAATTGTATGCTCAAGATCAAAACGATCAATTACATGCATCAGTAGGTCAATATTCATTGATGACCAACGAATGGCTAAAACAACCATCTGCGGATGTCATATCAATTGATGATGAACTTATTCAATCTAAAGCAGATCCTATAGAATATGAAATAGAAACATTAATGGATACAGATCCTAGATTAGAATCTAAACTAGAAAACATATTAACACGTTTATACAAAATGCGACAAAATGGATTAGAAGCAGAAGGTGAATATTCTGTTGAAAATTTAGCATTCAAGAAAATACGTAATTCTGGATTACTTGATCGTATTAAACAATTAAGCAAACAGATAACAATGAGTCAGCTACAAGTAGAACAAGTAGTAGAAGAACAGTATGATACCGTATTAGACGAATTAGCAGCTCATATGAGTAAACAAAAAATATTAGACGATGCTGGATGGCAACGGGTAATGAAATATACTAATGCTATTTCCGATCCACAAGGTCAATTAAATCATCCTGGTAAATGCACAATGATACCTAGCGGAAACATAACAATGAATAATGTTCCACATAAAGTTTTAGGAATTGATGATACAGGTAACACAAAGATGATGCACCCGGATAACGATTATGGATATCCAGGCGGTCAAGTATTTGAGATACCAGTTACGCCAGAGCAAAACACGTTGTTGAAAAAATTAAGAATTCGTCTTAGTGATATGAACATGATGACAGAACAAGACTTTGCAGGACCATTTGGTAAAGAGCACAATTATGCTGACTATGGCGGACCATGGGGTACTGGACATCATCACAAAACAGATTTTAAAAAAGGCCCGGGTAAGAATCCAATGGATAGTATTAGCGCAAATTGGCCAGTAACAGATAAATATTAAGGATATATATGGAGTCTAGAGGATTAGGAGAC
>Ga0307488_10002117_pt1 | contig 16798 bp, 14 predicted proteins | sample SB02metaG_FD_202248 | JGI IMG/M metagenome (GOLD analysis project Ga0307488, IMG submission 202248) | Sea-ice brine microbial communities from Beaufort Sea near Barrow, Alaska, United States - SB 0.2 | ecosystem: Environmental > Aquatic > Marine > Coastal | place: USA: Alaska | collected... | reverse complement strand
CAATGACCAAACTTGTCGTGTTATTTAATTTACGCAAAGGCGTTGATACAAAGGTCTATCAAGACTGGGCAAAAACTACCGATCTTCCTACTGTGAATAAACTTAAGTCGGTGGTCAACTTTGAGATACTTCAATGTACCCAATTATTAGGTTCTGAGCAATCTCCGCCCTATCAATATGTAGAGATCATCGAACTACGTGATCAAGCATTATTTTTCGAAGAAGTCTCAACAGACGTTATGAAGAAAGTCGCTGACGAGTTTCAAGCGTTTGCTGACAATCCAACTTTTATCGTCAGCGAGTCGCTGTAAAGGAGAGTTTCATGTCTACTAATAATACGCCCGTTTATAAAGAATTAGACGGTAAAGTTGCCGTTATCACAGGCGCCGGTCGCCACCAAGGCTTGGGCGAAGCAATGGCAAAACGTCTGGCCTCAGAGGGCGTTAAAGTCGTCATCACTGATATAGGTAAAGCTAGCGGCAGCCATATGCCTGAAAATGCTATTGGCAGTCAAAGTGAGATGCAGCAAATAGTTGATGAAATACGCCAAGACGGCGGTGAAGCAGAGTGCTTTGTATGCAATATGCTTGAGGCCAGCGATGTTGAAGCTGCTGCACAATTTGCCGTAGACACCTATGGTAGCCTAGATATTTGGGTTAATAATGCCGGTATTGGTTACATTATGAACGCTATTGTGGATATGCCCGATGACGACTGGGACGCGGTGTTGGGGGTCAATCTGCGAGGCGTATTTTTAGGTACTAAGTATGCTGCCAGAGTAATGCTAAAGCACGGTATTAAAGGCAAGATCATTAACATTGGTAGTCAAGCATCTAAGTCTGCTTTTGCTCACGCGAGTGCTTACACCGCCTCAAAACATGGTGTAGTGGGATTAACACGGGTGGCCGCAATGGAGCTAGGTGAACATGGTATTAATGTGAACACCATTTGCCCTAACCATGTGACAACGGGTTTAGGTGCATGGCAAAACAGTCATTTCTCAGATGTAACAGGCAAAGGCTATGAAAAGTACATGGCTGATATGCGTGCTAGGATCCCCATGGGACGACCTGGTTTACAGCAAGATATCGCTAAGGCCTGTGCATTTCTATGCTCTAACGAAGCCAGCTATATTACCGGTGAGTGTATGAATGTATCAGGAGGTGAGGAATACCATTAAAGGTATTCGTCATACAAACGAGATTAGGGAATTTGCCGCAGGGATATTGCAGATAGTCTTACCGCGGCGCTTTAGTTTGCAGCTAAGGGCAACCCCCCGAATTGATGCCTAGCATTTTCAACTGGAGGATTTCAGTCTTTGGTCTCAAGCCAACGCCGTTCAAATTCCCACACATCTTCAAAACCAATAAGGCTACAAAATTCATTAAAATCATACATAGGAACATCTGTCTTATAGCTCGAGCCAGTCTGTTTGATATGACTTAAAATCTGTTTTATCGATTCTGCTGCAGCCAGTGAAGTAGCTGCAGGAAATATGGCAAACGCGAAGCCGATATCGGCTAGCTTCTGAGCACTTAGTATTGGCGTTTTACCACCGTCAGCCATATTGGCCATTAAGGGCTTATCAATTGCGTTACACATATCACGCATTTCAATTTCGCTTTCTAAAGCCTCTGGAAAAAGGATATCTGCACCTGCCTCTGCGTAGGCTTTCATTCTATCTAATGCACCTTGAAAGCCTTCACTTTGACGTGCATCGGTGCGCGCTGCAATTAATGTATTTTGGTTGCACCTTGCTTCTAATGCCACTTTTATTTTGCGTACCATAACGTCAGTCGGTACCACTCTTTTATTACGCGTATGCCCGCATTTTTTTGGGAATTCCTGATCTTCAATCTGAATAACTTCAACCCCTGCCGCTTCAAAGCCGCGCACAGTTTCGCGCATATTCAACAAACCACCATAGCCGGTATCGGCATCCGCAATAACGCTCGCGGTGCCCTCCATCGTTTTTACTAATGTTGAAACTCTATCTAACATTTGTGTATATGTCGTAATGCCTGCATCAGGTAAACCATAGGCAGAAGCCCCCAACCAGTAGCCCGATGCATATACCGCATCAAATCCTACTGATTTAGCCATAACGGCACAAATCATATCCTGAACACCCGGAACACTAAAAAACTCACCAGACTGAATTTTCTGTTTAATAGTCAAATTTTTGGTCATCATTTTACTCTATTTGTTTACAGGGTTAGTTAACCAAAACCGAGTCACACAATCTCAATTACTAAGTGCACAAGGCTCTAATAAGGCTGTACTTTCGCAATGATTAGTTATATTGTTATGACATTATACATAATTCAACTTAGTCTACCACAACTATTGTTTCTTAGTTGTGTGCTGAGCATGATCAAATACCAACGAGCGCATAGCAAGTGGGACAAAGGAAGAGAATGTGACCGCCAAAACTTTGTACGAAAAACTCTGGGATAGCCACGTTGTCAAACAATACAATGACAACTCGTGTTTACTCTATATTGACCGTCATTTGGTTCAGGAAGTCAGTAGCCCTGTCGCTTTTAGTTCATTAAAGGCGCGAGGTATTGGCCTGCGACAAGCGCAAAAATGCTTAGCAATGGTTGACCACGTGCTACCAACTCAAAATAAACAGCATGTTGAAGATCCCGAGGCCCGCATACAAATTCAAACCTTAGTTGATAATACACATGAGACCGGCATAACTTACTTTCCTGTAGATGATGCGCGCCAAGGCATTGTGCATGTCGTTGGTCCGGAATTAGGTTTTACTTTGCCAGGTACCACCCTAGTGTGCGGCGATTCACATACCGCCACTCATGGCGCATTTGGTTGCCTTGCTTTTGGCATAGGTGCCAGTGAATGCGAAAAAGTATTCGCTACTCAATGTTTAAAGCAGCTAAAAGCAAAAACCATGCGCATTACATTCAACGGTTGTTTACCTGCATTTTGCAGTGCCAAAGATTTAGCGCTGTCGGTTATCGCAAAAATAGGCGCCGCAGGGGGCACAGGTTATGCCATTGAGTATGCGGGTGATGAAATTCAGGCATTGTCGATGGAAGGACGAATGACCCTATGTAATATGACTATTGAAGCTGGCGCGCGGGTAGGCTTAGTTGCGCCCGATGAAAAAACCTACGCCTACCTCGCGCAATCCCCGCTTGCCCCTAAGGAACAAAATTGGCACGACGCACTCCGCTATTGGCGGCAATTATCCAGCGACCACAAAGCCCATTTTGACCGCGAAGTAAGTATTGATTTAAGCCAACTTGAACCAATGGTGACTTGGGGCACGAGCCCAGAGCATGTTGTACCTATTTCTGCTAATGTGCCGACGCATGTCAATACTCAAGCCCACAGTAAGGAGAGAAATCAAGCGATACGGGCAAGTTGGCAAAAAGCGCTGGCCTATATGCAAGTAAAATCAGGCGCCCCCATTGCAGGTATCAAAGTCGATAAAGTATTTATTGGTTCGTGTACCAATAGTCGCATTGAAGATTTACGTTCTGCTGCTGCTGTGGTTGCAGGTCGACAGGTGGCTAGTAACGTTATAGCCATCGTGGTGCCGGGTTCCGGACAAGTAAAGCTGCAGGCAGAAAAAGAAGGCTTGGATAAAGTGTTTATCCAAGCTGGACTGCAATGGCGCTCACCAGGTTGTTCCCTGTGTGTTGCGATGAATAATGATCGGCTATTACCAGGCGAACGCTGCGCTTCTACTTCAAATCGCAATTTTGAGGGCCGGCAAGGTGTTGGTGGCAGAACGCATCTAATGAGTCCAGTAATGGCTGCGGCCGCAGCCATTACTGGAGAAATAACCGACGTGAGGAAGTTACTATGAGTTTTAGTACCTTAATCAGCAAAGCCGTGCCCTTGGCTGAAGATAACGTTGATACTGATGCGATTTATCCTGGCCGGTTTTTATTACGAATAGATAAGCAAGGCGCAGGTGCCTGTTTATTCTATGATAAACGCGTCGCATCAAACAGCACAGTGCATGTAATTGATCACCCAACATTCAAAGATGCACAAATTTTAATGGCCGGTGAGAACTTTGGCTGTGGCTCGAGCCGCGAGCAAGCCGTATGGGCACTGCATGACTTTGGCTTCCGATGCATTATTGCGAAAAGCTTCGGTGAAATATTTTATTCAAATTGCATTAATAATCATTTGCTCCCCATCGTGGTATTTGACAATGATTATCAGGTATTACTGAGCGCAGCTAAAAGCTCGCATTCATTCCACGTCGATCTAAACAGCAAACAACTAAGCGTTCACGGTTTACCAACTATCACTTTTGACATAAGCCAACAACATCAAAATATGCTACTAAAAGGGTTAGATGAAATTGGCTTACAGCTTAAAAACGACAGTGCCGATATCGGTCGCTTTGAGGCTGCGCAAAAACAAAGCCAGCCTTGGTTATGGCAACCTATGTTTGTATCAATATGACTATTGAGCTCAATATTAATCTTAATAACAACAGCACTATTAACATCCTATTGGAGACACACGTCAATGAGCACAAAAGCTGCGGACAACTATGCAAATATTTACGACACGCGGATTGGCTTTGGTCATAAGCCCGCCTTAATTTTAGTCGACTTTGTGGAGGCCTATTTTGATAAGTCCTGTGACTTGTATGCCGGCGTAGAAGATACATTAGCAGCTGCTATTCGAATTCGAGATGCTGCTCGAAAAGCGGGGATTTTAATCATCTATACCAATGTTATATATCATAAATCAGGCATTAACGGAGGCCGTTTTTATCAAAAAGCCGCACCACTTCGTTATTTTTTGGAAGGCTCACCTATGGGTGCATGGCCAAAGGGCTTGGTGCCTGCAGACAATGAATTGGTGATTTCCAAGCAGTATCCTAGTGCCTTTTTTGCTACTTCACTGGCATCAACCTTACACGCTGCGGGCATCGACACTGCTATTATTACTGGCTTAACCACTAGTGGCTGTGTTCGGGCGACATGCGTAGACGCGTGCTCAAATGGTTTCATACCGATTGTGGTTGAGCAAGCCTGTGGCGACCGCCACGACGACCCGCACAACGCTAATTTATTTGACATGAATGCTAAATATGGTGACGTAATAAGTGAAGAAGAAATTATAGAGTTCTTGGGAGAACTATAAATTTTAGCCCTAGTTACTGCCCAATGCAGCCAACACAAGTCGCGCCATCTCGATGTGTCCCTTAGCTGAAGGGTGAAATGGAATGCCTGTTTCTGCAACATTCGCACCGTTAACCCAACGCTCAGTAGCAGCGCAGGGCCCATGCCCCTCCCCGAGAACGTAGGCATCCGCAATAAGGGTTTGCCTGCTGGATGAAGCGCTTACGAAGGCGGCTTCTAGTTTATGGCCTAGAGCGGCAAGATAGACGGTGTCTTCGGCACTTAAGTCGAGTTCACTGCAGGGTGTTGCTTCTTGGGTGAAAACACGAGGATAGGTCACTAGGACAATGCTAGCCTGTGGTGCTTTTGCTTTGATGGCATCAAGCATCTCACCAAGCTTAATGGGGAGTTGGTTTAGGGCCTCCTCAATCATTGCCTGATCAAGATTAGCAGAGCAATGATCGTTTGGCGCTGTTCCTGCGCAAGTGAAAGTTGATGAGGTGTACCGTATGTCATTGCCCCCAATGGTAACTGTAACAAGTGCTGTGTCGGGACTGACGGAGTCTATCTGAGGGGCAGCATCACCTTGAGAAGTATAAAGGATATTGGCAATGGTCGCGCCATTGCAGGTAACATCAGTAAGCTTAAGCCCGAGTGCATCAGCGACTAGGTGCGAATAGTTGTTATCCGAACGACCACAATATCCCAATTGGCTCGCAATGCCAGGTCCTGCTGCGAATGAACTACCGAGCGCCACATAGTTGGCGCTTTTTTTGAGTTCTGCAGCCAGAGAGTCCCTGGAGAAAACAGCTATCACAGTAAATAGCGAACTGCACATTACAATAGAGACGATTATCTTTCGCATAAAATTAACCTTAATTAATACACTTATTAACTGACTAAAACATATTTAATTAGGCACCTGCTGCATGAAATACTGGGGTTTTTGGAGGTTCCAAATGAGTTTCCTGTAGGCATCTAGCTTTAATTTCTTCAATAGTACCACCACGCTCAAACAGTTGTATTTCTGGCCTTTCAGTTGATATTTTATGGCGAAGCGCTGCGGTTTTATCAATATCTACCGCGTTATTAGCTATGACCACACCATATTCAAGCGCACCGGCAATAGTAACAAGCTCTCGATTAACATCGGTCAACACTAGTTCCGGATTGCGTTTTAGCGGGTCGCCCCAGCCACCCCCGCCCCAAGTATTAAAGTATAATATGTCTCCTTTTTTAACAACGATGTCATCACACTTAGCTGCTAAGTATTCTTGACTGCCGTCTTTACGAATCAAGAGTTTTGAGGAACGCAAACCCGGCTTGCCACCATTAACGCCCCAAGGATAAGTTAACCAGCGGTCGTCATGGATAGCAATTTTACCGTTGTTTAGAAATTCGTAGGCAACACACAAACCGTTTCCGCCTCGGTGTAATCCCGCGCCTCCTGAATCAGCGATAGTCTCGTAGGTATTTATTCGCAGCGGAAAATACGCTTCAATAAATTCATTCGGCACATTGGTAAAGCCGGGCCACAAGGAGTGACCATCTAAACCATCACCAACCGGCCTGCCGGGAATACCGCCAAATCCTATTTGGAACAACTGAAACCATTCATTATTATCGTCATAGCCTGAATAGAACAAATGCGGGCTGTCGGAAAAGCCGGCGGCATTCATTGCTTCGGGAGCACCTTGCCCTAATAGCCCACCCAATATATCAAATACGCGGCCCAGCGCATGGGTTCGCCCCGACAGGGCTGCAGGATACTTGGGTTTAAGAATAGAGCCTTCGGGTACTCGTACTTCAACTAACTCGTAAAAACCGTCGTTAAACACGATTTGTGGATCAATCATGTTAATTGTAAACGAGCCGAAAAACATTTTGAATAGCTCTTCATTAAGATAAAAGTTTATCGAGCTTTGGGCTTGAGGATCCGTGCCGTCGAAATCGAAGAAGGCTTTGTTGCCCTCACGCCACATTGTACATTTCAGTTTGTACGGCCCCATACCCATGCCGTCATCGCAAATATAGTCTTCAAACACGCGAGGCGATTCTGGCACAATCATTTTAATGATGTGGGTCATCGCAATTAAATTACGCTCAAGAATAATATCCATAGTGCTATTAAAAACATCATCACCAAAACGCTCAGCCAATTCTACGCAGCGTTTTGCGGCCGTTCTGCATGAAGCAATTAAGGCATTTAAATCAAAGCGATTCCATTGTGGTGTGCGCACATTGCGCAAAATCAATTCTAAAATTTCGTCTTGCAATACGCCTTTTTTATACAATTTAGTCGGCGGAATTTGGATCCCTTCTTGAAAAACCGTCTCAGCTTTAATCGGTATACTGCCAGGCACCATGCCACCGTTATCAGACATATGTCCAAACATTGCAGACCACGCTAAGTGGCGACCATCCTTGAAAATTGGTACTAACACAATCCAGTCAGGTAAGTGGCTAACCGCGGCATTACACAGATAGGGATCGTTAGTCAGAATAATATCGCCTTCTTCGATTTGTCCCGTGTATGCGTCTAAAAAGCCCTTTATAAATGAGCCAAATTGACCAACGACCATTTTGCCGTCGCGGTTTGCGATGATTGGAAAACAGTCGCCCTGTTCCCGAATGCCGGGGCTCATAGCGGTACGAAATAAGACTGCGTCCATCTCTTCGCGCGCATTAGATAATGCATTTTCAATAATATCTACATTAACTGGGTCGACGTCGACTTTGTTAAAAGGTGCTTTGTTAGTCTCTATTAATTTGCTATGCATGATAATTGGACCCTTTAATCGAATTGATAAGTAGGTTTCCGACCGAGTCGGTAGACGCTTCGTAACCAGGTAGAATGACAGTCGTTGAGTCCATTTCATTAACAATAGCGGGGCCGGGCACCGTTATGCCTGGGCCCAATAGTCCGCGATCATAAATAACGGCTTGGTGTGTTTGACCAGCAAAAAAGAACTCGGTATCGCATATTTTTGCACTTTCTAAATCAACACCTTTATGCTTCATTATTAGCTCCGGGATAGGCTCAGTTTTAGCATGCACAACCGCTCTTAACATAACCACCTCATGTCCATCATCTAACGCAAAGGTAAATAGCTGAGTGTGCTCTTTATCAAATGCTTCAATAAACAAAGACACACCTTTTTGTTGTAATTCTTCAAGTGCAAACTCAATGGTCAGTTGAAAGGCCTGACCGATGTAACGTAAATCAACCTGAAAGGTTACTAGTAATTCTGCGGGGGCAATGCCGTCATTCAACAATGACTCACTCGCTTTGATATGCAATGCGCTTAGATCAGCGAGTAATTTGTCTTCGTTTATGTCTTTTACGAGTGTGACGTAAGTACGCGATGCTTCATCTTGCACTCGCGTTGTGGCATCGCCGTAGGCACACAATACGCCTGGTCCAGGGGGAATAATCACTGGCCATGCGTTGGTCAAAATACCCATCGCATTTGCGTGCAAAGGGCCTGCACCACCAAAACCGACTAAAGCAAAATCACGCGGGTCGAAACCCTGTTCAACGGATACCACTCGCAAAGCGCCTAACATGGCCTCGTTAGCAATTTTAACTATACCTTCTGCGGCTGCCATCAAGCTAATGCCCATAGCGTCTGCAATAGTTTGCACCGCATTAACAGCGGCTTGTTTATCGATTTTCATTGCGCCGCCAAGCTGCACATCTGAGGGTAAATAGCCGAGTACAACATTCGCGTCGCATACGGTTGGAGCTGTTCCCCCTTTCATGTAGGCGGCTGGGCCGGGCACTGCACCTGCTGAATCAGGTCCAACGCGCAATGCTTTGGTTAATTCAGGTACAAACGCGATTGACCCGCCGCCAGCACCAACGGTGCGCACGTCGACCGACGGCGAACGCACCGTGACATCGCCAACTTGGGTTTCACGCCTTATTCTTGCTTTTGCATTTTGAATCAAGGCTACGTCTGTTGATGTGCCACCCATATCAAAGGTAAGCACATTGTCGTAACCCCCTCTGCTAGCAAAAAATATCGCGCCAGTAACCCCACCTGCAGGGCCTGAAAGTAATAAGTTAACTGGTTTTTCCGCAGCGCTGCTGCCTGATGCTAACCCCCCATCAGAACGAAGTATCGACAACAATACCGACTCGCCCATTCGGTCAACTAAAGCCGCCTGTAGATTATCAATATAATTGGCCACTTCTGGACGCACATATGAATTAACTACCGTAGTCTCAGTGCGTTCATACTCTTGCATTTCAGGAACTACTTCACTAGAGATTGAAATGGGAATATCAGTGAAGATTTGCTTAGCAATCTGACGTGCCTGTTGTTCGTGGTTACTATTCAAATATGAATTGATAAAGCAGATAGTCAGTGCTTCAACAGTGCCTTTAGCGTGCAAGGCCTCAAGTGCAATGCGAAAGCTATGTTCATTGAGTTCCCGCACAACACTACCATCTGCTGCGATTCGTTCATCAGCCTCTATGGTTAATTCCAATGGCGCTAACAGCGGCTTTTTGACAAAGCTAACCCATCCACCCAAACCACCTGGACAAAACGAGCGGGCCACTTGTAATACTTGCTTGTAGCCCTTAGTTGTAACCAAGCCTACTTTTGCACCTTTGCCTGTAAGTACAGCGTTAGTCGCAATAGTGGTGCCGTGCATTACTCTGTGAATATTATGCAGCGCTACACCAGAATCAGCTGACAAAAGGTCTATCCCGTTTAGCACACCAATTGAGGGATCCTGAGGTGTAGAAGGAACTTTGGCTGAATGGGTTTCACCTGTTTTTTCATTTATCAGCAGTAAATCCGTAAAAGTGCCGCCGACGTCCACACCTAACCTGTAACTCATAACTTGTCCTTTTAAATATAAAATATACGTTTATTAAGTGCTCGTAATAAAGGTAGATTCAGCTAAAGCTAACCTGTCTCGTGTAAAGCTAAACTCTTCCTTTATAATGCCTATAAAATCTTTTAATACAGCAGCTTGAAAGCCTCCGCTTCTGCTCGCTATGCCGCCAACAGATACCCATGGCTTCATGCGACCGTCTATAACTACCATGCTGCCTGCAGCCAACTCTGGCTCGATTAATATGCGCGGAAGAATGGTCAAGTAATTAGACTCTTGAACGAGGTTTTTTATTAATCGCATAGAATTCGCGCGGATGTGATGTACTTTAGTGTGTGTATCTACACTATCTAGAAATTCACGATATAAACTAGTGACCGATTTTTGATCGGCGATAACCCAGTTGCTCGTGGCTAATTGCTTTTTTGAAACGTTTGTGACGTTGGCTAAGTGGTGGTTAGCACTTGCAGCTAGAACCGACTCCACCTCACACAAGCCACTGAAACATAGATCGCTGGTATCAAATGAGTCCGGGAATAGACTTAACACCGCGTCTAGCTTACCTGCACGCAAGTCTGAACACAGGTTCTCAACAAACCCTTCCACTAGCCTTACTTCCACATGTGGACCTTTGGCTAGCAGTCGGTCTAAGGTAGCTGATAAGAACCCTGCACTAAATACAGGACCGACTCCAATTGATAAGGTGCCTCGTTCACCTGAGTGCATAGCCGATATTTCGCGCTTTGCCCGTTGGGCGTCATTTACCATGTTACGGGCATAATCGAGAAAATGCTGGCCATAAATAGTTAAAAATACGCCATTAGCTTTTCGTTCAATCAATTCAACGCCAAAGCAATGTTCTAGATTTTGGATACTCCGAGTAAGCGCCGGTTGACTGATGTTCTGATTTTTAGCAGAACGGCTGATATTGCCTGTCTGGGCAATAGAGATAAATTGCTTAAGTTGTCGAATATTCATTTGCCACCTCACTGATGGCAAAGAATAAAACATTATTAAACTTAATGATATAAAAATATGTCATTAAGTTTAATTTAAAGAGTGGGTTTAATTATTACAATATCGCGCAAACCGTTTTAGTTTCCATATAATTCATCACCGCACCCATGCCACTTTCGCGCCCCCACCCTGATTGCTTGTAACCACCAATCGGCAAAGATGGATCGTACATTAGGTGCGAGTTTATCCACACGGTGCCCGACTCAAGGTCGCTGGCAAAGCGATGAGCATGGCTCAAATTTTGGGTCCACACACTTGCTGCTAAGCCATAGTCAGAATCATTGGCCAGAGCCAGTGCTTCTTCAGTGCTGCGAAAAGTCATACAACTTAATACGGGCCCGAATACTTCTTCCTTCATTATTTTCATCTGCTGTGTACATTGTGTAAGCACTGTAGGCTGAATAAAAGTGTTATTCGGGCCACCTTGCTGCCCGCCCGTCAATATATGCGCACCATCAGCCGAACCGCCTTGTATGTAATTAAAAACTTTGTCTGCTTGTATGCGATTCACCAACGGGCCCATTTGAGTGGCGGGGTCTAAGCCATGGCCCATAGACAAGCTTTTAGCATATTGGGCAATACCTGTGTAAAGCGCATCAGCGATGTTTTCTTGCACATATAATCTGGTGCCTGCCACGCATACTTGACCGCCGTTGAAAAAAGCGGCATTGGCAACGCCGGGAATAGCTAACTCTAAATCAGCATCATCCATCACAATCATCGGCGACTTGCCACCGAGCTCCAAGGTTACTCGTTTTAGATTACCTTTGGCAGCATCGAGAATTTTGCGTCCAGTTTGAGTCGAGCCGGTAAAACTAATTTTATCTACGTCCATATGCTCAGCTAAGGCTTGACCCGCAATATGACCGTAGCCCGTAACAATATTCAAAACGCCTGACGGTAACCCAGCTTGCACGCATAATTCGCCTAAACGTAATGCAGTCAGTGAGGTGTCTTCAGCTGGCTTTAATACCACAGAGCAGCCAACACATAGTGCCGGCGCAAGTTTCATTGCGGTCAATATCAAAGGACTGTTCCAAGGAGTAATCGCTGCAACAACTCCGACCGGCTCAGTCAGTGTATAGGAATGCACTCGCTTGCCCGCAGGTTGATAGGCTATTGAGCTTGGAATTACCGCGCTTTCTAGTTTGCTACACATACCTGCAAAATAACGGAATTGTTCAGCCGCTCCGGGTATTTCTGCCCATCTGGCAACGCCAATAGGCTTTCCTTGATCAAGTGTTTCAAGTTCCGCTAATTCGTCGATATTGGCGTCAATCAATTCGCCTATGCGCCACAAAATTTTTGCACGTTCGCTGGGCACCATGCCCTTCCACACACCAACTTTGAATGCACTACGGGCAGACGCGACTGCTGCGTTAACATCTTCAATGCTGCTTTGCGGAATAGTCGCTAGCACTTCGCCAGTAGCGGGATCTTGAGTGTCAATGACCGCACCATTTTGCGCGTTTACCCAATCATTGTTGAGTAACATCTTTTTATCTTTGCTAGCTAAGAATAAACGGGTTGCTTGTGAGGTCGGTTTAACAGAAGTGAGATCAAGCTGCATGGTAATTTCCTTTTAAAAATATACCAGTTGATTGTAGATAGCCTATTGAGCACAAGCTCATGCAAATAGTAATCACAGTGATGCAATTTTGTTATAACAACACAATATGCCGCGGTTATCGTGTATAAAAATAAGAAATTATTTACTTGGATCTATTATGAATTACGCGTTTTCGTCGATGCCATCCCGTGGAAAGCTAACATGGCCAAACAATGCAAAAGTTGCACTGATCATTACAGCAAACCTGGAATACTGGGACATGATTAAAGACACCGAGAAGCCTTATTATGCCGGTGGTCCTTCTATTTTGCCTGACCTAATGCCGGGCAATGTGCCCGACTTTCCTAACTTTACATGGCGTGAGTATGGACAAAGAGTAGGCATTTGGAGGTTATTTAACTGCTTTGAGAAAATGGGAGTTCCACTCAGTTGCACAATGAATGCAAAAACTGCCTTAGAATTGCCCGAAATAATAGATGTGGTTAAACAAAATGGCTGGGAACTGCTGGCTCACAACTATGAGCAAGGCGAGCTGCTGACTAATTTTGCACATGACCCCGACAAAGAGAGTGAAGTGATAAAAGCGACGTTGGATGTGTATGAGCAGACGATGGGAAAACCGGCTCTAGGTTGGTTGTCTTCGTCATTACGCGGCACATTGAACACCTGCGACATTATTGCACACCAAGGTCTGACTTTTTATTGCGATTTAATGAACGACGACCAGCCCTACTTAGTTGACACCAAGCATGGGCCGATTGTCTCTATCCCTTATTCGAACGAGATCAATGACTTCACTCTAATGACGCGCCGCGCCCATACTAACGATCAATTTGTAGATATCTTAAAGTGCGAACTTACTGAATTGTTAAATGAGTCAACTGAGAGTGGTAGCGGACGAATGATGAATTTAGGTTTGCACCCGCATGTTTCCGGTCGCGCTTATCGTATGCCGGCTATTCGAGAGTTTCTTGAGTTCGCTAAATCGCAAAAAGATGTTTGGTTTGCAACTCGCGAAGAAATTGCAGAATGGTATCTGGAAAATAATGAGGGGCATATCGTTTAGGCATATATAGCCAACACGGCGGAGCGAAACTAGCGATAAAAAAATGCATAGTAAACAAGGAAAGGGAGTCAGTGATGAAAAATAAAGCATCATCTTGGTGGACGGTAGATGAACAAGAGGCAGCTAACAGCGCCGATAATCCGCATAGCCCGCTGCGCCCTGAGCAACGCCGCGATACCTTGCCGCTGCTGTCACTCGCTTTTGGTTGGGGCTTTCTGGTTACCGGATTATTAACCGGTGGAGCACTGGGTCAAGGTATACCGTTCTACCCCGATTTACTGATAGCGTCGTTTGCTGGCAACTTCATGAACTTTATCATAGGCGCACTTGTGGGCTACATCGGCTACAAAACTGCTTGTAACAGTGGGCTGCTGTATCGGTTTGCCTATGGAAACATGGGTGCGTATATTCCTATTTTATGTATTGCACTGCTCACTATTGGTTGGCAGGGCATCGTCGTTGGTGCTTTTGGATTCACTTGGGCACAATCTTTTGATAGTCCAACATTTTATGCGGTAGCGATATTTGCCGGTCTATTATACACAGTAACCACTTACTTCGGTGTATCGGCGTTGGAAAAAGTAAGTATGCCCTCGGTGATATTACTTATTTTTGTTGGCATTTATGCCGCATGGTTGAATATTGATAAAGTAGGCGGCTGGGGGAACTTTATTGCTATGTCGGCAGAAAAAGCCTCGTTTGCTCCGGTCAGCATGACCGAAGCAATTAACTTAGTCGTCGGTTCATGGATTGTGGGGGCTATTGTCATGGCTGAATATACGCGCTTTGCAAAAAAAGCGTGGGTAGCACTAGCAATTCCGTTTGTCGTGTTAATAATTTCCCAATGGTTTTTACAAATAATTGGCTCAATGGGCGGCATCGTCTCAGACACTTACGAGTTCACGACCTACATGCTGCAACAAGGATTCATTATTGGCGGCATCGGTTTAATCGCAATGAGCTTAGCGCTATGGACCACCGGCGACGCCAACCTCTATTTACCTGTGGTGCAAACGGCCAGCGTATTTCGTAAACCGCAAAAGTTAATGACCGTAATATGCGGACTCTTAGGTACGATATTAGGCTTAGGTGTATACCAATATTTCTTAGAATGGATTGGTTTATTGGCCAGTCTAGTTCCGCCGCTAATTGGCCCTGTTATTATCGACTACTACCTCATAAACAAACGACGCTATCAAGCCGAATATTTATCACGCTTACCTAAATGGAATCCAGTTGCCGCTTTAGCTTACCTGATTGGAGCAAGTATGGGTTATGCCGCTAGTCAGGGTTTAGTAATTCCTGGCCTCAGCTGGATGTTCCCATCATTATTGGGTCTGTTAGCGTCCATGCTCGCTTACTTTGTGTTATTCCATATAGCAAAAATGAGTGGAAAAACCTATGGCGTGAGGGCATTGAATAGTGAAATTGAGGGTTAAGAACAATAACTGGTGGACTATTTTTTTAGTATCATGGCAAAGAGCGTGGAAACTTTAGATCAATGTCGCTTTTTGAATACCTACCAAATGTCAGGTTGAAGATACTCTGAAGTTCAAGTAGCTTGTCTATAGGTTGACTGAAAACATGTATATCTTGCCTTATATTGTATTAAATATTACCTTCTTAACGAGCTGTATTCGTTAAATGACGGTTTTACATTAGTTAGGTTCCGTTTTACCAATAACTTCATTAACAGGTGTGTATTCTTGCATTCACTTTATCCCAAAATTGAACCCTTTGATCAACAGCACCTTACCTTGGGGTCTATTCATCAACTATATATTGAGCAGTGCGGTAACAAAAACGGCATCCCAGTTATCTTTTTACATGGTGGACCCGGAGCAGGCTGCAATGCACAACATCGTTGTTACTTCGATCCCGCTATTTATCATATTATTTTATTCGACCAACGGGGTTGTGGACGATCCAAACCAAAAGGCGAATTAAACGAAAATAACACAGCGGCATTAGTCGAAGATATGGACGCTATTCGCAGGCACCTTGGCATTAACCAATGGTTAATCTTTGGTGGTTCATGGGGAGCTACTCTGGGCTTGATTTATGCGCAGAACTACCCTGAACGAGTCTTAGGCATGATCTTGCGAGGCGTTTTTCTAGGCCGCCAACAGGACATCGACTGGGCATATAGCAGCAAAGGTGCGGCTCAACTATTACCACAAGCATGGCATAATTTAGTTGAGAGCTTGCCCATTGAGCTACAACAAAAACCCCTGAAAACGATTTACCACCAGCTGATCAATAGCGATGAAAAAATAAGCCAAGATGCGTTTTACAAACTCCAGCAGTGGGAGTCAGCGATATTAAATATACCCCCATACCAGCCACCCGGCGACGATTCTGCGATAAATAAAAACCCAGCAATAATACAAATTCATTACTCAGTAAATAATTGTTTTATAGAACACAATCCTATTTTAAAGCAAATAGATAAAGTACGTGATATTCCGATGCAAATTATACATGGCCGTTATGATTTTGTGTGTCCAGTCGAACAAGCATGGCTATTATCACACCATTGCCCACACGCTACATTAAGCGTGATTGATAATGCTGGACATCTGGCGAGTGAGCCGTTAATTATCGATGCCTTAATTGCGGCCACTATCGCTTTTCATCAAGAGTTTTCAAGTGATCATTAACCCGCAATCATTTTGCGCGAACTTAGTGACACCAAGGAGTGTTTGTGAAAGTATTACTAGCCGTTTCGATAAGGATAAACAATGAAGCCCTTCGTATTCTCTACCACCAAGTCAATCGTTAGTGAAATAGGTGTTACTTCAAGAATTGCAGAACTATGTCATTCGCTGAATATCACCCGGCCATTAATAGTGACCGACCAAGGAATTATTGATAACGGCCTACTAGCGCCTATCTCAAACGCCTTCAATAATGCTCAAATGCAGTATTGGTGTTTTGATAAAGTTGTCGCCGACCCCCCAGAATCAGTGGTTATTGCAGCCGTCGATTATGCTAAACAATCAAAAGTAGATGGCGTGATTGGTCTCGGTGGTGGTAGCTCTTTGGATACTGCCAAGCTAGTCGCACTGTTAGCCAACTCAGATGAAAGCATTACTGACATATATGGCGTAGATAATATAAAAGGTAAGCGATTACCCTTAATTTTAGTTCCAACAACAGCGGGAACTGGCTCAGAAGTGA